>Ga0137412_10003161_pt1 | contig 13149 bp, 11 predicted proteins | sample CZODoug2_1_16fun_FD_122160 | JGI IMG/M metagenome (GOLD analysis project Ga0137412, IMG submission 122160) | Vadose zone soil fungal communities from Angelo Coast Range Reserve, California, USA - CZODoug2_1_16fungal (Hybrid Assembly) | ecosystem: Environmental > Terrestrial > Soil > Vadose zone... | reverse complement strand
GAGATCTGCCCGAGAACATATTGGATGAACTTGGTTTCGGCTTCGGTGTAAAGCGTCACGTCGATGCGCTGTCGAGGCGCCCCTCACTGGCCGGGTGCGGCTCAACGCCGGGACACTCGATTGCAAGTGAAATGTGACGCTCTGCGCTCGAAATAATCAATCAGCAACCCGGGCGCATGCTCTACAACCGAACTCAAGGGAGTCAGATCAATGACAGCCTCAGCAAGATTCGTTGGCACCGCCAGCCTGCTCGTAGCGACACTGTGCCAGGCACAGTCGGCACCCCAGCCCACAGATACAGCTGCCGCGCATAACCCAGTCATCGCGCGCAATGTCGTCCTCGTACACGGAGCGTGGGCCGACGGCTCGAGCTGGGCCGCGGTGATAGCGCGACTGCAGGCAACGGGCTTGCACGTGACCGCGGTGCAGAACCCGCTGACCTCGCTCGCCGACTCCGTCGCGGAGACCCGCCGCATTCTCGCCCAGCAGAACGGACCTACCGTACTGGTCGCGCACTCGTGGGGCGGTACGGTCATCAGCGACGTAGGCGATGATCCAAGAGTCTCGGCGTTGGTCTACGTGGCAGCGCGCGCTCCCGATGCGGGAGAGGATTTCGTGGCGCTCTCGTCAAAGTTCCCGACAATGCCGGTGCGGGCCGGCATCGAAACGCACGATGGATTTACGACGATCAAGGAGGACGCCTTCCTGAATTACTTTGCGAACGGCGTCGCGCACGACCAGGCCCAGGTCCTGTATGCCGTACAGGAGCCTACTGCGGCGACAATCTTCAGCGGTCGCACCAGCGCCGCCGCATGGCATACCAAGCCGACCTGGTACGCAGTCTCCAGGCAGGACGAGACCATCTCTCCCGACCTCGAGCGCTTTCTCGCCAAGCGTATGAACGCGACCCAGGTGGAGTTGGATGCAGGCCACCTTTCCTTGGTTTCTCACCCGAAGGAGGTCTCGGATCTGATTCTCGCTGCGGCGGGGAGGACTCCCGCGAATTAAGCGCGATGATCGTGGCCGGCGCAGCATCTGAGCGACTCGATAGCGCACTGGCGACCGGCCGCTTCCAGCAAGCCTGATCTGCCCATTCGCCTCGCCGCCGCGTCGTACCCGTACGCGAGCTGCTCTCGTACGGGGCCTCGGCAGCACTCCTCTTGTGTCTTGTCCTGCTTGCGGAGGTGCGACTCGACGCTGAACAGCAGAATGACTCACGACCGCGAATGTCGTGTCTGGCCATCGGGATCGGCACCGCCGCAGACACGCTACTTGAACAGTTCAGCCGAGGAAAGCACCAGTTCAATACTGCACCCACGGCCAAAGCACGAGCGCTTACTCCCACCCGTCACGAGTACCGAGCCATCGACCAGCCGCGTCGCCGTATGTCCGTCCCGTGCCGTGATCAGCGAACCCGTCGCCACGAAGCCTCCACTCTCGGGAGCGAAAAGATTCGCCGTGGCGAGCGACCCTCTATTACGGCCGCCCGCAACGAGGACTGTGCCGTCGTTACGCAATGTCGCCGTGGCACCGAAGCCCGTCGACAGCCCACCAACCATTGAGAAGGTTCCGGTCCCGGGGCTGAATAGCTCGGCTGTGCTGTCCGTTCCGGTGACCAGGACGGTACCATCGACCAGCAACGTCGCGGTATGCCCGGTGCGTCCCTCGCTCATGCTGCCGGTCGACGTGAACGTGCCACTCACGGGATTGTAGAGTTCTGCGGAGGCGACCCCGGGACCTGGCGGAATTGGCACCGTGCCCGGGCCAAAATCCTGCACGCCTCCGGCGATCAGCACGCGCCCGTCGTGCAGAAGCGTCGCCGTATGTCCGGTCCGCGAGACCGTCATGCTGCCGGTCGCCGTGAACGCACCGGCGGACGGGTTGAAGAGCTCGACTTTGGCCGTTTCACCTCCGGCGATGAGTACCTGGCCGTTCTGCAACAGCGTCGCGGTCTGCCCCAGATGTGGCGCAACCGTGCTGCCGGTCGCCGTGAACGTGCCGGCCGTCGGATCAAAGAGCTCCGCGATCAATTCATCGCCGCCGGCCATCAGGACCTTGCCGTAGTTCGGCAACGTGGAATTTGCGAGCAACGTGGCGCTGCGCGTGTCCTGCGCGAGTGTCATGCGGCCGGTCACGGTGAACGTCTGACTCATCGGGTCATACAACTCCGCGGAGGCCACTCCACCGCCGGCGATGAGCACGCGCCCGTCGAGCAGCAGCGTCGCCGTATGCGCGGTGCGGGCAAAGACCATGCTCCCCGTGGGCATGAACGCCGCCGCCGGCCGGGCCATAGCGACGCGAACCGTGAAGGGCGTGGCCGGCGAACTCTGATTCAGTGCGTCCTTGACCGTCAGCGTGATGGGGAAGATGCCCGCTGTTGACGGAGTTCCGCTCAGAATACCGTCAAGGCTGACGGCCAGGCCTCCCATCGGCGCGGTCGGTGGGGTCCAGACGAGCGGAGCGAGTCCGTCGCTTGCGTAAAATTGAAAGCTATACAGCGAGCCGACTGTCGCTGTGGGCGGCGGCGTGTTGTCGATTGATGGCGGTGGGGGTTCGCTGATGGTAATCGCGTAAGCAACCGAGTTCGTTGCCGGAGTCGGCGTGCTGCTGTCGGTGACGGTGACCGTAAATGCGAACGGCGTCGAGCTCACCTTGGTCGGCGTGCCGGTCAGCGAGCCGTCGGCGCCGAGCGTGAGACCCGGTGGCACCGCGCCCTGCGTCACTCCAAAGGTGATCGGCCAGAAACCGCCCGTTTCCCCGAATTGGAAATAATAGCCCGTGCCATGGATACCCGCGGGCGGCGTTTGCCCCGGGGTGAGCACCGGCGGCCCTGGAGTATTGACTATGACGGTGAAAGGCTGCGAGCCGCTCGCAGGGGGCTGCGCGCTATCGATCACCGTAACAGTGAAGGTGAAGGAGCCCGCGGCCGTCGGCGTGCCCGTCAGCGAACCGTCCCCACCGAGCATGAGACCGCCCGGCAAGGCGCCCGAGGTGACGGCCCAGGTCCACGGTGACGGCGAGCCGGCGCTTGCTACAGCGAACGTGAATCCGGGATAGGCATTCGTGACAATCCCTGCGGGGGGCGCCGGGGTCGTTGCGACCACGATCGACGGTTGCCCCGGGCTACTTGACCCGCCACCACCATCATCACAGGCGCCGAGCGATAGCGCGGCGAACAATGCCCAACATGTCAGGAGATGCACGCGATGCAGGCGATGAAGTCCTAAAGTATTAGGCATGAACCCCCCTATCGTTGTTCGTAACTACCGACCGGCCTTGCCCATCTCGCCGCCGGCTCTGATAAAGCGCTAGCTCATAGGTTAAGAGTCCGCGGCGGGCAATTCGGCAACCACAATTTTTGTGAGCCGGGTGAACGGCACCTTTCGGGAGCCGTCGTCCGCGAAACCGGCGAGCGACGTTGCGAACACCCCGGCCGCCACCCGCGCGGCTATGTGGGCGCGGCGGGAATCGCTACCGCGGCATCAGCTCGAAGCCAGTGTGACCAGACTCAGCGTCTCGCTGACTTCGATCATGGCCCCGACGCAATCACCGGTCACCCCGCCCAGACGTCGAACAAAGGCTCGACGCATGATGAGATAAGCGACCGCAGCAGCAGCACTAGCAATAAGGCCGTAACGGCCGCAGACAACTATGACAGCCGCTGCCGTGAGTGTGGCGGCCAGCCGCCCGCCGACGCGTGACTGATACTGCGCAAGATCGACTGCAATTCCCTCGGCGCGTACATAAGGAGTGTGCGCGAACAGCAGCGGCACAGCGGCACGCGCCAGTAGCGGCGGCAGGATGCAGCCGCAGGCAAAGTGCACATCGCTCCAGGAAGCAGCGCCCCGCGCCTCGCGCAGCGCCGAAAGTGCAGCGAACTTCACCAGCAGCAGGCACACGACCGCGGCGACCGCAACCGGGCCCGAGCAGGGATCCTTCATGATCGCAAGCGTCCGCTCACGATCGCCGTGGCCGCCAACCCAGCCATCCGCGGTGTCGGCGAGACCGTCCAGGTGTAAGGCTCCGGTACACGACACCCAGGCGGCCAACACCAGGGCCGCTGCCAGCGGCGTGGCCAGCGGACTGAGAAGCATGGCTGCCACCCACAAAAGCAGGCCGAGCAGGAGGCCAACCGCCGGATACCAGAGGAGCGAGAGGCCGATCTCACGCCCGACCGGGGGCGTCGCCAGGCGAATGGAGAAGCAGGTCAGGAATTGCACCGCGATGAGCATCGGGCGCAGCAGCACGTCAGCGGTTCTCCGCCAGGCATTCGATGCCGATCAGGGCGCCGTGAGGCACATCAATGCTCAAAAGGGCCGACAGTGCCGTGCCCGATTGCGCTGCCCGCAGCAACCGGATCGGACCGCTATGCGTCACCATCAGCACGCGCTCGTTTCCGTCGGCGCTCACGATGCGTTGCCACGCGGCCATGACACGCGCGTGCAGCTGCGCGAGCGACTCACCGCCCGGGGGCGTATGCGCGCTGGGGTCGGCCCAGAAGAGGCGCAGGCGCTCTGCATCCGTTTGCATGAGTTCGGCCGCTGAATGCCCCTCCCACTCGCCGAAGCTCATTTCGCGCAGGTCCGCGTCGTAGTCGCAGCGCACCCCGAGTCCCCGCGCCAGATCTTCGGCAAAGGCTGCGCAGCGCCGCAGCGGGGAGCTGACGATGAGATCCCAGGAGTGTCCGGCGACCGCAGCGCGCATCTGACGCCAACCCTTCCAGCTGAGCACCACGTCGGTCCCGCCCCAGTAGCGCGCCCCGCCCTCGGTCTCACCGTGACGCAACACGTCCACTCGCATGTTCTAAAGCTTCCCCGAGACGCCGGCTTCGGCGAAGGTGGCCATGCCGGCGTGCAGCTCGCAGGCCAGCCGCAGCAACGGTACGGCCACCGCAGCGCCGCTCCCCTCTCCGAGGCGCATGCCGAGGTCGAGCAGGGGCCGGGCCTCCAGTGCGGTGAGGATCGCGGCGTGCCCCGGCTCCCTGGAGCGATGCGCGAACAGCCACCAGGCCTGCGCGCCGGGGCACAGCCGGCTCGCCGCCAGCGCCGCGGCGCCGCAGATGAAGCCGTCGATGAGGGCCGGCAGGCCCAGCTGCGCGCAGCGCACATACGCCCCCACCAGTGCCGCGATTTCAAAACCTCCGACGCGTCGCAGCGCATCGCGCGCAGTCCTCAAGTGCCCGCCGTGCTTTTCCAACGCGCGGCGGATCACGGCGGCCTTGTGCGCGACGCCGCGCTCGTCGAGGCCGGTCCCGGGACCTGCGAGCGCCTCGGGCTTCACCGACAGCAGCGCACAGCCCAGCGCGGCCGCGGCGGTGGTGTTGCCGATGCCCATGTCACCGCCGATGTAGAGTTGCGCCCCGCCGTCGAGCGCGCGCTCCACACTCTGACGCCCGGCCTCGAGGGCGCCCGCGAGCTGCGCGTCGGTCATCGCCGGACCGTTCACGAAGTTCGCGCTGCCCGGCCCGAGGGCCACGTCGTGGGCACCGGCGGTCACGGCCTGACCGATCGTGCCGAGGTTGATCACCTCGAGAGTCGCGTCGAGCACGCGTGCGAGCACGTTGATGGCCGCCCCGCCGCGGACGAAGTTCTTGATCATCTGCGCCGTGACTGCCGCCGGAAACGCGGAGACGCCCTCGTCGGCGACGCCGTGGTCGGCCGCGAACACACTGATGTGCACCCGCTCGATGCTGGGCACGCGTCCCTGCCAGCCAGCAAGCGTGATAGCGAGCGTCTCGAGCTCTCCGAGTGCCCCGGGGGGCTTGGTGAGCTGGGCCTGGCGGGCGCGCGCCGCGGCGCTCGCCTCCTCGTCGAGCCGCTTGGGCTCCTTATCCAACCAGTTCAGGTTTGAGCTCATGTGTGCGTGCCCTTCACCGGGAACGGGAGTCCGGCAACGGCGAGCGTCACGCGATCGCATATCGCGGCAAGGTTTTGATGTAACTCACCGCTCGCATCGACAAAGCGGCGGGACAGGGCTCCCAGCGGTACGACGCCGAGGCCGGTCTCGTTGCTGACCAGAATGATCTCGCCCGCAAGTGCCGGCAGCGTCTCCAGCAAGCTCAGGCGTTCGCGCTCGAAGCGCTCGGCCGCGGTGCAAAGCAGATTCGTGAGCCACAGCGTCAGGCATTCCACGACCAGGCAACGCCGCAGCGAGGCGTGGGCGCGCAGCGCACCGCCAAGTGCCAGCGGTTCCTCCACGACGGTCCAGGTGGCGGGACGGCGCGCCCGATGCCGCCGGATGCGTTCATCGAGCTCCGTGTCGAGTGTTGCGATCGCCGTGGCGATGTAGAGCACCTGCAGGCCGCTGTCGCGCGCCCGTTGCTCGGCGAGCCGGCTCTTGCCCGAGCGCACCCCTCCCAGGATCAGCTCCTTCATGAATGCCCTCGCGCGCGACTCACCGCAGCGTGATGGGCCGTGGGTCGCACGGTCGGCAACAGCTGCGAGAGATCCAGTGAGCTCTCCACCGTGTCGGCGAGGCGATCGAGCATCTCTTCGCGCCGGCGCGCATGATCAACAGGCAGCGGCACTGCGAGACCCGCCCATCGCAGGAGCGCCGTGCAGGCCGAGGGCTCCTCGAACAGCCCATGCACATAGGTGCCGAGAATCTGCCCGTCGGCGGACAGCGCGCCATCGGCGCGACCCTCATCCAGCAGCAGCGCCGGGCGCTCGAGCGCCACTCCCGTGCTGTGACCCATGTGGATCTCGTAGCCGCGCACCCGTGCCCCATCGAGCGTGAGGCGTCCACTCACGTTGCGCAGTTGCTTGTCCTCATGCAGTACGGTGTGGAGCTTCAGCCAGCCCAGACCCGCGCTCTCGCCCGGCGGGCCCTCGAATCCTTCGGGGTCGGCGATCCGCTCGCCGAGCATCTGAAAGCCGCCGCAGATACCGATTACCTTGCCGCCATAGCGCAAATGGTGCTCGAGGTACTTCGGCCAGCCCCGTTCACGCAGCCAGGCAAGATCGGCGCGCACCGACTTGGAGCCCGGGAGAATCACCACGTCGGCACCGCCGGGCTCCCGGGCATCCTGCGCGTAGTGAAAGTCGATCTGCGGGTGCAGGCGCAGCGGATCGAAATCCGTGTGGTTGGCGATGCGCGGCAGCACGGGCACGAGCACCCGCAGGGCCGTTGCGGCCGGCGCGCGGCGGGGCAAGCGACTGATGGCGTCCTCGGCATCCAGATGCAGGCCCGGCAGAAAGGGGAGCACACCGAACACCGGCTTGCCGGTGTGCGCCTCGAGCCAATCAAGGCCCGGTCGCAGCAGCGCCATATCGCCGCGGAAGCGGTTGATCACGAAGCCCGTCACGCGTGCGCGCTCGGACTCGCTCAGCAACGCCAGCGTGCCAACCAGATGCGCGAACACGCCGCCGCGGTCGATGTCCGCGATCAGCACCACCGGGCAGTCGATCGCCTCCGCGAACCCCATGTTGGCAATATCACCGGCGCGCAGGTTGATCTCCGCGGGTGAGCCTGCGCCCTCGACGAGGATGAGGTCGTAGGCAGCGGCCAGGCGCTCGTAGGAAGCGAGCACCGCTTCCCGGGCGATACGCTTGTAGTCGTGATACGCGGCGGCGCCGAGCTCGCCCACGGCGCGCCCATGAACGATGACCTGCGCGCCGGTGTCGCTGTTGGGCTTCAGCAGCACCGGGTTCATGTCGCTCGTGGGTTCGATACCGGCGGCTTGCGCCTGCAGCGCCTGGGCGCGACCCATCTCCCCGCCGTCGGCGCCGACCGCACTGTTCAGGGACATGTTCTGCGGCTTGAACGGTGCCACGCGCACACCCCGACGGTGCATCACGCGGCACAGTCCCGCGACCAGCGTGCTCTTGCCCGCATCGGACGTGGTCCCCTGAACCATCAGCGTCTGGCTCCTCACAGCTCGATCCCGCGCTGCGCGCGCACGCCGGCCTCAAAGGCATGCTTCACCACGCGCATGTCCGTGACGGTATCGGCCGCCTCGATGAGCTCTGCGGGCGCACCGCGACCGGTGACCACCACGTGCTGCGCGCAGGGCCGCGCGCGCAGCGCCTCGAGCACCGCATCCAGCGCCAGGTAGTCGTAGCGCAGCGCGATGTTCAGCTCATCGAGCACGACCAGCGCATACGCCGGTTCGCGCAACATGCCGGCGGCGACTTCCCAGGCCGCCGCCGCGGCACGCACATCACGCTCCCGGTCCTGCGTTTCCCAGGTGAAGCCCTCGCCCATCACGTGGTAGCTGACCTCGGGAAAGCGCCGGAAGAAGGCTTTCTCTCCGGTCGCGTACTTGCCCTTGATGAACTGCACGACGCCCACGTGCATGCCGTGGCCGAGGGCGCGGGCTACCATGCCAAAAGCGGACGAGCTCTTTCCCTTGCCGTTGCCCGTGAGGACCAGCAGCACGCCGCGTCGCTCGGTCGCCGCCGCAATGCGCGCGTCCACGACCGCCTTCCTGCGCTGCATGCGAGCGCGATGGCGCGCCTCGGGATCATCGCCGGGTTGCCGCTCATCGCTTCCGCTAACGCTCATGAGACCTCCTGCGAAAATCAACGGCCGGACGCGCGGCGCCTTCAGCGCGCGCGCTGCGGCGCGGCGGAGTGCGAGCGATGGACAAACGCGACGTGTAACAGCGCCGCGAACCCCACATACATGCACGGGACCATCAGGAAGCGCGCGTACCAGCGCGTGAAGTTCGACCACCAGCCGAGCAGGTCCGGGTGCTCGATGCGGCCCCCCAGCCAGTAGAAGCTCGCGTTGGTGAGCAGGTAACACAGCGTGACGCACAGGAGTAGGCTCGCGCACAGCCGCGCAACATCGGGCGCAGCCTGGGTGTACTGTCGGCGCAGCCAGGCGCCCCCCAGCCACAGGACCGAGTACGCGGGCAGGATGAACCAGTAGGCGAGGGTCGCGCAGTAGTTGCTGAGACCGTGGTAGCGGATGGCGAGGCCGTCGATCGCCACCGCTTCGATCAGCAGCAGCGTGAGCGCCCAGCGCCATTCGCGCGCGAGGTAGAAACCGGCGAGATAGAACACCGCCCAGGAGGCATCCGGCGGCAGCCACGCGCTGCCTATGTGGTTGATACGCGTCGCGGCCATCGACAACGCCAGCAGAGCGAACAATGCGAACCGTCTCGGATTTGGCGCAAACATGGCTGATGTTCCTCGTTGACTAGGATTTGACGGGCAGGTAGCGCAGCGTCAGGTAGGCGCTGCGTCCGGGTTGGTTGTAGTACAGCGCGGTCTCGTAATCCCTGTTGAGCGCGTTCTTGAGGAGCGCTTGCAATTCCCAGCGGGACTGCAAGCGCCAGGCAGCACGCACATCGAGCGTTCCGTAACCACCGAGCCGTTGGGTGTTGGCAGGGTCCTCGAAGCTCGGTCCGCTCTCGAAGAGCGTCGCGCCGACACTCAACTCCCCGATGTCACGGTCCAGATCCAGGCGTGCCGTGTACTGCGCGCGCCGCGGCAGCAGCTCACCGTAATTGACACCGGCATCGCGCGGGTCAAGCAGGGTCACCTGTACCTGTGCGTGCCACTCCTGCAGGTGGGCGGCGAGCTGAGTCTCGAGCCCCCGGATCCGCGCACGGTTGATGTTGGCCGCGCCGAAGCTCACCGGGTTGTATTCGATCAGGTCGTTGATCTGCGTCTGGTAGGCGTTGACGGCCCAGCTGAGGAGGCTCCAGCGGCCGTTGAGGCCCACTTCGGTGCTGTGCGAGGTTTCCGGTCGCAGCGTTGGATCGCCAAAGAAGGGGAAATACAGATCGTTGAACGTCGGCGCCTTGAACGCCGTGCCATAGGATGCGGTCACGCGCAGCGCGTCGCCCCAGCGGTAAGCCCAGCGGGCGCAGCCGGTGTAGTGGTCTCCAAATTGCTGATTGTGATCGTAGCGCCCCGACAGCTGCAGCTCCTGATGGTCCGGGAACCATTGATAGAGCCCGAACACACCCGTATCGTTGCGTGAGTGCCCGGCGTAGTCCGTATCGCTCGCGATGAGGTCGCGCTCGAAATCCGCACCCGCCAGGAATTTCTGCCCCGGCCTCAGCGACAGCTGGTTGAGCCAGGAGAACGTATCGCGCCGGGTGTTGAAGAAGCCGTCCGGCGTACCGCTGAAGTATTGCTGGCTGCGATCCAGACTCTGACCGGCGGTCAGGGTGATGGTGAGTGGCGCGAGCGGCCTCAGGGTGAGAGTTCCGCCGAGCGCCTGCTGCACGACGCGTGATTCATCACCGCTGAATATGTTGCCGTCGTACCGGGTGTCGCCGTCGGCCCGCAGGAAATCCAGCGTCGCGCTGGCGTTGGCCCAGCGATACCCTCCGCTGAGCGCTGCAGACCCGCTCCAAAATCCCTGCTGCGGGGTGCTCGTGTAGCAGTTTGCCGTCGGCGGGGCGTTGGCGACGCAGATCGGGATGCCGTTGGTATACAGGCCGCTGGAGCTGACGTTGTACCAGGCATTACCGCCGCTGCCGGAGTAACCGGCCTCGCCCTGAGAGGTGCCATGACTGCCACCGCTGAACTTGACTGACGGCAGATCGGGAGCACCCGGTGCGCCGTGGCGCGTAAAGACCTGCACCACACCCCCGAGCGCCTCGGATCCGTACAGGCTGGACGCCGGACCGCGCAGGATCTCGATGTGATCGATCTGCTCCACCGGCAACTGCTCCCAGGCGGCGCTCCCGGTGGTTGCCGACCCGATCTTGATCCCGTCGATCAACACCAGGACGTGATCGGCATTCGTGCCGCGGACCAGGACCGAGGCTGTCTTGCCGAGATCTCCGTTGTTGGAGATGGACATGCCAACCAGACCCGTCAACATCTCATCGACAGAATGAGGCTGGAGCCGGTCAATATCGGCCCGCGTGATGAGCGTCACCGACGCAACCGCGCTCTCCAGGGGCTCGGAGCTGCGCGATGCGGTGACGATCACCTGGTTCAGGTCGGAGACGTTTTCTTGCGCGATGCAGACCAGCGGCCAGCCGGCAACCAGCACCGCCGCGACGAATGAAAGCCTCACCTGTCAACTCCTGCACGCGCTCCACGCGCGATGGGGTTGGTCCAGAGCGACAGGGAAGGAGGAGACAGAGCAGGTGCGATGCCGGAGGGCTCGCACACGGTCTGGCATCGCCCAGCGCGAGCCGCCCATGCGTGTCTCGGCCGGTCTCCGGGCTTGCGAGTGGATCGTTGTCCTTGAGACCGCACCTTCCCGTGCTCGCAGCACAGTGGTCTGTCGCGGTCTCTGGCTCGCTTACCGTTGCGTGGGCAGCGCCGGCATTGCATTCATACGCGAATGCTCACCGGCTTCCCGTTTCACCCCAGGGGCGCCTTTGCTCCCCAGGGACACCTGAGACAAATGAGACTCTACGCGGCCGTATTCAGACCTGCAAGTCGGCAGGCCCTCGACTGTCGGCCTGCGTCTGCGTCTTCGCGGGAACGGTTAGTCGTTCGGTTCCACGGGCGCAAGTGCCGTCGTGGCGCTCTCGGGCGTTACGACGCGCGCGTAAGCGGTGCGCAGCTCAGCTCTTTGAACACTTACTTGGGCAATAGAACCGACGCCGATGCAACATTGGCTGAACGGATGTACGCAACGATGGCCGCGTAGGTCGCATCACTGAGCGACCCGTGTGCCGTCGGCGCCAGCTCTGGAACCATTTGCTGCTGGGACCACGATGATTTGGCCGTAGGACCAGGGAAACTCCTTCGAGGAATACAGGTAACTCCCGGCCCTCTCGAAAGTTACCGTCTTGACCTGTGTCGGGGCCAATGTCCCCGTGGTCCAAGAGCCATCTTGCCCAACAATCGTGTGCGGTAGATATCCATTATTGATGAGCGTCACCGAGGAACCTGTGCGAACCCGGGCTCTGTAGGGATTGAAAGCGTACTCATTGAGACGGTAACGGCGGCCGCTCGCGGGAATTTGCTCAAGAGTAAGGGTCTCGATTTGGTTCGTGTCCTCGATCGGGCCTTTGACGTCTTCTCGCGGCGGAGGCGGAATGGGTGCTGCTTGCGGCAGTCTACCGCCTAACGTAAATGCCCAGACTTTAGATCCGGCAATGAAGGCGACGTATTGCTTACCGTCAACGGCATAGCTCATGGGCGATGCATCGCCAACCGCAAAATCAGTTTGAAATCGCCACAGTGTTTCGCCAGTCGTGGCGCTGTATGCTTGCAGCGTGCCATCGCCTCCCTGGTGAAAGACTAGACCGCCCCCAGTACTGAGTGCGCCGCCGTTACTCTTCAAGCCGGAATCATCGTACGAGGGCAGTTCCTTTTTCCACACCACCTTGCCCGTGCGGCTATCGAGGGCCGCTACCACGACCGTCGGCGGTGGAAAGTTCGGGACACGATAGCCGCCGCCGGTGATATCGAAGACATACGGGTCATCGGCGGTTCCCAGCTGCATCAGGGAGTCGGTCCCTTGAGCATAGAGGTAACCGGTCTTGGGGCTGAACGACATCGGCGCGATACGAACACTTGCAAATTGCGCCAGCCGATTGGGCACATCGTGAGACGGTGGGTCGTAGACGCAGCCAAGAAGAAAACCTGCCGGAACTTTGTTCTTCCAGCTATCGCACGGAGGTAGGATTGATTCGGCACCGCGTGGAAATGGCTGCGTCGGTGCAGTGAAAAGAACCGGATTTTGAGGAACCGAGCGCTCTTCGATCGGGGTCAGTGGTTCGCCCGTCGAACGATCGTACACGAACAGATAGCCGTCTCCGCGCATCACCGCCACGGCTTTTCGCGCCCTGCCGCCGGTCTTTGCATCAAACAGCACTGGAGACACGGACAGATCTGATTCCTATATGTCGTGGTGCACGAGCTGACGGTACCAGCGGAGTTTGCCAGTCTTCATCTCCAGAGCGATCACCGAATCGCTGTAGAGATTGATTCCCTCCCGTGCTCCCGAGGCGAAGTCGGGCGCCGGGTTGCCTCCCGGGACGTACAGCAACCCATTTTTTATGTCCAGGGTATACGACGTCCAAGTGCCGGCGCCGCTGATGGGAATGTCTGGCGCGTTTTTCCATGTCGACATGTCGAGCGGCGTCTTGCCGAGAGGTCCCCGGACGACGTCGCCCCCGACTTTGGGGGCCAGGAAAAATTCCCAGACGACCTTGCCGGTCTTGCCTTCGAGCGCGAACACATGCCCCTTGCCACCCTTGAAGTCTCCGCCCGCATTGCCAACGTA
>Ga0137412_10003160_pt1 | contig 13150 bp, 11 predicted proteins | sample CZODoug2_1_16fun_FD_122160 | JGI IMG/M metagenome (GOLD analysis project Ga0137412, IMG submission 122160) | Vadose zone soil fungal communities from Angelo Coast Range Reserve, California, USA - CZODoug2_1_16fungal (Hybrid Assembly) | ecosystem: Environmental > Terrestrial > Soil > Vadose zone... | reverse complement strand
CGGTGCTGATCCTGCCGGAGGCGTCGCTGGACGCCGTGCACGTCAACGCCTCACTGTGCACGCAGGGCGACCTCAACGACGCGCTGCTGTACGCGACCGTCGCGATCGTCGGCACCCACGCCGCGGTCTGGACGGTGCGGTGACCGATTCACCCCGCTTCTCCTCGGGCCGTCCCGGCCCGCATCGTCGCGAGGACGCAAGCGAGCCCGGTCCCACCGAGTGGAGCGTCCCCACATCCGGTGTCGGCCCATGGGAGGGTCCGCTTCCCGACGACCCACGGTATGACCCGGAGTTGCTGCGTGACGGCGACACCCGCAACGTCGTCGACGCCTACCGGTACTGGACGCGAGAGGCGATCGTCGCCGACATCGACACCCGCAGACATCCGCTGCATGTGGCGATCGAGAACTTCGGTCAGGACGCCAACATCGGCGGGGTCGTACGCGCCGCCAACGCGTTCGCCGTGGACACCGTGCACATCGTCGGCCGCCGTCGCTGGAATCGCCGCGGCGCCATGGTCACCGACCGCTACCAGCGACTGCGCCACCACGACGACACCGCCGATCTGCTGAGCTTCGCCTCCGGGTCGGGCCTGACGGTGGTCGCCGTCGATATCGTGCCCGGCGCGGCGCGGCTGGAGCAGACGGCGCTGCCGCGGGACTGCCTGCTGCTGTTCGGCCAGGAAGGCCCCGGCATCAGCGACGACGCCCGCGCCGGTGCCGCGCTGACCGTGTCGATCGCCCAGTTCGGGTCGACACGCAGCATCAACGTCGCGGTCGCGGCCGGGATCGCGATGCATACCTGGATCACGCAACATGGGAACATCGCGAGCGCCTGGTAGTGGCGCCGATTCGCTAATGCCTTGGCGTGACGTCGAATTCGATGGGCAAAGTGGTGGGTCCGGTCAGCGCGGTCAGCGGTTTCCACGGGGCCGGTCCGGTTCGCCGGGCGTGCGGCATGTGCTGTGTCATCACCGTCAGGGCTTCGGCGAGTTCGAGCCGGGCAAGGTTGGCGCCCAGGCAGTAATGCATGCCGGCACCGAAGGTCTGCATTGGGTGGGCGCCATCGCGAGTGATGTCGAGTTGGTCGGGTTTGTCGTAGACGTCGGGATCCCGGTTGGCCGAGGCGGTGTTGGCGACGACCAGTGTGCCGGCCGGGATCATGACTCCGGCGAGTTCGACATCCTCGAGGGCGATGCGCAGGGTGCCCCAGGCGATTGGGGAGTGTCGCATGGTTTCCTCGACCGCGTTGGCGGCCAACTCAGGGTGTTGGGCCAGGAGCGCCCACTGGTCGGGGTGATCACAGAGCACCTGCACCGCGGCGGCGAGCTGGTTTCGAGTGGTGTCCGTGCCGGCAATCAGCAGACCCACGACCAGCATGCGCAACTCGTCGGCGTCGAGCCGATCGCCATCGTGTTCGGCGCGGATCAGCTCGGAGATCAGGTCGTCGGTCAACGCGTCACGGCGGTCAGCGACCATATCGTCGACGTAGTCGTCGACGGCCTCCCATGCCGCCAGGATGGAATCCGCCTGATCGGCGACGTTCCAGCTGAAGGCCTTGAAGATGTCGTCGGTCCATTCCGAGAACAGCTCCCAGTCCGCGGCTGGTGCGCCGAGTAACGCGCAAATGATCGGGATTGGATATTGACGCGCGATGTCGGTCACCACATCGCAGTGCCCGCGGATCGTCTGGCGTTCAACGAGTTCGGTGATGACATCGACGATCGTCGAGCGCAGCCGCGCGGTGGCCCGAGGCGTGAAGGCCTTCGACACCAAACGACGGAGGCGGTGGTGTTCGTCTCCGTCGAGACTGATCAGACTCGCGGTGAGGCGATCCCATATCGCGCCGGACGTTATGCCTTGACCGGCCAGGAACATTCCCTTGGGTATGCGAAATCGTGGGTCGCGCAGCACCGTACGAACCAGTTCGTAGCACAAGATTTCCGGGCCATGGGTGCCGATGGCGATCGGTGCTCGATCCCGGGCCTGCGCGACGAGTCGGTGCGCCGCCTCGGGATCGTCCAGATGCTCGTAGGCCAAGATCGGGAGCCCCGCGTCGAAGACAGTGGGGCAACTGCGGGTAGACATCGTGTCGACGGTCATAACGACTCCTCGCTCGAAACACTTCAGCTGCGCGTTTGCGGTTGCTGATCGCGACGCAATCGTTGCTCCGGTATCGCGAAGACACGTCAGTGGACGGATACTGATCTTTCGTCTCACCGGCTGGGTAGCCCTTCTAGGCTGTATGGGTGCGATTGACGTGGCCGTTGACCGGCCGCTCGAAGGAACAGCGACTCATCGAAGCCGCAATTTTCGACTTGGACCTGGCCGGGGTCGTGGTTTGCGGGGCTGCCGGCGTGGGCAAGAGTCGGATCGCGCGTGAAGCGCTGAGTTCTGCCGGGTCGCAGGGTTGTGAAGTCCGGTGGATAGTGGGCACGTCCTCGGCGCGGTCTATTCCGCTGGGAGCGCTCTCCTCATGGGCAGAGTCTGCCGGTGACGACAACCTTGAATTGATCCGCAGTGCAATCGCGTCGCTGACTTCCTCGCCCCCCGGCAAGACAGTCGTGCTGGGTGTCGATGATGTGGCCCTGCTCGATGATCTGTCGACATTCGTTGTGCACCAGATCATTCAGCGCCGCGCTGCCAAGGTCGTGCTCACCATCCGCGAAGGTGAATCGATTCCTGCCGGGGTACGGGAGCTATGGGACGGCGGCCATCTTGACCGCCTCGACCTACAACCGTTGTCCGAAGCCGAAACAACCGCGCTCATCTCGGCAACGTTGGGCGGCCCGGTGGACCCGCAAGCCGCTGAGCGATTGTGGACGTTGACCCGCGGCAATCCTTTGTATCTGCGAAACATCGTCGAGCAGGAGTTTGCCGACGAACGGCTTGCCATTCAGGACGACTATTGGCGCTGGCTCGGTGATCCGGTCTTGCCGCCCAGCCTGATCGAACTGATCGAAGGACGGATCGGAGGCTTGCCCAGCTCGGTCGGCGACGTGATCGACGCCCTCGCCGTTGGCGAACCCATCGAACTCGGGTCGCTCACCCGAATAACCGATCCGGCCGCGGTCGAGCAGGCCGACATCCGCGGTCTCATCGCTTTCGACCAAGTAAGCGATCGGGTACAGGCAAGGTTGGCCCACCCGCTATACGGGGAGGTCCGACGAAATCGGGCTGCCGCCACTAGGTTACGACGGCTGCGTGGCCTGGTCGCCGCCGAGCTCGCCGCGTCGGATGATCGTGACGATATGCAGGTCGTGGTCCGCCGCGCCACTCTTAGCCTCGACTCGGACCTCGAGCCCGATTCAGACCTGCTTGTTCGGGCGGCCAGGGGCGCGGTCTGGCTGTGGGAATTTCCCCTAGCCGATCGACTTACGTCGGCAGCGATCCACGCAGGCGGGGGCGCGGACGCGAAACTCATTCGCGCCTACGCCTTGTCGTGTTCGGGCCGTGGCCAGGAAGCCGATGATGTGCTCGCCGGCATCCAGGCAGACGAGTTGGCCGACGCCGTGTACGGCCGAATGGCCTTCCTGCGGGCCACCAATCGGCTGTTCACTCTGGCTGACCCGGTCGGGGCAAAGGACCTCATCGACGATGCATCGCGCGCCGCAGGTCCACAGGCTCGCAGCTGTATCGACGCATTTCTGACGGTGTACTGGGCGGCGATGGGCAAGCCGCACGCGGCCATCGAGTCATCCGACAAGTTCAGCTGGCAGGAGCTACCCGACCTCGTCGCCCAGCGAGTGACCGCCTGGGCCCTCGCCCTTGCGTTCGGTGAAGCGGGCCGTGCCGGCGAAGCCGCAGCAGCGGCAAAGGCCGGTTACCCGGTTCCGATACGCTCGTTCGTCATCATCACCGACGCCCACATCGGCGCCCTGCTTTTAGCTGGCCACATCGCCGATGCCGATGCACCGGCGCAGACGATACGACAACGTCAAATCGAGTTCCAGGCATTTCAGTCTTTCCAAGTCGGCTCTCTCGCGGTGGGCAGAGCGGCCCTTGGTTCCGGACGACTCGACGCCGCGATTTCCTTCCTGACCCAATCCATCGAGACTGTAAATGCCTCCACCGACTCCAACGGATGGGGTTATCGGTGCCAGATTCCGCTGACCACGGCGCTCGCGATGCGCGGATCGACTACCGAGGCAGCGGCCCGGCTCGGGGCACTCGAAAAGCTGAGCCATCCGAGCTGGCGATACCTCGATTACGAGTACGCGATCGCCGAGGCGTGGCTGGCCGCCGGGCAGGGCGCCATCAGTGAAGCAATCGTGGTCTCGCTTGCGGCCGCCGAAACAGCCAGGTCCAATGGGCAATTCGCTCCTGAAGTGATGTGCTTACAAACCGCTACGCAGTTCGGGGAGCGTTCCTGCGGGCCTCGATTGCGAGAGCTTGCAGCGATCGTCGAAGGGCCCCGCGCCGGCGTGGCCGCCCGTTTCGCTGAAGCGTTGCATGACGACAATGGTGCCGAATTAGCCGCGGTGTCAGCCGCATTCGAGGATATGGGCGATTTGATCGCTGCTGTCGATGCGGCGGCGCACGCAGCCATCGCCTACCGGCACCAGGACTTACGCGGGTCGGCGTTGGGATGCTCCGCAAGGGCCGAAGCATTGGCCGAGCAATGTGGCGGCGCCCGCACGGCAACTCTGCGCAAGGCGGTCGAACGATTGCCGCTGACCGACCGCGAACGAGAAATCGTGATGCTTATCGGGCAAGGGCTGTCCAACCGGGATATCGCGAAACGGCTGACGTTGTCGGTTCGAACCGTCGAAAGCCACATCTATAAAGCGATGGCCAAAACCGGCACGTTCAACCGCGACGAGCTCGCGGCACTGTTGCCTCAGCGCCGGGAACGACACGGCGACAACGGCTCGCGTCAGCTCAATTGATCGGCCACCGCCGCCGTATCCAGCCAGATGTTCTCCCGGCTGATCAATCCGTCGCGGAACTCGAAGACATGCATCATTCGGAAACTGATACTTCGTCCATTACCCGGCAGACCAAGCAATGATCCGATGACCGTGCCGGTCATGAGCTGCTCGAGAACCATCGCGTCGTCGGCGAAATACTGGCGCAGGACATCCCAGCCCTTGCATCTGGCTGCTGTCCATCGCCGCCTCCTGGGTCGCCGCCTCCTGGGTCGTGGCCCCGCCTCAAACTACAACTACTTATCTGCCTCTCGGTGGTAGCACCTCGCAACGCTGCGAAACATCAGTAGTGCGTCACTGACATCGATCGGTCCACCGCGATCAAGGATCTCAGTAGCGGAACTCACCGACGGAGGATTGAAATGCTCACCGAAAACATTGCCGTCATAACCCTTGACGAGGCCCGAGAGACCCTTGACGAGGCCCGAGAGCGATTGGTTTCGCCGGCACCGGTCCTGATCAGCCAGCACGAGGTTGCGCTTGATACCGCGGTTGCGCTGCGGGTACGACCGACAACCCGGCGCCGATGGTTCCAGCCGATCCACGTCCTGCTGGCCGCCATGCAGCGCTCGCTTGCTCCGTCGACGCAAGAAGGCCGTCCGGTGCGCCGCGAGTACCCGAAGCACTACGCGTATCTAGAGAACGCCTGCATGGCGCGCGCGATGGAACGCCTTTGAGCGCCCCCGACGTGTGATCTGCCGGAAATCAGCCGGTTCAACCCACCCGCCGCGCGCTCACCTGACTCGGGAAGTGTGTTGGGCTTCATCGCGGCAGCTGCCACACGCTAGCCCGTTGTTGTCGCGGCAATCGCGGGCAAGTGTTTGCGAACATTTCATGCATTAGCGTCTCACCATCCGGCCGACGAGTTCGACCGGATGGTTGAGACGCCTGGATCTGCGTAACCTGCATTGTGGACGAGCCATCGATCACACGCGTCTGGTAAGGCAGGATCTGCAGACGTGACTTCTCTGACGGGTGAAGCCGACAGCTTCGACTCCGACCCCAGACTCTTCTCGGCTGTGCGTCTGGTTGTCTCTCCGGGGCCGCCCGAAGGCCCAGCCCAGGCCCGAACCAGATCATATGAGGCGACCCCGACAACTTCCCGGTGCAGCACGAAAAGTGCGCCGATTCTCCGGATCGGTGAAGCCGCCAGTCGCCGGGGGATGCGCTGATGGATCAGGTATGGGTCAACCGGGCGGTCAGCGCGGAGGCCGCTGTCACCGGCCGGCATCTGAAACGACTGTGGGCGTTACCTGGCACCCAGCTCGGCGTGGTGGCCTGGCCGCCGGCCCGCCGCGACCGATGGTTCGGCGGCTGGCATTACTGGTGGCAGGCGCATCTGCTGGACTGCCTGGTCGACGCCGAGCAGCGCGACCCGCAGCCCGAGCGCCGCATCAAGATCGAGCGGCAGATTCGCTCACATCGACTGCGTAACAACGGATCCTGGGTCAACAACTACTACGACGACATGGCGTGGCTGGCGCTCGCGCTGGAGCGGGCCTCCCGGATCGCCGACGTCGCCCGCGAGCGGGCGCTGAACAAGCTGAACGACCAACTGGTCAAAGCGTGGGTGCCCGAAGACGGCGGCGGCATCCCGTGGCGCAAGCAGGACCAGTTCTTCAACGCCCCGGCCAACGGGCCGGCCGGAATCTTCCTGGCGCGCTACGGCGACCGGCTGCGGCGGGCCCAGCAGATGGCCGACTGGATCGACGAGACGCTGATCGACCCCGAGCAGCACCTGGTCTTCGACGGCGTCAAGGCGGGTTCACTCGTTCGCGCCGAGTACACCTACTGCCAGGGCGTGGTGCTGGGGCTGGAGACCGAGCTGGCCGCTCGCACCGAGGACGACCGGCACGCGCCGCGGGTGCATCGCCTGGTCGCCGCCGTCGACGAGCACATGGCGCCCGGCGGGGTGCTGCGCGGCTCCGGTGGCGGCGACGGCGGGTTGTTCGCCGGCATCACCGCCCGCTACCTGGCGCTGGTCGCCACCACGCTGCCCGGCGACTCTGCCGACGATGCCAAGGCCCGCGAAAGCGCCCGCGAAATCGTGCTGACGTCAGCACAGTCGGCCTGGGACAACCGCCAGACGGTGGAGGGGCTGCCGCTGTTCGGGCCGTTCTGGGATCGCCCCGCCGAGTTGCCGACGGCCGGCGGGCAGCAGGCGCAGTTCGTCGGGGGAGCGGTCACCGGTTCGGAGATCCCCGAGCGTGACCTCTCGGTGCAGCTGTCCGGTTGGATGCTGATGGAGGCCGCATACGCCGTGACCGTCAACGAAAGGGACCAGCAATGAGTAAAGTCCACCCCGATGCCGGGTCGGCTCTGGATGGCTTGTTGAAGGACGGAATCACTATCGCCGCAGGCGGTTTCGGGTTGTGTGGCATCCCGGAGAACCTGATCCAGGCTCTGGTGGACAGCGGCGTCAAAGACCTCACCATCGTCGGGAACAACGCCGGCGTCGACGATTTCGGCATGGGGCTGCTACTCAAGGCGCGTCAGGTGACGAAGGTGATCGCCTCTTACGTCGGCGAGAACAAAGAGTTCGAGCGCCAGGTACTGGCCGGCGAGCTGGACCTGGTACTGACGCCGCAGGGCACGCTCGCGGAAAAGCTCCGTGCGGGCGGCGCTGGCATTCCCGGCTTCTACACCCGCACCGGCTTCGGCACCAATCTCGCCGAAGGCAAGGACACCCGGGTCTTTGATGGCACCGAATACGTTCTGGAAGAAGGCATTCGGACCGATGTCGCGATCGTCAAGGCCTGGAAGGGCGACAAGGCGGGCAACCTCGTCTACCGCAAGACGGCGCGCAACTTCAACCCGATGATCGCCAGCTGCGGCACGGTCACCATCGCCGAAGTGGAGGAACTGGTCGAGGTCGGCGAACTGGATCCTGATCTGGTTCACACGCCCGGCATCTACGTGGACCGCATCATCGAGGGCGCCAATTACGAGAAGCGCATCGAGTTCCGCACCACCAGTGGCGGCGCTGCGCTGAAGAACGACAGCCCGATCCGCCAGCGGATGGCTCAGCGCGCCGCTCAGGAGTTGCGCGACGGCTACTACGTCAACCTCGGCATCGGCATCCCGACGCTGGTGGCCAACTACATTCCCGACAACATCAGCGTCACGCTGCAGTCCGAGAACGGGTTGCTCGGCATCGGTTCCTATCCGGCCGAGGATGACGTCGACCCCGATCTCGTCAACGCCGGCAAACAGACCGTCACCAGCCTCCCCGGGTCCAGCTTCTTCAGCAGCGCCGACTCCTTCGCGATGATCCGCGGCGGCCACATCGACCTGTCCATCCTGGGCGGTCTGGAGGTTGCCGAGAACGGTGACCTGGCCAACTGGATGGTGCCCGGCAAGATGGTCAAAGGCCCCGGCGGCGCAATGGATTTGGTGTCGGGCGTCAAACGGGTGATCGTCGCGATGGATCACACCGCCAAAGACGGCAGCCCGAAAATCCTCAAGCAGTGCACGCTGCCCGTCACCGGAAAGAACGTCGTGGACATGATCATCACCGACCTGTGCGTCTTCGAGATCGAGCCGGATCACGGCCTGACGCTGATCGAGTTGCATCCCGGGGTCACGGTCGCCGATGTGCGTGCGAAGACCGGTTGTGACTTCAAGGTCGCCGTCTGAGAACGAGTCGTATGTTGGAAGGATGACTGCTTCCACACCATCGCGTCCGGTTCTGACCCGTCGGCGCGTGCTGCTCGGCGCCGGGCTCGGCGTGCTCGCCGGTGCCGGTGCGTGGACTGCCTTCAACGCGGCCGGCGCTCCGAGCGCTCCGATCAAAACGTTCGAGGTCAACCACACCGACGAGGAGTGGCGGCACCTCCTGACCCCGCAGCAATATGACGTCCTTCGGACGGCGGGCACCGAGACTCCCTACAGCAGCCCACTCAACGACGAGCACCGCTCCGGGACCTTCGCGTGCGCGGGCTGCGGCCAGGCCCTGTTCTCGTCAACGACCAAATTCGACAGCGGCACCGGCTGGCCGAGCTTCTGGAAAGCGATGGACAACGCCGTCCTCGAGCGGCAGGACAACAGCGACGGAATGTCGCGCACCGAGGTGCTCTGCAGCCGCTGTGGCGGGCACCTCGGCCACGTCTTCAACGATGGCCCCCAGCCGACCGGCCTGCGCTACTGCATGAATGGCGTGGCGATGACGTTCCGGCCGTCGTAGCTAGTCGGCGACGGTCAGCTCGTCCTCGTCGTCCTTGGCGGCGCGACGGCGCTTCAGGTATGCCCGGCCGGTCGCGATGAATGCCGGCAGCATCGACACGAACAGGATGGCCAGCACGATCTTTTCCAGGTTCTGGTGGATGAACGGCACGTTGCCCAGGAAATAGCCGGCGACCGTCACGCCGCCGCCCCAGAGGATGCCGCCGACGATGTCGAACGCCAGGTACACCGGGTAGCGCATGTAGGACACCCCGGCGACCACCGGCGTGAAGGTCCGGACAAACGGCATGAACCGGGCCAGGATGATCGCCGCGGGCCCGTACTTCTCGAAGAACGCATGCGATTCGGTTACGTGGTGCTGTTTGAAGAACCGCGAGTCTTCCCTCTTGAACAGCGCGGGCCCGATCCGGCGGCCGATGAAGTATCCGGTTTGGTCGCCGAGGATCGCGGTCAGCGCCACGGCCGGCGCCAGCACCCAGATGTCGAGTGTGCCGTGCGCGGCCAGCAGGCCACCGGTGAACAGCAGCGACTCACCGGGTAGCAGGGGAAACAGCAGACCGGTTTCGACGAAGACGATGGCCAGGATCGTCGGCAGTACGGCCGATGCGAAGAGTCCCTGGGGACCGATCCAGTACATCGGGTCGAGGATGTTGGGCAGGGCCACCACGGCGGTGCTCACGGTGTTCAAGATACCGGCGCCGCGGACCGGCGATTACCAGTCGCGGTCCGGGCTGGCCTGCGGCCGTCCCGACCGTGTTGCGATACTGATGACGACTTTGGTTGCCGGGCCGGCGGCCGCGGGCTTGCGCAACACCTGCTCAGGAGGAGAACTCATGCCCATCGCAACGCCAGATGTCTACGCCGAGATGCTGCGGCGCGCCAAGGAGAACGAGTACGCCTTCCCGGCGATCAACTGCACGTCCTCGGAGACCGTCAACGCCGCGCTGAAAGGCTTCGCCGACGCGGGAAGTGACGGCATCATCCAATTCTCCACCGGCGGTGCGGAATTCATCTCCGGCCTTGGGGTGAAGGACATGGTCGCGGGCGCGGTAGCGCTGGCCAAGTTCACCCGCAGCATCGCTGCCAAATATCCGATCAACGTCGCGCTGCACACCGACCACTGCCCGAAGGACAAGCTGGACACCTACGTGCGGCCGCTGCTGGCGATCTCCGCCGAGCGGGTGGCAGCGGGCAAGGATCCGCTGTTCCAGTCGCACATGTGGGACGGCTCGGCGGTGCCGATCGACGAGAACCTGGAAATCGCGCAGGAGCTGCTGAAATTAGCCGCCGCCGCCAAGATCGTGCTGGAGGTCGAGATCGGCGTGGTGGGCGGTGAAGAGGACGGCGTCGAGGCCGAGATCAACGACAAGCTCTACACCACCCCCGAGGACTTCGAGAAGACCATCGACGCTCTGGGGCACGGCGAGCACGGCCACTACCTGCTGGCCGCCACGTTCGGCAACGTGCACGGCGTCTACAAGCCCGGCAACGTCAAGCTTCGGCCCGACATCCTGGATCAGGGCCAGAAGGTGGCGTCGGCCAAACTGGGCCTGGCCGACGGCTCCAAGCCGTTCGACTTCGTCTTCCATAGCGGTTCAGGTTCACTGAAGTCGGAAATCGAAGAGGCGCTGCGCTACGGGGTGGTGAAGATGAACGTGGACACCGACACCCAATACGCATTCACCCGGCCGCTGGCCGCGCACATGTTCACCAACTACGACGGCGTGCTGAAGGTCGACGGCGAGGTGGGCGACAAGAAGGTCTACGACCCGCGCAGCTACCTGAAGAAGGCCGAGGCGTCGATGACCGAGCGGGTTATCGAGGCCTGCAACGACCTGCACTGCAACGGCAAGTCCCTGTCAGCGAGCTGAAAAGGCTTTAGCCAGAGTTGGATTCGCAGATCTTCCACTGATCGTCGCGGTACTGCAGGTCAAAGCTGCGAGTCGAGCGGGTCTGCGGCGCGTAGGCCATGAACGCGGTGACGTTGGCCTCGGCGTGGTTTCCGTCCACCACGACCTGATCGATGTTGGCGACGACGGGATACTGCTTGGCCGCAGCGATGCGACGGTAGGTGTCGCTCCATTCGCGTTGGTCGTAGTTGACGTAGTCGTCGCGCATGCTGCCGCACGTGATGCTGCGCAGCGTGGTCAAGTCGCCGGTCTGAACCGCGGCGTCGAAGCTCTGGATGGTGCTGCGGACCCGGTCTTCCTGTGACGCGTTCGTCTTTCTGTCATTGCGGGTTAGCAGCACGGTGCCCAGCACCGCGATCGCGGCCAGTGCCAGGATGATCAGGATCAACGCCAGCACCCAGCCCCAGCTGCGTTGACCAGACGGGCGCAGCTTGGCTCCCAGCCGGGGCGGAATCAGTTGTGGCGTAGCGATTCTGGCGCCTGACTGGCCGCCGCCCGGCGCCCGTCCGGGCTCGAAGGCCTCGGTGGCGGGGTCGGTCGCCGTGTTGATGATCGCGGTTTCCTTGGCGTCGAATCCCGGCGCTGTGAAGCGACGTTCACCGGGCTGAAGCTGGGGTATCGGCGGCTGCTGTTCCTGGTCGATCCGCAACGCCGGTCCGCCGGTATTGGCCCGTTGACCAACCCGGTTGCTGCCAAAGAATTTCGCTGTCGCCGCTTCGGTCGTTCCCACTGGATGCTGCGGCTGCTGGCCCTCTGCGCTATCTTTTCCCTGGGCCTGAGCTGCGTGGCCGTGCTGGGCGCCACGCTGGCGGCCGGTGGCGGATTGGCATTCTGGTTCAGCGGTGGAAACACCACGCGCGGCCCGGACTTGCTGGGGTCGATCGGCGCTTCTTCGCGGGACACCAGCTTTTCGGCGCTGCCGCCGGCCATCCGATCCTGAATCAACTTGCCCGAAGCGTCGGCGGATTGCGACGGCGGGATCACCTTGTTCGGGCCGGGATCCGCCTTGATGATCGGCGGCTCACCGCTGCGCGGCGACCCGACATAGGTGCGATAGGCAAACGCGGCGCCGGTCCCGACCACCGCCAGCACAAGCACCACCGCCACCGTGATCATGCCGCCGCGGCGCGACTTCCGGGGTTGATCGTCATCGCCCGCAGCATAATCGTCCTGGTAGGCATAGGGATCTTCATAACCGGCTTCCTGCGGCAAACCGGGCGCGCTCGGCAGTTGCCCATACAGCGCGTCGTCGTAGCGGTCCGGATCGGCTTCTTCGTGCCGGTCATGATGCTGGTCATGGTGAGGATCTTGGGCCGCGGCGAATGACGGCGCCTGATGGTAATCCTGATCGGCGGCATGCGCGGCGCCGTAGCGCTGCACCGGATGCACGCTGCTGTCGAACTCCGGCTCGGGCTGCGGCTCATGGGCGTCATGGGCAGCGGCGCGCTGCATCCAGGGCGGCGGGCCCGCGGGCGCGTCGTCGGCTTCCAGCGCCAGCTCCGGTTCATGGTATTGATCGCGATCGTTGGCGCGCGGCGCAACCGTCTGGTTGGCGCGGCCCAGATTGGCGAACGGGTCGGTCTGGCCGATCAGCCGTGCCAATTCGGCGAGTGGATCGCTCTCGCCTCTGGAAGGCGCCTGATGACCGCCACGGTCGTAGTCGTCATCCGCCGGGAAAGGTCTATCCTGGTATCGATCAGCCATCGTGATGTCGCGTCCCCTTCGGGAAAGCCGCCAACCCCCGCCATTCGAAGCGAATAGCCGCTGTCAGATGCCGTCACAGGTCCCATGTGACCGGCGTGTCCCACACTACCCCGATCTTGCCTATCGCATCTCGTCTGGTGCGTGGACGCCGAGAACGGCGAGGCCCGATGCCAGAACCGAGACGACGCCCTGGACCATGGCCAAGCGCGCCCTCGTGATCTCTGCATCATTATTGATAATGAAGCGTAAATGAGGCAAATCGCGCCCTCTTGTCCACAGCGCATGGAATTCGCTGGCGAGATCATACAGATAAAAGGCGATTCGGTGCGGCTCGTGTGCGGTCGCCGCCGATTCGATCATCCGCGGATACAACGCCAGCCGCCGCATCAGCCCGAGTTCCGCGGTATCATCGAGCCGCTCCAGCGGC
>Ga0137412_10003158_pt1 | contig 13153 bp, 11 predicted proteins | sample CZODoug2_1_16fun_FD_122160 | JGI IMG/M metagenome (GOLD analysis project Ga0137412, IMG submission 122160) | Vadose zone soil fungal communities from Angelo Coast Range Reserve, California, USA - CZODoug2_1_16fungal (Hybrid Assembly) | ecosystem: Environmental > Terrestrial > Soil > Vadose zone... | reverse complement strand
ACGGCCGAAGCGCTGGCGAGCGAGTTCGAGGTTTCGGTTCGCACCATCTATCGTGACGTCGATCAGCTCAGCGCCGCTGACGTGCCGATCTATGCGGATCGCGGCCCGAGCGGCGGATTCCAGTTGCTCGACGGCTACCGTACCAAGCTCACGGGCCTTTCGCCCGCCGAGGCCGAGACGCTGTCGCTTGCCGGCCTGCCGGGACCCGCGGCGCAACTCGGGCTTGCCGACGTGCTCACGGCGGCCCAACTGAAGTTGAGCGCGGCATTGCCCGAACGCGCACGCGCGAACGCAGGCCGCGTCGGCGCGCGATTCCACCTCGATCCCGTTGGCTGGTTCCGCAGTGCCGATGACGCCAAGCTGCTGCCAACGATCGCCAACGCGGTGTGGAACGAGAAGTGCCTCGACGTGCACTACCGGCGAGCGGAGGGCACGGTCGAGCGCCGGCTGCGGCCGCTCGGCCTCGTGCTCAAGGCGGGCGTCTGGTATCTCGTCGCGCAGGTCGGCGATCAGCCGCGCACCTATCGGGTGTCCAACATCATCGACCTCGCAGTGACCGAGGAGTCGTTCGAACGGCCAAAGGATTTCGACCTGACGCGCTTCTGGGTCACGTCATCACGCGCGTTCGAAACCAGCGTCTACCATTCCAACGCCACGCTGCGCGTGACGGCGCGCGGCCTCGCCAAGCTCGACGTCCTCGGCTCACTTGTCGCTCAGGCGGCAGCCAAGACGGCGACGCCGTCGGATGCTGACGGCTGGGTCAGCGTCACGATCCCGATCGAGTCGGTCGAGCGGGCGGCGTCCGGTCTGATCGCGCTCGGCGCCGACGCCGAGGTTGTCGAACCCTCGGAGCTGCGCGAGCGGCTCGTCGCGACGGTGCAGGAGCTCGTCCGCCTCTACGCGGAGGATGCGCACGCGGTCGGGCAAATCACCGGATAGAATATCGCGGGCTCGCGGGCGGCATCATAGCGCCACGGCGAAGCCGTAGTGCCCATCTTCATCGGCCGTGGCGCGCCACTTCACTTCAAACCCGCCTTCCGCGTCGGTCAAAATTCCGCCGGCTGATCGCTTGAGATTTGTCCGGCGGAGAGGCGTCGTATGCTCGTGATATCGTCCTGGCTGAAGCGGCCGTGGCCGCGCGTCGTGTCGTTTGTAGCTCTGGTCGCAGGCCTGTTTTGCGTGGCGGGGGCTTGGCCGAAAGCATCAGGCCAGACTTCCGCGCGCGGGCCGCATCGTCGGCTCTATCGACGGCTTCAGCTACGATGGCGGGCAATTCCATGTCGTGGGCTGGCTTGCCAACAGGGCAATCCGGCTTCCGTCGAGGTTCACGTAGGCTTTGATGGAACAAGGCCCGCCACCGGACCAGCCTCATCACGAGATCGTTCTCGGTGACCTAGTTCACAGTGTCGAGCAGAAGAGTCAGCTACCGATCAACTGCCCGGCCCTTTTCGTGGCCGCGATCGGAGATCGCGAATGGCTACTCTGGCAAGGACGCTCGCGCGCGCTTTCGGCACCGACGTGGACGTCGAAGTCCTGAAAATCATCGCCGTTTTTTGTGGCGTAGGCCTGCTGGCGACCGTGATGGCCGCGTCTTATGGCGTCGACCTAAGCCCCGGCTTCTTCTGACGTGAAGGATAGGCCGCGGTTGAACAGGAACGGCCCCAGCGGGGACGCTGAGGCCGCCTAGAGTTGCTCTCGCTTCATGCTGTGGCGAAACGCGGGGCGGCGAGCTTGTCATAGCGTGCCGTGGCCGCCAACCGATCGCGCGACCGAACCAGTTTCGCACCGGAAACGAACGCATCAAAGCACAACTAACATGATCGATTCCGAACAGAAACGCAGGAAAATCAACGAAACCGATCTTTATCCTGCCGCTCATAACGGTCTGGTTGCAGGTTCGAATCCTGCAGGGCTGGCAAGAGCGATCGGAAGTGCGCGGATCGGGAACTATGGAACATTGATCCGGGCAGGCCTCACTGCGCCTTGATGTTCGCTGCCCGAATCACCTTGACCCATTTCTCAAGCTCGATTTTGATTTGCGTGGCGAATTCCTCTGGTGTATTCCCAACCGGCTCGAAGCCAAGCGCTACCAGGCGCTCCTTTACGTCTGGCAGTGCCATGCTCTTGGCGATCTCGCGATTGAGATGCGTGATGATCTCGCCAGGCGTTCCAGCCGGGACGAAGACACCGAACCAATTGTCAAACTCGATGTCCGGATAGCCGGCTTCTGCCATGGTTGGCACGTCGGCGAGCGCCTGCAACCGCGTCCTGTAGGCCACCGCTAGCGCACGCAGCTTGCCGTCCTTGGCCTGCGGCACAATCGGCGCCGGCGCGGCAAGGCAAATCGTCGTATGGCCCGCGACCGTCGAGCCGATCGCCAAGCCCGCGCTGTTGTACGGTATATGTACAAGGTCGAGGTCGAGCGACTGACGTAACATTTCGCCCACCAGATGTCCTGGCGACCCCACTCCTGCCGTCGCGTAGTTGTATTTGCTGGGATTGGTTTTGATGAGGGCAATCAGATCCTTGACCGTCTGCGCTGGCACAGAGGGGTGGACCGCGAGCACTACAGTTGTGCTGACTGCCAGCGTCACCGGATCGAACGACTTGCGGGCATCATAGGGGATTTTATCGTACAGAGCCGGATTGATCACATAGCTGGGCGGAGTAATGAGGATCGTGTAGCCATCGGGCGCCGCCAGAGCCGCTCGGCCCACACCGATATTGCCGCCGGCGCCGCTGATGTTCTCGACGTAGAACTGCTCTCCAACCTGCTCGAACAACTTTTGTGCGATGATGCGGCCGAAAACATCGGCGTTCCCGCCTGGCCCGAACGGAACGATCATACGCACCGGTCGCGCCGGATAGGCTTGCGCCCACGCGAAGCGTGACGAAGTCGGCAGCGCGGCAGCCCCCGCTGCCACTTGCAGAAATTGCCGGCGGAGAAGGTTCACAGGTCCCTCCCGTTTCCAGGGTTCCTCTATAACAAATACACCTCTTTCTGCGTCATCAGAAGGTAGTGACCTGAGTGACGGACAGGATTGATTTTCGACAAAGATTCACTTGAAGACAGATTTAGGCGGCCTGCCCATCGCATTTCATCACCGGTGGTAAGCCAGCGATAGCCGCAACTTCGAGACACTCCTCGACGTCGGCCCCGATATCAATCTGCGTGCCGCGCTCCGCACTTCATCCGCTGTCGCCGGGCGTTCTGTCTGGATAGACAAGGTTAAGCGGGATCATGATCGCTAAAAAGACGGCGACTAGCCAATAGAATGGGTATGGCCTCGTAAATGCGAAAACGAACACCCCGCCCACGATAACAAATCGAACAATATCGTAGGTCCGGTAACCAATATGACGCATCATGTGCAGCGCGAGTAATGCAGCACAGAGGAGGAAGGCCACGACAGTGGCCAGCGTTAAGTCGCGCGGCGCGTCCAAAACAATTTCAAACGCCGCCACTACGAAAAGAAAGGCACAAGCGAACCAAGCGCGCATGCATCACCTTCGTCACGCACTGACCGGCCCCTTCGTCGGCAGCAGCGCTTTGCGTCCATAGGCTGCGGCGGCTTCCGAGGCGAGATGATACCCGCACTTCGTGCAGAGGCCGCCGACGATTTGCTTTTTGCGCGTGTCTTGCTCAAAGCAGGTCGAACAGGTCGCGCGAAGCCTGCGGCCTTGCCTCTTCATCATGAACACGGCGTTTTGGTTGCAATTTTCGCATCGAAGCGCGCCGACCGTGTTTATCGTGTTGCAAGCCGGGCAGTTGATCTGCTTGCCCATGTAGGGCCTGGCCAGGGAGCGCGCCCAAAACGCGAGGAGCTGGTCGAGGCCGATGAACGAGGCAAAGGCCAGCAGCGTGTAAACGATGTTCATCGTATCGCTGGCTGGCGGATCGCTGGTCATGCTGCGGCCGTCCGCATAATCCCGTGACGTCAGCAAGATCCTGTGCCTCGCAGTAGGCTAATTCTTGTCGAATCCATAGCTTTGATGGGATTTGCGGCTGCCGAGCGCGCAGGGGCTTCGCGCTTCATCTGACCTCATGGCCGTATATTTTTCGTTCGATCCAGCATTTGCGGTAAATTGATCTCCTTCCTTTATGGGGCGCAGAGCGCACCTCGCGCCTGCGCCCCTGCCCGTCGGCGAGACCGGGGGTAGCAAGCGCCGGGGCGCCCCGAGTGGAGGGGGATCGCCCGCCGGCAGGGCCGCTCGAAGAGCGGGTCTGCACAAGCGAATGGCCGACCGCAAAAATTCGGGATGTGAGAGAGCGCGGAAGACCGGGGAGACCGCTCGGGTCGGCGCCGGCATTAGCCGGCGCTTTACCCTGGCGCGCGCGAGGGGTGGAGCCCCATAGTTCTTCAATAGTGAAAAGAAGCGTATGGGTGGAGCGCTAGCGGAGACCACTCGCGGGTCGCGAGACCGGTTAGAAGGGCAGCCGCAGGAGCGTCAGCATAGCGCCGCCGAAGGCGGGACGCGGGACCGACGGCCCCCGGCGAGCGACTCAAGAGCGATCTCACGACGTTGGTATCAATTTTGCATTTGTGATATCGTCTCAATGTTGCGCATGTCGATCCACGGCGTGTGCATGTTCACTGAGCCAGTTTTTTATAGAGGACGACATGGCCAAGAAAGCGAAGAAGGCAAAGAAGACCGCGAAGGCAGCCACCAAGAAAGTGGCAAAGAAGACTTCAAAGAAAAAGAAGTAGCCATACCTGCAACTGACAAATTGCCGCCTCCGGGTCGCAACCCGGACGCAAAGCGAAACCTCTCCAAAGGATCTGAAATGTCCTTTGCAGCCGTTCGGTATCGCGGCGAGGCATCATAAGGCCGGGCCTTTGTGCAGCTGGCTACTGCATAAAGGTCCGGTTTTTCGTTTCCGCCCCGGCGAGGGGCATGATCTGCTTTTGCGCTCGGCGTATCTCGGTCCGGCTTCCATGCTTGGCTGAACCGATCTCCCAGCGTAAGGTCCCAAAGTGACGAAGCCGCTGGGCGCACATTTGCCGGATGCCGCTCCGACCTTCTCATTCAAGCGACGCGTGTCTCGATTGACGACCGAGCGGCATCAAACGCAGACCGGGGCGGAGATTCTTGTAGGTAAATTTCGACGAATCGGCGAGATGCCCACCGGGCGCAATCGCGATCAAGATGTCTTCCGCTAGCGCCTGGAAATCGCCGCGAAAATGAACGGTGCTCTTCAGGGCCAGAATCTTCTGTTGCTTCGGCTCGACGCCGAGATGCCGGAACGGTGCCTGGTCGTGCGCCTGCATCCGCTTTGTCGTGACCGCGACCTTGACGCCGCCGATCTGCAGCAGCGCCGTGGGGCCGAGATCAATGTCACGATTGCCGGACACCGGGCCCGTGGTGCGGATTTTGCCGTCGCCAAGCGCCTTGACCTCGAACGTGCCATGGAATGGAACCACGCCCTCAGGTCCATTGCGGCCGCCGAGATCGATCGTGATGCTGGCGCCTCGGCCTGCGCGATGCGCTGATGCCACCGCCTCGGCGTCGCAGAGATAGCCCAACGCAGCGCCTTCCGCGCCGCCTTCGACCAGCGCGACCAGCAGGCCCGTGGTGTCGGCGCTGCCGCCCGCGCCCGGATTATCCTGCGTGTCCGCGATGATGACCGGCCGATCGGCCCCTGCCGCGATCGACATGGCGCGAGAAACCGCATCGGCCGGCGACAACACGGGGACCGCGAATTCGCTTTCCTTCATCGCGACGAAGCGCGCCACCTCGTCCGCGGCCCGGTCGGCCGCCTCCTGGGTCGCGGCATGAACGACCACCGAGGGACCGCAATCAAAGATGTCCGACGGCGGAAAGCCGGCCAGATATGACACGGTCAGAACGCCCTCACCTTCGAGCGATTGCGTCAGCTCGACGATGCCGCGCGACGGCTCGACCATCGTGCACTGGCTGTGCAACGGAATGAGAAACGGCATCTTGCGCAAGGCGCGCCCCGGCGTGCGGCCGTGCTCGAGTACGTGCTGCATCGCGGCTGCGGCGCGAATCCCCGTCTCCGGGCGGTCGACATGCGGATAGGTCAGATATCCGGACACCGCGTCCACCTGGGCGGCCATCGCCGGGGTGACGTTGGCGTGATAGTCGAGACTGATGACGATCGGCATGTCCGCTCCGACACAGGCGCGGATGCGCCGGAGCAACTCGCCCTCGCCGTCCTGGAAATCCTCCGTCACCATGGCGCCGTGCAGATCAAGATAGATCGCATCGACCGGCATCTGCTGCGACAATTCCGCGACCAATTCGGCGGCGATGCGCTCGAAGGCATCGCGCGTGACCATGCCGCCCGCGCCGCCGCTGGTCCAAAGCAGCGGAACGATGTCGTGATCGGCGGCCATAATCTGGAGAAAGCCGGACAGCGCAAAGGAAATGCCGCTCAGCCATTTCAGCACGTCGTCACGACGGACCAGCGGCGGCCGGTCGCGATGGCTGCAGAAATAGGCGAAGTCCGTCGGCGTGTTCACGAATGTATTGGTCTCGTGGTGAAATCCGCCGACTGCGATGCGCGCCATGACCGTGCCCTCGTTTTTAACCTTCTGCGACCGCTTCGATCTCGTCCAGCCGCACGCAGGCCGCTGTATGTTGCCGCCCTACTGAGATAAGCGGCGGCCTCATCACCGCGCACCTTGCCGCTGCGAATGCGCAACGAGTCTGAAAAGCACAATTGTCCCTTGCCGTCGAACCCGACGGCGGATCTCCCGGAAGCGCCGGCGTGTCGTGCAGCGAACCCGGCTCGAGCTTTGGGACGGCCGCCAGCAGCGCCCGCGTATAGGGATGCCGCGGTCGCGCGAAGATGTCTTCCGAAGGCCCCATCTCGACGATGCGGCCGAGATACATGATGGCGACCTGCTCGCACATGCGCTTCACCACGGACAGATCGTGGCTCACGAACAGGTAGGTCAGACCGAGCCGCTTGCGCAGGCCGTCAAGCACGCCGAGCACGGTGGCCTGAACCGACAGATCGAGCCCCGAGGTCGGCTCGTCCAGAATGACGATCTGCGGCCTTAACACCAGAATGCGCGCAAGCCCGACGCGGCGCTGCTGACCGCCGGAGAGCTCGTGCGGATAACGGCCGCGGAAGCTTGAATCGAGTCCAACCGCCTCCAGCATCTCGTCGACGCGCCGGCGGCGTTCGCCCTTGTCGGTCACGCCATGAATCCGTAGCGCTTCTTCGAGCGCGTGTCCGATACTCCACCACGGATCGAGCGCCGCGCCGGGATCCTGGTGCACGTATTGGATCGTGGTTCGCGAGAGCCGCGCCTGCCGAACGGAGACGCCGGAGACGATCTTTCCGTCCAGGCGAAGCGTTCCCGCCGACTCCCGAATTAGGCCGAGGATGGTCTTGGCGAGCGTCGTCTTGCCGCAACCGGACTCGCCGACCAGCCCGAGCGCCTGGCCGGGCATGAGCGCGAGGTTGACGCCATCGACGGCGCGCACCACCGGCCGGGGCGCGCCGAGAAATTTCCGGCCACCGCCATAGAGCGTGACGATGTCCTCGACATCCAACAATGCCCGCGCGCCGGTCATACCGCAACCTCCGTGCCATAAAGCACGCACTGAACGTCCCAGTGATCGGCATGTTCGGTGCGCAGCGGCAGCGCGTTCGCGCATTCGGAAACAGCGCTCGGGCAACGCGGGTGAAACCGGCAGCCTGGCGGCGGACGCAAGGGTGAGGACACCGTTCCGGGGATGCCCGCAAGCGCGGCGCCGCGATCGGGATGACAGGCCAGCAGCATCCTTGTGTAGGGATGCAGCGGCGCGGCCAATATCCGCCCGACCGGTCCGGACTCCACGGTCTGGCCTGCGTACATCACCGTGACCGTATCGCAGAGCTGGGCCACCACGCCGAAATCATGGGTCACGAACAGCATCGACAGGCCGCGCGCTTCGGCGAGCCCGCGCAACAGCTTGAGGATTTGCAATTGCGTCGTCACATCGAGCGCGGTCGTGGGCTCGTCGGCCAGCACAATGGCAGGCGACGATGCGAGCGCCGCCGCGATCAAGAGCCGCTGGCGCTGGCCTCCCGAGAATTGATGCGGATAGCGATCGAGCGCGCCTTCGGGATCGGGGAGCTGCACGGATTTCAGCAGCGAGACGATGTTGGCGTTGCCCTCTGCTCGCGCTTTCGCGCGCGTCGTCTCCTTGAGTTGCGTGCCGACCCGGAAGACGGGATTGAGCGCCTGATACGGATCCTGCGGGATGAAGCCGATCCGGCCACCGCGGATTTCGTTTTGGAGGACGTCCGGCGACACCTTCAGAAGATCGCGATCGCCCAGCAGGATCTGTCCCTCGGTGGCGCGTCCGCGCTTGGGCAGGATACCGAGAATGGCGCGCATCAGGGTCGATTTTCCGCAACCGGACTCGCCCACCACACCGTGAATCGAACCCGGCATCAGCGACAGGCTGGCGCGGTCGAGAATCCGGGCCTCGCCTTCGTCGGTGGTGACCGAGACCGAAAGGTTGCGGATATCGAGCAGCGGCGCGGCATTTGGCGTCATCGCGAGCGCCTCAGCCGGGGATCGACGAGGTCGCGCAATCCGTCGCCGAACAGATTAAAGCCCAATACCGTGATGAAGATGCCGAGCCCCGGAAAGGTCACGGCCCACCAGGATTGCGGCAGATAATCCCGCCCTTCCGCGATGGCGAGCCCCCAATCCGGATTCGGCGGCGTGGCGCCGACGCCGAGGAACCCGAGGACCGCCGTGGTCATGATCGTGAAGCCCATGCCGATGGTCGCGCGCACGATCACGGCAGAAGCGACATTGGGCAGGACATGCACGAACAGGATGCGCGACGTCGAGGCGCCCAGGCACCGTTGCGCCTCGATGAAGAGCTCGTTTCGCAGCCGCCGCACCTCGCCATAGACCGTGCGGCAGAAGAACGGCCAGTAGGTCAAGGCCAGCGCCGCCATCGCGCTGCCGAGCCCGCGCCCCATCAGTTGCGCGACCGCAAGCGCAAGGATGAGCTGCGGCACCGCCAGGAATACATCCGTCAGGCGCATCACGAGCTGGCTGCCCCAGCCATCGCTGTAGCCGGCATAGAGTCCCGCCGGCACCCCGATCGCAATCGCAAGCGATACCACGGTCAAGGCGACTGCGAGCGCGCCGCGCGATCCCACGATGACGCGGGCAAAGACATCGCGCCCCAGACTGTCGGTGCCGAACCAGAATTCCGCCGATGGCGGCTGCAGCCGCGACACCAGGTCGCCGTCATAGACCGCGTTGAGATCGGACACGATCAGCGGCGCGAAGATCGCGATCAGGCACAACAGGACGATGATGCCAAATCCGATCACTGCCGGAACATCGCGCAGGAACTTCCTCAGGATCAGCATCGTGGTCTGAGCCCTCAGAGCTTTTCGGCGACGCGAGGATCAAGCCAGGCGTGCACGACATCGACCAGGATATTGACGACGGAATAGATCAGGCCGACCGCCAGGGTCACCGCCAGGACGGCCTTGTAGTCCGAGGTCAAAATCGCATTCACGGCGTAGGACCCGACGCCGGGCCAGTCGAAGATCGCCTCCACCGCCACCGCGCTCGAAATGAGACCGCCGAACAGCAGTCCGATCTGCGTGGTCGCGCCGACCACGGAATTGCGCAGCACATAGACCCAGACGATGCGCCGGCGCGCATAGCCCGCGGCCTCCGCGTAATGGACGAACTCCTTCTGCATGGTTTCGAGCACGCCGGCCCGCGTGAACCGCGCGATCGAGGCGAGTCCGGCCAGCGAGAGCGTGAAGGCCGGCATCAGAATGTAGGCAAAGGCCTTGCCGAACAGGTCCAACCGCAAGGTCAGAAGGCTATCGACCAGATACAGTCCCGTGATGTGCAAGGGCGGCGCAAGCCCGACCGGAAATCGCCCGCGCAAGGGCAGCCAGTCGAGCTCCATCGCAAATATCATCTGCAGGATGATCGCGAACCAGAATGAGGCGATCGCGAGTCCCGCTACCGTCACCACGCGCATCGCGTGGTCGAAGAATGACTGATACCAGACCGCGGCCAGTGTCCCCAGCGGGATACCGACACAGGCTGAGAACAACAGCGACACGAAGGTCAGCTCGATCGTGGCAGGCAGCCGTTCGGCGATATCGCGGATCACCGGTCGATTGGAGATGATCGAATTGCCGAGGTCGCCGGTTCCGACCTGCTCGACGTAGATGACGAACTGCTTCCACAGCGGCTCGTCGAAGCCATAGGCCTTGCGCACGGCAGCGATCTGCTCGGGCGTGGCGTTTTCGCCCGCGAGTGCGGCCGAAGGATCGTTCGGCAGCACGCGCAGCATGATGAAGGTGAGCACGAGCAGTCCAACGAGCGCCGGTATCGTCAACAACAGGCGATGCAGGACAAATCGGGTCATCAGCTCGTCAGCGACATCGTGCGATAATCGGCCCCCGATCCGATCGGCGTGAATTCGAACCCGTGCAGCCGGTTGCTGATCCCGCGCAGCTCGATGGCGTTGTAGATCCAGATATCGGCGGCGTCGGCGACAATGATGCGGGAGGCTTCCTCGTAGAGCGGTTGCCGTTTGGCCTGATCGTCCAGATGGCGCGCCTCGCGCAAAAGCGCATCGACCTTGTCGTTCTTGTACCAGCAGGAGGCTTTCCAGGTGCCGTGGAACTGGCTGTCATACATCTGCCCGATCCAGTTTTCCGGATCGATGAAATAGGCCGACACCCAGTGCGCCCACATGTCGGGCGTGGTGTCGGCCTTCGCCGTCGACGACACCAGTTGCGGCCAGAGATTGGCGACGATCTTGAGATTGACGCCGATCTTGCGCAGGCTCTGTTGCAGGATCTGAGCGGCCTGCGTCGTCTGCGCCAGATGCTGCTGAATCTGGATCTCGATCTCGCGCTCGACCGGCGCGCCTTCGGCCTTGGCCTTCGCCAGATAGTCCTTGGCGGTGTCGAGATTGAAATCGTAAGGCGCGAGATTGCTCGGCGCACCCCACAGATTGACCGGGATCGGTCCGGCGTTGCGGACCGCATAGCCCTTCAAGACGCCGTCGATGAAGCCCTTGTAGTTGAAGGCATGGCTCATCGCGAGGCGGAAGTTCCGGTTATCGAATGGCGGCTTCTTGTTGTTCATCCGCAGCACCATGACCCGCATGGTCTGGTTCTTCGTAACGGTCGCGGTCTTCGAGGCCAGCACGCGGTCGACCTGGTCGGGCGGCAGATAGCTGTCGGTGCAGTCGACATCGCCCTTGATCAGCGCGTTGACGCGGGTCGTGGTCTCCATGATGGTGCGCCGGCGCACGGTTTCGATCGGCGAATTGTTGTGGCTCCATCCCATGAAGTGATCATGGTTGCGCTTCATGTCGAGCTGCTGCACCGGCTGATAGGTGCTGATATCCGGAATGTAGCATCCGGAGCCGGCCGAATTCGACGCCAGCCAGGCCTGCCCCCAGTCATTATCCCTGATGTTGGGTTCGATCTGGCGGCGGTTGAGGATCGCGACCAGGGGAAATGCCGCAACGAACGGCGCGTAGGGTTGCTTCAGCTTGAACACCACCGTGGTCGGATCGGGCGCCGTGATGCCGTTGATGTCGAGCACAGGGAGGAATGCCGCGGCCGGTCCCTTTTTGACGTTGAGCAGGCGACCGAACGACCAGACCACGTCTTCCGATGTCAGCGGACTGCCGTCATGGAATTTGACGCCCTCGCGCAGCTTGAAGGTGACGGTCAATCCGTCATCACCGATGCTGTGGCCGGTGGCGAGCCAGGGCACCAGCTTCGGCGGATTCTCCTTATTAACGTATAGCGTGTCGTAGACGTTGATCATGTAGCCCTGCATGGGCACGTCGGACACCGAATAGGGATCGAGGTTGCCGGGGAGATCGTCGGCCCAGACAAGTTCGTCGGGCATCGGCTGCGCCAGCACGACGCGATTGCCCATCGCGGCTGCCGTTACGGCAGCTCCCGTTCCCATCAAGAAAGTCCTACGCTTCATCAGAGTCCTCCATCTGCTTCGGTCGCGGACCTGCAGGGATCACGCCAAATAGGCCTTGTCCGGCGGGGACGGCCATGCCGTGCGGGAATGCGAGAGGTTCAGTTCGAGCAGGGTCTGGGTGGTCTTGAGCGCGGCCAGCACCGGGCTGATCACGGGCACCGCCAGCCGCTCCGATAATTGGCGTTCGACGCCCATGAAGGCCATGCTCATGCAGCCCATCACCAGCACGTCGGCGCCATCCTCGATGCAGCGGCGTCCGGTGTCGACGATGCGATCCCAGGCCGTATTGTCACCGCCGCTGAGATCGACGACCGAGACGCCGACGCCGCGAATGCTGGCGAGGCGTTCGGTAAAACCCTGGCCTCTGAGCCGCGGCCGCGCGCGCTTGGCGCCGCTGTCGAGCGGCGACAGGATCGAGTAGCTTTCACCGAGTTGCAGCGCCAGCGCGATCGCCGATTGCCCGGGGCCGACCACCGGCATTCTCACCGTCTCGCGGATCGCATCCAGCGCCGGATCGGAGAAGCAGCCGACGATGCCGGCGCTGGCGCCTTCGGCTTCGGCCTTCTGCAATCCGAACAGAAGATAAGGCGCGACCGTGACGGCGTCCCGTTCGCTTTCGATCGAGGGATAACCCGACGGCACGCTCTGCACCTTGATCTCGATGCCGTCGGCGGCATGACGCTGCAGATAGTCCTGCCGCCGCTCGATCTCGGCCAGCCCGAGCGTCTTCTCCATCGGAGAAACGAGCTGGTAGACGATGCGGCGACGGCTTGCCATGGCGCCCTATTTCAATTGCGCGAGCGCATCGTGGATCAAGGCCGAGGAATCCTGCAGCGCATCGGCGACGCGATTGCGCGCCCGCACCAGCTTGGTCTCGAGCATCCAGCGCGCTTCGCCGTCGGCAAGCCCGGACAATTCGCCGAGATCATAGAGGCACGGGATCATCGTGGTTTGCGGCGTGTAGCCATAGGGATCATGCCCATAGGTGCCGATCGCGGTTGATTGCAGAGGTACCAGGATGCGCGACAGCCGCTTGATGACGCCGTTCAGCAGCAATGCCGCAGGCTCCGAGCCGCGGCCGCCCTTGAACCGTTCGGCCTCGGCGGCGGCCGCCGCATCGATCTGGGAAGCCGCCTCGGCAAATTTGCGTGCGCTGGCCTGCGCGCCGTCGAGACCGACGCTGT
>Ga0137412_10003157_pt1 | contig 13154 bp, 13 predicted proteins | sample CZODoug2_1_16fun_FD_122160 | JGI IMG/M metagenome (GOLD analysis project Ga0137412, IMG submission 122160) | Vadose zone soil fungal communities from Angelo Coast Range Reserve, California, USA - CZODoug2_1_16fungal (Hybrid Assembly) | ecosystem: Environmental > Terrestrial > Soil > Vadose zone... | reverse complement strand
TGCGGATACCCCGAGCTCTTGTTCACGATCGGATTACCGCACGTCGGACAAAAGCCGCGGCTGGTGGTATTACCGCTGTCCGCTTTTTGATCGTGGAAACTGAGCTTGCCCTGGACCGAGAGCGCCTCGGCGGCCACCGCAAGAAGCGAAGCGTGCCCCGTGCCGGTCGAGCGTTGGCACTGGCGGCACTGGCAGTGAAACGAAAATCGAGGCTCCGCCGAGGATTCGTAGTGCACCGCGCCGCACGCACATCCGCCCTGAAACCGGATCGACATGATTCTCTCCGCGCGTCCTGATACTTGTTTTTTGCAAGCGACAGCGGCCACTCTAAATCAGTCACTTTACATTTGCAAGTCATTACGCCGGATGGTACCGTGCACCCATGAAGCAACGCAAACCGACCTCGCGTGTCCGCACTCCCCGCTCCCCCTGCCCCATCGCCAACACCCTGGACATTCTGGGCGACAAGTGGACGCTGCTGGTGGTGCGCGACCTGCTTTTCCTGGGCAAGCGCCTGTACGGGGAATTCATGCAATCGGACGAGGGCATTCCCACCAACATTCTGGCTGACCGGCTGAAACGGTTGGAAGAAACCGGCCTGGTGACGAAGGAGCCCTATCAGAGCAATCCGATTCGCCATCAATACCGCTTGACCCGGAAGGGCACCGAGCTGTTCCCGGTGCTCAGGGAGATTATCCGCTGGGCCAACAAGCACATTCCGGGGACCTCCGTCCCGCCCGCGAGTTACTTGGAGAAGCTCGAGCAGCAATTCGCCGCGGCGCCGCGGAAGAAACGGACGGCTTGACATATCGGTAAGCCGTGGCTTACAGTAAGTTATGGCTTACGCAGAAGTATTTACAGCACTAGCGGATCCGACCCGGCGGCACATATTCGAGGCTTTGCGCAGGCAGCCCAAAACCGTGGGTGAGTTGGCGGAAGGCCAAGCAGTCAGCAGGCCCGCCGTTTCGCAACACCTCAAGGTGCTTGAGTCCGCGAGCTTGGTCAGTGTCGAGCCGCAAGGTAATCGTCGCCTGTATTCGATCAAACGCGATGGCTTGGCTGATCTGCGGCGATATCTGGAGAGTTTCTGGTCGGATGCCTTGTCTGCTTACGGCGTCGAAATCGCGCGACGTATGAAAAAGAAATAAGAGAGCGAGGAGAAATAGTGTCGGCCAGACCCCACGCGCCGGCAAACCTTCGAGAACACACATCAACAAGGAGATAGAAGTGAAAACGTTTGTTTATCTACATTTCGGATTTGTCAAACCCACCCCGGAAATCATGCAGGCCTGGGGGGCCTGGTTTAAATCGATCTCCGACAAGATAGTCGACCAGGGTGGGCATTTCAGCAATGGTCGAGAAATATCGAAAAGCGGAACCAGGCCCCTGCCAATGAATATGGAATCCATTACCGGTTACACGGTCATCAAGGCGGAGAGTCTCGATGCGGCGGAGAAACTCGCCCAGAAGAATCCGTTCATAGCGAGTATTCGAATCTACGAAGTGATGTCGAAGTAGACCCGTTTGTTTCTCAGGGGGATGCAATGAACGATGAGACCGTTGGTGGTGTTCACTGGAGTTTCTGGGCAATCGGCGCCGTCACGCTGATCTGGAATGTCATGGGAGTCATAAATTTCTTCATGCAGATGAATGCGGACGCGCTCGCCTCGTTTCCCGAGTCGCATCGCGCGATCATCGTAGGCCGACCCGCGTGGGCCACCGGAGCTTTTGCGACAGCCGTTTTCGGCGGCGCGCTCGGCTGCCTTCTGCTTCTGCTCAGGAAGTCGGCTGCGTACTATTTGTTTATCGCGTCGCTACTTGGGGTGATCGTGCAGCTGATCCATACCCTCGAGATTACCAGTTCGACAATCGACTTCAGTCCCTTCGAAATCTCGATGATCATTCTGATGCCGCTGCTGGTGGCGGCGTTTTTGATCTGGTATTCGAAGTGGGCCGAGAGGAAGGGTTGGACCGGCTAGGAACAATTGTAAGGCCGAGAACAAAGCACACAATGTAAGCGCATAGGACCGTGCTCGATCCGATCGTTAAAACAATCGAAGTCCCCTGCAGTCAGGAAAAGGCGTTCAGGGTGTTTGTGACCGAAATGGGCAGTTGGTGGCCGTTGCATAAGCGCTCGGTATCGATGATCAGCGGCAAGCCCGCCAAGTCGTTGCGTATCGAGCCGAAGCAGGGTGGCAAGATCGTGGAGATCGGTCACGATGGCACAGAGCACCTGTGGGGCACGATCAGGTCATACGATCCGAATGACTCGATCAGCATGGACTTTCACATCGGAATGCCGGCAGAATCTGCAAGCCTCGTTGAAGTGCGGTTTACGGCACTCGGACGCGAGCGAACCCGAGTCGAACTAACCCAGAGCAACTGGGAAGCATTCGGCGAGCTGGCCGAAATGATGCGTAGTGGCTACGGCTCGGGTTGGGTCATTATTTTCGAGCAGGCATTCAAATCGGCCTGCGGCGGCTGAGCTCTCACTCCCCGTTCAGGCGACGGCCTTTTCCAGCCGTGCGAGGCAGCCCATCCAGCCCTGCTGATGGTGGTCACGCGCATCGGCGTCGGCGAACTGCTCGTGCCTGAGCGTCAGCTCGGTGCCGCTACCCGCGGCGCGCAGCTCGATCGTCACGACCGACTGCCGCTCCGGCGTGCTCTTCCACGCCCAGGTGTAGACGAGCTTCTTGTTCGGCACGATCTCGCGGTACACGCCACTCACGTCGTGCACCTGGCCGTCGGGCGCATGCATGATAATGTGGTAGCGCCCGCCGACGCGTGCATCGGTCTCCGCTAGGGGAATCTTGAAAGCGTCGCTCGGGGCCATCCATTGCTTCAGCATTTCCGGCTCGGTGATCGCGCGCCAGACCTTCGCTGGCCCTGCATCGAGCTTGCGGACGATCGAGAGCGACGGTTGCTCCTTGGTCTTGGCGCTTGCCATGCTTGCGTCTCCTCTTGGTGATATAGAAATCGGGCGAGAGCATCGAGCCGCTGCTCCCAGAACTCGCGGTAGCGGGTAAGCCATTCGGATGCTTCCTTCATCGGGCCGGCCGAGAGCGTGCAGCTCACAACCCTGCCTTCCTTCTCGCGCCGGATGAGGCCCGCGCTCTCGAGAATGCCCAGGTGCTTCATGAATCCCGGCAGGGACATGTCGAACGGGCGGGACAGCTCGGTGACCGGGCAGCTTCCGTCGGCGAGCGTTTTAACGACCTCGCGCCGCGTCGGGTCGGCAAGCGCGGCAAAAACCGCGTCGAGCTCTTTCTCCGAACACTTAACCATACGGTTTACTATCAACCAAAGCGAACACCTTGTCAAGCCCTGCTTTTGGGGTTTACAGCTCGTCCAGGCTTTCCGCGGGCAGATGCGCGACGTCGCCCCAGGCGTCGAGCAGCCAGCGCCCATCGGCGAAACGGAAATGATTGAGGCTCGCGTTGGCGAGCGAATAGCCGCGCTTCGCCTCCAGAGGAATATTCATTGCGTGCCGATACATCGCTCCGAGCGCGCCGCCGTGCGTGATCACGGCGACGCGCCGGCCCCTCGCCCGCGCGGCGACCGTCTCGAGCGCCGTGACGATGCGATCGCGAAACTGCGCGGCGCTCTCTCCCTCGGGCGGAACGTAGTGAGGGTCGCGGGTACGGCATTTTTCGAATTCCTCCGGAAATGCGCTCTCGACCCCCGCGAAGCTATGGCCTTCAAAAACGCCGTAGTTGCGCTCGCGCAGCGCCGTTTCGTAGACGACCGGCAAGCCCATCGCCGCACCGATCGGGGCCGCAGTTTCGCGCGTTCGTCCCGCGTCGCTCGAATAAAGCGCGTCGATTCCCTCGCGCGCAAGACGCGCGGCCAGGGCGCGGACCTGCTCGCGACCGGTTGCGGTGAGCACGCTGTCCGCGTGATAGCCCTGGATGCGGCCCGCGCGGTTCCATTCCGTCTCGCCGTGGCGGATGAGGATGAGCCGCGTTTCAGCCACGGCGCCGCCCCAGCCAGCGTTCGCGCAGCCGCTTCCCGTTCACCGATTCGGCGAGCACGCAGGTATCGGCGTCCGCGCGCCTGAGGTGCGCATCGAAGGTCATGAGCTCGTCGCGGCGGAATGCATGGATCGTCACCCGCTCTCCGGGGCGCCGCTTCGCGAGCGCTGCATCCAATCCGGCCCGCCCCGGGCGCAGGCCATCGACGGCGACGATCACATCCCCGGCAGCGATGCCCGCTCCTTGCGCGGCGCCGCCTTCGAGCACGTGCGTGACGGCGGTGTCATCGTCATGCGCTCGCGCGCGAATGCCGAGCATCGCGAGCCCCGCGGCGCTTTTCGAGCGAGCCGGCCCGCCGCCTTTGTCTTGAGCCGACTCGGCCGGACGCAGCTCCATCGCGACTCCGTGCGTCGCGAGCAGCGCCTTCAGCGGCAATTCGCGCGTCGAGCGCAGCCAGTCGTCGAAATAGCGTTCCAGCTCGACGCCCGTGGCCTCTTCGGCGAAGCGTTCGATGCCGTCCTCCTCGACGCCGGCTCCGGTGAGCCCGTGGCGCCGCCACAGCGCGCGCATGATGTCATCGAGCGATTTCCTCCCTCGAGTCTTGTCGCGGACGAGCAGGTCCAGGCACAGCGCGACCAGACTCCCCTTGACGTAGTAGCTCACGGCCGCGTTCGGCGAATTTTCGTCCTGGCGGTAGTATTTGATCCAGGCGTCGAAGCTCGACTCGGCCAGGCTCTGGATCGTCCGGCCCGGGGTGCGCAGGTGCGTCGTGATGGAACGCCCGAGCAGCTCGAGATAGTCCTTTTTTGCGATCAACCCGCAGCGGACGAGGGCAAGATCGTCGTAGTAGGACGTGATGCCCTCGAACGCCCAAAGGAGCGTCGTGTAATTTTCGCGATCGAGTTCGTAGGGCGCGAACGCGGCGGGTTTGATGCGCTTCACGTTCCAGGTGTGGAAATACTCGTGGCTGGCGAGACCGAGAAAGGTGCGATAGCGCTCGGTCACCTCGGACTCGCCTTCGCGCGGCAAATCGTCGCGCGAGCACAGCAGCGCCGTGGATGCGCGATGTTCGAGTCCTCCGTAGCCCTCGCCCACCGCCGTGACGAGAAATACAAAACGCTTCATGGGCGCGGGCTCGCCGAAGAAACGGATGTGCTCCTCGCACAAGCGCTTCAGATCGCGGCGCAGCCTCGCCAGGTCGGCGCGGTGGCGGCCCGTGATGACGATATCGTGCGGCGTGCCGCACGCTCGAAACCTCGCGAGGGCGAACTGGCCCATCTCCACAGGATGGTCGATCAGCTCGTCGTAGTCTGCCGTGACATAGCCCCCGAATCCGAAGGGCCCGGCGCTTTTTCTCGGCATCGCCGTAGCGACGCGCCAATTGCGGTAGCGCGCGCCCCGGGGCCGCTGGATCTCGAGCTCGCACGGCGCGCCTTCGTGTCCGAGCGCCCGCAGGAACACGCAAGCGCCGTTGAAAAATCCGTGGCTGGTGTCGAGGTGCGAGCCGCGCACCGAAAGGTCCCAGGCGTATACCTCGTAGCTCACGCTGAGCGGCCCGGTGACCGATTGCGCGCGCCAGGTGTGCTTGTCGGTCTTCTCGAGAGTCACCGGCCGGTTGCGGCTCCGGGCGCCTATGGAAACGACGTGACGCGCGAAGTCGCGAATCATGTAGCTGCCGGGGACCCACGCCGGGAGCGCGAACTGCTGTCCCGAAGGATCGGGTTCCTCGATCGAGCAGGTCACGCGATAAAGGTGCGCTTCGGGCCGCGCCGGAATGATCGAGTAGCGGACGATTGGCATTGGCGCGGCTGGTACGGGGCGCTTTGACATCTCGATCGCTCAGCGGGTGAGATCGGAAAGTCTGTCGATATCGCGCAACACGCCCGGATCATCCACTTCGTGCAGGCTGGCCAGGCTGGAATGCCGCTTCAGCAGCTCGCGCGCACCGTGATCGCCGTGCAGCGAGACAAGCTCGTCGAAGTACCTCTTTGCAAACCCCACGGGATGCCCGCGTTCGCCGCGATAGGTCGGCGCGGCGATCGCCGCACCGTCGGCGAGCGCTTTGGCGATGACGCGAATCGTTTCCGGGTGCAGAAACGGCATGTCCGCAAGCGCGACCACCCAGCCATGAGCGTCGGCTGCGGCGCGCACGCCCGCGGCGAGGCTTGTGCCCATTCCCTCGCCCGCGTTCTTGCAGACGACGGTGTTGCAGCCGGCGTCGCGCAGCAGCTTACCGAGCTTCTGCGCGCGCGGCCTGAGGACCGCGATGGAATCGGGCAGCACCCCGATCAAATGCCTTGCGGCGGCAAGTCCGACCGGCACGCCGGCGTCCGGTGTGCCGGGAGGCAACGCGTGAAGCAGCTTGTTCGACCCGAAGCGCTTGGCGGAACCAGCGGCAAGCAGAATGCCGCGGATGTTTGCGGCCATGAACTCCCCTCGAAGGAGAGGGAGGATAGCTAGTTTTGCGGAACCTCGCAGCCGGCCGTGACGTTGACCTTCGGAGGCTCGATGGTTTCCGGAATCTGCACGCCGCGGCGCACTGCGGTCATCTCCGCGAGAATCGCCACCGCGATCTCCGGCGGGGTCTTGGAGCCGATCTTCAGGCCCACCGGCCCGCGCAGGCGCGCGATCTCCGAGGCTGCGAGGTCGAAGTCCGCGAGACGCTTGCGCCGAGCGTCGTTGTTCTTCTGCGAGCCGAGCGCGCCGACGTAGAACGCCGGCGACTTGAGCGCTTCCAACAAAGCCGCGTCGTCGAGCTTGGGATCGTGCGTGACGGCGACCACCGCGCTGTGCGCATCGAGGTTCATCGCTACCACCACGTCGTCGGGATAGCCGCGGTTGATGGGGACTTCCTTGAGGTCCCAGCCGTCGGCGTATTCCCCGCGCGGGTCGCACACCGTGACGTGATAGTCGAGCGCCTGTGCCATCTGCGCGAGGTAGCGGCTCACCTGCGCCGCGCCGATGAGGAGCAGCCGCCAGCGCGGCCCGTGTACCGTCTTCAGCACCTTGCCGTCGAACTCGAGCAGGTCCGACCATTTGCCGGGCTCGATGCGCACCTTGCCGGTGTCCATGTCGAGGAAGCGCGCCGAGAGCTCGTGGCGCTCGATGACGGACAGCAGGTCCCTGAGCTTCGATTCCGCAGTCACCGGCTCGAGCACGATCTGCAGCGTTCCGCCGCACGGCAATCCGTAGCGCGTCGCCTGCTCCTGAGTGACGCCGTAGGTCGTGACTTCGGGCTTCACCGCTGCGATCGCCTTGCTTTTCACCTTGTCGATAAGATCGTCCTCGACGCAGCCGCCGGAGACCGAGCCCATGACCTGGCCGTCGTCGCGAATGACGAGCATCGCGCCCACCGGACGCGGAGCCGAGCCCCAGGTATGCACCACCGTGCCCAGGGTGGCGCGATGACCCGACTCGGTCCATTTCAGTGCGCTTCGTACCACTTCGAGATCGACGCTGTCCACGGGAATCCTTGCTCGGAAAATATTGTTGAATTCTAACAAACGCTTGAACGCGGTAGCGTAGACCTCTCTTAAACTTGGGTCAAGCCGCTGCGAAATCAAGCTTGTGGTTGATTGCGGCACGATCATGGTCTAGGATTTCTCTCGCCACGCGTCGCCGCAAATCCCTCGACATGAATGCAGTCAAGGAGGCTCTTTCGTCAAACGATTTCTGCATCTTGTTTGAACGCCATCCAAGAAAAAGTTCAACTTTCACCGAAGGAGTCAAATCATGACCGTCAAGGTCTCCCTGACCGTCAACGGCAAGCCGGCAAGCGCCGAAGTCGAAGAGCGTACGCTGCTCGTCAACTTTATCCGCGATACGCTTCGCCTGACAGGTACGCACGTCGGTTGCGACACCGCCCAGTGCGGCGCGTGCACCATCCACATGAACGGACGTGCCGTGAAGTCCTGCAACATGCTTGCGATGCAAGCCGAAGGCGCAGATCTCCTCACCATTGAAGGCGTCGCCAAGGCGGACGGCACGCTGCACCCGATGCAGGAGGCGTTCCGCCAGCACCACGGCCTGCAGTGCGGTTTCTGCACTCCCGGCATGGTCATGAGCGCGATCGATCTGGTGAAGAACTTCCCCGACCCCAGCGAGGAACTGATCCGCGAGCAGCTCGACGGGAATCTGTGCCGCTGCACCGGCTATCACAATATCGTCAAGGCGATCAAGGCCGCCTCGCAGACCATGAGGAGCTAGACATGGGGACCCCCTACATCGGCGCTTCGATCAAGCGCAAAGAGGACTACCGCTTTCTCACCGGCGCTGGCAACTACACCGACGACGTGGCGCTGCCGAGGCAGACTTATGCGCACTTCGTGCGCTCGCCACACGCCCACGCGAAGATCAAGTCGATCAAGAAGGACAAGGCGCTGAAGGCGCCCGGAGTCGTCGCCGTCTTCACCGGCGACGATCTTGCCGGGGCCAAGGTGAATGGCTTACCCTGCGGCTGGCTTATCACCGACGTCAACGGCCAGCCGATGAAGGAGCCGCCGCATCCCTGCCTCGCTCAGGGCAAGGCGCGCTACGTGGGCGATCACGTAGCCATGGTGATCGCGGAAACGCACGAGCAGGCGCGCGACGCCGCGGAGCTGGTGAAAGTGGACTACGAGGAACTGCCCGCCGTGGTGCGCGCCGGCGATGCTCGCAAAAAAGGCGCGCCGGTGGTGCACGACATCGCGCCTGACAACACCTGCTACGTCTGGGGCCTCGGCGACAAGGCGGCGGTGGACAAGGCCTTCGCCGGCGCCGCGCACGTCACCACGCTCGAATTCCTGAATAACCGGCTCATCCCCAACGCGATCGAGCCGCGCGCGGCGAACGCGACCTACTCGCGCGCCGACGACAGCTACACGCTCTACGTCGCGAGCCAGAACCCGCACGTCGAGCGGCTGCTGATGACCGCGTTCGTGCTGGGGCTGCCCGAGCACAAGGTGCGCGTGGTCGCGCCCGACGTCGGCGGCGGCTTCGGCTCCAAGATCTATCTCTACGCCGAGGACGTGGTGTGCACCTGGGCTTCGAAACAGGTCAACCGCCCGGTAAAGTGGACCGCGGATCGCAGCGAATCCTTCGTCTCAGACGCGCACGGCCGCGATCACGTGACCAAGGCAGAGCTGGCGCTCGACAGGGACGGAAAATTCCTCGCCATGCGCGTCACCACCACGGCGAACATGGGCGCATACCTTTCGACTTTCGCCTCGTGCATCCCGACCATTCTCTACGCGACGCTGCTCGCCGGGCAGTACACGACGCCGGCGATCTACGCTGAAGTCACCGCAGTGTTCACCAACACCGCGCCGGTGGACGCCTATCGCGGCGCGGGACGGCCCGAGGCGACTTACGTCGTCGAGCGCCTGGTCGAGACCGCCGCGCGCGAGATGAAAATGAACCCGGCCGAGATCCGGCGGAAAAACTTCATCAAGAGTTTTCCCTACCAGACGCCTGTCGCCCTCTTATATGACACCGGCAACTACGAGGCCACGCTCGCCGAAGCGCTGAGGGTCGCCGACGTCGCCGGGTTCCAGGGGCGCAAAGCCGATGCGGCGAGACGCGGAAAGCTGCGCGGGCTGGGCTATTGCTGCTACATCGAGGCCTGCGGCATCGCGCCCTCGAACGTCGCCGGAGCACTCGGCGCGCGCGCCGGCCTCTTCGAGGCGGGCGAGGTCCGCGTGCATCCGACCGGGAAGGTGACGGTATTCACCGGCTCGCATTCCCACGGCCAGGGACACGAGACCACTTTCGGGCAGGTCGTGGCCGACCGGCTCGGTATCCCCATGGAAGACATCGACATCGTCCACGGCGACACGGGGAAGATCCTCTTCGGCATGGGCACTTACGGGTCACGCTCCATCGCCGTCGGAGGAACGGCCATCGTGAAGGCCGTGGACAAGATCGTCGCCAAGGGCAAGAAGATCGCGGCTCACCTGATGGAGGCCGCGGAAGCCGACATCGAGTTCAAGGACGGTGCATTCGTCGTGAAGGGCACCGACAAGAAAAAAGCCTTTGCCGAGGTGTCGCTCGCGGCTTACGTGCCGCACAACTACCCGCTCGACAAGCTCGAGCCGGGCCTGAACGAGAACGCCTTCTACGATCCGGCCAACTTCACTTTCCCGGCCGGGAGCCACATCTGCGAAGTGGAAGTGGATCCCGATACCGGCACCGTGAGGGTCGTCAATTTCACCGCGGTGGACGACTTCGGCAAGATCATCAACCCGATGATCGTCGAGGGCCAGGTTCACGGGGGACTCACGCAGGGCATCGGCCAGGCGCTGACCGAGGGCTGCCACTACGACAAGGACTCGGGTCAGTTGGTGACCGGGTCCTACCTCGATTACTGCATACCGCGCGCGGACGACGTGCCGAACTTCAGGGTCGGCACCAAGGAGACACCCTGCACGCACAATCCGCTCGGGGTGAAGGGCTGCGGCGAGGCGGGAGCGATCGGCGCGCCGGCGGCGGTGATGAACGCGCTTACCGACGCGCTCGGCCTGAGAGACATCGAGATGCCCGCGACGCCGCAAAGGATCTGGCGGGCGTGCCGGGAAATGAAGAAAGCTGCCTAGGAGACGCGCATGTATGCATTCAACTACCAAAAAGTAAAAACGGTCGCCGACGCGGCCAAGGTGCTCGCCAAGGACGGCGACGCGAAGCTCCTCGCCGGCGGGCAGAGCCTGATCGCGGCGATGAAGCTGCGCCTGGCGCATCCGTCCGAGGTCGTCGACCTCGGCACGATCAAGGAGCTCTCCGGCATCAAGGCGGACGGCAAGGCGGTCGTCATCGGCGCGATGACCCGTCACGCCGAAGTCGCCTCCTCCGCCGCGGTGAAGAAGGCGATTCCCGCGCTCGCGAGCCTCGCCGGAGGGATCGGCGACCGGATGGTGCGCAACATGGGCACCATCGGCGGCTCGCTCGCCAACAACGATCCCGCGGCGGACTATCCGGCGGGCGTGCTGGGTCTGGGGGCGACCGTCGTCACCAACAAGCGCAAGATCGCGGCGGACGAATTCTTCAAGGGCATGTACGAGACCGCGCTCGGCAAGGGCGAGATCATCACATCGGTGAGCTTCCCGGTGCCCAAGCGCGCCGCCTACATGAAGTTCAAGAACCCGGCGTCGCGCTACGCCATCGTCGGAGTGTTCGTCGCCGACTTCGGCTCGGGCGTGCGCGTCGCGGTGACGGGCGCCGCCCCGAGCGTATTCCGCGTGGCCGCGATGGAGAAAGCTCTCGCGGCGAAATTCGCGCCCGAGTCGGTGGCGAACGTCGCGGTACCGGAGAAAGGCCTCAACTCGGACCTGCACGCCAAGGCCGACTACCGGGCGCACCTGATCACGGTCATGGCGAAGCGCGCGGTCGAAGCCGCGATGAAATAGAACATCCGGGAGCCCCCGGGTTCCGGAGCCCTCCCCCGATTGCCGCCGTGGGAGGGTTTTTTTATATCTGCAGGGAATAAACTGGCACAATCCATGCGTTAATAGTTGAACCGAGCTCAGAACCTGGCCCATTCCAAGTTGTCCATCAAGTAGCATGTACAAGCCTTTCTTCCTGCAGCGCCTGTTCGGCTCCCCATCGTCGAGCCCGGGGATGCCATCCCGAGCCGCCGTGCGCAGCGCCCGTCGCGCGGCGTCGATTTGCCACGATCTCCTGTCGCAGCGCGGTGAGGTGTCCGGCGCCTTGATCGCGCGCGAGGCGCTCAGCGCATATCAATCCCTGGAAGGGCAGGCCCTCGAAGCCTTTTTTTCGTTTCTGGTCAAAGAGTTCTCCCTCGACCCGGAGGCGGTCGGCCGGTACGCCGACGCCTACCGCAAGGACCCGTCCCCCGGAAATCTCGTGCGCCTGCAGCGAGCGGTGGAATCGCCGCGCCAGGAGCTATTCCGGCGCCTCAACATGGCCCCCGGCGGAGTCGGCGTACTGCTGGAGATGCGGCGCCGGCTGCTGGGGGGCCTGGCCGAGCATCCGCATTGGACGAGCATCGAGAGCGATCTCGCCCCCCTGTTCCGCTCCTGGTTCAACCGCGGCTTCCTCGTCCTGCAGCGCATCGACTGGCGCACCTCCGCCCTGGTCCTGGAGAAGCTGATCCAGTACGAAGCCGTTCACGAGATCCAGGGCTGGCACGACCTGCGCCGCCGCCTTCAGGCCGACCGCCGCTGCTATGCGTTTTTCCATCCGACGCTGCCCGACGAGCCCGTGATCTTCATCGAGGTGGCGCTCACCCGCGGCATGAGCGCCAAGGTGCAGCCGCTGCTCGCCCTCGGCTCCCCGGTGGTGGATCCCGCCTCCGCCGACTGCGCGATCTTTTACTCGATTACCAATCCCCAGGAAGGCCTGCGCGGCATCTCGTTCGGCAATCTTCTCATCAAGCAGGTCGCCGAAGACCTCGGCCGCGAGTTTCCGCGCCTGAAGACCTTCGCCACCCTTTCGCCGATCCCGGGTTTCCGCAAATGGCTTACCGGTGGAACGGGGCTGAGGGAGGGCGATCCCAAGCACGCGCAGCTATCTGCCCTCCTCGGCAAGCTCGACGGGCAGGACTGGTTCGCGGACAAGGCGCGCGCCGCGGAAATCCTGAAGCAGCTCAGCCGTCTGTGCGCCTACTATCTTCTTTACGCCAAGCAGGACGACGAGCCGCTCGACCCGGTGGCGCGGTTTCACCTCGGCAACGGCGCGCGCCTGGAGCGCCTCAATTGGCTCGGCGACATCTCGGCCGCGGGCATGCGCCGCTCGGCGGGGCTCATGGTGAACTACGTCTACCGCCTCGACGACGTGGAGCGCAACCACGAGGCCTACGCCAGGGAGCGCCGCATCATCGCCTCCCGCCGCTTCGGGGTATTGGCGAAAGATTCGCTGCTCATGCGCGGCGGCGCCCGCCGGCGCACGCTCACCGCCTAGACCCTCGGTGCCCCTGAACCGGCTCTCCCTCCCCGGGAAAGGTCTTTTGCCGGCCGGGCTGGCATAATTCGCAAATGAGCGCCTTGCCCAGGTCGATAGACGAAACCCTGCAGCTGCTCGCGCACGCCGACTATGTCGCCGAGCGCAGCCTCGCCACCGCGGTATTCCTCGCGCTCAAGATGAGCCGGCCGCTGTTTCTCGAAGGCGAGGCGGGCGTCGGCAAGACCGAGATCGCAAAGGTCCTCGCCGGCGGTCTGGGCCGCCCGCTCGTTCGGCTGCAGTGTTACGAAGGCC
>Ga0137412_10003156_pt1 | contig 13157 bp, 14 predicted proteins | sample CZODoug2_1_16fun_FD_122160 | JGI IMG/M metagenome (GOLD analysis project Ga0137412, IMG submission 122160) | Vadose zone soil fungal communities from Angelo Coast Range Reserve, California, USA - CZODoug2_1_16fungal (Hybrid Assembly) | ecosystem: Environmental > Terrestrial > Soil > Vadose zone... | reverse complement strand
GCTTCGACGGTGGCGCTCGCATCGGCGGACGCCGAAGGAGCCTCAGTCATCGACTGCACACCCATTGCTGCGACGAGTGCAGCCACGGCCAGTGCCGCCAGTCCGTACGGGGCGGTCTTCGGGTGGCGCGCTTCAGCAGTGGACTTGGCCGACCTCAGTCGAGGATCGTCGGCGCGAAGGCAGCAGGGCACTCCAGAATCGAACACGTGAGTCCTCCCGCGTGTGTGGCCCTTCCCCGACCGACATGCATGGGTATATCAGTCCCACTGATGAAGCGCAGCAAATCAAGATCGATTCATTGGCGAGAACTCTTCGCCGAAAGGGGCTATAGCTGCGATCGCACGGTGTACGGGCTGCCGCTGGCGCACAGAGCTGGGTCCTCGACGGTCACGTTCGCCACGAGCATCCACGCCGAACCTGCGTTAGCCGAACTCAGTCGGCTCACGTCGTCCGAACGGGTGGCGTCGTTTGCCCACTCATCTCCCTCCGTTGCTGACCCCATCATCCAGGGCCGCCACGGCGTGACTGTGCTTAACCGAAGCGGCGACGCACAGTTCCGAAATCGCCGCATTCAATTCGCTGCGTACTTGGCTCCAGGGGGTTAACTTGGGATACCAACAATTGACGCGGGGGTCAGAAAATGGCGAGTGGGAAAGCGGGCGGTGGGGGTAGGCATCGTGCTAGTCGGTCGAAGAGTCGCCGTCGGTCGCAGAGCTTCGGTGTTCGGTCGTGGTTGCAGCTGGGTGCCGCCTCGGCGGGTGTGAGCGCAGCGCTGTTCGGTGCGTCACTGGCCGGTCCGCAGGTGAGTGTCGCCCTCGCCGACGATTCCGGCCAAGCGTCGCAAGAATCGTCGTCGGGTTCGGATGGTTCGGGTGGTTCGGATTCGGGCGGATCGTCGGCCGATGGTGCTGGATCGCACACTTCCCCGGCGGAGAGTTCGAGTTCGTCGGCCGCGTCCGACGGGCAGACCACGGTCGAGTCGCCGTCCTCGAGTTCGAGTTCCGATGAGAAGGGCTCGGCGTCGTCCTCGGCTTCGACGGGATCGAAGAGTGATGTGGACGAGAAGACGGCGGTCACGGCCCAGACCAACACGGGCTCTCTGCAGTCCGGCACCACGCAGGCCGATGATCCGACTTCCACCGGGTTGAGTGCCAAGCACTCGGGTGCGTCTGCGTCGTCCGAATCATCCTCCTCTTCGTCCTCGGAGGGGCCCTCGTCTGAGTCCGCGTCGGTCTCCACTCTCGCGTCCTCGTCCGCGTCGAGCAGTGTCGCCGATCGCGTGTCGTCATCGGCGGCCGTGGTCAGCACGCCTGCCGCAGCGCTCGTGTCCGCGCCGGCTGTTGCGGAAACCGTTGCTGCCGTGGCAGATTCGGGACCTGCGGCGGCATCCGATCCCGTCATTCCGTGGGCACTGCAGGTCGTCGCCCCGAACAACAATTTTCTGGGTGATCAGGTCACGGGGTTCTTCGCAGCGTTCCAGGCCTTCGTCGCCCAATTGCCGTTGCCGGATCCGTTCAAGGACCTGCTGAACGGTGCCGCATTCGCGGTGCGTCAAACGTTGCTCAACCAGACCCCGACGGTGGCGCCGATTCTGCTCACCGGCCTGTCCGACACGCTGATTACCGGTCACGTGGACGCCGTTGATCCCGAGGGGGATCAGATCGTCTACCGCTTGGTTCAAGGCCCGGCGTCGGGCAGCGTGCAGCTCAACTCCGACGGCAGCTTCGTATACACACCCGGTGTGGGATTCAACGGCGTCGACACCTTCGTCGTCATGGCCCAGGATCTCGGTTTGCACGTCAACCTGCTCAACCCGTTCCGCGGCGCTGGGGCGTCGGCGGGCGCGTTGGTCAACGAGGGCGCAATCAAATTCGCGTTCAACTACACCACGGGCTCGGACCTGTGGACCGACGATCGCCGTGCGGCACTGGAGCAGGCGGCCGCTGGCTATAACGCCTACCTCCTGGTCACCCAGGCCGTCACCCTCACTTACGACGTCAGCGCAACGAACACACCGGGGGACGGCATCCTGGCATCGGCCGGAAGCGGGCTCATCAGTGCCGCCCCCGGCTTCTGGCGGACCGTCGTCCAGAACAAGCTCATCTCCGGTGTCGACTCCAATGGCGCGGCGGCCGACGGAGAGATCGACTGGAACTTCGGCTATTCATGGGGGCTGGGTGACTCGGTGGGGAGCACCGAGTACGACCTGACGACCGTGGCGCTGCACGAGCTGATGCACTCCTTTGGGTTCCTGTCCGTTGTCGGATCGGCAGGTTCGAACACGGGCCGAGGATGGAGCGTGTTCGACAGCTTCATCTCGACGATCAACGGCACCAGGGCGATCCGCCCCGACTACACGTGGAATACCGCATTCGACGCCAATCTGACGGGGGGCAACGGCGGCCTGTACTTCGGCGGCGTCGATGCGGTCACGGCCTACGGCGCGCTGGTGCCGCTCTATACGCCCAGTCCGTGGGAGGACGGCAGCGCGATATCGCATCTGGACGACGCGACTTTCACCGGTTCGGACCGGAACATCATGAACGCCCAGCTGGCCACCGGGCCAGGTATCAGGATCCCGAACGCGATCGAACTCGGCATCCTCAAGGGCATCGGATACACGGTGCTAACCGTTCCTGTGCCAGGCGGAAGCGCACTGGCCATCATCGGTTTCGTCTTCCTCCGTCGCGCACGCAGAAAGTCACCCTCGTCATGACCTTCCCGACCACGAATTAGAAGGTTGGGGCTCGAATCCCTTCGGGCGGAGTTTGTAGCCGGGCTTGTTTGCGGCGCACCCCCGGTTTCGGGTGTGAGATTGTGCCGAATCCGCGTGGCCGAGCGGCCCGCGCCGCTAAGTTTCCCAAGTGGACTTCTCCTTCGATCCTCGCGGGTGGCTCGGGTCAGCTGTCGGCGCCGCTCGGATAGGCATCAACGTCTACGACTGGGCCGAGGAGCAAGTCGTAGCCGCACTGCGCACCGGACTCGACGCGCTGGACCCCGATGGCGCTCCCAAGGCTTTGGCTCAGGAACCGACGCCCGTCGACGACGAACCGGCCCCCGACTCGCTGAGCGGCAAGATGACTCAGCTGCTGGACCGGGCACTGGGCCAGAACACCCGTGGCAGCCAGGTCGAGCTCTACCATCACCTGCTCGACCAATTGGTGGCCGACGAGGCCAGAATCATCGGGGCGCTGTCCGACGGCTCTGTGTCGCCGTTGGTGAACGTGTACACCTGGACTCGGCCGCGTGTGCAAGGACAGGCGACCTTGGAGAACGCGTCGCTCATCGGCCGGACCGCGAATGTCGCGCTGCCCCAGATGGTCCCGCAGTACGTGAGCCACCTGCTGTCGCTCGGGCTGGTCGAGAAGGGGCCCGAGGACACCGCTCTGGACACCGAGTACGAGGTACTGATGGCCGAGACGCCAGTACTCGCCGCCATCAAGAGCGCTTCGCGGGGACCGATCTCGGCGAAGATCGACAAGTACGTGCTGAGCCTGTCAGGCCTCGGCAGGTCGCTATGGGAGGCCACCATGCAGGGCGACACCTAGTGACCACATCCCTCGTCGCGCTGTCCAGCTGGTCGGAGATCACGCACGACTTCGGCACCAACTGGCTGATCTACCTGTCGATGCCGTTGATCGCGGCCTTCGTCGGGTGGAGCACGAAGATCGTCGCGCTGGAGATGCTGTACCGGCCACTGGAATTCAAGGGCATCGGGCCATTCGGCTGGCAGGGCATCGTGCCACGGCGGGCTGGCAAGGTCGGCTCCAAGACCATCGAGCTGCTGACCGCCAATCTGCTCAAACCCGAAGAGCTGCTGGACCGCATCGACGCCAACGACGCGGTCGAGGCGCTGCGGGAGCCCCTGATCCAGGCGGTCGACGAGATATCCCGGGAACTCGCCGAGCAGCTCCGTCCCGGCCTGTGGGATTCGCTTCCCGACGCCGGCAGGCAGGCGATCCAATCCAGGATTCAGTCCCAGGTACCACGGATCACCGAGAACGTGCTCCTCGAGATGAAGGCGGACCTGAGCCGGTACGTCGACCTGCAGTTCCTCGCCGTCACCACCCTGGTGCGGAACAAGGAGAAGCTGGTCAAGCTGTTCCGCGGCATGACCACCGACGCGATGGCGTTCGTGCGGCGCAGCGGAATCGTCTTCGGATTCGGCATCGGCCTGGTCCAGATGGTGGCGTGGGCGCTGTTCAAGAATCCGTGGATCATGCCCGCGTTCGGCTTCGCGGTGGGCTTCATTAGCGACTACATCGCGCTGAACATGTTGTTCCGCCCCGTACACCAACGCAAGTTCCTCGGCTTCATCCCATTCCAAGGACTGCTGCACGCCCAGCGGGGCAAGATCACCCGCGACTACGCCAAGATCCTGGCCGACGACCTCTTCACCCCGGAGATCCTGTTCGACGGCATCATCAAGGGACCGGGCGCCGACAAGCTCTTCGCGCTCGTCGCCAAGGAGATCGACACGGCGATCGACGCACAGACGGGTATCGCGACCCCCGTCGTCGCACTCGCTGTCGGCACCAAGCGCTACCGCGGTCTCAAGGACAAGGTAGTGGCGCTGGTTCTCGAGCGGCTGCCGACGACCTTGCTCGACGCCCAGGACTACGCCTTGGAGGCGATCGACCTGGAGAACACCATCGTCGAGAAGATGAACGCGCTCACCAACGAGGAGTACGAGTCGATCCTGCGGCCCGTCTTCAAGGACGACGAACCACTGATGATCGCAGTCGGCGCCATCCTCGGTGGTCTGGTCGGCGAGCTCCAGGTTCAGATGATCGAACTGTTCGCGCACTGACCCTGCGAGGATGTAGCCATGACCCCACCGGTGATCCAGCGTTGGATCGACATCATCGACAACCACCGTCCCGAAGACCTCGACGGCCTGCTGGCCGACGACGCGGTGTTCTACTCGCCCGCCGTCTTCTCGCCGCAGGAGGGCAAGGCCAAGACGGCGCTGTACCTGGGCGCCGCGGAGAAGATGTTCTCGGCAACGGACTTTCACTACGTCGGCCAGTGGTTCAGCGAGCGCTCCGCCGTACTGGAGTTCGCCGCGACGGTCGACGGCATCTACGTCAACGGCGTCGACATGATCGAGTGGAACGACGACGAGAAGATCATCTCGTTCAAGGTGATGATGCGGCCGTTCAAGGCACTGCAGGTGATCATGCCGAAGATGGCTGAGCTACTCCAACCGTCCTGATGCGTCTGCTGCTCGTCGCCGACACCCACGTGCCCAAGCGCGCCCGCGACATGCCCGCCGTGGTGTGGGACGAGGTCGCCCGCGCGGACGTGGTGCTGCACGCCGGTGACTGGGTGGTGCCGTCGCTGCTCGACGAACTCGAGGAGCGCGCGGATCGGCTGGTCGCCTGCTGGGGCAACAACGACGGCGACGAGTTGCGCCGACGGTTGCCCGAACGGGCCGACGTCACGCTGGGCGGGCTGCGGTTCACTGTCGTGCACGAGACGGGGGCCTCCGGCGGGCGCGACGCCAGGATGGCCATGCTCTACCCCGATACCGACGTGCTGGTGTTCGGACACAGCCACATTCCGTGGGACACCACCGCGAAAACTGGCCTGCGCCTGCTCAATCCGGGCTCGCCCACCGACCGCAGGCGTCAGCCGTTCTGCACCTACATGACGGCGACGGTGTCCGACGGCATGCTCTCCGAGGTGACGCTGCACCGTGTCTGATCGAAGGGCGGATGACCGTCCAGCCCGTGTCGCCGACGTGCACGCTCTCGCCGCGGCGATGCCGCACGTAACGCGGGTCGACGGGCCCAAGGGCAACGCCGTGTATCAGGTCGGCGGAAAGTCGTTCGTGTTCTTCCGAACTCCGCAGCCCGACGCGCGGGATCCCGAGACCGGGGAGAAGTACCCGGACGTCGTGATGATCTGGGTCGAGTCCGAGAGAGACAAGTTGGCACTGGTGCAGGACCGCGATTCGCCGTTCTTCACCACCGACCGTTTCGACGATCACCCGTCGGTTCTTGTGCGCGGCAGCCGACTTGGTGAGATCGACAGAGCCGAACTCACCGAGCTGATCCAGGACGCGTGGCTCTCGCGGGCGTCGAAGCGTCGCGGTGAGCAGTGGCTGGCCAGTCAGGGCTGATCAGCGGGACGCGATGCCTGCGAGGACTATTGCCAGCATCCGGTCCGCTTCGCCAGCGGCCGTGCCTTCGGTGGCCATCGCGATGGCGTTGACCAGTGTGACGACGTCGGGGAGCGTGACGTCGGTTCGTACCGCACCATCGTCTTGGGCCCGTCGCAGCAGTGAGGTGCCGATCGCCGCGACTGCGGCCTGGCATGCGGCGACCAGTTCTGAGTCGTCCCGACGACCGGTGGCGAACGCTGCTGCCAGGCCATGTTTCGCGCTGACGTGGTCGATGTAGGCACGCAGCCAGCGGGAGAAGGCCTGGCCCGCATCGGGGTCGGCGTGGAGTTGGTCGCCGAGGTTGCAGAGCGCCTTGACATCGCCGACGCAGACCGCGACCAACAGGTCACGACGGTCGGGGAAGTGGCGGTAGAGCGTGGCGTTGCCGACACCGGCACGGCGGGCGATCTTGTCGAGTGAGGCCTCCGGACCATCGGTGGTGAACAGCTCGTCGGCGGCCGCCAGCAGTGCCTCGTAGTTGCGGCGTGCGTCGGCCCGCAGCGGTGGATGGGCGAGCAGATCCAACTCCGAACGTGGGTCGGCGGGTGGGGTCTGCGCCATTTCGTCCTTGCTAATCGGGGAACTCCCCACTTATCGTAGCAGGATGTTGAAGATGCTGAGTTATCTCGTGAAACGCGAGGGCATGTCCCACGAAGATTTCGTCGACTACTACGAGAATCACCATGTCCCACTGATTTTGAGCCTGGCGCCGCCACCCGTGGTCTACAAGCGGCATTACCTGCAGCGCGGTGACGCCCTGAACCTGGGTGAGACGGGTATCGACTTCGACGTCGTGACCGAGCAACAATTCGCCGACCGGGCGGCGTTCCGGTCCTGGATCGACGCAGTGACCGCGGGCGACAACGGCGAACTCGTCGCCGCAGATGAAGCGCGGTTTCTCGAACGCTCCCGCACGCGGTCATGTGTCGTCAGCGATTACGTCACCACTGGTTAGGCCGGTGAAATAGATGTTTACCCGGTGACACATCGGGGTACATTCCTGAGCGTGCTGCGCGCCGTGACGACGAGCCTTGCGGTTTTGGCTGCGTCCATCGCCCTCACCTCGTCGCCGACGGCCAGCGCCGCGCCACCTGGATCGCAGTGCGGCGTGAACCTCACCGCCCCGCAGATCGCCCTTGCCGTGCGCTCGCTGCCCCCGGCGATCCGCGGCGTCGACGCCCCGTGGGATCCAAACCCGTACGGCGGTAACTTCGATCCCTGCGCGACGCTGTCCGCCGCGCTGGTGACCGTCCAGGGCGCCACGGGCAGCTCACCCGCACACGCGCTGCTCTTCCACCTCGGCGAATACGTCGGGACTGCAACGCCGACGCCATATCCGTTCACGGCGCTGAACAAGGACGAGACCGCCGACGACACCGTCGTGCTGGACTACAAGGACGGCCGCAACGTCTGCACGGCCTGCCCCGGTCCGTCCTACGAGGTGCACTACCAGTGGCGCGACGATCGCGTGGCGACGCTCGACCCGCTGCCGCCGAACCCGGGAAGCTAGCCGACGGCGGCAGTGCAGATCAGTTTGATGTGTTTGGCCGCCCAATTGCCGAGCGGCTCAAGCGCTTCCAGTAGTTCCTCGCCGGCCGGGGTCATCGAGTACTCCACCCGCGGCGGCACTTCGTGATAGCTCTCGCGGTGCACCACACCGTGGCGCTGCAGCTCCTTGAGATGCTGGGTCAGCATCTTCTGCGAGATCCCGGTGAGGCTGCGATGCAGTGCGTTGAACCGCGTCGGTCCCTCCTTCAGCTCCCACAGGATGAGCGGCTTCCACTTCCCGTCGACGACCGCCATCGCCGCGTCCAGCTCGCAGGTGAATTGCCCCAATGCGGTCACGCGCACTCTCCTAGCAGGTCAGAGCCAATACTGTCTGTTTGGTAAGTATCGCACTTTAAGGTGGGTACTTGTCGAAAACTCCGCGTCGCGTCAACGATGGTCGCATGACAGCAACTCAGCGCACGATCACTTTCCTCGGAGTGGGTGAGATGGGGTCGGCACTCGCCGATGCCGCAATCCGCGCCGGATATTCGACGACCGTCTGGAACCGCAGCCCCGCTAGAACGATTCCACTCGTCGAGGCCGGCGCCCGCGCGGCGACCACGGTGGGCGAGGCCGTCGACGGCGCCGACGTCATCGTGGTGTGCCTCTTCGATCAGCGCTCGGTGCACGAGGTGCTCGACCCGATCGTGGACCGGCTGACCGGACGCAGGCTGATCAACCTGACCACCACCTCACCGGACGGCGCAAGGGAACTGGCCGCTTGGGCGGGCGCCGCGGGTGTCGAATACCTCGACGGCGGGATCATGGCCGTCCCGGAGATGATCGGATCGCCCGCAGCCAGCGTCCTCTACAGTGGAACGCAGCGGCTCTACGACGACTACCGCGACCTTCTCGAATCATGGGGTCGCCCCGAGTATTTCGGTGACGACGCAGGGATGGCATCGCTGTACGACCTCGCCCTGCTGGCCGGGATGTACGTGATGTTCGCGGGGTTCTTCCACGGTGCCGCGATGGTCGGCGCCGCCGGTGTACCGGCCAAGGAGTTCGCCACCCGCGCGACCGCATGGCTACAGGCGGTGCTTCCGGTGTTGGGCGACTACGCAGAGATCGTCGACGGCGGCGACTACACGCTGCCGGGCCAACAGAGTCTGCAGTTCTCCGACATCAGCGAGATCGTCGAGGCCAGCCGCGGCCAAGGCGTCAGCACCGAAGTCGTCGACATGGTGCAACGTCTCATTCACCGCCAGATCGACGCCGGGCACGGCAGCCACGGTTTCGCCCGCGTCGTCGAGAGCATCAAGCATCCAGAGGCGACGGCATGACATCGGTCACCGTATTGGGTCTCGGTCCGATGGGCCAGGCGCTTTCGCGTGCCCTGCTCGACGCGAATCACCGCACCACGGTGTGGAATCGCACGGCGGCGAAGGCGGAGGAACTGCGTTCGCGTGGCGCAGTGGTGGCGGCAAGCCCGGCGGCGGCTGTCGTTGCAAGCGATCTCACCCTGATCAACGTCGTCGACCACGATGCGGTGGATTCCGTACTTGCTTCGGCGGGCGACGCCGTCGATGGGCACGTCATCGTGGGTCTCAGCTCCGACACTCCCGATCGGGCCCGGCTCACGGCCAAGCTCGTCGAGGATCGTGGCGGCCGCTACCTCGACGGCGCGATCATGACGCCCACGACCACGATCGGAACCCCAAGCGGCAGCATCCTCTTCGGAGGGCCACGGGACGTCTTCGACACCCACCACGCGCTGTTCGCGGCGATGGGTGAACCGACTTGGCTCGGCGAAGACCACGGCCGCGCCGCCGCCTACGACATGTCGCTGCTCGACCTGTTCTGGACCTCGGTCAGTGGATTCCTGCACGCCCTCACGATTGCTCGGGCCAACGGCATCGCGCCAGGCGAACTGCTGCCGCACGCCCACGGCATCGTCGAAATCCTGCCGCCGATCTTCGCCGAGTGGGCCGAGCGCATCGAAGCCGATCGCCACGACGACAGCAGCGCACCGGTGGCATCCGTCGCGGCGTCGCTGCGGCACCTGATCACCGCGTCGCGGGACGCCGGTGTGGAAGCCGGTGCGCTGGAGTCACTCCGGAGGCACGTCGATGCCGCAGTCGACGCAGGCTACGGGCACGACGACCTCTCTCGCGTCGTCGCCATGCAGTGAGTACTAGTGCTCGGCCTTCAGCGGGCGGCCCGTGCGCTTGCGGTAGACGATCTCGAACACGAAGCTCAGCGCGAACACGGCCAACAACGTGATCCACGTGCTGGCGGGCCCGGTGTGGACCGTGTAACCGAAGAGCAGGGCGAACAATGCCACGTTCAGCACCACCGCCACCACCAGCAGCCACGGCTTGGCACCGGTCTCGCGGTACACCTTCAGATGTCCCGCGCTGACCGTGGCGTACACGATCAAGAACGCCAGGCTGGCCATCGACCCCACCGCTGACAGCGGAAAGAACACCACGAACAGCATGGTCAATGCCGCCGCGACGAACAGCCCGACGGTGCCGCCGCGCCACACCCCGCGGGTGAAATCGATTGGTAGTTCACCCGCTTTCGCGACCATGAAGGCCAGGTTCGTGTCACCGAACATGGTGGCGTTCACCCCGGACGCGGTGGCCAGCAGCGCCGCGATCCCGATAACCACGAAGCCGACGTGACCCATCGCCGCGAGCCCGGCCTCCGACAACACGTGGCCCTGGTTGGCGTCCATCGCGGGCAGGCTCAACGTCGTCACCACGATCGCGCTGATCACGACGTAGACCACCACCACGATGGCCAGCGCCGAGAACATCGCGCGCGGTAATTCCTTGGCTGGGTTGCGCATGTCCCCCGCGGAGTTGGTCACCACGCCGAACCCCTCGTACGTCACGTACAGCAGACCGGCGGCGAACAGCACGCCGAGCCAGTGGTGATCGCCGTTCTCGGCCAAACGGGCTGGGTCGGCCTTCATCAGACCGAACACCGCGAACACCCCGAGAATCGCCAATTCGATGGTGACGATGAACAATTCGGATCGACCAACCAGCTCGGAGCCCACCATGTTGATCAGCACCACCACGACGACCAGCCCGATCCCGATGAGCTTGCCGGACCACGCGGGGGTCTCCCACGGCAGCAGCGCGCGGACGTACCCGGCGAAGCCTGCGCAGTACAGCGCCATCGCGATGATCCAGCCGAGGAACTGAAAGACGTTGAGGCCGCCCGCGATAAGCCCGTCGCCGAAGCAGCGGAGCAGGAACTGCGCGGCGCCACCGCGACTCGGATACTTCGCGCCGAGCTTCGCGTAGGAGTAGACGCTGAAGACCGACACCACGCCGCCCACCACGAACGCCAGCGGCAGCCACACCCCGGCGGCCGTCGACGCAACGCCGAGCAGCGTGTACAGGCCTGCGCCCATCATCCCGCCGATGCCGATCGCGGTCGCACTGGCGGTGGTGATCGAACCGGTCGACTTGGTCATCGCGGTCAGCTTCCCACACGCGTCCGCGCGCCAGTAGCTATGCACCCGGCGTTTCGTAAGGTCAGCAGCCCCAAACGAAGCCGTCGTTGAATTGCCAACGAACCCTCGCCCACAGGTCGAACCAGCTGACGTCGTCGTACGAGCGGACGATGTGGTAGCTCTGATGGAGGTCGTCGCCGCAGTGAATGGTCAGTTCCTGACCCGGGAAACCCCACGACCAGATGATCCCTCCGTCGCGGTCCTTGAAGAACAGGCCCTGCGTGATGCCGGCCGGCACCTCGCCACCCACTCCCGTCCCGGTGCGGTAGCCGCGCGAAGTGACGTTGTAGCTGAACGCGATGAACAGGTACGGCAGCGACGTTGCCGGGTTGAACATCTTGGTGACCGTCACCTGGCCCTCACTCAGCGTTGCGGCCGACCCACCCTCCTCAAGGGTGATGTCGCGCGTCCGGAGATGGATGGTCTTCGACGTCGCATGAACGTCGGTGGACGTTGGTATCCCGAAGGACGATGCGATGTCCGGGGCCAGGGTGAACTCCCTCGTAATGAACTCGGGTGATTCGTCTACCGATGTCGTCGTCGTTGCGATCCGCAGATCCTGATACGGAAGGCTCATGGTGATGGTCCGTTCCGATGTTGGTTGAGTTGGGCATTCGCAACTCCAGTCCGTCGACCGCCGGAAAGCGCGAGTAGTCGAGTACCTGATTGACGTTCGAGTGAATATCGTGTCGAACCGCTCCCTCGGTGCCACTCGAATGGCAATCTCGGTGGCATGGATCAGAAGCCGCCCACCGCCGTCATCGAAGCCGCGCACGCCGAACATCTGACGGGGCTGCCGTTCGACGACACCAGGGACTTCGACGATGCCGACCGCGGCTTCATCGCTGCGCTGCAGCCGTGCGTCGTCAAGGCCGCGGACGGACGGGTGGTGTGGGACAACGACGTCTACGCGTTCCTGTCAGGGGACGCGCCCACCTCCGTGCATCCCAGCCTGTGGCGGCAGTCCACCCTGGCCGCCAAGCAGGGCCTCTACGAGGTGGTCGAAGGGATCTATCAGGTCCGCGGCCTGGATCTGTCGAACATCAGCTTCATCGAGGGCGATAGCGGCGTCATCGTCATCGACCCGTTGATCTCCACCGAGGTGGCGGCGGCGGCGCTGGCGCTCTACCGCGCCCACCGCGGCGATCGGGCGGTGAGCGCGGTTATTTATACCCACAGCCACGCCGACCACTTCGGCGGCGTGCTCGGCGTGACCAACCAGGCCGACGTCGACGCGGGCAAGGTCGTGGTGCTCGCGCCAGAGGGGTTCACCCAGCACGCCGTGCAGGAGAACGTCTATGCCGGGACGGCGATGACGCGGCGCGCGGGCTACATGTACGGCACGCTGTTGGCTCGAGGTCCCCAAGGGCAGGTCGGCTGCGGTCTCGGACAGAACACGTCCACGGGGGAGATCGCGCTGATCGTCCCGACGCTCGACATTCGCGAGACCGGCGAGACCCACGTCATCGACGGCGTCGAGATCGAGTTCCAGATGGCGCCAGGCACAGAGGCTCCCGCGGAGATGCACTTCTACTTCCCGAAGTTCCGCGCGTTGTGCATGGCGGAGAACGCCACCCACAACCTGCACAACCTGCTGACCCTGCGCGGGGCATTGGTGCGCGATCCGCACGGCTGGTCGGGCTACCTGACCGAAGCCATCGACACGTTCTCCGACCGTGCCGACGTGGTGTTCGCGTCGCACCACTGGCCGACCTGGGGCAAGGAGCGGATCGTCGAATTCCTTTCCCTGCAACGGGATCTGTACGCCTACCTGCACGACCAGACGTTGCGGCTCCTGAACCAAGGTCACACCGGGACCGAGATCGCCGAGGACTTCCAGATGCCACCCGCGTTGCACCGGGCCTGGCACGCCCACGGCTATTACGGGTCGGTCAATCACAACGTCAAGGCGGTCTACCAGCGCTACATGGGCTGGTTCGACGGCAACCCGGCCAGGCTGTGGCCACACCCACC
>Ga0137412_10003155_pt1 | contig 13160 bp, 9 predicted proteins | sample CZODoug2_1_16fun_FD_122160 | JGI IMG/M metagenome (GOLD analysis project Ga0137412, IMG submission 122160) | Vadose zone soil fungal communities from Angelo Coast Range Reserve, California, USA - CZODoug2_1_16fungal (Hybrid Assembly) | ecosystem: Environmental > Terrestrial > Soil > Vadose zone... | reverse complement strand
CGACGGGCCTGCGGGCACACAAGTCCCCAAGCAGGTCATTGACGCGGTGCAGAATTATTTTCTCAACGCCAACGCCAACACCTGTGGTTCTTTTGCCACCAGCCGTGCCAATGACGCGACTATTGCTTCCGCCCGCGCAGCCATGGCTGATTTTTTCCATTGCGACCCGGATGAAGTCGTCTTCGGGCAGAACATGACCACCATCACGTTCGCCTTGGCACGCGCGATCGGCCGTCAGCTGACGGCCGGAGATGAAATCGTCGTAACGACGCTGGATCATGATGCCAATGTCGCGCCGTGGCGCGCTCTGGAAGAAAAGGGCGTCGTCATCCGGCAGGTCGATATTCGCGAAACCGACTGCACGCTGGACCTCGACGATCTCAGGCGAAAAATCACCGCAAAAACAAAACTCGTCGCTGTTGGCTACGCTTCTAACGCCGTCGGAACCATCAATCCCGTTGCGCAGATCACGAAACTCGCGCATGACGCCGGCGCGATGATGTTTATCGATGCAGTTCATTACGCGCCGCACGGCCCCATCGACGTTCGCGCGCTGGATTGCGATTTCCTGGCCTGCTCACCCTACAAATTTTTCGGTCCGCACATGGGCACTCTCTATGGAAAGCGCGAACGCTTACTGCAATTTCAACCGTACAAAGTGCGCCCCGCCTCAGACTCGCTTCCGGATCGCTGGGAAACCGGGACGCAAGTGCAGGAGCTGATCGCCGGCATCGGCGCCGCAGTCGACTATCTCGCCGAGCTCGGCCGCCGCCACGATGCAACCGCAACCAATCGCCGCAGCGCCTTGCTCGCCGCCTATCGCACCACGCATCAACACGAAACATCGTTGCTGACACGCTTGGTCCCGGGCCTGCTGTCGATTCCAAAGTTACGCTTTTTCGGCATCAGCGATCCAAGCCGCTTCCACGAGCGCTGCTCAACCCTTTCGATTCGCATCGGCGATCATCACCCCACGGAAATCGCGAAGTTTCTCGGCGATCGCGGCATCTTCACCTGGGATGGAAATTACTATGCGCTGAACCTGACCGAGCGCCTCGGCGTCGAGAAAAGCGGTGGTCTCCTCCGCATCGGCCTCGTGCATTACAACACCGCGGAAGAAGTAGACCGTCTGCTGACCGGGCTACGTGAGTTCGCCCGCGCGTAATCCCAGAGACCTCTTCAGCGTTTCCAATACTCCGGCTATTATCTGGCTGGATATACCATTGATTTTTACTCGGCCAAAATATTAACCTCCTTGTCGCGCTTTCGCTGTTGAGGGGGTCCACCATGCCGCGCTCCCTAAGTATTTCCACGCTGCTTCTGCTAAGCGTCATTCCGTTGTCGAGCCATGCCGGAGAAAAGCCCTGGACCGAGGTGCGCAGTCCCAACTTCCGAGTTCTTACGAACGGCAGCGCAAATGATGGGCGCCGCGTTGCGCGCGAGTTTGAACAGATGCGCACGGTCTTTGCTATGGCTTTCGCCAAAATGCGTCTCGAGACAGGCGCACCGCTCCTGATCTTTGCGCCCCGCGACGAATATGCGATGAAAGCCATGGCGCCTGCTTTTTGGAAGGGTAGTGGCCCAAAGCCTGCCGGCCTTTTCCAACACGGCTGGGAGCGGCAGTATGCCGTCATACGTCTCGACCAGGACGTTGCGGGGCGGAACAATGTTGTCTATCACGAATATGTGCATACGTTGTTGCACGCCAACTTTCGTTGGCTGCCGACCTGGCTTGACGAAGGCCTGGCGGACTTTTACGGGAACACGCGGTTTGAGCAAACGAAGATGTACGTAGGTGCTCCAAGCACGCGTGTACTTCGGCTAAGAGACTCGGCACTAATCGACCTGGATGAACTCATCAGCGAGAATCCGTGGCGCAAGTACCGCAATAACGATGAGCGGATCGATATGTTCTATTCCGAGGCATGGACTTTGGTGCATTACCTGACTTTTGCTCCCGGGATGGAACAAGGAAAGAAGCTCAGCAAATTTTACGGCGCGCTGCTGGAAGGGCAAGAACAGAAGAAGGCGTTTCAGGATGTTTTTGGCAACTTTAAGGACATAGAACTAGGCCTTTTAAGCTATGCCAGAAAATTTACCTTCAATAGCTACGTGCTGCAAAATCCTCCGCAGATCAATGAAAAGGATTTTTCGTCGCGACTGATGAGCGTGGGCGAAACCGAGGCGGAACTCGGAACCTACCGTTTGTTTTCCCATGACACTGAAGAAGCCCGAGCCGCGATCGAGCAAGCCCTTCACGAAGATTCCGCGTTAGCGCTGGCGCACGAGACCCTGGGTTTTTTGAACTTCGCAGACGGCAAAGACGAAGCCGCGAAGGCCGAATTCGAAAAAGCGCATGCGGCGGACCCGCAACGCTATTTGTCTCTTTACTATGCCACCATGCTGTCTCCGCTTCGAAAATCCAATGAGCCTGCCGACAAATTGAAACTGCGCGCAGCTATGTACGATGTGTTGAAATTGAATCCACGGTTCGCCCCGGCTTTTATCCAGCTTGCAATGACCACGGCGCGTGAGGGCAGCTACATCAATGCCCTGAACCAGGCCCGCAAAGCTGAAGAACTCGAGCCTTCGCGCGCCGGCTATCATTTGTTGGTCGGAAGACTCCTTCTCGCCCTGGGACGCGTTGACGAAGCGGCGCAGCAGGCCACCTTTGTCGCGGAACGTTGGCGCGGCCCGGATCACGATGAAGCGACCGAATTATGGAGCGCTCTTCCGGCTGAGAAGCGGCCGCTGGACACAACCCTGCTCGCGGATGCTCTTAATGGCACTCAGACCTCACAAGGAATGGTGCTGTCGGTAACGTGTGCGAAGGAAGGCACCGCGGTTGTTGTCCAGAATGCGGACGGGACAAGCACCTTCAGCAGCTTCAGCGGAGCCCGTATGGTTGGATATTCAGACACGCTGTGGTTCGGCGGTGATCACTTCACTCTCTGCCATCATCTCGACGGATTGCGCGCGGTCGTTCGTTACAAACCCAACGCCGATAAGCGGTCTGCAGGAGAATGGTTTGAACTGGAGTTTCGTGAAGACCTGCCCAAAGCGCAGGAAAAGAGCAGCGCTCCTCCTGCTGCTGCAAACAACTGACTCGATTTTTGACGTTTTTTGGATGCACGCATTTCACGCGTGGCAGGAAATTCCGAGTCCTGTATCCTAACCAGCTATGGCCAAACGTCCGAAACCAATTGTTCTTACTGTGCTCGACGGCTGGGGATTCCGCGCCGAAACCAAAGGCAACGCCATCGCCCTTGCGCGCAAACCTACTTATGACGCCCTGCTCAAGAAATTTCCTAATACGTTGATTCACACTTCCGGCCCGTACGTCGGTCTGCCCGAGGGCCAGATGGGCAATAGTGAAGTCGGCCACCTCAATATCGGCGCCGGCCGCATCGTACACATGGACATCACCCGCATTGACCTGCTCATCGCCAACAAGCAATTGCAAAACGTGCCGCTTTTCCAACAAGCGATGGAGCGTGGCCGCCAGCGTCGACTGCACTTGATGGGCCTGCTTAGCGATGGCGGCGTGCACTCGCACATCAATCATCTGTTCGCATTGCTGGAAATGGCCAAGCAGCAGAAAGTCGAGAACGTCTTGATCCACTGCTTCATGGATGGCCGGGATACTCCGCCGCACAGCGGCCGCGATTTCGTGCAGCGACTCCAGCAGAAGATTCGCGAACTGGGTGTCGGTCAGATCGCCACGCTGGTCGGGCGCTACTACGCCATGGATCGCGACAATCGGTGGGAGCGCATCGAACTCGCCTATCGCGCCGTTGTCCATGGTGAAGCGGAAACGCGCACGGACGATCCCTTAGCGGCACTGCAGCGCAGCTACGAGCAAGACGTCACCGACGAATTCGTAAAGCCGATCGTGGTCACCAAGGGCAGCGGTCCGACCGCGCCACCCGTCGGGCCGATCCGCGACGACGATGCCGTGATCTTCTTCAACTTCCGCGCCGACCGCGCCCGCCAGATGACCTATGCGCTCGCCGCGCCGGACTTCGATAAATTTGACGATCCCAAGCGCCCCAAGAACCTTTTCTACGTGGCCATGACTCAGTACGATAAAAACTGGCCGTGGCTGAAATACGTAATCGGCCCGGAAAAACTCGAGCATATTCTCGCGCAGGTTTTCGCCGATATTCAGTACAAGAATTTGCGCTGCGCCGAGACTGAAAAATACGCGCACGTCACTTATTTCTTCAATGGCGGCGTGGAAAAGCCATTTGCGGGCGAAGAACGAATTCTCGTCCCTTCGCCGAAAGTCGCCACCTACGATCTAAAGCCGGAGATGTCCGCAGCAGGCATCACCGACACCGTGGTGAAGGCCATTGAGAAAGATGAGTTCGACGCCATCATCATGAATTACGCGAACGCCGACATGGTCGGCCACTCCGGCAAGCTGGAAGCCGCCATCAAAGCGGTCGAGGCGGTTGACTCAGGCCTCGCGCGCATCTATCAAACACTGCAGCCACGCGGCGGGGCCTGGATTATCACCGCCGACCACGGCAACGCCGAAACCATGATCGATCCCAAAACTGGCGGCGCGCACACCTATCACACCACCAATCCCGTTCCATTTGTCCTGGTTACCGATGACGATCAAGTGCGCCTGCAGCCCGACGGTGCGCTCCGCGACATCGCGCCGACGATGCTCGGCATCCTCGGCCAGCCGCAACCGAAAGACATGACCGGCCGCGATTTGCGTATTATTAAGTGAGGGTAGCGGCCCGCCCGCAAGAGGATTTCTTATGCCCCTTAAAACTTCCTCGGGCAAATCAACTTACATTGGCAGGTTCGGCGGCTTAACCGTTCCCGGTACGCCGGTCGGCGCAATCGTTTCTATCGGCATGGCCATACTATGTTGGCTGGCCATTCCGATTGCGCGTCCGTTCATTCTCGGGACTGGCGGTCTGGGTCTGATTGTCGGCCTGATACTCTGGTGGAAACACACTAAATCCAACGAGTAAATATCTTCAGTCGTCCGCGCCAGCTAGCGAAACGGCCCGTGTCGAATCGCGGATCACCAACTCCGGATTCATTTTCTGATTCACCACATTCCAATCGCGCTTTTCCAGAGTAGCGTTGATTCCCTCCATAACGATGTTTACCGCCAGTCCACCCATGGCCTCCATCGGCTGCCGCACGGTAGTCAGCGAAGGCGCCGCAAGCGAAGACAGCGCCACATCGTCAAACCCGGTAACCGAACATTGCTCCGGCACTTTGACACCAGCCTTGGTCAGCGCACGAATCGCGCCCAAAGCGGTCAAATCATCAAAAGCCATCACTGCCGTGAATTTTTTCTTCTGGTCCAGCAGGCTTTCCGTGTAACGGTATCCACTCTCAAAACTGGAATTGGGATCAAGCGAATCCGGCAACTGCACGATGAGCGACGGATCGATGTCAAGGCGAACGCTCTGCGCAAACTTTTGTATCCCCCGCCAGCGTGGCGCGCTATCGATTAACATCTTCGGCCCACGGATGAACGCGATCTTGCGATGCCCCAGTTGATACAGATGCTCCAGGGCCAGCCGCGCGCCCGCTTCGTTGTCCACCATCACCGAGCTGATGTTGTCGCCAGCCAATTCCCAGCCGATCGTCGCGGACGGAATATTTCGCTTGCTGAGATCGGCAAGCACGTGAATATCGACGAAGAGCCAGTTGGCCACCACAATCAGCCCTTCGACGTGCCGGTCCAACAGTAATTCCAGGTAGCGTTCGAAGCGATTTTTCTGGTTGTGCGCGTCGGCGAAAATCGCCAGGTACGAGGCTTGGTACAGCGCGTTCTCTACGCCGCGCATGATCAACGTACAAAAAGGGTCGGTGATGTCGAAGAACAATACACCCACGCTGTGACTGCGCTTGCTGCGCAGGAACCGCGCCATCACGTTCGGCCGATAGCCAAGTTTCTTGGCGGTTTCCTCGATGCGCCGCTTGGTCGCTGGCGCGATGTACCTCGCTAGCGGGGCGTTGTTCAAGACGATGGAGACGGTCGCAGGCGAAAATCCACTCTGCGAGGCCACATCTCTCATCGTGACTGCTTGATTCTTCTCGCTCGAACGCTTCACCAGGAGGGCTCCTTGGTGGCCCCACAATCATCCCGCCAGAATAATTCGATTTGCAACACGCAAAGCGCGCCGCACGCTACTCCGCCGGTACCTCAAAGGAAAGCGGCTCCCGGAACCAGCGCGTCTTCCAAATGCCGAAAATGATTCCCGCGATCATCCAGAGTCCGCCCAAAATCTGCGCGGGACGGCTAAGGCTGAGCCATAAAGCAAAGCAAATAAGAAAACCCAGGACCGGCGGAATAAAATTCCAAACCTTCTTCTCCTCCGCGTGTAAGAAATAGCGAACAAACGCGGCGGCGTTCACCCCCATGAACGCGATCAGCGCCCCAAAATTCAAGAGTTCGATTCCACGTCCAAAAGTCAGAAAGAAAGAACCAATCAGCGCCAGCACGCCCACAAAGATCACATTATTTCGCGGGACTTGGTGCCGCGGGTCAATCGCGCCAAAAAAAGAACGCGGCAGCGCATTGCTTCTGCCCATCCCGTAGAGCAACCGCGCCGCCCCGATGTGCGCTCCCATGCCGGAGCCAAAATTAGCCACCACCAGCGTCACTCCCACGATGGTAAACAAAGGCGCCCACATTCGACCCGCGGCCCACACGTAAGCCGTATCCGGATTCGGAAATGGCTCGGTTGCCGGCCAGACAAGCTGCGCCACATAGACTTCAGCCGCCGAAAGAATGCCGATCACCACGCAGGTCAGCACAGTGGCCAGCATGATGTTGCGCCGCGGATTCTCAGCCTCTTCAGAGAGAGTCGAGATGCCGTCGAAACCTATGTAAGACAACACCGCAATCGAAGTGCACCCGAACAAATTGCCCAACGTAAAAGTCTGCGGATCGTAGAACGGCCGCGTGAAGAAGTGTGGATCGGTGTGCGGATGTCCAAAAATGTATCGAACCGCGCTCACGAAGATCACAATCACCACCGCGCTCATTCCCGCGGTCAGGCCGGCGTTTACTCGCGCGGACGTCTTGATCCCGCGAAGATTCAGCAGCGTGAACGCCACAGCAAAAATAATCTTCCAGCCCCAGTCCGGTATCGCGGGAGCAAACTCGTGCGCTTGCCCCGCGCACCAAATTACGCATATCAACGGATTGACGATGTAATCCATCACCATGCCCCAACCGGTCACATATCCGACCGACGGATGGATTTCCTGCGCCACGTAAGTGAACGCCGATCCCGCGCTCGGATAAGCGCGCGCCATGCGTCCATAGCTCATAGCAGTAAAGAGCATGGCCACCATGGCAACCAGGATGGCGGTCACCACGTGGCCGCGCCCACGATCGCTTAACGCTCCGAAGGCGGACATGGGCGCGACCGGCTGCAGTACGATCATCCCGTACAAAATCAAATCCCATAGGGTAAGCGCCCGCCGTAGCCTTGGTGCTGCCGCCATTACCGTTGTTGCTTCAGTGCCCAAGCATTTATCCTCTTGAACATTCCACACTGCAGTTATTGAATCGTTTCAAGCGCCGCCATTCTGTGTGAATCGCCTCACTCAGGCAAGCCCAATCTTGCTTTCAGATTCGCACCTTCCCTCCGTGCGATACTGGTCCTCCGCCATGCTCCGCTTTGCTCAACTCTGCGAATCCATAGCCGCTACCACGAAAAAGACTGAAAAAGTTGCTCTGGTCGCCGACTACGTGCGCGCCGTGCCGGTCGAAGAAGCTGCTCTCGGCGCTCTTTATCTGTGCGGCCGCGTCTTCCCGCGCCGCGAAGAGCGGGTTCTCTCGATCGGTTTCTCGATTCTCCTGCGCGCGGTCGCCAGCATTGCCAAGAAGAGCCCCACGGAGCTTGCCCCGATTCTTCGCCATCACGGCGATCTCGGTGCCGGCGCGGAAGAAATTCTTTGCAATCGTGCGGTAAGGTCGTCCGTCAGCCTTCCGCAAATCGCCGAAGTCTACGCTTCGCTGGCCCAACAGCGTCGCGCTGCCGCCAAGCAAGCGCTGCTCGAACACACCCTCCAACGTCTCTCTGCAGTCGAGGCCAAATACTTCATCAAGATCGCAACTAGCGAGCTCCGCATCGGCCTGAAGGAGAGTCTGGTGGAAGAAGCTATCGCCAAAGCCTTCGAGCAAACGCTCCCTGCCGTCCAACGCGCCAACATGCTCCTTGGCGACATTACCGATGTTTTCCGGCTCGCCGTGGCCAACCAACTGTCTTCCGTGGAGCTCCAACTCTTTCGCCCCATCTCCGTCATGTTAGCCAGCCCCGCGGAAACGCCCGCCGACCTGGTCGCCACGTTCCCCAACGGCGCCCTCGTCGAAGACAAGTTCGACGGCATCCGCGCGCAAGTCCACAAACGCGATTCACAAGTCGAGATCTATTCCCGCACCCTGGACCGCGTCACTGAATTCCCCGAGCTTCTCGAGCCCATTCGGGGAATCACCGGCGACTTTATCCTGGACGGCGAAATCATCGGCTGGCGTGACGGCCGCGCCATCCCCTTCACCGAACTCCAACAGCGCCTGGGCCGCAAGCAGATCGACCTCTTCACTTCCGCCCAGGTTCCAGTCAGTTTTGTCGCCTTCGACCTGCTCCTGCTGGACGGTCGCACCCTCCTGGACACTCCTCTCGCCGAGCGCCGCCTGCTACTGGAGCGCCTGCTGGCCAAAGCCGAGCAACCCGCCCTGCAATTTACCCGCGCCGAACTCTGCCGCACGGTCGACGAAATCGAAAATCGCTTCCTGCTCGCCCTCAACACCGGCAATGAAGGCCTCCTCGCCAAGGCTCCGGAGTCTCCCTACGTCCCCGGCCGTCGCGGCCAATTCTGGATGAAGCTCAAGCGCCCGCTGGCCACTCTCGATGTCGTTGTCACTATCGCCGAGTACGGTCACGGCAAGCGCCGCGGCTTGCTTTCCGACTACACCTTTGCCGTGCGCGACGACGGCCGCCTGGTCAACATCGGCAAAGCCTACTCCGGCTTGACCGACGTCGAGATTCGCGAGCTCACCCAATACTTCCTGGACCACACCACCGAAGACCGCGGGTTCCAGCGCGATGTCGAACCCACCATCGTCCTCGAAGTCGCCTTTAACAATGTTCAGCGCTCGGAACGCCACGACAGCGGTTTTGCCCTGCGCTTCCCGCGAATCGTGCGTTTGCGGCCGGACAAGCCGGTCTCCGACATCGATACTCTCGCGCGTGTCCGCGAAATCTTTGATTCCCAGCACGCGAAACGCAATGAGTAAGCTCTAATTCATCTAAAATTGCCTGTACCTTCGGCCAGCTGTACAACCGGCCAGTCGAATTCCACACCGGTTATCTCTTAGAGAAAACTGCGACACTTTCTCTCGCAACGCTTGTAACCCAGTTAGAGTCTAATTAGACAAGGCGCCCGGCCCGAAGCAGAAACAAAAACTATGGCCGAGTCTGTTCTGAATACCAGCCGCAGCCGTGTAGCTCCCGTCCTGGCGAGTGTCTCCGGATTCATTGTCCTTTTCTTCTTCGCCATGTGGCTCCGGGTTGTTCCCCTCGAACCCGATCCCGTCCTGCAGGGCTATCTGCAGGTAACCACCGGCCTGCTCGCCTTCGTCTTCGCCGCGGTCATCCTGGTCCGCTTCCAGGGGACGCAAGACCGCATCTCCCTGATTCTGGGCGCAGGGTTCCTTCTGAGCGGCACTATCCTGACCGCCTCCAGCCTCTTGTTTTTTCAGTTTCAGCAGGCTCAGGTACAGTTACGCTGGGCGCCCGTTTCCTGGTGGGTCAGCCGCATTGTCCTGGCGCTGCTCTTTCTAGTCGCTCTTCTGGTGGAGCACTTTCTGCCTCGTTCGCGTCATCCCAGGCGCGAGATCGCCGGAGCCCTGCTTACCGTAATGGCTTCCACCTACCTCATCACTGCGGCTTTGCGGCGCCTGCCACCCGAAGTCTCCCCGCATCCCGGCGCCGTCATCCCCAGCCCCCAGCAACTTCTGCCCGCCGGAATTTTCCTCGTCGCTCTCATTTGGTATCGCAGGCGCCTCGAACTTGAGGACTCCGCCTTTGACCGCACCATCTACATCGCCGCCTGGATGAATCTCGGGGCCCAACTGGCCGCCTCACAATCCCAGCGAATGCTCGATTCCCCATTCGTTCTCGCGCAAGCCCTCACGGTGACCAGTTACGCCGTAGCCCTCGGCGGCGCTCTCCTGGACAATGCGCGTCTCTTCGAGCAAGTTAGCCACTTGGCCGTCAGCGATCCGCTGACCGGTTTAGCCAATTACCGGCGCTTGCTGGACGTCTTGGAAGCCGAAACCGAGCGCACCAATCGCAGTGGCCGGTCTTTCGCCGTCCTGCTACTCGATCTCGATGGATTGAAGAAAATCAACGATACGCACGGCCACCTGGTTGGCAGCCATGCGCTCAATCGACTTGCGCACATCCTGCGCATCCACTGTCGCGCCATTGACACCGCGGCGCGTTACGGCGGCGACGAATTCGCCCTGGTTTTGCCGGAAACCCTGCACGAAGAAGCCGAGCGGGTCGCCAACCGCATCCGCGCCGTAATGGCCAGCGATTCTGAGTACCCGCGACTCTCCGCGAGCATTGGAATCTCTATCTACAACGGCCACGGCGAACGCATCGAAAAACTTCTCTCCGACGCTGATGCCCAGCTCTATTACGAAAAATCCCGCCGCGCCAAGCAGCACCCCACATCAGTGACCCCGCGCCGCCGAGCCCAGAAAGCCTAATATGGAGTGCGGCGGTCTTGCCGCCGCTTTACGGTTGAATCCGCGCCGCCAAAACGCCCAACGTGCGCCGCAACAACCACCACTACCGGCAATAAATCTCGACTCTCACCGTAAAATCATCAGTTCACTTCTCAAGTACCCACTCATCCCCACGCATCACAATTCGCGAATGCCAATCCGGCCCCGGACACCGATAAATGCTCTGCAGCGCATACCTGTGCCACCAACTGCGCACCTTCGGAATATGCGCCACAATCCCCGTAAGCCTGCGAAACAATTTCGCGGCATAAGCCCCGGAAACCCCAGCCAACTCGCGGTCCGCAATCTCATCGCAAATCTGGTTGTACCGCCGATGACTGCCATCCGCACTGTGGTTCCCTGGATGCGTCCGGTATCCCCCGATCAGCGACTCCACCGAGTAAAGTCGCGCGTGCCGGAAGAACCGCAAGAACAACTCGAACTCCCCCGCCGCGCCATACGTTGTGGCCAAGGCTCCGCCAGCCCGCTCCCAAAGACTTCGCCGCCAAAACGTAGTCTCGCGATGAATGTACTTGTTGCCCCCTGCAAGAAAGCGAATGCGCGACCAGCGCTCCAGATGCTTTATGCCGATCGGCATTCCGCTCGAACTAAAATTAAACGGCCGCCCGGTAATCCATTCGACATCCGGCAGCGCCGCGAACACGCCGCCAATAACCGCCAGCGCATTAATGTGAAACATGTCGCCTGGCTCGAGCCAGCCCAAAATCTCGCCTGATGCGTTCGCGAATGCCAGGTTCAACGCCGCACACAGTTCCGTACGCGGCGCGCAACTTTGCCAGCAGAAATGCGATTGGTATTTTTCCAGGACGCGCCGCCGCTCGCCGCTCGCATCATCCCCGACAACGATAAATTCCAGGTTGGGATAATCCTGATGGATGACCGACCGCAGCGTCGCCTCAAGATATCGGTCATCACCAAGCGTTGGAGTAACAATCGTTATGCGGGGCAGCGGTGTGGAGCGCGATTGTAGCGTCATCGTTAAGTTTTACGATCCAATTCCGATTAGAGGGTTGCGACAGCAGGACAAACCTTCGATGCTTTAGCACGGGCTGAGGGCTGCAAGCAGTCTAGAATACCGCCCTCCTCTGCACAGTCTCTTTGCTCGCCAACGAAAACCGCGCCTCTTCCGTCACTCCACCAAAAATCCTTCCAGCCACATACTCGCCCACCGCCGGTCCGTGCTTGAACCCATGCCCTGATCCACCGCCCACCAACCAGACGTTCTCGATCTGCGGGTGCCGATCAATCAAAAAGTCTCCATTCCAGGTATTTTCGTATTGGCAAACGCGCGTCTCCACAATCGGCGCACCGCGCATTCCCGGAAACCTCTGCGCAACAAACCGTCTCGCTTCGTCCGCGCCTTCCGCGCTCGCCAGCCTCGATTGCGTATCCGGGTCGACCCGCTCTCCGTGCCGGTCCAAAGCGATTTTCAGCCCACGGCTCTCCAAGTCTGGCATCCCGTAAATCTCGTCCTCTTGAAACAACCAAGTCGGCAGCGCCGGTGGAGCATAACGCGCATCCCCCGCCGGCACGCCAAAGAAAAATACTTCCTGCCGGCTAGGGAAAATCCGCGACCCCAAAATCTCAGGGAATAGTTTTCCGAGCCACGCCCCGCAAGCAAATACAAATGCCTCCGCCTCGATCCGCTCACCCGAACTCGCCACTACAGCGTTTATCGCCGCTGTCCCGATTGGCTCGGCGATCTGCGCGACCCGATACTCCACGCCTCCGCGCACCGCCTCGTCCACCACCGCCGCCACTGCACGCCGTGCCATCAACACGCCACTCTTCGGTTCCAGCAACCCCCTCGTGATTCCGTCCAATCCAATCTGCGGATATCGCCTGTCCAACTCCGCGCGGCTGAACTCTTCAAAAGGAACTCCGCACCGCCGCAACGTGTCAGCGGTCTCCCGCAAGCGCGTATCCTCTTTCCCCGCCAGCCACAAAACTCCCGTCTCATGAAACAAATTCTGCCGCGTCGCCGCAAAGAATTCCTTCCACTGCACGAGCGACTTCTGCGACCACCGCGTATACAGCTCGTCCGCCCCATATCCCATCCGAATAATTCGCGACTCCCCCGCCGAGCTAGCCCGCGCGTTCGCCGGCCCATAAGCATCCACCAGCAACACACGCTTCCCCCGCTGCCCCAAATGCCAAGCCGTCCACGCCCCGAACACTCCTGCCCCAATCACCGCCACATCAAATCGCGTCGTCATATCCGCCGCATCTTACTCCCTCTTCGTCTTCTCTGTGCCCTCTGTGATCTCTGTGTTAAATTCTTTTCTCTTCCTGCTATATTCATGCGCATGACTCTCGCCGAAAAAATCCAAAAAGATCTCACCGACGCCATGCGCGC
>Ga0137412_10003154_pt1 | contig 13167 bp, 17 predicted proteins | sample CZODoug2_1_16fun_FD_122160 | JGI IMG/M metagenome (GOLD analysis project Ga0137412, IMG submission 122160) | Vadose zone soil fungal communities from Angelo Coast Range Reserve, California, USA - CZODoug2_1_16fungal (Hybrid Assembly) | ecosystem: Environmental > Terrestrial > Soil > Vadose zone... | reverse complement strand
CAAATGATGGTGGTGATTTATATCACCTCGGCACTGACGGCTCGGCCAAATGGTGGTGGTGATTTATATTGCCTCGGCGCTGACGACTCAGCCAAATGGTAGTGGTGATCCTCGGCCAAATGGTGGTGGCGATAAGTGATGGGTCGGCCGAATGAATGGTATGATGGCCTCGGCATTGATGGCTCGGCGCCACGGATATGGTGGTTGGTGCTGACGACTCGGCCATCCTCGTGATGTACTGCAGAAGAAAAACATAATCAGGGCTGTAATCGACTTTCTTGGAGTAGATGATCATCTCAGTCTGCTTGACTGTCGGTGTGATATATGAAACATGGCGTGTATCAGCTGCTCAGCGGATGTGGTAGTTCGACATTTGCCGAAATGTCACCGGTGTGGAATACCAAACAGCCTGTTCATCTGGGTTGGCCCTCATGATGTTCTGCAGAAGAGACACTTAATCAGGGCTGTAACCGACTTTCGTCGAGTAGAGGATGATCTGCATTTGCCGAGGATTCATCGGCGTGGTATAACAGTCTCATTACCACAGGCATTTCCCAGTCCAATATCCACACAGGATTGGTCCTCATGATGTGCTGCAGAAGAGAAACATAATCAGGGCTGTAAGGTCTGCTTCGACATTCGCCGAAATCCATCGACATTTGCTGAGGTGTCGCTGGTGTGGTATAACAGCCTGGAAGAGAAACATAATCAGGGCTGTAACCGACTTTCATCGAGTACAGGACGATCTTCTCAATCTGCTGGTGTGTCGGTGTGAATATAAGATATATATGGCATGAAGTAAACATGCGCCGACATTCATCGACATTCGCCGAGGGAGATATATGGCATGTATTAGCTGCTCGGCAGATGTCATATAATGCCGCTGTATATATTGACTATAGCTGCAACCGAGACACCGATTGGTCCTCATTATGTGCTGCAGAAGAGAAACATGATCAGGGCTGTATGGTCTGCTTCGACATTTGCCGATATCCATAGACATTTGCCGAGGTGTCGCCGGTGTGGTATAACAGCATGGAAGAGAAACATAATCAGGAATGTAACCGACTTTCTTGGAGTACAGGACGATCTTCTCAGTCTGCTGGTCTGTCGGTGTAAATATAAGAGATATATTGCGTGTATTAGGTGCTCGGCGGATGTCATATAATGCCGCTGTATATATTGACTATAGCTGCTACCGAGACATCATCATGCCCTCCACTTGCTCATCATATAGGCGCAACATTGCTCCAGATCGGTGTTGGGATATCTGGCGTAATCGGGGCGAGGGGTCAATACGTGATTGTGGACGCTGTCCCTCATGTACCAAGCCCAGACGATGCGGTCGCCGTGATCGACGCTGATGCCGTGTCTGATGAGGCGACACGAGCAGGCGACCATGACAGCGGAGTCATAGACCAACTTGATGCCGAGGTTGGTCAAATGCATGAGGGCCGGCTCATGCTGACCGAAACTGGTCATGATGTCGAATGCCTCGGGTCGGCACTTTGGATCCCGATGAAGCGGCGAGCGGCGATTGCACATGACCGAGGCGACGTTGAAGACCGAGGTCCAATGGCGAAGGTGATGGGACATGTCATCCATGCCCCAGCGCTGCGCCCAGCTGCCGAGCTTGATGTGGGTCTCTACCCCTGCTCGGTAGAGATCCGGGTGCATGACGCTCAATGCCGCCGAGGCCATGACGCCGGCACGCTGCATGGACATGGTCATGGCCTCGCCGCGTACACCTTTGAGGGTCGCCGAGACCTCGGGATCAAATCCATCATCTGGGTCCTGAGGGGGATGGCCCAGCCCCTAGAGACATCAGGGATCGGGGGATTGAATCGGCGAGCGTGGCACTCACCTCTCGGCCTTGTTGAAACCAACATGGGGAGATGTTGATGCAACCCGGCGTGAGGGCAGGGTCCACGGCGTCATGGAAAGATGACTTGTGGGTCCTCCATCTTGTGGGCTTGCCTGTGGTGATGCTCTTTTTCAGAACATCGCTCATGCCGGATGTCGCCGAGTGCATATCAGCCTGATGGACTATTGTCAGCCGAGTCTGCAGGCACCGAGAGAGTACCGACCTGCATGGAATCGCTGATGGCTCCAGGGAGATACCAGAGAATTATCCGGCCACCGGCGTCGATGACCACGGCCGGTTGAGTGAGGATGATGTCGCATGGAGGCGGGAATTTCGCCGCGAGGGCATCCTCACGTGGCGAATCGATACCAGATTCGGCTTTATTCAAGGCCTCGTTGTACCTGATCAAATCAAACTCCAAGTATACTGCAGCATATCGGTGTGAGCACCAGAATACACTCGCATTGAATCAGCGAAAGGCTTACTTGGATTGAGATACGCAGCGGCCAAGACCCTGGCGAGGTGACGGCAGCCGAGGAGAGTGATGACGTCGAGCTGCCATGGAGGTAGAACCGGCGGGAGTCCAGCCACATCGTTCCTGAACTGTTGCCGCACGAACTGGCTGGCGATGTCGGTGGTGTGCAAGGCCCAGTCCTGGGGAATGAATGCCATGTGTGGACAAGATGGGAGGAGCAAAGAATAACCAAACAACTGATCATTTTGTGCATTTACAAATGGAAATACGGTTATGTCACAGGCACGTCGGCACGGCACCGATGCATCGGCATCCATGCGGTGCCATTGCACAACACGACATTGACAGTGGGCAAACCCAAATTAACTTTCACTTCAGATTATTGTCCATAGACTAATGACTGCAATGGTCAGTCACAGGCGCCGGCTCAGTAATCACAGACGCGGGCTCGGCATCAGCGCATTCTCGGCATCCATGCGGTGCCATTGCACAACGCGACATGGACAGTGGGCAAACCCAAATTAACTTTCACTTCACATTATTGTCCATATTGCACAACACCACATTGACAGTGGGCAAACCCAAATTAATCATCGACCATGGTCGTGACAATCCGAGCTCGCCGGCCACCATTGGTGAGCATATGATTTCATGGCCATGATTTCGAGGCCGACCTGACTTTTAGATATGAGAGCAAGAACCTGCTGCAGATAATCCGGCATCGGCGTAGTGACATCGGCGCCGGCGCACCATGGTGCAATCTCATCTTCTTGTGTGGTTCATTACCAGGAAGCATTCGAGAGGAAGTTTGCCGGTATACCACTGGCTCGGTGCAATCACACAGTACTCGGCAGGGATGGCTTCGTCGAGTTCTGGTGTGCCCCATGTCCGGTGAGACATTCGGGGGGAAGTTTGCAGGTATACCGCTGGCTTGGTGCAATCATACGGTACTTGGCAGGGATGACTTCGTCGCATTCTGGTGTGCCTACCTGGATGCCGAGAATGTGCATGCTTCAGTGTGAGAGATGAGCGCCGCCAGGCATTGTGCAAGGATGTTAGAAATGTCATTGGCTATACAATGCCATATCATTGCACTGGGGTTGCAGAATGCCGAATGATGTGTCCTTCATTCACAGCGAGACCTCGGCAGGAATCCAGCAGGTATACCGCTGGGTTGGTGCAATCACACAGTACTCGGCAGGGATGACTTCATCACATTCTCATTTGCCTACCTGGATCCCGATAATGTCTGGATGCTTCAGTGGGCAAGATGAGCAATGCAATGCATTGAAGCCAGGCATTGTGGTGCGATGACACAGTACTCGGCAGGGATGACTTCATCGCGTTCTCAGTGGGCGAGATGAGCAATACTATGGATTGAAGCCAGGCATTCTGGAAGGATGTTTGACATGTCACAGATACTGTGCTACATGATTACACCAGGTTCGCCATGGAGTTGTCCGTCTCGGCGTCGGTCACACTCCTCGCACCGGTGATCTTGCAACCAGGAGAGCATCTCATTCCCTAACCCTTCGAACTCTGTCCTGACAGCCCTGATCTGCCGAAGGAGAGGAGACCCTCTAGAGTTCATCGTAGTGGGAGTCGGCACAAACATCTGCACGATGCATGCAGGCTACAACAGGTCGGTGGGAGATATGCCGATGCCGAGAACTCACTCACCATTTGCTCCATGTGATCGGCGACCATGCCGATGATGTCATCGAGATCAAGCATCTCGGGAACGCCGCATACATTGGCGTCGAATCTATCTTTCCACCAACTGCAGCGATAATTGGGAACCACCCTGAGTCGGTTCTGCAATGCCAAGCCCTCCCGATGTGGATCAAGGTTCTGGAACTCGCCGAGGAAGTCGGCAGGAGCAAGCAAGCACACCTGACTCCTGGCGAGCAGCCCGACGACCTGCATGAGGTAGTCTGACATGGAGGGGTTGACGCTCGTAGCGACGCAGATGTTGATGAAAGGAAATATGAAGCGCTTCAGAAGATACATCAGTGACCCAGTGGCATCCAGCGAGAAAAATACCTCGGCCTCCCACATTACATGCCGGTGAAATGATTCTTTATACACCACGCTGCGTGGGACATGACTCCTCTCGACGGCGAGGTGGATGGCCATCATGCGAGACGTCGCATATTCCAAAATGTTGGCGACGTCCCACAGAGTGACATTGGTAGACGGCGAGCTGAAGATGGCCTGATGTTGGGACATGACCGGCAGTGATGATAGAGGCAGAGTTGTCGCCGCCGGTTAAATAGCGATATACAGCGGAGAATGCCGGCCACCGATGACAAATGGTACGTGCATCGGCGAACACATATATTCTCGGCGTCGAACATAGGCCACCATATATATCGGTGGCTGCGCTCGGCGAACACCAGCAGCGACCATGATCATATTGTTACTAGGTGGGTTCTCTAGTTTGGTATCTACATATATTGTATCGGCGACCATGTATGTAGTCGGTGTTTGATATGTCGATCGGCGAACCATGATGTTCACATTGATTATGGGGCTTTGACCTTGTCGAATGATACATGGGCATGTTGTCCCAACAGCCGGTACATGTTGCCCTGTCTAGCGGCGTAGCATCGGCGTCCTTCCAGCCCATCGGCCTCGGCGTCTCTCATGTGAACCACCCACACCTCGGCTTTGTGAAGGAAGAAATTGTAGGTCCATTCCATTTCGTGTTGGACCAGGAGGAGCTCTTCTGCCCAGCGATCCCTCAGAGCTTTGGTCCTCAGCCAATGAACCCGGTAAACTGCTTTACAAATGAGCCGGCGCCGCACACAGAAAGGCATGACTCACACTCGGTCATCCAATCGCTGCTGGCAGAGTCCCCCTCGACGTCCAAAGACCAGAACCAAGCGAGGGTGCTGTTTCTCTGACCCCGGGCATTGGGATCTGCGACGGCGGTGCTTGCCTTGAGATCGGCCTTCTCCAACGGTCGGTATTTCGTGAGAATGTCATCGGCGCCGAGCTTGCCGAGCTGCGTCCTGCACTTTGAATATATTCTGGCATTGAGCTTCACCACTCTTTCCACTGCATGGACCTGAGACCATGCCCTTGTTGACCGAGCCTGGGATTTCGCCGGCCTGACCGTCTTGCGGAATATGACGGCCTTGTCGGCGAGGTTGACTCTGATGGCGTGCAATGCATCATTGGCCTGCCCTTCTCTCAGGGTTATCTCTTGTTTGAGAAGGTCGGCGAGGCCGAGCCCGCGACACCTGTTGAGGCCGATATTGGAAGGCAGAGGGATAGACGCTGTCTCTGGCTGCACATCCATGTGCCGAGCTATGGATGGCGGCGGCGAAGCATTGGACTCATCTGAATAGTCATCCTCTGAGTCGCCGAGGACCTGGATGAAGTCATCGATGTCGTAGCCCGAGCCGAGGAATGTGACGGCAGTCTCTTCGAATCTGTCCATTTGATTTTGTAGGCGATCGCGGCGCCGAGCTATTTCAAGGTTCTGGTTGTCAGTGGGATGATTTCCCAGTTGCCGAATGTCCATCAAAAGATGGATTTGAAGTTCTTCTATTGCGATGCCAGATGCAAGCCATGTGGCAGCCCCTCTGTGTGATCCATGCTGAGATCCGCCGGTTTGAGCATTCAAAAGAATCAACTCCTGCTGCTTCAGCGTAGGGGCTGTGGCGCCGAGGATGAGCAGGACATGCGGCGATGGATACCGAGACTAACCTTTGTGTATTTGCACCTCATAGACATCCATCGCTGCAGGATTCTCCAATCTGTCAGCTTGGGCGGCAGTCTCCTGGGAGGTCCATTCCATGATGCAGTCGGGATCGGCGGTGTCATTGATGCTGTTGAATGCGAGGACGCTTTCCGCCACCCCTCTCCTGGCTTCCTTGTATTTTCTGCAAAGGAAACCACCTGAAAATATGAAAATATGAGATAGGCGATCTTCAAGCAATATGATGAATGCCGAGACGCCGAGATGCCGAGACATCATCACCGGCGAGACGCCATGACCCCTGGGAAGGCGAATGACTCACTCATGCGAATCATCTTCATGAAGTTGCAGTCGTTCATCTGATAATCCAGTACCTCTTTGCGATGTGGGGTTCCCATTCCCCTCGCCGAGGGAGATATAATATTGAGAGGCGCCCACAGGGTCTCCATGATCTCGCCGTCTATTCTGGCGGCGCCCTCAATGAAGTTGGACGCATACCGAACATAGCAGCTGTCCTGATGGCCGTGCACATGCCACAACCCTATTCCAGGATAGATGTCCAGACCCCATGGGAGCGATATATGCCGGCTGTCTTGCACCCGGCGAGCGAGGTTCTTGTGATATTGGCAGTTGATGTCATAGAAGGTCATGGCGCGACTGAGGCCGTCGGTGCGATAGCTCAAAGCATTGCAGAGCGCATAGTCCATATTCATTTGCCTGCATGAAGGCGGTCAATACATGAGTGGCGCCGAACATCCAACATACCTTTCGCCCTTTTGAAAATCTACCATGGAGTGAGGCACAAAACATCCATGCCTTGCGCATGCGCAGCCACCTATGCCAGTTGCCTCCAGCTTGTGCCGAGATGCATTGGCCTGTGTGATCGCCCGGTGATTATTGCATTCCGACCTTTGGACAGAGTCCTGGGCTTCGGCGAGGTGGTTCTTGTACATTGAATTGCCGACCATGAAGCCGAGGCCGTCCATCAACCAGACCTCATCAGCTGGATTTGCAGCATGAAGATGCTCTGCCTTGAAATTTCCATCCATCACCAAGGACCTGGAGTACAACCAGGCAGGAGTTGGCAGGGGATCCTGTTCTTCGGCATTGGCATTGGCATTGGCATTGGCGCTGTGCAGCTCCATATTGATGCCCACCTGAGGACATGCCGGACAAAAGAGGGCCAGGTCGCCTGGAGCAGGGCGCCGATCATTGTGCGCAAAACCATGCCATTTGTGCAGTTTGCATTGACGCCATTGCCTGGCCACCCTCATCAACTCGCGGTACCGGTCCTGCCATAGTCAGAAGCATGGCCTAATGATGCAAAGAATGTTGCTCACCGGCACTAAGTGGGGAAACACGCTGGAGGTCATTCTTCTCAGCTTGCTGTAGTAGTTCATCGCCGAAGTACCGCACTCCAGGTTGTCCAGCAGGAAGTCATCCAGCACGGCGAATGTGAATGCTGTTTTTGGTCTGTTGAAGGATGCCGGGAACATGCCCATTTGGAAGAGCTGCGTGTCCTGGTTGAGCGCCGAGCTGCACAAACAATACCTGATCATCACCGAGTGAACGCCGGACTTGTCAACCACAGTCATTGCTTTGCGATCCATGATGAGTGGAATTGCGGCGCCGTCTGGCAAGTCAGAATTGGTGATGTCATCATCAGAGTCATACCAGTCAAATACATCAGGATTCAGGGAGTCAGGGCAGTTGGGGCATGGTTGACCCTGGTGACCTAGAAAAACCTCCATGCCGAGCTTCATCAAGCAGGTTTCTTGGAAGAAACAGCCTGTCCATTGACTGATTCTGTGGAAGGGAAGAAGCATGTGCTGGGTCCTGCAGCAGTTGGTGCAGAACAGGGGCTCTGCCAAGCAAGAATGGCATTTGTACACCCCATCCTGTCCGCAAGCCGAACACAATCTGCCAGGAGGGGGAGCCTCGGCGGCCATCAGCAGGTCCATGAAGTCTGGAAACTTCACCAGCCATTGCCTGAGATAATCATTCTGATTCTGGGAGATCAGGTAAGACAGGGAGAAGGTAGGTCAGAGACTCATGCACTCGCCAGAGACTTGGGAAGCTGGAGAGGGGGCATGTCCCCTCCGGCAAAGTCAAAGTTTTGGTCCTCGGCGTCTTGATGGAGCCACCGGTCTGGCCTGTCGGCGGCCTGCTTAGTGGGAGATTTAGTAGGCGAGGAATGCACCGATTGTGTTCTTGCTGGGGCAGCCACTTTCTTCCAGTGTCCTTTCTTGCCTCTAGTGGTGGTCTTCTCCTTCCATTGGACCACGGCGAGTCTGGATTTAGGTGTATATACCTTTACATGCGATTTGGCCATGATGGATTTTAGAACAGCGGTGTGCAATGCACTGGTCCCTTGCACAATGTTCTGAGTCGGTGCAGAAGATATGTAATGGCAACACGACTGTCTCCCTGTTCTAGCACAGAACTACATAATTATGGCATCGGCTTATCATGGTTCCTGGATGATCAGCCTGTTCATTTTTGTTGCAGCTCGCCGTTGGACGTTGACAAGACCTCATGGATGTAATATGCATATACCTTTTACAACCGCTAGCATATGGTGCTTTACCACACATGCTACAGATAATGTTGTATTCTATGTTGCCATTGAGACGTGCCAAGGGTATGTGATGTTCGGTTCTTCCTCTTTCTTCGGTTCCGGTCTGTGAGTGCCGGGCAAGAGGCTCGCATGGGATGGGATTTGCCATTGAGAGGCAGCACATGTTGTTTGTGCTTGAAGCAACATTGCATAATAGCTTCGGCAGCATTATGATATGTGCCAAGCCACTCACACGCTCTGCCGGCACTGGTGTGTCATGCAAGCTACACATGTCATGTTGTGATGTGAGGTTCTTTCACTTTCTTCAGTGGCAGTTGGTGAGGGCCAGGCAGAACCCCTGCCGCCGAATTGAGATTGTCGAAAAGTTGCAAAATCACACAGACCCCAAGCTATTCATGCCCTCTACATATCACTGAGTGGCATATCTTGTGATATCTGCCAGTCTGGATTTAGAGAGACATCAAGAGCAGCTGCCGCTGCCAAATCGAGATTGTCGAAAAGTTGCAAAATCACATGAGCATAATAGCTTCGGCAGTATTATCATACGAGCCGAGCCAATCACATGCCCTGCCGGCACTGGTGTGGCATGCAAGCCTGTGTTTCCCATTGGCTGAAAGGTTCCTTACACAAGGCGTTCAATTTCCTCCGTCCAACTGATCTGCAGAGCATAGCCCATCTTCCCTCCACATAATCTTAATCCTGGCATGGCTCGCAATGGCTCGCCGACCCCTATGTCAAAGCAGAAGGCACTCAGTGAGGATGAGCTGCTTGCCCTTAGGTCCCACCTGGAAGATTGGAACAGGACTGCCGGACGCGAGCGGCGGCAAATCTTGAAGGCAGCCATCGCCGAGGCTCTCCTGTTGGCGCCGAGAATGGAATCACACCTCAAGAAGCTACGGAAAGACGTGAGTATCTCGCAATCCATCCCTTCAGCTATTGATTCTCTCGGCAAGACCTACAAGCAATGGTTCTACAATCATGGGCAAAGAAAGAGGACCCCCAAGGAGCTCATCAAGTACGGCAAGAAGTGGACCTGGAGAAAGGTCATTGAGGTCCAGAAGAAGGACCAGATCCTCCAGCACACCGGTGCAAAGCCCGGCGAAAAAAAGATGATAGGTAACTACCAGCACGCCATGAAGATGGTGTTGGACGGTCTCACGCAGGAGGAAAAAGATGCCGCGAAAGAGACAGCCAAGGAATGGGCCAAGGCGGCTCCTCCACCTGAAGTGCAAGCCAAGACGGCGAAATCAAAGGCTGACAGCATGATCAGACAATTCGCCACTCAAATGTACAAGGAGGCCGGCATGAGGGTATTCATTCTGTCAGCTTGGAAGGATGAGCATGGCAAGCTCATGATCGGCGGGTGAGCCTCCCATGTTGTTGCGCCTCGGCAATTCTGACTCCCACCACACAGGCATGATTACAATGATGAACTAGGCGCCCACGCCTTCACAAAGACAAAGGATTGGCAGGCCATGCTCCCTGAATGGGAGGACTATGCTGCTGAGGAATTCAGTGAGTACCCATGTATTCCTTCGCCCGCTGTCACACTAATCACCAAGCCATTGGCAAGCTGCCAACGCCAACGCCAACGCCGACAACCCCGGCACTAGGAAGAGAGTCAAGAAGCAGCCCTTCAAACTGGATGTCAATGAGGAAGACGACACACCCCTCATCCCAGTCTTCCAAGATCTAGACCTGGAAACCAAGAAGTCCATCATCAGGGCTTTCCTCACAGCGCACTACAGTAAGCACCGGTCTCCAATCACATGTGCTGTGCTCATTGCCCATGCAGGACTCTGCAGCGGCAAGCCCAAGGCATCAGTTCCTTGGAGGGCGGTCACTGACTCCCAGAGCAAGTTCTTGTCCAGCTCTCACATCCCTGCCGGCGCCAAGATCAAGGATCCCTCCAAACTTCAAGGCACTGAAGCCAACGCTCTCCTCACTTTCTGGCATTCTAGGCAGGACAACAATGTGGCCCCCATCTTCAAGTTTAAAGGATGGCTCGGCGCAGACCAAGAGATCCAGCCTCCTGTCACCAAGGACTTGAGCACCGGTGCGGCAAAAAGGACTCGGCGCCCCAGGTGCACCGCAACTGTCATCATGGATGATGCAACCACTGATGACGAGGAATCGGTCATCCCAATTCAAAAGAAACGTCCCAACGGCAGACCACCTGTCACCTACAATGACTCCAGCGCTGACGAAGAGGCTGACATTGCGCCGCCCAAGAGACATCGCCAGAGAATGGCAAAGACCACAGCTGTAATGGCTCAAGATATCTTCGCCAAGGACACCTCCTCTGATTCGGCGCCGGGTGCTCATGTCACACCGCCTAAGAGACATCACAAGAGAATGGCAAAGACCACAGCTGTAACAGCTGAAGCTATCTTCGCCGAGCCCATCGCCTCAGACTCGGCGACCACCCAGCCTGTTGGTCTGCATGATGAAGATGCGCCACCAAAGAAGGTGAGGGCAAAGGCCAAGGCAGTTGACATCGGTGGTGCTGCTGAGCCACCGCCGGTGCCTTCAAACAGTCATAGCTTTGGTCCCGCATCCAAGTGTGCTGTACCTGAGGCTGGCAAGGAGGCGCCGAAGGGGAAGGGCAGAAAGAGGCCTCTCCCAGACCCGGTGTCAGATGTGCCGGCAAAGAGAACCAGAAGCAAAGCTCAGCCCACGCCACAGGCTCCAAAGGTCAGGACGAAACGCGTCACAAGGAAATAGATTACAATACCATAGTGGTGTATTGGTTGGCACGCTGAGATGTATATACCAGTGTCGATAAAGATCGGATGCCATAGTAGTTAGCACGCCGAGATACATTTACCGGTGCCGAGAGACATTTACCGGTGCCGAGATGCATGTACAAGGTGCTACATTACCATACCAAGATCAAACAATCAGCCATCTGCAATGCTACAATATACATACATGACAATGACACCTGAAGAGAAGTATATCACCGGCATAATATTACATGGCTTGCCGATCAACAACCAGCACGCCGAGATAGAACACATGCCGAGACTGCCGGTGCCTGTCGATAAAGATCGGATGCCATAGTAGTTAGCATGCCGAGATGCATGCGCCGGTGCCGACAAACATTGGATGCCACACACGACTATATACATGACAATGACATCTGAAGAGATGTACATCACCGGCATAATATATATGGCTTGCCAATCGACAATCAGCACGCCGTGATAGATAACATGCTGAGATCCATGTACAAGGATGCATGCGCCGGTGCCGACAAACATAGTGAGCACGCCGAGATGCATGTGCCGGTGCCTGTCGATAAAGATCAGATGCCATAGTAGTTAGCACGCCGAGATGCATGTGCCGGTGCCTGTCGATAAAGATCGGATGCCATAGTAGTTAAGAGAAGTATGTGACCAGCATGATATTACATGACTTACCGATCAACCATCCGCACGCCGAGATACATTAGCACGCCGAGAGAGAAATCATGCCGAGAAACATGTACAATGCGCTAATTTACAATACCGAGATAATACACTGCGCCATCTGCAATGCTACATACATATTTATATACGACGCCGAGATCTATAAAACACCGGGATGCTTTATATTACACCGGCGAATACAGGATTGCACACATCAGTCGCTGTGATCTACTTCCTGGTCGTGTCCTAATGTCTGAACGGTGTTGATCACGTCATTCAATTGCGTTGAGATGCGGCGATGCATGTCGATGAGCCGTCGCAATCTCTGCATATCGTGACATGCTGCTCCTGACGTGCCAAACGCCGAGTCAAACACACTCGGAAGATCTGGCTGTGGTGATGATGCCGGCTCTTCGGCAGACGCATTCAACTGGGCATCACTTGATGTCACAGGAGTAGAGCGAGTGCCGAAACCTGCTGTGATCATGGTTGTGAGCGATGGAATGGAAAATGCAACTGTATGACACGTACATGCCGATGATGCAAATTCCATAGGCATGTCGGCGTCTACTGCAACCTCGCCGACAGCCACAGAATGAGAAACATGAGGCGCGCCGAAGCCCATATCAAGAGCAATGTCGTCGTCCAATGGGTCTTCGCCGAAACCCATATCAAGAGCGATGTCATCGTCCAATGGGTCTTCGCCGAAGCCCATATCCAACATGGCTTCAAGAGGGCTAGGCGATCTTCGCACGTTGGGCGACATCAGATTGCAAAAGTCGATGTGCATTTCTGTGCTGCGGTGTGAGTTGTGATTCCTGGTGATTTGCCATGCGTCATACCTTGTACGACGATCAACATGGCGAGACGATATTCGTCCCATGGATCCGAAAGATCGGCACCACAGGGGGAGTCACCTTCGTCCCATGAATCCGAAAGATCGGCCCCACAGCCTGTGGGGGGGGAGTCAGATGGTGTCGATGATGTTTCACCGAATCCCATGTCGAGATCGGTGTGCAAGGGGTCTTCGCCGAAGCCCATGTTGATGGTGGTGTGTGCACCAATCTCCTCGCTGAAGGTCACTGCAAGGCCTGTCAGTGGTAGAATGTACATGATACCAAGACAACACACGTG
>Ga0137412_10003152_pt1 | contig 13173 bp, 8 predicted proteins | sample CZODoug2_1_16fun_FD_122160 | JGI IMG/M metagenome (GOLD analysis project Ga0137412, IMG submission 122160) | Vadose zone soil fungal communities from Angelo Coast Range Reserve, California, USA - CZODoug2_1_16fungal (Hybrid Assembly) | ecosystem: Environmental > Terrestrial > Soil > Vadose zone... | reverse complement strand
TGCTGTGTGCTGATTCACAACATTGCATGTATCGCAAAACTGATTTTCACGAATTACCCTTTGCTTCCACTCAGGGCAAGCGAATCACCAATCACTACTTGATCGCCAGAGGATTTACCGGCGAAGCCACCGCGCCCGTCACCGGCAGCGCAGGCGCGACGAACATGAACTCGTAACATTTATCTTCGGCGCAATCTTTCGCCAACTCTTTCAAGAAGAAAATCTCGCCGACAGTGAGGCCCATAATCGGAATGGAAATCCAGTGCCAGGGCTGATTGGCGTCGTCCGATTCGTTGGGCCGCACTTCCGCGCCCCAGGTGTCGGTCGCAATCGCCGCAACTTGTTTGGCATGCAGCCAGTCCAGCGTCTCAAACGCCAGGCCCGGCGCGTCGCCGCCCGAGTAGCCGTCCCACGTGTTTGCGGAGAGCATCGCTTCCATTTGTCCCGTGCGCACAATCAGATAATCGCCGCGCCGCACGGGCGCGTCAAAGTGGCGCTCGGCCTGATCGAGCATTTCGTTGGTGATGGCGAACGCGTCCGGCAAACATTCCATCCCCAACATGCGCGGAATATCGAGCAGCACGCCGCGCCCCACCATGCGCTCGCTGGTCTTCTCGATGCCGCATTTCTGCGCGCCCGCCGACGTCACCATTCGGCAATCGTATCCGTTCCACATATGATCGCCGTAAAAAATATGTCCCAGACCGTCCCACTGTGTGCCGCACTGTGTCGGCATCATGATCACGTCGTCCGAGCTGCGAATCTTGCGGCTGTCCAACACACCCGAATATGCGTCCGTGCCCGTGCGCATCATCAGATGAACGGGATTGAACCGCCCGAGCGATGGGTACTTCGTCTTCCCGCCCTGCGGCCCGCGATGATCGTACGGCAGCGCCAGCGAAATCACTTTTCCTTTGCGTACAAGTTGCGCCGCAGCCACAATGTCCTCCGGCCGTGTGTAGTTGAGCGTGCCGATTTCGTCGTCGGCGCCCCATTTCCCCCAATTTTTCAGGCGCTCAGCAGCAGCGCGGATGTCCTCCATCGTAAGCTTGCGCACAGATTGTCCCGCTCCCGCCATTCCTTCCTCCTGATGATTCGCCGCGCCGATCGGGCGCACACTGCAAGCCGAATATTGTACTGAAATCGCGAGCAAAGCGCCTGCGGTTTCCGGCTCAAGATGTTAGAGGGACGTGTTACGCCACTGCGGGTCGCCGTTCACCAATTTTCGTTGCTTGCTCGAACGCATGGCCGAGTTCGAGGACGCCCCAATCGTCATTGTGTCGTCCGACGATCTGAAGGCCAATCGGCAAGCCGCTTTCGGGAAATGCGCAGGGAACGGAGAGCGCGGGGTTTCCGACAATCGAGATGTAATACGTTGATTTCATCCAGGCGACGTAATTTTCCATTTTCACGCCTGCAATTTCGGTGGGATATCGGGTGGTGACATCAAAAGGCAATACTTGATTTACTGGGAGCAACAGGAATTCGTACTTCTCCATGAACTCGCGCATGCGCTGATATAACGCCGTTCGCTTCGCCTCAATACGCGACGAATATGGGCCCGTAAGTTTGCGGCCTTCCTGCACATGCCAGTGGGCGTAGGCGTTTATTTTATCGGGTTGAGCGTCGACGAGTTCGCCGAGCTGAAGTTCGAAGGCCCAGTGACGCCACGCCAGGAAGCATTCGTTGGCGTCCCGCATGTCCGGTTCAGCTTCTTCCACGATGCATCCCAGGGATTCAAGGATTTTTCGTTGCGCGTGAAATGCATTTTTTACGGCGGGTTCCCATGGCAACCCAAGATCCTTAATCATCGCCACGCGGACGCCCTTGAAATTGCGCTCGCCGAGCGGTTTAAAAAAATGACTGCCGGATTGTTCGATCGAAATCGGAGATCGCCGGTCGAACCCGGCCAGTACGCCGAGAAATAAAGCGCAATCCGCGACGTTGCGCGCCATGGGGCCAGAGACACCGAGCGTGGACCAACCCAGTTGCGCTGACGCGCCGTTGGGCACGCGTCCCGGAGACGGGCGAATCCCAACCACGTTGCAGAAATTCGCCGGATTGCGCAGCGAGCCACCAATATCCGTTCCGCTCGCGAGCGGCGCCATACCGCAGGCCAGCGCAACGGCTCCGCCGCCAGTGCTGCCGCCGCAAGTCTTCGTGGTGTCGTAGGGATTGAGCGTTGCGCCAAAGATGGGATTGAAGGTGTGCGAGCCCATACCGAACTCAGGAGTATTCGTTTTTCCAAGGACGATCGCGCCGGCATTTTTCATTCGCTCAACAACGAGTGCGTCGTGGTCCGGAACGTTATCGCAATAAAGTGGCGACCCGTACGTGGTGCGAATGCCCGCTGTCTCCGTGAGGTCCTTCACCCCGACAGGCAGCCCGTGCAATGGACCAACCGAATCGCCTCTCGCAACGATGTCATCGGCGGCGCGCGCCTGCCCCATCAATTTATCTTCATCCACTAGTGTAACGATGGCGTTCACTTTGGGATTTACGCGCTCAATCTGGCGCAGGTGAGCCTGCATGACTTCACGGGCTGACAACTTTTTTTTGCGGATCATTGCAGCGAGTTCCGTGGCTCTCATAAAGCAAATTTCAGTGTGCGGATTGGAGCGAGTTTCGGAGTCGCGGAAAGCAGACTCGACATCGCGAGGCGCGGCGAAATTACGTTCCATTTTCGCCGCCGATGTTAACAGTCCGGCGGGTGATCGGGATGCGAAAAAAACTTTGAAGTCTGCGCCTTTACTTGGTATCCGGCAAAGTAAAAACGTAAAGCGCATTGCCGGTCTGCGGAGGATGAATGTCTGGCAGAATCGTTCGAGGCACATTGCGCGGGCTGCCGCCACCTAGGCCTGTGGTGACGGCGACATACTGTTTGCCGCCGATGCTGAATGTTACCGGGAATCCTTGCACCGATGTGCCGAGGCGCATCTGCCATAGCGTTTTGCCGGTGTTCACATCGACGGCGCGAAAGTAGCGGTTGAGATCGCCGACAAACGCGATGCCACCGTTCGTTGAGAGCACCGCTGTGAGAAACGACGGCCGCTGCTCGAAGCTCCAGACTTCTTTCATGGTTTTAACGTCGAAGGCCGCAAGTTTTCCCACGTTGCCGTCGGTGCCGGGCATTTCGTAAAACTTTCTATCGCCGGCGGTGCCGCCCGATCCTTCTGTGAACTCGACTTTCCTCCCCGACATTTCCATGCAGCTTTGGCTGAGCGGAATAATCAGGCGCGCGGTTGCTGGATCGTAACTCATCGCCTGCCAGTTGTGGCCGCCTTCGGTGCTGGGGCAGGACGGCGTCCACTTGCCGATTTCCTGCTCGAGAATATCTGGCCTGTACGCCAGCTTTCCGGTTTTGTGATCGATATTGAAAATATTCTGGAAGACGGTTTCCTTGGCGTCGATGAACTCGCCGGTTTTGCGATCGAGTTTCCAAAGAATCCCGGCCTTGCCGATGGTGAACACTGTTTTGCGGTCGCCGATGTCCACGAGGACGCGCTCGTAAACTTCGTCCATGTCCAGCGTCTCGCCGGGAACGTGCTGGAAATACCACGCGAGTGTTCCATCATTCGGGCGAAGCGCCAGCGTCGAGGTCGAGTAAAGAGCGGTGCCCTTTGTGCCGCGGCTGGCTTGCATCCACGGTTTGGCCTGGGCCACTCCCCAGTACGTCAGATTCAATTCGGGATCGTAGCTGCCGGTGATCCATGCTTCCGCGCCGACACGCAACATATTCGGCAGCTCGCCCCAGGAGTCGCCACCCGGCTCGCCGGAGCGCGCAAGTGTGTTGAAGTGCCAGAGCAGCTTTCCGTTCGCAGGATCGAAAGCGCTGATGAAGCAGCCCTGATCCTTGTCCTGCGATTTGTAGCGATCGCAACCGCCGAGTCCCTGAATCACTTTTCCGCCGATCACGATGGGACCGCTGGAATTTCCGTAGCCTCTGGCGACGTCGGCGATAACGGTATCCCAAATAACTTTGCCGTTGCGCGCATCGAGAGCGATCAGGTGTGCGTCGGTTGTAGCCGCAAAAACTTTGTCCTGATAGATGGCGAGATTGCGCATCGCGCCCGTTCCGCCGCCCTGGGAGCCTTGAGGGCGCAGGCGATTTTCCCAGATAAGGTCGCCCGTTCGGCCGTCGAGCGCCTGCAAGATGTTGTCGACATTGGTCAGGTAGATGATGCCGCTGTGGACCAGGGGTGTGGGTTCGTTTGCTCCGACGGCGCCATTCATGGACCAAACCCAGGCCAGTTTGAGGTCCTTCACATTGTCGCGTGTGATCTGCGTGAGCGCGCTGTGGTTCCACGCCTGGTAGTTCCCGCGGACCATGAGCCAATCGCTTGGGTCGGCGCGCCGCAACATTTCGTCAGTGACCGGCACGTAGTTCTTCACTTCGCCCGCGAAGGTCAAGCCAGCAGGCGCGCCGGATGCTCGTGCTGGGGCAGGCGGCCGTGCAACGGGGGATTGCCCAGCGGGAGGTCGTTCTGTAGTTTGCGATGCCATCGGGGAGCCTTCGCCTCCGAGTGCTGCTCCGATCGGCGTCGTCGTTGCCGGCATGAGCGCCTGAGTGCCTGCCGTCGCGCCATTGGCTTGGAGGAGATACGCAACAATATTGACCGCTTCTTCATCCCCGAGCGAGCCGGGTTCGGTCATAGGCATCGTATTCCGGATGCGATTGATTAGATCGCTGATCGCGCGGTCGCGCCACGTGCTGACGAAATTCATGCCCGTAAGAGGAGACGCTTCGTTGCTGCCCTTCAGATCGGGCAAATGGCAAGTCGCGCACTTGATTTGGTACGTTGCGCGGCCGGCGTTCGCTTGCTCGGCGGTGTAGGGCCCTGTTCCTGAAGGCTGCTGGGCATTGGTAGGCAGTTGCACAGACGCGATAGCGATGCCAAACACTGCCATCGCACCGCATGCCGCGAATCGATACGCTGTTCGTCCGAGGATTCTCATATTTTTTGCCGCAACGTCAATTCAGAATTTGTAGCGCTCGCCTTCAGGCGAGCATCTGTTGGCCTTCGAGAACTGCCACCCTGAAGGGTGGCGCTACAAAAACGCACCAATGCGCGCCACCGCGCAGGCAATTCTGTGTAAGCCTATCGCAAGAGCCAGCCCCAAAGGTTACCGTCGGGGGCGCGCTCGGATTGAATTTGCACGTACATCCGGCCACTCCTAAGGTCCACGATTTGTTCGGGCGTCAGCTCGACCGAGCCGCTGAGCGTGCCCTTCACCGCCTTCGAAACCGTCAAATCTAAATCCAGGATCGCGGGCCCGCGAATGCCCTTCGGCCCGCGATGAAACTGCGCGGTCGTCGCGGGTGAACGCAACCCTTCGAACGTTCCCGTGATGGTGAGTTGCTTGCCCGCCAGCGTAGCCGTGATCGAACCCGATCCGGCGATGGTAGACATCATCGTCACATCAATGGGTACCGGGGACAGTCGCGCCTTGAACGTTTCACCGGCCGACGGGTTTTGGGCAGCAGACGCATGTCCGATCCCAGCAGGTCCGAACCACAGAATCGCGGCACACAGCAAGATCGCCGTGAATCTTCGCCGTTTTGCAGTCAACTTTTTCAACGCGCAAACCCCATTCTTGGAAATCGCTGATTTCAATTTCAAGTTTGCGCAGATCATACGCGGGCTGCATCGCCACTTCAAGCGTATATCTCCGAAAGGAATCCAAGCCCATCCTTCTGAAAACTCATGAAACCAAGCGATTGCCAGCTTCGTCTAGTCGTTATATATATTGCGGTACAGCTGTGCAGGTTTGACCCTAGACATGAAGCCGAGGCGTATTGCGCAGGTGAGGAGGACTGAGATGCGAACCGTAACGCGCACAATGTTGTGGACTCTTCTGGTGGCACTTTGCGTTATGGCGCGGCCAGCTGTCGGCCAGCAGAGTGGAGCGGCGCGCAGCGCGGGCGACACCGGAGTGCAAGTCGACAAGAATAGCGTCGGCGGCGTCGTCCTGAATAGCAACGGCGCGAAGCCCGAAGCCGGGGTTTGGGTGATTGCGGAAACGAAGTCGCTCCCTGTGCCTTTCCGCAAGATCGTCGTCACCGACGATCAGGGGCGATTCCTTGTGCCCGATTTGCCGGACGGAGCCTACGAGCTGTGGGTGCGCGGGTATGGATTGAAGGACTCCGAACGTGTGAGTGCTGCGCGGGGCGCGCAGGTCAATCTTCAGGTCGCGAATGCCGCGACCCCTCAGGAGGCGGCGAAGATTTATCCCGCCAGTTATTGGACGTCGTTGATTCATCCTCCCGCGAAGGATCAACTCCCCGCGAACTATGCCAGCCAGGAGCAGTGGCTCGCCGCATTGAGGGGCGGGTGCAATCAGTGCCATCAGCTGGGCATGACTCCCACACGGCGTTACACCGACCCTGATGATTGGGATGGCATCTTCCAGCGCAATCAGGCCATGGGTGCGGCGGCCAACCGGCTTGGCAGAGAATTGCTCGAGAAGACTCTGGCCGAGTGGGCGACTCGCATTAAAGCCGGCGAAGTTCCTCCGGCTCCTCCGCGTCCAACCGGTATGGAACGCAACTTCGTTGTGTCACAGTGGGATTGGGGAGCTCCCGAATCCTTTATTCACGATGTAACTTCGACCGACAAGCGCAATCCGACCCTCTACGCGAATGGGAAGGTGTACGGCGCGGACCGGACCGGTGGCGGGAGATTGTGGGTTCTGGACCCGGTAAAAAACACTGTCGAAGGGCTCCAGGTACAACCGCGAAACACAAAAGGTCTCAGCACCAAAGTGGATTATTACCACGAAAGGGAATCCGAGGAAGCTTGGATGGCCAGCCCCCACAATCCAATGTTCGATGAGCATGGCAGGGTATGGATGACGGAACCGGTTCGCCCTCCTGGCGTGGCAAATAATCCAAAATGGTCGGCGAGCACTATCGCCATGGAGACAAATGACCCGGCGGCGCTGGAAGTGGCGTCAAAGGCGCTGCTTGCTCGCAATCACGGCATGCAACTCGGATACTACGATTCAAAATCGAATAAGTTTGTTGGAGTCGACACTTCGTACAACACCCATCACTTGCAATTCGACTGGCAAGACCGAATCTGGACCGATGGTGACGTGTTGGGGGAACTCGACACTACCAAAATTGATCCGAACAACGTCGAAGGGACTGAGGCGGCTGCTCAGAATGCCTGGATGCGGGTCGACATGGATACCAAGAAAGTGATTCCGACTTCAGGCTACGCAACGGCGGTGAGCCCGATCGATGGCACCGTGTGGCTATCCGTTCCGCAAGTTGATGGTCCGCAGAACAAACTGTTTATGCTCGATCCAAAGACGCGGAAATTTAAAGATTTCCTGCTGCCTCTTCCGGGACGTCTCTCGCACGGCATCGACTTCAGCACGGACGGGACAGTGTGGTTCTCGGCCGGCAGCGGGCACCTCGGACGCTTGGATCCCAAAACTGGAGCATTCAAGTACTGGGACTTGCCGGGACCAAAGTTCACGGGCACCGGCATGGAAACAGGCAGCACCGAATATCCCTACTTTCTTTGGGTAGACCAATTCGATACATTCGGACTCGGCAAAGATACGGTTGTCGTCACCGGGACAACTTCGGACTCGATGCTGATCTTCGATCCGAAGAAAGAAACATTCTCCATATTCCGTATGGCCTATCCGATGCCGTTCTATACGCGCGGCTTGGATGGCCGGATTGACGATGCCAAGGCGGGCTGGAAGGGCCGCGGCATTTGGGCGACTTATAGCTCGTACTTGCCCAAGTTCACGGAAACGCGAATCGGGTCGGTGAATCACATTCAAGTGCGGCCAAATCCTCTTGCGAATTAATCCGTGGGAGAATACGTTCTTCGGGAATAGAGTCGAGTAGCACGGGCTTCAGCCTGTGTGATTTTGACTTTCGTACGAGCGGAAACCCACACAGGCTGAAGCCTGTGCTACCAAAAGCCGGCGATCTCTTAGCGTCCATACCCGGGGGAAGTTTTCATGCCTCGGGCAAGAATACTTGTCCTTCCATCAATTTTCTGGCAGTGCGTCCGACGACCACCTCTAGCAGGCGAAATTTCCCCTTTTCACCCTTCGTGGTGATTCCGATGGACATGATTCCGGAGGGATGGGCGATCCGCACCGTTGAAGAGGATTGACGACATATCGCGTGGACGACGGATCCTGGAATCTTGGATGCCGCCGCCGTGGGGATGGCCGCGGTAATCGCAAACGCTTTGTGCACGCGGCCCATGGCCATTACCCGAGCCATCAGGTCGCTGCTTTCCGCGGGCACTTGCTGACCTTGCAGAGTACGGAACGAAGCAGGCGCTGACACGAACGCTATTTTCGGGTTCGTTCTGTAGCGCTGGTAGGCTTCTCGCCAGTTACCGCACATGCCGAGGAGTTCGCTGATCTTGGCGCGAATCTCTTCCAGGGTTGCAAGGACGTCCGCGTGCGATTCGATCTCCGCCGGCAATTCATCTCCGCGAAGACCGACCTGCCCCGCGCGGACGAACCCTGCCAGGTTGCCCGCGTCCACGATCGAAACGTCGACGGTCTTCCCGCTCTCCATTTTAATTTTGTCAGCGACGTTTCCGGTTGGGAGCAATTTCCCGGTGATCGCTCCACCGGGATCGGCGAAATGAAGTTTGATCTCCGCTCCGGTGCCGGGGACGCCGTTGATCCGATACGTTCCTTGCGTGACCACCCGGCCTTCGTGCACTGGCACGTCGGCAACGATCATTTTTTTTGTGTTCGTATTGAAAATTCTGACGGTGGTCACTGGGTCAACCGCCGGCACAAGACCTTTGTCGATCGCGAATGGTCCCACCGCGGAAGAAATGTTTCCGCAATTTCCCGCCATGTCGACGAAGGGCTCCGTAATACTGACCTGGCCGAACGTGTATTCCACATCCACGCCGGGCATGTTTGAGGCACGGATGATGGCCGTCTTGCTGGTGAGAGGATCGGCCCCTCCCATTCCGTCCACCTGGCGGATGTCAGGGCTTCCGAATGCTCGAAGGAGACAATCTGTTCTCTGCTTCGCATCGGCGGGAAGGTCCGAGTCCAAAAAAAAGAGGGCCTTGCTGGTTCCTCCTCGCATGATCGTGCACGGGATGGAGGATTCCTTCACTGCGGACATGCGAATCAGCCTCCTCGAGGTCTTCGGACGCAATAAGGAATTATATTCTATGGATGCCCGAAACGAACGGCTGCCCGCCCAAAAATCGGGCGTCCGCTACAAGAGCAACCCCCCATCAATGCGGAGTGGGCACGTTTTCTCCAAACGATATCTTGGCCCTAGTGCCCGACGTGTTGCTGCGGCTGGCGCTGCTCGATCTCATAGTGGATCAACGCGAGCGATCGATATACGAAGTGCACGAATTTTCCGTAGGGAGCGGTGAGGAACAAGGCGGCGATGAGCGCCAAGTGCAAAATAAGCATGCTTCCCATCACGGCCGTGGCGCGAAAAATCAGTGTTAGCATGCCGCTCAACGCCGTGAGGCCGAGCGTAACGAGAAACACGTAGTCCATGCCCGATGCGCCGGCGCCTTCCGGTTGTCGATCGCTCCGCAATTTGAACCAGATCAATCCGCCGGTCCCGGCGATCAACGCCACGCCGCCCACGCTGCCGAAAATTACGGGCGCGCTGGTGAACGCGTACGGAGGAAGACGGTGAAAAAAATCCTGGTAGATGAAAGCCAATGTTGTCGCCACGAAATCCGACAGAAGACCCCAGGAAGTCAGCGCGTGGTAGATGCGGCGAACGGACGAAGGTTGATCCCCCGGATAGAAACATCCGGGACCTCCGCCTTTTAAATGTCGCAGGCCCAGTGCCGCCGTCAATGCCGAGGCGAACGCTTTGAGGCCGCCGGGCTGGTGCAACACGCTGCGTGTTTCCGACCAGAAACGCGCGCCGCCGCGCATCCAGACGGCAATTGCATAAAAGAACAGGACCAACCCGCCAATCACCATCGCGATGTAGGGGATGACTTCATAGAACGCCCCGGGGCCGAGATGGATCGCGAAGAGGCCGTTGGCCGGAATCAGGAGAAGCGACAGAACCACCACGATTGCGGCCACAGCGGCCGCCAAAATTACCGTGATGCCGCGATCCTTGAACGCGCGTGCCAGAAAGCCCGGCCAGCTCCAACGCTGGTATGTCTCGATGCGCGCCTCGGCCAGAATCTTCGGGATATTGATGGCAAACTCGTGCGGCGGAGTGAACATGCAGGCGTAATAGCAAGCGCGGCAGTCATGGCACAGGTTGGAGAGATAGAACACATCGCCCTTATTGAAATCCCGCCGCGTCTCAATGGCGCGAAAAACAGGGCAGTACCCTTCGCAATAGCGGCACGCGTTGCAGATGATTAACTGGCGGTTGGCTTCCTGAAATACATCAAGCCCTGGCATTCGAGGCTGCCTCTCTCCCCGCGAGTTCGCCGAACACGGAACCGATCGTCAATCCGAAGCCGCCCAGGTAGCCTTTCGTAAGGATGTTTCCTGACATGATTTCCCCGGCCGCGTACACATTCGCAAATGCCCGGCCACTTTGTTCGAGCACACGCGCCCTTTCATCCACGGCAACTCCCATGTAGGTGAACGTAATCCCGGGCCGCAATGGAAGCCCGTAAAACGGAGGACGATCGATCGGAATCGCCCAATTACTTTTTGGCGGGGCAATACCGCGAGTGCATGCGCCGTCCAGGACCTCGATGCGAATCTCGGTATTCGCGGCCGAAGCGCGATTATATTCCGCAACTGTTTCTGAGAATACTTTGGGATCGAGTCCCAGAGCCGCCCCCAGTGCTTCATGCGAATTTGCTTGAAACGGTTTGAACATGGGCGGCAGGAAGCAGTCGATGGTCTTGGAATCGACAATGCAAAATGCCATCTGTCCCGGTTGGGCGGCGATCAAGCCTCCCCAGATGGCGTATCGCTTCGGCCAGATATTTTCTCCTTCGTCATAGAAGCGGCGGGCCAGTTGATTGACGACGATGCCAAACGGAATCGCGTCGAGCCGCGTAACGATACCGCCGTCAAATTTCGGCGCGCGAGCATCCACCGCAATGGCGTGAAATCCCTTCGGGTCGCCAATCGCTTTCGCTCCTTTTTTCAGAAGCGCGGCAAGCAGCATTCCGTCGTTGTAGGGTGTTCCGCGAATAATGAAATTGTCCGCCGCGTCTCCCCAGTGCTTTTTGAGCCACTCGATGTTGGCTTCATAGCCACCCGCGGCCACCACGACCGCGCGGCCCCGGATGAACTCTTCGGTTTCACCGTTCCTGAGCCGTACGCCCTCGAATCGGCCATTTTCGATGACGAGGTCTTCAATCATCGCATCGTAACGGATGCTGATTCCCATGCGGCGCGCTGTTTGATAGTACGTATTCAGAAGCGCCTTTCCTCCTCCGAGAAACCAGCGGTTGGTTCGCCCCAAGTGCAAAGTTCCCGCGAGAGGCTGCTGCCAGTTCACGCCGTGCGCGCTCATCCATTCGGGAAGCTTGCTCGATTCGCGTACCGTCATCTTGGCGAGGTCGAGATTGGCCGGCCCGCCTGTCACGCCAATCAGGTCTTGCAGATGCTCCTCTTCCGAATAGGGCCCGGAGAAAAACTGGTCGGCGGCGGCGTGAGTGCAGCGTATGTTCCGCGTGTGGCGCGTATTTCCGCCACGCATGTGTTCCGGAGCGCGTTCGAGGACCAGCACCCGCGAAACGGCGTGGCGCGCAGCCAATGCCGCGCACAAGGCGGCATTGCCGCCCCCGATCACGATGACGTCGTACTCCTCCATCTATTTCCCTCTCCCCAAAATTTTGCGCAGACAATCGTCCAGGCGTGAGGGACACAATGTTGACCACGCCAGCCTTGTTGTAACCCGCCGAATGCTTCTCGTCAAACCATCGGTGCTGCCATATAATGCGCGAAAGGCGGCTTGGATCTACGGAGATAATTTATGCGTGAGCAGCGTTGGCTACGAATCCTTCCATTTGCCACAGTGACTTACGCTCTTTCCTTCATCAACCGCGCCAATGTGTCGCAAGCCCTGCCTTCCATGAGCCGGGAACTTCACCTGAATTCCGCGCAGGCGGGGACGATCGCGGGGATCTTTTTTTGGGGCTACCTGGTGCTGCAGGTTCCCGGCGGGTATTTGGCAACCCGTTGGAGCACCAAATGGTTTGTCAGTATTTTGCTCGTCATATGGGGAAGCGCGGCCGTCGGATGCGGTTTTGTCCACAGCGGGTCCCAGATGTGGGTGATGCGATTCCTTCTCGGCGTTGCCGAGGGCGGAATGTATCCTGCGACGCTGGTTCTCATTTCTCACTGGTTTCCTCGTAAGGAGCGGGCGCGCGCGAACTCCCTGTTCTCCATCGCGATTCCCATTTCCTTGATCGTTTCCGCGCCGCTCTCCGGATGGCTGCTGGATCGCTGGAATTGGCGCGTGATGCTGGCCGTGGAGGGCGCGTTCCCCTTGTTGTGGGTCCTGGCCTGGATTTTGTGCATCTATGACTATCCGCGCCAGGCCCCGTGGATTTCAGCCGGGGAACGCGATCACCTGGAAACGGAATATCGCCGCGACGTTGCGGCGCGTGAGCCCGCCGATCATGAATATTTTCTGCGAGCGCTGTTCGCCCCACAGGTGCTTTTGCTGACCATGATCAAGCTGCTGATGTTGAGCGGTCAACTGGGATACTTGTTTTGGCTTCCGAGCGCGATCGAAAAGGCGAAGACCTCCAGTCATTTCATCACGTCACTTCTTTATATGATTCCGTTCGTCGTGGGCGCGGTCTCCCTGGTGCTCATTTCGCGAAGCTCGGATAAGAAGAATGAAAGGCGCGGGCACGTGGCGTTCGCGATGGCCATTGGCGGCCTGGCCCTTTTCGGTGGTGTTCTTACCAATGAGGTTTCCCCGATATTTTCGTACGCTCTGGTGTGTCTCGCTGCCGTAGGGGCCTTTGCCCCCCTGGGTCCTTTCTGGGCGATTCCTACCGAAGTGTTCTCCCGAAAAATGGCTGGATCCGTCGTGGGATTTATCAACGGCATCGGAAACTTGGGCGGCTTTTTGGGTCCTGTCCTGGTCGGGTACCTGAACAAGCGCACGGGGAATTTTACTTCCGGATTTGCGATGCTCGGCGCGTTCATGTTGATTGGCGCCGCTCTAACTTTTGGACTAACCCCCCGGCCGGAAATAGC
>Ga0137412_10003150_pt1 | contig 13174 bp, 12 predicted proteins | sample CZODoug2_1_16fun_FD_122160 | JGI IMG/M metagenome (GOLD analysis project Ga0137412, IMG submission 122160) | Vadose zone soil fungal communities from Angelo Coast Range Reserve, California, USA - CZODoug2_1_16fungal (Hybrid Assembly) | ecosystem: Environmental > Terrestrial > Soil > Vadose zone... | reverse complement strand
CTGTACCGATCGTCGAGGGAACACAAGCCGTCGGACACGCGTCGGCATCGCCTGCAGTTGTCGAGCATCCGCTCGACGTAGTCCGCGAGGTAGACGTGTTCGACGTCGTGGCCGGCCGAGTGGGCGCCATCGACCGCGGCGTGGGCGAGCAGGTCGGAGTTGCCGTCGTCGCGGACGCTTGCGCTGATTACCAGTGTCTTCATTTCGTTCTCCAAAGGTTCTTTCACCCGGCGTGTGGTGGGTTGGCCGCTAGGCGGGTGCGGCGCTGCGCAGCGTGGATCGGCGGATGTTCAACTCGGTAGGGACGAGGACGGCGTCATGAGCAGGCTCGCGGCCCTCGACCAGGTCGATGAGCAGTGCCACGGCGGTACCGCCGATGGTCCTTGGGTGGCAGACGATGCCCGTCACCTCGGGGGTGGTGAGGTTGAAGATGCTGCTGTCGACGCAGCTGCACAGACCCAGATCGCGCGGTAGGTCCAGCCCAAGCACGGTCGCCTCGTGCAGTACGTCGAGCGCGATGTCCTCGGAGCCCGCATAGATGGCGTCGGGTGGGTCGGATTCGGCAAGCAGGGTGCGCAATGCAGCCTTCGCGGAGTCTCCCGTACCGGTCTCCACGGTGCGCACGGGGATGCCGTGGGTCTGCGCGAACGTGGTGTAGGCATCGATGACGTCGCGGGTGTAGGACCGGGCGCGGTCGGTGATCATCGCTGCAGGACGGCGATAGCCTTGGGCCCAAAGGTGTTCCAGCGCGACCAGTGCGGCAGCGCGGTGGTCGTTGTCGACGACGTAGCGGTTCGGGTTCACCCCTGCCGTGCGGCCCGCGGTGACCACCGGGTGCGCCTTGACCCAGCTCGGGTCCAGCAGGCCCTCGTCGCCGTGGGGGTCGACGATGATGGCGCCATCGACGGCGAAGGCGTTGATGGCGGCGGGCGCGATGCCTGGCGGGGTGAGCACCAGCGCATAGCCACGCTTGCCCGCTTCCTCGGATGCCCCGTTGAGCACTTCGAGGAAGTACTCGGAATTCGGGATCAGCATGCTCGATTGGCTGGTCGAGTCGAATGGGGCGATCTGAATCGCCAGCGTGCGGCTCTTGTTGGTGACCAGCTGCTGGGCGTGAACGTTGGCCTGGTAGCCGAGTTCGGTGGCCACTTCGAGCACGCGCTGGCGCGTCCGTTCGCCGATCCGGCCCTGGTTGCTCAGCGCGTGGGAGACGGTGGTGAGGGAGACGCCGGCGGCCGCGGCGACGTCGCGGATGGTGACAGCCACCTCGACCTCCTCTATGAACTGCCGTTCCATGATGTCAGAACACACGGCAGTGGCCATCGTCAGACCCACCGCGCCGACTGGTCGGGTTGGCGCGGGGCGAAGAGCTCGGCCGGCTCGGGAAACACCCGCAGGGCCAGGGGATAGAGGATGGCGGCGACGATGCCTGCGACGAGGAATCCGGTGTCGAGTCCGCCGAGGAGTTCGGCACCGGGCGAGGTGAACCACCCGTTGTTGGTGAACATCAGGCCGCAGGCGAATGCGATGCCCCACACTCCGACGCCGACGTAGTTGAGGCCGCCGGTGAACCAGTAGACACCGCCCTTCTCGCCGCGGTTGAACACCTGCAGATCGTCGGTGTGGTAGTAACCGCGCCGGTGGAAGTGGCCGATGGTCAGGATGACGATCCAGGGGATCGACGAACAGGCCAGCAGCGCGAGGAAGACCGCAACCCCGCCTGCGATGACGGAGTAGAAGTGGCCGACGTACACCAGGACGGTGGCAATGGCGCACGCCAGTAGCGTGGCCTGTACCCGGTTGAGCTTCGGGATGATTGCCGAGGTGTCCAAACCCGTTCCGTAGGTGTTGATCACGGCCTGCGCCATGCCCGAAGCCAGCCCGACGTAGATGAGGGCGGGGACGAACCACAGGGGTGCGGCGTTCACCAATGCCAGCACGTAGGAGGTATCGGCATCGGGAATCGCGTTGGAGTACAACACCACGGAGGTGAACACGCCCCACATGAACGGGCCGCCCATGCCGAACACGCCGCCGAGGAACAACGCCCGCAGGATCGATCCGTCCGGATGCAGCTTGGGGGAGATGTGCCGGGTCCAGTCGCCGGCGTAGGGGCCGTAGGACGCCACCGTGGAGGCGCACAGCAGGGCCGACAACAACCAGGCCGCCGACAAAGAGCCAAGCGCGTAGCTGCGCGTTCCCGGGTAACTCGGGTCGAAATGTGCGCCGTAGACGAACAATCCGACGATGAGGCACGCGCCTGCGGTGGGAATCATGATCTTCTGACAGAACACCATGCTCGAATGCCCGAGCACCGAGACCACCGTCACGACCACTGAGAGGATCCCGTAGGCGGCCAGCCGGACGGGGCCGGTGTCGGTAAGGCCGAGATAGCGGGTGAGGGCGCCGGCGAGGGCGTCGCCGCCGGTCCAGATGCTCAGCGCCGCAAAGGCTACCGATGCGGAGGCCTCGAGGATCGATCCGATGAGCCGTCCGGCGACACCGAAGAACGCGCCGGACGACACCGGGTTGTTGGTGCCGCTGCGGGGACCCATCAGTCCGGTCGGAGCCAGGAGTGCGGCGCCGATTGCTGAGCCGACGACGACGGCGCTAGCTGCCTGCCACCAGCTCAGACCGAAGCTGACGGGGAACCAGCCGATGATGATCACGCTGAACGTCAGTGAACCGCCGAAGAGGATGTTGCCGAGGTTTCGCGGTGACGATCGGCGCTCGTCTTCGGGGATGTACTCGACGCCGTACTGTTCGATCCGGCCTGCCCGGTCCTTGTGCACGGGGGATTGCGGCGCCGGCGTGTCGACGCGGGAGGCGACTTTGGCTCGCATGCTCGGGTTCATGTTGGTTGCCTCAGGTTAGTTTCCGTGAATGAGCCAGCGGAAAGGCTCGAGATGGCGGTCATCGCTGTCGATGAGTGCTTCGGGGTGCCACTGCACACCGAGCACCCCGGGCGCTTCGACGGCCTCGATGACGCCGTCGTGGGCCCACGCGGTGGCGGTCAGCAACGCGCCGACCTCCCGGATCGCTTGGTGGTGATGGGAATTGACGTCGCAGAGGGTGGCCAGAGCCTCCTCGGCGATCGAGCCGACGTCGGCCTTGATGCCATGACGCAACGTGGCGTAGCCGCGGTCGTGGTTCTCGTCGAGGTGGCCGTGGTAGCCGTCGGCGATCAGGTCCTGGATCAGCGAGCCTCCGGTGGCGACCGCGATGAGCTGGGCGCCCCGGCACACGCCGAGAACCCGTTTGCCCGCGTGGTGTGCCGCGCGAAAGGCTCGTAGTTCCATGCGATCGCGTTGGCGGTCGACTGCATCCAGCGTGGTGCGGACGCTCTCGCCGTACTCCGAGGGGTGGACGTCGCCGCCGCCCGAGAGGAGCAGTGCGTCGACGCGGCCGAGCGCCTCATCGACGCCCGCCGAGTCGCCAAGAGCCGTCGGCAGCAGCATGGGCACGCCGCCTGCGGCGAGCACCGCCGCGTTGAAGGCCGACACCACTTTCGGGCGCTCGGTCGGACCCGCGGTGATACCGATGACGGTCATAGGTTCAGCAGGTAGGTGTCGCGTTCGGCGTCGCTGACCTGGCCGTGGCTGCGCTGCCACTCGGACTTCTTCATCTCGACGTAGTCCGTGACGAAGGCTTCGTGAAAGACCTGACGCGTCAGGGGATCTGCGTCGAACGCTTCGATCGCGTCGATGAGGGTGCGCGGCAGCACGTCGATGGAGTCGTCGGTGTAGGACACGACGTCTTCGGGTTTGCCGGGGTCGATACCGTCGCGGATGCCCTCTAGTCCTGCGGCCAGCATGAATGCCGCCGTGAGGTAAGTATTGGCCGCGGAGTCGACACTGCGGTTCTCGATGGCGGGGCGGTTGGCGGGCAGGCGCAGCATGCAGGACCGGTTGTTGTGTCCGTAGCTGATCTTGGTTGGGGCCCAAGAGAAGTTCCCGTCGGCCAGCCGGGGCACCAACCGGCGGTAGGAGTTGGTGGTCGGGTTCGACAGCGCTGCCAGTGCGCGTGCGTGCTTCAGGATGCCGCCTGCGAAGTGCAAGGCCTCCTTGCGCCACCCGGTGTTGCCGGTTCCGGTCTTGAACACGTTCTCGCCGGTGTTGCGGTCTTCGAGGCTCATGTTGAAATGCGATCCGGAGCCCCACAGTTCGGCGAAGGGCTTGGGCATGAAGGTCGCCAGCAGACCGGTTTCCTTCGCGGCCTGCTTGACGAGCAGACGGAACAACGTCATCTTGTCGGCCGCTTCGATCACCTCGGCATGCGCGAAGTCGAATTCGTACTGTCCCTCGCCGCCCTCGGCATCGAAGCTGAACAGGCCGAAATCGAGCCGGTTCATGTAGTCGACGACGCGATCGAGGAAGGGCATGGCGTCGAGCGCGACCTCGAGATCGTATGCGGGCGTGGGTTGCAGCGATCCGCTGATGTCGATGGGCTCGAGACGACCCGATGCGATCGACTCGGGTTTGAACACGTAGAACTCGGGTTCGATCCCGAGCTGGCAGACGTATCCCATCTCGGCGGCTTCGGCGACCTGGCGTTTGAGTACCGATCGGGGACAGAGCGCGAAGGGTTCCCGTCCGCCCATCGACATGTCGGCGACCATCCAGGCGAAGCGGGTGTCCCACGGCAGCACCTGCAGGGTGCTCGCGTCGGCGATGCCGACGACCTCGTCTTCGACCGGATTCATCCGGCCGATCCCGCCCATTCCCCGCGGGGTGTAGCGCTCCGATCCGGCCAGTAGATTCGGAAGATGGTCGATGGGAACGATTTTCGACTTCGGTCGGCCTTGCACGTCGATCCAGCATCCGACGGCGTACTTGACGCCCTGCTTGGCGAGGCCGTCGGCGATTCCGGCGTGGTCTTCGGAGAGGGGCGTGACGGTGTCCATTGTTTCCTTCTTTCCGGTGGGGTGGGGGTGGTTCAGGCGCGCAGAGCGGCGCTTGCGTCGACGAAGGGTTGGTGTGGGGCGCGGGCCAGTCCGGCGCCGATCTGACCGCCGTGTGCTCCTGCAATGCCGATGTCCATGACGGGGGTGATGCCGGTCTGGACGACGGCGTGCACGTCGATACCGGTTGGGGAGCCACGGAAGTCGAGGAACGGCAGGTTGAACAGCCGGCTCTCGGAGCGGGTGATCTGATACATCTGCGTGTTGAACCGGATCATGTTCTCAACGCCGCCCTGGTAGTCCTGCAGGGTGAACGCCGCTGTCTGGGCGAACGCACCGAGACCGCAGACCTCGGTGATGATGCTCTCGCCGCCCATGAACTGGGCGTCGTCGATGGTGTGGTCGTCGGTGAGCTTGTAATGCTCGAACCGGGGCAGGGGACCGGTGAACCATTGATCGCGAAGGCCGGAGACCTGAATGCCGAACTGGCTGCAGGACATGGCCATTGACGTGACGATCGACGAGCCTTCGACGTTGGCCATCCGGAGGGACATCACCTTTGCCGCAGCCATCGCGGGACGCAGGAAGAAGTAGTCGCCCGCGGTCAGGTAGGCAACCAGCTCGGCGACGGCCGCCCCGCCGGAGGCGATCGCAGGCACGATCTCGCGCAGGAGCAACAACGATGCCGACGTGTTGCGGCTGTGCAGCTCGTCGCCCTGACGCAGCGCCTTTTGCATGATCGGGAGCAGGCTGATGGGACCGCGCTGACGCACCGCTTGGCCGAGCGCCGGTCCGATGGTGTCGGCGAGGAAGTGCAGGTTGGCGCGGACCGCTTCGTCCCAGACGCCATAGTTCAACCGACTGGGCGTTTCGCCTTCGAAGAGCGTGCAGAAGGCCCGCTGACCATCGGTGGCGTCCTCGACGACGACGACGGGCATCGACGCCGAGGTGACGCCGGACAGCGAGCCCACGCAGTCGTGGTCCTGGCACCCCTCGACCGTGACGTCACCGCTCTCGAGTGCGCGGGCTGCAGCGGCGAGGTCGGTCGCGAGGCCCTCGTAGACGACGCTGCCGAGGATCGCCGTGCGTTGGCCGCCGGTGTACTGGGACCACGGCATGGTGGGACCCGAGGTCAGCACCAGATCGCGGCGCATGCCGGGGATGACGTCCAGCGCCTTGGCGACGTCGACCAGGTGTGGTTGGGCGGCGTAGAAGCGATCGAGCGCGAGGTCGTTGGCGGCATCTGTCGCGTTCTCGGGTGCTGCGGTCGTGAGCACAGGTCTCCTAATGCTAAAAGGTTTTGGCAGACGTGAAGCGAGTCGGAACTGAGTGATAAAACGTTTTGTCAGATGATGCACCTCACACTCAAGGGTGTCAAGGGATCCAGTCGTGGCGGGGTGTCGAGCGCCGATTACCTTCACAGATGTCGAGCGCAGGAGGTCGGAAACATGAGTGCCCGAAGCGAGGCCCTGTTCGTCGGGGGCCGATCTGGAGCGGGCAAGAGCAGCGTTGGCAACGAGCTTCACGCCCAGTTGTCAGCGGCCGGCGTCAGGCACTGCCTGATCGATGGCGACGTCCTCGACATGGCCCATCCATCGCCGTGGGAGCACGGCCTCGCGGAGCGGAATCTCGCCGCCATGTGGGCGAACTACCGCGCGCTGGCGTATCGACGCATGATTTACACCAATACGGCAGCCGTCCTCGAAGACGCCATGGACCGGCTGACCGCGGCCATGGACGATGCCCCAAAAGTCACTGCCGTTCTGCTCACCTGCACCGACGAGACTGCGCGTCGGCGTCTCTCGCAGCGCGAGATCGGTTCCGCTCTGGATCGACATCTGGAACGCAGCGCGGAGATGGCTCGTCCGCTGAACAGAGCACCCAGCTGGGTGCACAGAGTTCCGACCGACGACCGCTCGGTGACCGAAATCGCCACGGAGATCATCGGACTCGTCGGCTGGCTGTCGCCGGAGTCGCAGGTGGATTGATACGAGTTGATTTCCGCGAGCCAATCGGATGATTATCGGTATACTATAGATCGATTTCACTTGAGGGAGGCGCGATGCGGTTCACGGTCCAGTACCCGATCGCGCATTCCGGTTACGACGGCGCCTACCTCGATCCCGGCGTGATGACGCGATTCGCGCAGGCCGCCGAGGCGGCGGGTTTCTCGGCGATCGCGTTCACCGACCATCCCGCGCCGTCGGAGAAGTGGATGCGCGGGGGCGGGCACGACGCACTGGATCCGTTCGCCGCGTTGGGATTCTGCGCGGCGGTGACCCAACGCCTGCTACTCATGACGTTGCTGCTGGTGCTGCCCTACCGGAACCCGTTGCTGGCAGCGAAGGGCGCCACCACCGTGGACGTGTTGTCCGGCGGCCGACTCGTGCTCGGCGTCGGCAGCGGGTACCTGCGCTCGGAGTTCGCGGCCCTCGGAGTCGAATTCACCGAGCGCGGAGCCTTGTTCAGCGAGGCGGTCGACGTGATGCGCGGGATCTGGTCGACCGACGACTTCCGGCACGAGGGGCGGCACTTCACCGCCTACGGGCAGACCGCGGCACCCCGCCCCGTGCAACGGCCCTATCCACCGTTCTGGATCGGCGGCAACAGTCCCGCCGTGCGCCGCAGGGTGGCTCGGTTCGCCCAGGGGTGGACCCCACTACTCAACGACCAGGCCTCGGCGGCGACCACGCGCACCGCGCTGATCGATACGACGACCAAGTTGGCGCTGGCGGTCGCGGAGGTACGGCAACTGGCTGCTGACGTCGGTCGTGACCCGGACGCGATCGCCATCCAGGTCGAGACGTCCAGCAGCAGGTCGTGGACCGACGACGGGGACCTGGAACAGCATCTCGACCGGATCGGTGAGCTTGCCACTGCGGGCGCGACGTGGTTCGTCGTCGATCCGCCGAGTGATGACGCGGAGAAGGGCATCGACGCGCTGCACCGCTACGGCGTCGAAGTCATCGCGCGGGCAACTGCCGACCGCTCAACGTAGGGAGAACCAGTCATGGCCGTGCCGACCCTGGAGGGCGTCGCCACCTCGCTTCGGCAGAACCTAGGGATCACGGTGACGTCCATCAACCGGCAGACCCGTTGGCGTCCATGCTGGTTCGTTGCTGGTGAACGCGACGGCGAGACGATCGACATCGTGGTGCGGGGCGACCGGATCGAGACCTCGGTACAGCCGTTGGCCCGTGAGTTCGCCTTCCATCGACTTCTTGAACACAACGGGATCGCGGTGCCGAAGATCCTCGGCCGCCTCGACGACATCGGCGCCTTCGCCATGGAGCGGGTACCCGGCCGCCCCGACTTCGACGGTGTGTCCGACGCCGACCGCGACACCGTCGTCGACGAGTATCTGCAGCAGCTCACCCGCTTGCACGCCCTTGACGTCGGACCGTTCGTCGAGGCGGGCATGATGCGCGCGAGCACGCCCGAGGAGTCGGGTGTGCTCATGCACTTCGAACTCGAGCGGCTGTGGCGGCTGCGCAAGCGCAGGCCCAACCCGTTCCTCGAGTTCGCCCTCGGCTGGTTGCACCGCAACCCGCCGCTCAGCCACGGCCGCGAAACCCCGATCTTGTGGGATAGCGGCCAGTTTCACCACGAGAACGGCCATCTGACGGCGATTCTCGACCTCGAGTTCGGCCACATCGGTGACCCGATCGCCGACCTCACCGTGTGGCGCATGCGTGACACCCTGATCCCGTTCGGCGACTTCAGGAAGATCTACGCACGCTACGAAGAACTCTCGGGTCGGGCGGTGGACGTCGAGGCGGCACGCCGCCACCACCTGGCCGCTGCCCTGAGCAACGAGATGATCTTCGGCGCGGCGAACGTCGATCCGGTGCCCGGCATGGATCTGATGAACAACCTGCAATGGAGCAGCGAGACCAATCTGCATGCCACGGAGGCGCTTGCCGAGTACATGGAGATCGAACTGCCGACCGTCGACGTTCCGGCCGCCACTCGGCGGCGCGGTGACACCACGTTCTCGCACCTGGTGGGGGAGCTGCAGGTGCTGCGTGACGACGATCCGTTCCTCACCCACGCCGTGCGCCTTGCGTTCCGCACGACGCGGCACCTCGCCCGGGTGGCCGAGATCGGCGACGCGATCGTCGAGGCGGACCTCGACGATCTGCGTACCGTGCTGGATCACCGGCCTGCGACGTGGTGGGAGGGTGACGAGGAATTGGAGCGGTTCGTCCTCGCCGACGCCGCGACGGGGCGCCACGACGAAGAGCTCGTCTGGCTCTTCCATCGCCGAAACCTGCGCAACCACATGCAGATGGGCCCGCCCGGCTCGAAGATGGTGGAGCACTTTCCGGTGCAGCGCTTCGACGGTCGCGAGCCGGTCAACACCGCAACGTTCTGAGGGCTGGGGGGCCTCAGTCGCCCTCCAGCAGCAAGGCCAGTTCGGGGCACGCGGCCACACCGTCGCGGACCACCGCTTCGTCCTCGGCTGCTACCTGGTGTTCCTGAAGCGTGCTGTATCCATCGTCGTCGATGGGGAACGCGTCGGGATCGACGGCGTGGCACTGGGCGTGGCCGACGCACTTGTCTTGTTGCAGGCGAACTCTCATGCCGGGACCCCATACACCGCAACGACGACGGTGCGGTCCAGGCTGTTCACCGACCACACGCCGATCTGGCTGTTGGCGCAGTTCGACATGATGGCCATGTAGTCAGGTCGGTAGTACCACTGATTCATGATCTCGATTCCGCTGATCGCGAGCGCCGGATTGATCGCGACGGTCTCCGTGACCGTTCCACGGTAGCCCGCGCCGTTGGCCCGATCCTGCACGGTCGATCCGTCCGAGCCGATGTCGCCGTCGAGGGCACGATTGTTGAGCACGTCGTCGGTGTGCCATTGGGCCGCAAGCGTCAGCGCGTCGTTGCGCCTCACTTCGGTCGAGCAGCCGGCCTGGTACTGGATGGTGTAGATGTTGGCGATGACGCTGTTGTTCAGCCGCGAGTTGTCGGCCTGGGCGACAGCACAATTCGCGACGGCCCCCGCAATCATCACCACCGCGGCAAGGGGGAGTACGAGCTTCATGGTGCCGTCAGCTCCCGGGAGGGAGAAGCATTTGTTGCCACGTCTTGTCCTTGTTGGCTGATTCCGACAGATTTGACTGCGTATAGAGGCGACCGTCCGGTCCGACGTATGTGCCTGTGGCAGGGTCGTATTGGGCGACTGCGATGGGAGGTACGGCCGGCGGTGGCACGGCCGCCGCGGGCGCAGTGCCTGGTGGCAGCTGCGGGACTCCCTGGCCGGACAGCGTGGCATTCGGATCGCCCTTCCAAGCCAGCCCGTCGTTGAGCGGCACGTAGTTCTCGTCGCTCTCACACATCTTCACGGTCGGCGCCCGCTTGCCTGGCCGTGTCTCACACGGAATGTTGCGTGCACCACGGACATTGAAGGGCGAGTCTTGCGGTGTGCGGCAGTAGAGATCGCCTTCTGGCCGATCGGGGTAGTCCTCCAATGACGCCACCCGCTGTTGCTGGACGGGCAGGAAGCCGGTGGTGCATGGTGGCGGCAGGTTGGTGTTCAGGTTGAAGCTCAAGTAGCCGCCCTTGTAGGCCTGCCTCGTTCCCCGGTTGGCGAGGCTGATGGCTTGCACGCTCGCGACGCCCTGGGGCAGCAGTACCAACAGTTGCTCCAGGTCGGCCCGGTAGGTGACGAGCACTGGCGCGATGCTGGCGAGGTTGGCCGCCAGCACGGGCACCGTGAGTTGAAGCCGATCGAACAGGCCCGTCAGCTCGTCGGCCGCCCCTGCCCCCTCGGTGATCACGCCCTTCACGGCCTGGTCGTGATTTTGCAGTGACTTGGTGATCGTGGCCAGATGCGCTGCCCATGCCTGAATCGAATCCGAGGTGTCGGACTGGGTATCCAGGATTGGCGCCACGTTGTCGATGACGTTGAGTTGTTCCGGCAGCGCGGCTTTCGAGTCGGTGGCCAGCTTGCTCGAGTTCCTGACCAGGCGACCGATGTCGGGGCCGAGTCCGCCGAAGGCGGTGTACGCCTCGTCGATCGCGGTCTTCAGATCGTCACCGGGAATCGCCTGCAACCCTCGGTTGGCGGCGTTGAGCAATGAGTTGATGTCGGGCGGGACTTGGGTATTCGCGACATCGATGGTGTCACCGTTCTTGAGGTCGGGTCCGCCCGCACTACGGGGCAACAACGCGACGTACTGCTCGCCCACCGCCGAGGTGCTGTGAACTTGCGCATCCAGATTGGCCGGGATCGCGACGTCCGACCGCAGCGAAAGGACGGCTTGCACGCCGGTGTCGGTCAGGTCGACGCTCTCGACTTCACCGACTTCGGTGCCCTGGTAGGTGACGTTGGCACGCTCGTAGAGGCCGGCTGCCTCGTGCAATTGCAGCGTCACCTTGTAGTGGCCGATGCCGAACAAGAGGTTCGGCAGACGCATCATGCCGAAGACCATGTACGCGAAGGTCGTCACGGCGATCACGGAGAGGACCGCCAGCTGGATCCACGTCTGTCTGGTCAAGTGCATGGTCATGGCCCCTGATTGAGGTGATACGGGGCGATCAGTGGGTTGCCCGCGGTGTATGGGCTGGGGAGTTGGCCGATGGTTCGGCCCCATTGCATCTCGAGTTCGGTCATGTTGCCCTCCCATCGGGTTCCGGTGAGGAAGGACGTATCCAACCGGCTCAGGGTGAGATCGATGACGGCCGTGAGGTTCGCGTAGTCACCGCGCAGCCATTTGGTCAGCGATTCCTTGGCGTACGGGTAGGTGGTGTAGATGCTCAACGACCTGGTCAGCGCGGGACCCGCATCGGCAAGTGACTGGACGACTGGGCCAAGCGCCTTGAGTTCCTTGACGAGGTTCTCCTTGGTCTGGTTGACCGTATCGGCCGTCAGCGCTCCGAATCGTCCGAACTGGTCGAGGGCGTCCGCCAGATCGTTGCGGTCGTCCTTGAGCACGGCCAGCGCATCGGGAATCGTCTGGAGCGCCTTGTCCACCACCGGCTGCTGGGCTGCGACCTGGCTGCTCAGATTGTTGAGGCTGTCGGTGGCGGCGATGATGTCGTCGCTCTGATCGTTGAGGTAGCCGACGAACTTGTCCAGCTGGGTGATGAGGCTGCGAAGGTCGTCTTCTCGACCGGCGAACGCGGACGACAAGACCTGCGTGATCTCTTGGATCTGGCCGATGCCACCACCGTTGAGGACCAGAGACAGCGCCGCAAGCGTCTGCTCGGTGGTCGGGTACGCGCCGCCAGAGGACAGTGGGATCAGCGAGCCGTCGTGCAGTTTCCCCTCGGGTGGTGCCGTCGTGGGTGGCGCCAATTCGATGTGCTTGGAACCCAATAGGCTCGTCTGCCCCATCTTCGCCGTGGCGTTGGCGGGCAGGTTGACCCCACCGTCGATGGTCATCGTCACCAGCGCGTGCCAGCCCTGCCGTTGGATGTCGGTGACGGAGCCGACCGTGACGTCGCCGACGCGAACACGGGAGTTGCGCTCGATGTTGTCGACGTCGGGCAACTGCGCTTGCACCGTGTAGGAGCCTGCGCCGTGCCCTGCCGTTCCTGGTAGCGGCAGGGAGTTCGGTCCCTGCCACGAGCAGCCTGCGAGCCCGATGGCGAGAAGGACAGCAGCCGTTGCGCGTGCGGGCTTCACGAGCCCGCTCCCGTCGGAACCATCAATCCTTGCAGGCCATTGGCGGGGTCGGTCGGCTCGGGCTCGCCAGGTACTGCCGGAGGTTGCACGGCACCGTCCGTCGGTACTGGTGCCTCGGCGGCCAGCGGCGCGCCATCTCCCGGTGGTGCGGGAGCTGGAGCACCTTGTGGGGGAACGTAATCCGGGCGCAACCAATCCTCGGAGTAGGTGAGCTCGTTGGGGCGGGCGCTTGCACCAACGAACAGGTTCTCGCCAAGGGGCGGGAAGTTGAACTGGCGGTTCTTGATGATCGGCGCCAGGTATTGGACGCAGAGCTTGGCCGATTGCTCGGCGTTGAGCCGGGACGCCGCCTGGATGGCACCGCACAGGAAGCTGATCGGGTTGGCGAAGTTGTTGATCGCCAGCGCACCCGTGAGCGTGCCTTGAGCGGGTTGGTAGATGTTCAGGAAGTTGGAGAACGTCGTCGGCGTGATGTGCAGTGTCTGTTTGATGTCATCCAGGCTCTCGTTCAGCGCGGTGCTGACCGACGCCAGCTTGTCCGACGTCGTACCGATCGTGTCCTTGTTGTCCGCCACGAAGCTCTTCACGTCGCCGACGACGTCGTTGATGTCCTGCACCGCACGACCGACTTC
>Ga0137412_10003149_pt1 | contig 13175 bp, 14 predicted proteins | sample CZODoug2_1_16fun_FD_122160 | JGI IMG/M metagenome (GOLD analysis project Ga0137412, IMG submission 122160) | Vadose zone soil fungal communities from Angelo Coast Range Reserve, California, USA - CZODoug2_1_16fungal (Hybrid Assembly) | ecosystem: Environmental > Terrestrial > Soil > Vadose zone... | reverse complement strand
GGCGCCGCGGTGACCAACGTGAGCAGCACCGACAGCCCGGTCGGCCTCATCGTCAACGGCGGCAGCAACCACGTGAAGCTGACCGGCGTGCACACCAGGGGCGGCTTGCGCGGCATCGTCGCCACCGGCGGCGTCAGCGCCCTCGAGATCGCGTCGGCGCAGGTCACCGACGCGGGCAGGGCCGGCATCGCGGTGGCCGCCACCGATGCCAACCTGCACCAGCTCACCATCTCCGGGTCCACCACCGGGCTGCAGATCAGCGGCCGGGCGGCGCGCACCACGGTCACCGACGCACACGTCAGCGGCGGTCACACCGGCATCCGGATCGCCGAGGGCGCGAGTGTCGTGGCACTGAACCAGGTCACCACGGACGGGGTCAGCGGCACCGGGATCAGCACCGCCGCCCCGGGCACCAAGATCACCAACGCCCGGGTCACCGGCGGTACCACCGGGATCAACGCGCGCGCCGCGGCGGACATCAGCAGCACCTCCGTCAGCGGCGTCAACGAGGCCATCCACAGCGGTCCGGCCGTCCAGGTCACCGGTAAGAAGGTCGATCTGCTCGCGGCCGCCACCGGCGTCAAGGTCGACCCCAACGGGGTGTTCCTGCTGACCGACTCCCGGGTGCGCGCGCACCTCGCGCTCCGAGGGCAGGTGGACCTGTTCGGTGCGAACACGATCAGCCCGCCGCCGTTCAACTGGGTCGGCGCGTTCGGTGTCCTGTTCATCGCGCTGGCCTTCCTGCTGGAGCTGGCACACTTCATCCGCCAGCGCCGCAAGGTGCGGGTCGCGTTCGCCCCGGTCAAGCGGGCAGTTCCGGTCCCCGCGACGGCGACAGCACCGGCACCGGTCGCGGCCCACGTGGTGGTGACCCCGGCAATGGCCTCGGCGGTGGCCGGCGGCACGGTGGCCGGCAACACGGTGGCCGGCGGCCGCGGCGAGTCCCTCCTCGAGTTGGAGCCGCCCACCGAGGCCATCCCGATCGTGGCGCCGCCCAGCACCCCGACCGTGGCACCGCCCAGCACCCCGACCACCGGGGTCAAATGGCCGGCCTCGCCGAGGCGCGCGGCGGCCGCCAGGGCGACGATCGAGCGGGCGGACGAGCCGGCCTTCTTCGAGCCGGTGGCCGCCGAACCGGCAGCCTCCAAACCGGCGGCCACCGAACCGGCAGCCTCCGCACCGGCGGCCTCCCAACCGGCAGCCGAGACCGGGCCGGCCGCGGACCTGGGTCAGGACCGGCCCGACCCGGCCGCCGAGTCCGAGCCGAAGCCCGCCGCCGGTGAGAGCGCCGGCCGGCGCCCGTCGCCCCGGCCGCGATCGCGCACCATGAGGCCGAGCCCGCGCCCGAGACCGACCCCGTACCGCCGTTCGACTGCGCCCGCCGCGGAAAGCAACGCCACCGACACTGCGACCGGTGACCAGCTGGAAACACACAGCAATGGCACTGGGCCGTCCGGCAACGGCGACCGCACGGTCGAAGCCCCCGTGGCGGTAGACGCTCCGAACACGGGGGCCGAAGCTAATCGCCATGACGACACGGAGGACCCGGAGATCCGGGCGGCGTCCTAGCGCAACGGCCGGTAGCGGCCTGCTCGCGGTGTTGTTCTGCGTCGGGCTGGCCCTCGTCACCGCGTGCGGTTCGCACGGATCGGCGGGACGGGGCGGGCCGGGCCCGGCAAGCGGCACCCCGGGGCCGGCCCCGACCCCGGCGACGCTCGCGGGGTTCCTCGGCAACGGCCTGTCGTTCTGGGATCACGGCTCGTTCGGACTGGACCGGGCCGAACTGCTCGACGACCCGGAGGCCCCCGGCGGCAAGGTGCTGCGGGCGAGCTACCCGAAGGGCTCCGCCTCACCGACGGCCGGCCGCGACGACAACGCCCCCGGGGGCGGCACCCAGGCCTACCTGCTGCTCGCCGAACCGAAGGAGGCGCTGACGCTGCGGTACCAGGTGCGCTTCCAACCGGGGTTCGAGTTCGTCAAGGGCGGCAAGCTGCCCGGTCTGTTCGGCGGCACCGCGGGCAGCGGCGGCGAGCACCGCGAGGACGGGTTCTCCACCCGGTTCATGTGGCGTACCGGCGGCGCCGGCGAGGTCTACGCGTACCTGCCGGAGCAGCAGGGCTACGGCGACAGCCTGGGGCGCGGCTCCTGGACGTTCAGCACCGGCGACTGGAACCAGATCGCGCAGCACGTCGAGCTCAACACACCCGGCCAGGCAAACGGCTCGGTGACCGTCTGGCTCAACGACAGCGAGGTGTTCCACCAGTCCGGGCTGATCTACCGGAGCAGCGCCGACCTGCACATCGACGGCGTCTTCTTCTCCACCTTCTTCGGCGGCGAGGACACCACCTGGGCGAGCCCCGCGGACCAGTACGCGGACTTCGCCGGGTTCACCCTGAACTGACCTGAACTGACCTGAACTGACCGGGCTACCGGGAGCAGGCGACGTCCGGGGTGGTCAGGTAGATGCTGTTGAGCCACACGTGCAGCAGCGTGTCGACGGCGCGGGACTCGTCGACGGTCGGGTGCTCGGCGGCGAAGACCGTGTGCATCACCCGCTCGTTCATCAGGTTCAGCGCGACCGCGAGATCCCGGACCGGTATCCCGGGCGGTGCGGCCCCCCGGTCCCGCTCGGACTGGATGATCTCCTCGGTCTGCCGGACCCACTTCTCCATCACCCGGGACCAGAGCTCGCGTACCTCGCTGTTGCCGGCCTTGGCCTGCGCGGCCGCCACCGCGACCGCCCGGTGCGCGCTGAAGGTGGTGAAGAACGCGCTGATCCCGGCCCGCCACAGCGTTGCCGGATCCTGGGTCGCCTGCCCGACGAGCCCGAACGCCGCCGAGTCCGCCTCGACGTTCACCCGGTCCAGCAGGGTGAGCAGCACCGCGTCCTTGGACGGGAAGTAGAAGTAGAACGTCGGCCGGGAGATGCCCGCGCCCCTGGCCAGGTCGTCAATGGAGATCTCGCCCAGTGTGCGGTCCGCCAGCAGTCGTTCGGCGGTGGTCAGAATCGCCTGTTCGCGGTCGTCGCCGGAGGGTCGGGTGCCGCGCCGGCTACGGGACGGCCGTGCCTTGTCGGCGGCGGGTAGCGGAGCCATGGGAGCGGATACTACACCCCGTTGAGTTACTCAACAGAGTGTTGACTGAGCTGACATACCGTTGGTACCGTGCCTCATGCCCGCAGAACACGTTGACGTACTGATCGTCGGTGCCGGTCTCTCCGGCATCGGCGCCGCCTGCCATCTGCAGCGCGAGAGCCCAGGCAAGTCCGTCGCGATTCTCGAGGCGCGCGGTGCCATCGGCGGCACCTGGGACCTGTTCCGCTATCCCGGCATCCGCTCCGACTCGGACATGTTCACCCTCGGGTACTCGTTCAAGCCGTGGACCAATGCCAAGGCCATCGCCGACGGTGACGACATCCGCGAGTACGTCCGGGAGACGGCCCGGGAGTACGGCGTCGAGGCGAAGATCCGGTTCCAGCACCGGGTGGTCAGCGCCGAGTGGTCCTCCGAGACCGCCCGCTGGACCGTGCACGCGCACCGTGACGACACCGACGAGACAGTGCAGCTGACCTGCTCGTTCCTCTACACCTGCTCGGGCTACTACCGCTACGACCAGGGCTACACGCCGGACTTCCCGGGTTCGGACGAGTTCACCGGCCAGATCGTGCACCCGCAGCACTGGCCGGCCGATCTCGACTACGCCGGCAAGAAGGTCGTGGTGATCGGCAGCGGGGCGACCGCGGTCACCCTGGTGCCGGCGATGGCCGAGACGGCCGCGCACGTCACCATGCTGCAGCGCTCGCCCCGCTACATCCTGTCGATGCCGGCAAAGGACGCGGTGGCCGACACTCTCCGCGACAAGCTGCCGGCCGGCGTGGCGTACCCGATCATCCGCTGGAAGAACGTGCTGCTGACGATGCTGATGTTCCAGCTCAGCCGCCGGGTGCCCAGCGTGGTGAAGTCGGTGCTGCGCAAGGGCGTGACGGCCCAGCTGCCCGAGGGCTACGACGTCGACAAGCACTTCAAGCCCCGCTACGACCCGTGGGACGAACGGCTGTGCCTGGTACCGGACGGCGACTTCTTCAAGTCGCTGCGCGCCGGCCGCTCCTCGGTGGTGACCGACCGGATCGAGCGGTTCACCGAGAAGGGCATCCGGCTGACCTCCGGCGCCGAGCTCGAGGCGGACGTCATCATCACCGCGACCGGGCTGAACCTGCAGGCCGTCGGCGGCATGCAACTGACCGTGGACGGCAAGGACGTCAACCTGCCGGACACCGTCGCCTACAAGGGCATCATGTTGTCCGGTGTGCCGAACTTCGCCCTGACGCTCGGCTACACCAACGCCTCCTGGACGCTCAAGGCCGACCTGGTCGGCGAGTACATCTGCCGGCTGCTCAACCAGATGGACGCCCGCGGCCAGCAGATCGTCACCCCGTTGGCACCTGAGGCCGGCCAGCCGCTGACCCCGTTCCTGGACCTGAAGTCCGGCTACGTGCAGCGCAGCATCGACTCGCTGCCCAAGCAGGGGCCGGCCGCGCCGTGGAAGGCCTACCAGAACTACGTGCGCGACCTGTTGCTGCTGCGCCGAGGCCCGGTGGACGACGGCCTGCGCTTCGGCCGGGTTCCGGCGCTGGTCGCGGTGCCCACATCGGCCGCAACAACGGAAGCCACGCCGACCACCGCGTCCGCCTGAGCCGGGCGGCGGAGAAATCTTCCGCCGGATGTCGGGATCGCCGGCGCAGCTTCTACGTACCTCTCGAAGGGCGGCCCACGCCGACCGGCAGCCCTCAGGCGAGAGGACAACACGATGAGCAGCACCGGCCCCGAGGCGATCAAGGCACAGAAGATCTCCGCCACCGCCGTGCGCGAACGCACCGGCCGCGACCGGGCCGAGTGGTTCGCACTGCTGGACGCCTGGGGCGCGGCCGGCCGAGGCCACCGGGAGATCGCCCGGTGGCTCGCCGGCGAGCACCGGGTGGACAGCTGGTCGTCGCAGAGCATCACGGTGGCCTACGAGCAGGCGCGCGGCCTGCGGGCACCCGGCCAACAGGCGGACGGCTACTACGCGGCGAGCGCCAGCAGGACGGTCGCCGTGCCGGTGGACCGGCTGTTCGAGGCGTTCACCGACGAACTGCTGCGCCGGCGCTGGCTGCCCGAACAGCTCACCGCCCGCCCGACCACGGCCGACTTCTCGTTCCGGGCCGACTTCGGCGACGGCACCACCCGGATCGCCGTCGGCTTCGTCGCCAAGGGTGCGACGAAGGCGCAGGTGGGGCTGGTGCACGAGAAGCTGGTCGACGCCGAGTCCGCCGCCGAGATGAAGGCACTCTGGCGCGTGCGCCTCACCGCGCTCAAGGACCTGCTCGAAAGCTGACCGACGACGAACCGATCCGCTATGCCGAGGCCGCGGCGACCGAGGCTGATGCACTGGTTGACGTACCGGTACCGCAGCGGACGCGGTTCCCGCCCGGCCAGCTCGGCGGCCATCGCCCGGACCGCCTGCTGGGCCGACGGCAAACCGCTGGCGCACGCCATCCGCAGCTCCAGCCCGTCCGCCCGGAGGATCGCCGCCGCGTCCCCGACGCCGCTCACCTCGGGGTGCGACACCGAGCGCAGGGTCTGGTCCACGATCATCCGGCCGGCGCCGTCGACCGCGAACCCGGCCCGGCGCGCGAGCTCGGACACCCGGAAGCCGGCCGTCCAGACCACGGTGTCCGCGCCGACATGATCACTCCCGGCCCGGGCGCCGGCCGCCGGGGCGGCCCGGGCAGGTGACCCGGAGCGGAGTCACCCCCGCCGGCAAGCAGCAGACCGTCCGCGCGGACCTCGGCCACCCGGGCGCACTCCCGGACGTCCACGCCGAGCCGCTCGAAGGTCCGCCACAGTACCGCCGACCACGCAGCGACAGCGCCTCACCCAGCACGCCGCCGGTCACCAGCCGCACCTTGAGCCGCGGCAGCGTCTCGGCCAGCTCAGCGGCGGCCTCGATACCGGTCAACCCAACCGCCGACCACCGCGACCGTCCCACCGTCACCACTGTCGGCCAGGTGCGCGCGCAGCCGGGAGGCCTCCGGGTACGAGGCCAGCGGGTGAGCAGCGGCGACACTCAGAACCAGAAGGTCGGCTGCTCGATGCCGAGGCGGACCTTGGCGTACCGCTTCGTGGCGGCGGCCGAGAAATAGATGTGCTGCGCGGCGGCGTGGATGTCGCGGAAGCACCGCTGCACCGGATGGTCGGCGTGCATGGCACCGACGCCGGCGAAGCCGACCACGGTGTCGACCGCCTCGATCGAGGCTCGCATGGCCTGCTGGGCGGCCAGCAGGAACCGGGCGCGCTGCTCGACGGTCGGCACATCACCGGCGCGGGCGCTGTCCCACATGGCGCCGATGGTGTCGAAGACGAGGGCGCGCGCCGCCTGCAGGCCGCCCTCGGCACGGGTGAGCGCGGTCTGCAGGTCACCGTCGTCGGCGATCGGGCCCGGGCCCGGTGGGCGGAACTTGGTCGGTGCGAACCCCGCGAGCTCGTCCAGCGCCCGCCGGGCGACACCGAGCGGGAAGCCGACCAGGAAGGTGCCGACCAGGGTGAAGAACGGGAAGCGCCACAGTGGGCCGTCGTGGCGCGCCGGCTCGAAGAACGCGGCCATCGTGTGCCGCTCGGGCACCAGCACCGACCCTGCGACGACGTCGTGGCTCCCGGTGCCGCGCAGGCCGGCCGCGTCCCAACTGTCGACCACCGAGCCACTGGCGGCCGGGAACACCGCGAGCCGCCAGTCCGGCCCGCGCCCGGGCAGTAGCCGAGGCTGGTCGCCGTCGAACACCATGGCGCCGTTGATGAACAAGTCGGAATGCAGACAGCCGCTACTCATCGCCCAGCTGCCGCCCAGCCGGAGCTGGTCGGCGCCGTCCGGGACCAGCCGACCGGTCGGCGCGAAGACACACGCGCTGACCACGTCGGTCCGCCCGCCCAGCAGGCCAAGGGCGGCCGCCGGATCCAGCCAGGCCAGGAACGCGGTGCCGTTGCCGATCAGGACCGTCCAGCCGGCGGAGCCGTCGGCCCGGCAGAGTTCCTCGATGATCTCGACGATCACGGCGGGCGGTAGTTCCGCGCCACCGAGCGAGCGTGGCGTGGCCAATCGGAAGAGCCCGGCGCCGCGGGCGTCCGCCACCAGGTCCGGCGGCAGCGTCCGGAGCTGCTCCGACTCGCGCGCCCTGGCGCTGAACCGCGGCGCGATCGCGCGGGCGGCGGCCAGCGCGGCCTGGCTCGTGTCGACAGTGGGGTGCTCCGCCAGCATCAGCCGCTCCTGAACTATTGTGGTAGATGACCGTATATTCGATATAGGAGTCTCTACTCAAGTGGCCGAGTCCGTCAAGCCCACCCGGCGCTACGACACGACCCGACGGCAGGAACAGGCCCGGGAGAACCGCGGTCGGGTGCTGGCCGCCGCCAGCCGGCTCTTCCTCGCGAGGGGGTACGCGGACACCGCGATGCCCGAGGTCGCCCAGGCCGCCGGAGTGTCCGTGCAGACGGTGTACAAGGCGTTCGCGAACAAGGCGACACTGCTCAAGGCGGTGTTCGACGTCTCGGTCGCCGGCGACGACGAGGCCACCCCGATGGCCGAACGGGACGTGATCGGTGCCATCCGGGCCGAACCGGATGCGGCACGGAAGATCACCCTCTACACCCGGCACCTCGCCGAAGGGGCGCGGCGCCACGCCCCGCTGCAGCTGCTGGCCCGCGACGCCGCCCATGCGGACCGGGCGGCGGCCGAGGTCTGGGCGCAGATGCGGCAGGAGATGCTGACCGCGATGACCTATTTCGCGGAGGACCTGCTCGGTACCGGCCAGGTTCGGCGCCACCTGGTCCTCGAGGACGTCCGCGACGTGCTGTGGACCTACCACGCCCCGGAGCTCTACGAGCTGCTCGTGCTGGAACGCGGCTGGTCAGCGGACCGCTATGGCCTCTTCCTGGGCGAGGCCATGATCAACGCGGTGATCGGCGGCGGCCCGGCGGGTCAACTTGCGACGTCCTAGAGTTCTGAACCACCACCCATCGCTACGATGTGAGCTGTGCCACATGGCGCACGGGGGTGAGTGGTGTCGGATTTCAGCGGTGAGCGCATCGCCGCCGCGGTGGTGGGGGTGCACTTTCCCGCCAGGAACTGGGAACTGCTGGCCTGGGCGGACTACAACGGCGTGGACTCCGACATGCGCCGGGCACTGTGGGCACTACCTGCGGGCAACTACCGTGACCTGGCCGATGTCGTGGCTGCCGTTGCCGCCACCTCGCGCCGAGGTGAGCCTCCACAGAGCTAACCGGTCATCGGGCAACAACCGGGGTCTGAGCACTCCGCCAACTGGCCCAACGGGCCCAATCTGACCTCGCTACCGGGCGCACGCGCACGGCCATTTGTCGGCCGCCCAAAAGTGTGTGATGCACATCTCCCCCGATTGGGGTACAAATAGAGGGTCCAGTGCAGACGCCAACCCCCCGGACGTCTGCTGATGGACGAAAGGCGCGGGGCAGCACGAAACGGGCAACCCCCCGACTCGTGATCGTGCCGCCCCGCGCCTGCCATCGCCGCCCGACCTCGACCCCGAAACTCCGCCAGCAGCGGCCCGGGGCCGGTCGGCGGATCGGCACCTGGACCGGTCGGTCCACCGTGGGCGGACAATCATCCGGGAGTGGACGAATTCACCACGACCGAAACCCGTCGACTGAGTAAAATAGCGCGCCCCGCAACACACCGGTCTTATCTCGGGTGGCGGTTAACCATTAGCGGCTTGGCATGGCCTCCGCACACCTGGTCCCATTATTCAATGGCGCGATCGCGCACCTCTGAGGCTAAGATCCACAACAACTGACCCCGAGGGAGCGGTCCCACTTCCTCGCCGACGAAAGAGACCAGCGGCGGATTAAAGATTGCGGGCAATTGCCCTGAGGATCGCCGCCGAGAGCCATCTCGGACAAGCGACCGAGCGGCGGGGTCAGCGTCGCCAAGGGCACCACAACCAGGAGGCAGCATCATGATCCACAGTCGTATCCTCACCGCTGTCGCGCTCGCGGTGACGATCACCGCGGCGGGCGCGGTCCCGGCATTCGCCGCCACTCCCACGGCCGCGCCGACCGTCACTCCGACGGCCGCCAGCTCGAATCTGATGGACCCGCCCCGGGGCAACCGGGACTACCAGCGCGGTTACCGGGCAGGCTTCGGAACCGGCCACAACGACGGGTTCTCGCAGGCCCGGCGGACGTGCCACCGGGAGAACCGGTTCGGCCGCAACCACAGCCGGTCCACGCGCAACCAGAGCTACGACCGCGGCTACGGCGATGGTTACAACGCCGGTTACAACGGCGGCTTCGACCAGGGCCTGCGCCGGTTCTGCCACGGCCGCGGTCGCTGAGCGACCGCTGACCCCCGGCCAGTACCGCACCGCCCGATCGGCGGCTCCGAGGTACTGGCCGGGACGGGTCGGTAGCGCGCGGTGCCTGAAGTCCGACACCACGCTCTAATCCCAGCGGTCCCTGACGGCCCCTTTCCGGCACCGCCGGTCACTCCCGCAATAGCGGGCGGCAAAGCGCGACAAAACGTTCTGGCCTATCGCGCTACCAGCACCCGCCGATCAGTGGACGACCCCAGCGCGCATAGTGAGTGCGACCATATGCGCGCGGTCGCCGGTACCGAGTTTGTGCCCGATCCTGGCCAGGTGACTCTTGACGGTCAGCGGGGAAAGGCTCATCGCCTCGCCGATCTCCTTGTTGGACTGGCCGTCCGCCACCAGTTGCAGCACCTCCACCTCACGCGCCGACAAGTCGCGCGGAGTGTTGTCACTGCCGGGCACCTTCGCCCCGGTGACGAGCATCGGCGCCAGCGTGGGGTCGGCGTAGACACCGCCGCCCAGGACGTGCTTCGCGCCGTCGGTGACGACGGCGCCCGTGGCCGACTTCAGCAGGTACGCCTGCGCGCCGGCCTTGAACGCCGAGCGCACCGCGTACGCGTCGTTCGACGAAGCCAGCACCACGAGTCGTTTCCAGCCCATGGAACGAAGCTCGGCCACAAGTTCCAGGCCGTTGCCGTCCGGCAGGCCGAGATCGAGCACCGCGAGGCCACAGGGGCCGGTGGCACGGGCCTGGGCGCGCGCTTCGGCCATCGAGGCGGCCTCGTACACGGTGCCAGCGCCCATGGTGCGCAGCCGCCCGACGATCGCCTCACGCAGCAGTGGCTGGTCGTCGACCACCAGCACGCTGAATAACTCCTCCCGCTGCTGTGGAAGCAGCGCGGGAGGGCGCATCGCCGTGGTGCGGGGGACCTCACGGGCGCCGGGCACGTCCGGGCGCCCGATCGAAGCGCGGACCGGGGCCCGCTCCGGCATCCTGGACTGGGAGATCGGAGCTGTGCCTACCAAGCTGTCCATAACAATCCTTCCTCCCGTCCGAGGGCGGGAGCATTATCGGCATTACCGGCGTGCGAATCTTCTTTTGGAATCTGTGGGGCTTTCGTTCAACGAACGTCGAGACCGCGGCTCCGTGCCGACTGGCTCGGCCGCCTTCGCCGGCCCTCGCCTAACATCGGCGGTATTCGGGCCTGCGCCAGATCGTGGTGACCTGTCGGGTGCGCTGGCCGATGAGGTCGAGCAGCACATCGGTGTCGAAGTCAGGGAGCGAGCGCAGCTGTGCCACGAGCCTGGTCGTGGCCGGTTCGCTGAACCTGATCACGTGCCAGCGCCCGTCGGCGGTACCGAGCAGGAACGAGGCATGTTCCTGCCAGTCACCACCGCACGCGGTCCATACCGCGACCTCGGTCAGGTCGGCGACGCTGGCGAACAGCTGTCTCAGGTCGCTGTCGGTGATTCCGGGCGGGACGGCCGGGCGCTGCGCGAGGCGGCGCAGCGAGTCACGCAGCGGAGTCCGCGGTGTGGGCGGCAACGGCGCGTAGCGCACACGGTCCAGTTGGATGCTGTGCGAAGGTGGGGTGTTCATGAGCTGCCTTCTGACTGGGGAAGCGAAAAGACAGGCGAAAGCCAAGTCGCGCAACTCCGCGAAACGGGAGGTCCTCGCGGTGCTCGCCACGGCTTACAACCGCTCTGACTGACAGGTTTCGGCCTCGTCGCCGAGCGGGGGAGCCACGACGAGGGCGGACTGATCGGTAACGGTTCGTCGGTGCGCGACGCACGACCGCGATAGGCGTGGGCGAGTGCCCCTGGGGCGGTGTCGCCGCCGTCGGGCCGGGTCCGCCGTCGCTGAGCCATCCGGTCGTGTGTTCACGCCTACGAGATCGGTATCTGGGCCGCCGCGTTACGCCAGGTGGCTCGCACGCCTCTTTCGAGTGATGATCGTTGGGGGACCTTGGGCCGTGACCTGGCTGTTCGTGAGCGGGTGGCGGACTACGAGAGAGCCGACGGCACGCGGGCCAGCCGAGCCGGACACGGAACGTCTCCAGCTGAGACAGGCGACGACCTCCGGCGCGTGACAGACTTTGTTACAGCAGGTCCCGGACCGCTGCCGGCGACCGGACGAACGCCAGACACCGCGGGAGGCTTCCATGATTCTCATCGTCCTCAAGAAACAGATCCGCCCGGAGAAGCGCGACGAGTGGCTGGCCGGGGTCAAGCAGTACACCGCCGCCGTCCGGCAGGAGCCCGGCAACGTCTCGTTCGACTACTACGAGAACGCCGAGACGCCGAACGAGTTCGTGATCGTCGAGACGTTCGCGGACTCCGACGCGGGATCGGCGCACGTGGCTACCGAACACGCCAAGAACTTCTTTGCCTGGGTGCCGGCCATGATCGCGACCAAGCCCCAGATCAACTACCAGGACATCGACGGTGCGGCATGGTCGGACATGGCGGAGGTCTCCCCGGAGTGACGGACCTGAGCCGGCGCTGAGGAGTACGGCGGCACAATGTCGCCGGGACAGTCCGCCGAGAGACCCTCGATCAGGTGCACAACATGGCGCCGCTTTCGTAAGATCAGCACGTCAGGCGCCGATTCACGGCAAGCCTTCTGCGATTTCGCAGATTCACCCGGAAGAGGCCGTAACCTTTTCGGGATACCACAGCGGCCCATTTCGTGTACCTCGGCGCCTCTTCACTACAAAGGTCCGCTATCGTTGGGCAACGCCAGTAGGGCTCCCCCACTCGCCGCTGGCAGTCAAGGTGGTTGTCGAGAGACTCCCGCCGATTTGAACAGGAGACCAACTGTGCTGAAGAAGGCTGGAATTGTGGTGGCGACTGCCGCCGCCGGTCTGCTCGCCCTGAGCCCGCTGGCGTTCGCCGGCGACTACAACGGCGACTCGGGTGGTCACCACCACCACGGTGGCGGCGACGACAGCGACAACGACCACAACAGCAGCGCGAGCTGCCACCAGGACAACAGCGCGAAGGACAAGACCCACGGCATTCACGGCCAGGCGGGTCTGGTCAACGTTCAGGACACCGTCGTTCAGGTTCCGATCCAGGCCTGCAACAACAGCGTCCTCGAGGGCGTCCTGGGCATTCTCACCAAGGACCAGAAGAACTCCGACGACCACGGCTGAGGTCCCGACCCCCGCTCGTGTGCTCCGCCTCGACAGAGCACGCTCCCCCAGGGGTCGGCAAGACTGAGCGATGAAGGACGTCAGACTCCGGTTGCGTAGTTGCGCACTCCAGTGGGCGCGGACGCGCACGGCCTGCCGACCAGCCGCGGCTGGCTGTCTTGGGGAATCTGAGTAAGGCGTTCCGAGGGGCGGGTCCCGGTTTACCGGTGACCCGCCCCTTTTTTATGCGCGCCGAGCCGGTCGAGCCGACTCTGCGCGCAGGAGAAGGGGGCGGGGCAGCCACCGCGCCGTGCGGCCCCGATGCGAGCGCTCACGACCTTTCGTCGCAGGCTTCCGCACGCTCGTCTCGCGACCGTTCTACCTGCGCATCAGGGGCTTGACGACGCTGGATCGACGGGAGTAGAAAATGCGCCGGCGATGACGCTGAAAAAGCTAAAGGCACCGCACGAGGCGGCGCAACGGCACGATGTACAAGGATTGTGGGGGTAGAGGAGCGGTCTGGATGGAGGCGGTCGTCGGCGGCAATTCCGCCGCACGCCAGACTCCGGAACTGATTTCTCCCCCTGAGTGGGCCGGCCCGGCCATTTCGCTGGGCCGGCCCCCTTTCCTATCCGGGCCAAAACAGTGGTCGCCCGATTTTCGCT
>Ga0137412_10003148_pt1 | contig 13177 bp, 8 predicted proteins | sample CZODoug2_1_16fun_FD_122160 | JGI IMG/M metagenome (GOLD analysis project Ga0137412, IMG submission 122160) | Vadose zone soil fungal communities from Angelo Coast Range Reserve, California, USA - CZODoug2_1_16fungal (Hybrid Assembly) | ecosystem: Environmental > Terrestrial > Soil > Vadose zone... | reverse complement strand
TCGATGCCGCCATCGTCACGGCTGTCCGACCGGGAGCGCGAGGTCGCCGAATTGCTGCTGCAGGGCCTGCCGTACCGGGACATAGGTAGTCAACTCTTCATCTCCGCGAAGACCGTCGAGCACCACGTCGCGAGGATCCGTCGCCGGTTGGGCGCCGAATCGCGGTCGGATCTGCTGTCGATGCTGCGGGCGATCCTGAGCTCACCGGCCTGAGCGATTAGCCGCCTAAGCCATCCCCCACCCGCCGGCGTTGAGAATGTGCCCACGGTCGTCAACCCGCGATCCCCACAGCCCTCTGCGCAATCTCAACGGTCCGCAGATGTTCGGCCCACCGGCAATGTCGCTTCACATGCCGGAAGTCATGGATTGGGATGCGGCCTATCGCAACGAGATCTTCGTGGGGCCGCCGCGGAGCGTGGGCTGGGTACGGTCGAGTTCCTCGAGCGCGACGTCACCAAGCTGGCTTACGACGCAACGTTGAACACGGTGCTGGACTGCACGCTGTTCCACTCGCTGCCATTCGAGGCGCGTGATGAGTACCTCCGTGTGATTCACCGCGGCGCCGCACTTGGCGCGTCGCTGTACATTCTGGTCTTGACGAGCGACGCGGTTTCGGCCCATTGGGACATCGATGCCATCGACCCGGCGTTCGTCTACACCCAGCTGCCCGACGTGCCGCTTCCGCCCCACAGTTTTGGAGGTCCATGAGCGTCGCCGGACGAAGCTGCCCGCGTTCCTGCTCACCGCCCACAAGCGCGGTTAGGAGCGATCCGCCACGGGTCGCTCGCCGTTGGCCGCAAGTGCGTCATCGGGCCCACCCAGCGAGAACGGGATGAACCCTCGCGCGAGTAGGTCTCCCATCGCGGTTCCGTCGAGCGGGCGTGACAGCAAGAAACCCTGTGCGCGAACGCAACCCAGGCTCAGCAGCGTTCTGACGGCTTCCTCGGTCTCGACGCCTTCGGCCACCACCTCCAACTCGAAGGCGTCGGCCAGGGCGACGATCGCGCGCGCGATCGCCAAGTCCCCTGCGTTGTTGCCGAGCTCGCTGACGAAGCTGCGGTCGATCTTGATGGTGTCGACCGGGAGTGACTTCAGGTGGGTCAGCACGCTGTGCCCGGTGCCGAAGTCATCGACGGCCACCTTCACCCCGACGGCCTTCAGCCCCGCGATCGTGACGCGGGCCGCCTCGATGTCCTTGACGACGACGCTCTCGGTGATCTCAAGGCACACCGAACCCGGGTCGAGGCCGAACTCGTCGATGGTGCGGGCGACGCTGTCGACAAATCCCTCCGCGACGAGTTGCACGGGTGACACGTTGACGCGCAACACGATGTCCTTGGCCAGCCCGGCTAACCGCCATCTGCTCAACTGCGCGCACGCCATCTTCAGCACGAGCCGTCCCAGTTCGCCTGCGAGGTTGGTGGATTCGGCGACGGCGATGAACGAGTCGGGTAGGAGCAGTCCCCGCGTCGGATGATTCCAGCGGACCAGCGCCTCGGTCGCCACCACCGCCCCGGTCCGCAGGTCGACCTCGGGTAGGTAGTGCAGAACCAAACCGCCGCTTTCGATTCCGCCGCGCAGGTGCAACTCGATGTCGTTGCGGAATTCGCTCTTCAGGGCCAGGTCTTCGGTGAACACGGCGACGGCGTCACCGCCGGCACTCTTGGCCGACATCAGCGCCTGGTCGACTCGGCGCATCAGATCCGACGCAGCGTCGCGACCGGGAACACCCACCGCCACGCCGATGCTGACGGTGCGGTTCAGGATCTCGTCGTTGATCGTGACCCGCCCGCGCAGACCCGCCTGCACCCTGTGGGCGTAGGACTCGGCCTCGGCCAGCCCCATCGGTGCGGCGGGGATGACTATGAATTCGTCGCCACCGAGTCGTGCGATCAGATCGGGCTCGCCGACGGGTTCGCGCAGTCGGCCTGCGAAGAACGCGATGAACCGATCCCCCGCGTGATGGCCGAGGAAGTCGTTGATGGCCTTGAGCCGGTCCAGGTCGAGGAACAGCGCCGCAACCGGACCCGGCTGACCGGCCGCGAGGCGGCGTTCAAGGTGGGCGATCAGTGCCCTGCGACTGTAGAGACCGGTCAGGTCGTCGTGCTCCGCCAGGTACTTGAGCCGGTTCTCAGCGAAGATGCGCGCCTGCAACTGCGCGAACAGGGTTGCGATCATCTGCAACGCGTTCAGTTCGTCGACGGTCCATTCACGGTCACCGAACTTGATGAAACCCAGTACGCCCGTGGTGACGTCGCCTGAGAGCAGCGGCACGCACGCCAGCGAGATCGACGGGACGGTAGTGCCCTCTTCGATGCGGCGCTGGTATCCGTCGGTCGCCGGCTCCGGCCGGATCACCAGGGGCGCCTTGAGGTGTTCGGCCATCGCGAAGACCGGATCTGCGTCGGCGAAGTACACCACTCCGATGGGGTCGGGGTCGGGAACGTACGCCCGTACCGGCCCCTCCGCGATCAGCTTGGTGGCATGGAGCTCATGATCGTTGTGACGCAGGAAGCAAGTGTCGAGTACGAGATAATCGGCCAGGTCGGTCAGCACGTGCTCACTGATCGCGATCGCGGTGTCGACGTTCGCCGCCATCAGTTCTGACGCGACCTTGGTGACGACCTCTTCGAGGCTTCGCGGCATGCCCTTACGGTAACCAAGGTGAATTTTTACGCAAACGCAAACGCAAACGATTCGTGTCTCTGCGGCTCTTCACCGATGCCGGTCCGCTGATTGCCAGGCGCAACACCAGGATCTGGGTGGCGTCGGGCTCGGTGTCGACGAGCGCACGGAACTGCGATTGCAGTGTCGCCAGGTCCTCGGAGAAGGTGTCCGACAGCTCCTTGAACTCCTCGGGCGTGCGGGCGTAGAGGAACACCGGTGACACCGGTTGGACCGCCAGGCCGTGTTGTTGCGCGGTGATCCACACCGCCTCCATGGCCGACCCGCCGCGGACGAAGTCCGCCAATTCGTGGCCGGTCACCGACACCACGGCGAGCCCAGAGCTGGCCTGCACCCTGTCTCTGGTGTCGTCGCCGAGCGCCGAGCCTGCGTTCCATGCGGCGAGGTGGGCCATCACTTCCGGGCGGCGCAGGATGCCCATGACGGCGTAGTCCCCCGCGTCGAGTTCGAGGCTGCGCACGTCGATACCGGTGTCCGGGTCAGAGTCTCCCGGCCAACGAAGCTCGGAGAACATCTCCGCGTGCAGGCGGGCGGTCAGGTACCGGGTCCGGTCTGCGGCGGCGAGGATCGTGGCGGCGGCGTCGATGTCCGATCGGTCGGTCAGCACCCTGAGCCGGGCCCCGTGCCGGTCGGCGACCGCGTGCATAGCCGCGACGGTCTCCGCGCTCAGTGCCCCCGGTTCGCCGTGGCGCCGGTTGGTTTCGCGCTCCAGCATGGGCTGGTACAGCGCGGCGAGTTCGGGGGCGGCGTCGTGACCGAAGCGCAGGGTCGCGGCCAGCGGCGACCGTCCGTCGTCGACGCTGGCCGGTCCGAGCCGGCCGTGCGCGGCCGCGGCGACCCTGGCGTTGAACAGCGCGGCGCCGACGGCGACGGCGCTGCCCCTCAGCTCGACGTCCATGGCCGAGGTGAACTCGGGCGCAACGCGGATCGTCACCGATTCCTCGTCGGCGTCGACGTACCAGGGCTGCACGTTGCCCCCGGATGGGGCCCGGATCGCCGCCGCCGCAACGACATCCGACAGATCATTGGGCTCCTGGTCGGCCTGCGGCTCCGCCTCGGCCGAGGTGTCCGCACTGGCCATCTCCGGCTCGCGAAGGTTGTCAAGCGCCCATCCCACGTCGATGCGGGTCCGGCCCGACCCGAGGGGCTCACCAAGCCCGATGCGGCGCACCGCCTCGGCCAGCGCGGTCGCACCTAAGGTCACGTCGCCGGCAAGCTGCGGCCATGTCGAAAGTGAACGGTCCACTTCGACCAGCGATGCCGCCATCCGTGGGGACAGACGTTCGGCGTCCAGGTAGCGCAGGACGTGCGGGATCTTGTCCCGGTTGCTCATCCCCGGAAGCAATGCGAGGTCGATCTCGCCGAGCAAGCCGTGCAGGATGGGTCGCTGCGGGTCCAGGTCGAAGCGTTCCACGTCGACCAGGCCGCGGTCACTGGTCGCCATCAACACCGGAATTCCGCGGGCCTTTGCTCCTTGGCGCACCAGAGCCTTCATGTCCAGCGAGTCGCACTCTTCGACGACGATGTCGAGTCCGTCGAGGAACTCGTCGACGGTGTCGTGGGTCAGTCCGGCGTCGAGCACCCGAACCGGAAGGTAGGGGTCCAGTTCGGCGATGCGCCGAGACGTGACCGTCGCCTTGTTCACCCCGAGATCGAACAGCGTGCCCGGGACCCGGTTCAGGTTGGACAGTTCAAGGCCGTCGAAGTCGGCGAGCCGCAGCTCGCCGCACAGCCCTTGCGCGGCCAGGGTGTGCGCGATGACGTGACCGACACTCAGTCCGGCGACGCCGATCCGCAGGGTAGCGAGGCGGGCTTGTTCTGCCGCGGTGATCATGTTGCGGTTGCGGTCGAGGCGGAGCGCGCGGAATCCCCGCGGCCCGAGCACGGCGACGACGGCTCGCCGCCACGGGTAGTAGGCCCACCGAATGCCCTCTGCGAGCAGAGCGGCATCGGGCTCTGGCGGCAGCCGGCGCAGGGCGTTCTCCTGTGCCTCGTGTTCGTCGAGGAACGCCACCCGCTGGTCGGCGCGCAGCTCGTCGATCATGTCCCGGTCGGACGCGTCGCGTGGGTCCAGCAGCACTGCCGCATGGGCTCCTGCGTCGGTCCCGGCTCGGTCGATTCTCACGTCGGGATCTCCAAGTCGTTGGCACCCACCGGGTTCCGGTCCGGATGCGGGCCCGAATCGGGCCGCCCGCGACCATCCTGAACGGAACGGCGAGCGGGAATTCGTCGTCGAGTGAACATATCTCGACTCGGCGGATGAACTGGCCAGGCCCAAGGGTCGCTTCGAGCATCGCGAAGTGATCGCCGATGCAAGCCCGGGGTCCACCCCCGAACGGGATGTACTGCCAGAGGTCTCGACTCTTCATGTTGTCCGCGCTGAACCGGTCGGGGTCGAAGGCCAACGGCCGGTCCAGAGTGTGGGATCGCGCTGCACTGCCAGCCTGCGAAGATCAGCAACATGCCTGCGGGCACCCGGTATCCGCCGACCTCGACGTCGCGGGTGGCCAGCCGGGTCCCCGTCGGCCCTGGGGGACATAGCCGCAACGCCTCTCGCAGCACCTGGACCGTGTAGTCCAGGTGTGCGACGTCATCGGGCTCCAGTTCGCGGTCGGGGAGGGCGGCGACTTCGGCGGCCACCCGGTCCTGAATCTCGGGGTGACGCCCCAGTTCCCACATCGCGTAGGTGAGCGTGGTCGCCGTGGTGTCGTGCCCTGCGAAGAGGAACACGATCAGCTCGTCGGCAATCTCGCTGTCGGACAGGCTATTTCCCGACTCCGGATCGGTTGCCGCGATCAGCGCCTGAACCAACGGGGCGTCCGTGGTCGGGTCGGCGCGACACCGGGCCAGGATGTCGCCCGCGAGGCGATGCAGCGCGTCGCTCCCGGCGAACGCGCGCCGCCGCGCCGGTGTCGGCAGCCAGCGGGGCGCACGCACGGGGCGTAGCGACCGATCGGCGACGTAGGTCAGCGCGGTGCGCAACGGCTCGGCGATGTCGTCGACGTGATCGGTGAGGTCCAGACCGAGGACCGAGCGGCCAAGCGCCCTCAAGGTCAAGGTTCGGCATTCGGCATCGAGGTCGACGACGTCGCCCTCCACCCAGCCCGCGGACACCTTCTCCGCGGCTTCGGCCATGTGCCCGCCGAATTCCCGCACGCGTTGTTTGGTGAAGACCGGTTGCAGCGTTCGCTTGCGCGGCAGCCACTGCTCATAGGGGAGGTTGAACAGATTTCCGCCGAGCACCCTGAGCAGCTCGGAGAGGATCAGCGACGTCTTGTCGACGGCACCGTCCTTGACGGAGAGGATGTCGCGGATCGCCTGCGGGGACGTGGCCACGACGATCGGGGGCATCAGCCAGTTTGGGCCAAGCCGGAACCGGGTCACCGGCCCGCCTGCGTCGCGGAGCTCGTCCATCCCGGTGTGGAACGACCGCAGCGCGCGGGCCCGCTGCCGGTAGGGCAAGGGGTTCTTCGGTGGTAACGGCAGCGACGCCAGATCGGCGGATGCCGTGTCAGTCACCGGGCCCCCTTCCGGATTTGTTAGTCAATGCAAGGACTCTATGCCAGCGTGCGCAGCGGCCGCCGGGGTGGAGATGTGCCGTCCCCTAAACAGAGCCCATCCCCTAATCGAAATCCCCTACGGGGGACGCCACCGCGACGGGTCGGGCACCGATCCGCGTGGCGCTCAATCGCCTTAGCGTCGATTCATGATCACGAACCGACACGCCGCGGCACACACGCTGGGCATCTCCATCGGCGCCACCAACCTGGTGGCTACCTCGGGATCGCAGGCCGTCGTGCACCCCGCCGTACTTCGCACCGCACAGGGCGGCTGGCTCAGCGGTTTCGTCGACCGCATCGGCGATCCGGTGCCGCTGGTCGCCTCCGACGGCTCCACCCACCGCCCCGAAGCGCTGCTGACCGAGGCCTTGGAAACCGTGACCAGCGCGCTGCCCAACGCCGAAATGGTGTCCGACGTGGCGGTGACGGTGCCTGCGCACTGGCCGTCGTCCGTCGTCGACGCGCTGCGGACGAGCCTGCCGCGCACCACGCGATTGGTCCCCGACACCACGGCGGCGCTGCGGGCGCTGCGGGCAAACCCCGGCCTGCCGTCGCGCGGTGTGGTCGCGGTCTGCGACTTCGGTGGCAGCGGAACCAGCATCACGCTGGTCGACGCGACCGCGGATTACGCCCGCATCGGCGACACGGTCCGGCTCGGCGACTTCTCCGGCGATCTCATCGATGGGGCGATTCTGCGCAAGGTGGTGGCCGAGCTCGGCGACGCCGCGCAGACCGACCCGTCCGGCACTGCCATGGTGGGCTCGCTGACCCGGTTGCGCGAGGCGTGCAAGCTGGCCAAGCATCGGCTTTCGGCGGACACGGCGGCGGCAATCGCCGTCGACCTGCCGGGCCAGCGCACCAGCATCCGGTTGACCAGGATCGAACTCGAACAACTCCTCGACGAGCCGCTGGACGGTTTCCTCGCCGCGCTCGACGACACGCTGGACCGCAACGGCGTCCAGCCTGCGCACGTCAGCGCAGTCGCGACCATCGGCGGTGGCGCACGCATTCCGCTTCTCACCCAACGGCTCTCACAGCACCTGCGCACCGACGTCGTGACCACGCCGCATCCGCAGCTGACGGCCGCCGCGGGCGCGTCGCTACTGGCGGCCAGCTCGCAGGCCGACGAAACCGCGACCACGCTCACGCCGACTTCACCGACCGAGGCCGCACCGCCGGCCGCCGCGGTGGCACCTGCCGCGCTGGCCTGGTCGCAAGCCTCCGACGACGTGGATGACGTGACCGTCGCCGCCGCGCAACCTGCCCCTCTGGATTCACTCCCGTCGCTTCGCTCGCCCCGGCAGTTCAGCAGGCCAGCCGTCGAGTTCGGCGAGCACGATTGGGACGACGTCGCCCCGCGCAGGCGTGGACCGCTGGTCGCCTTCGGCGCGTCCGCAGCCGCGGCGATCGCCGCACTGGCGGTCTTCGGTATCACGCAGTTCCACGGTGAAACGGCGCCGGCGAGCTCAGCGAGCAGCATCGTCGTGTCGACCGCACCGGCCACCTCGACCCAGCCGGTGGTAGCACCCGTCGCCGAGACGGCCTCCGTCATCGTCAAGCCGCCGCCACCCCGTCTGGTGCCCGTTGGGGGTCCCCGCCCCCAGCAGCCGGCACCCCAGACCGTGACGGTCGCGCCGGTCACCACCACGGTTACAGCAACGCCCACCACCACGCCGACGACGACCCCCACCACAACGTCGAAGACCACCCCAACGACGACGTCTCCGACGAGTACCACGACCCCTTCGCCGCCGACGTCGACACCGGAGATGACGATCAAGACGATTCCGATCGATCCGGGCCCGGGGAACGGAAAGTAGTGACTTAGGTCAGCCTTCGTAGCGTGGCTCAACCCCTAGATGCAACTATGAGCAGGCATCTAGCATAAGTTACCCGTCAGTAACCAGGATCAAGTTACTGGCTGGTAACTTGGAACGGGGAGGCCCGCGGTGGATACGCAGACGTTGATCAGGCTGGTCATCGGCCTACTGATGACGGCCGTCGTACTGGTCTTCGCCGCGAAGCGCGTGCTCTGGCTGACGAACCTGATCCGGTCGGGGCAGCCGACCCTGGACGAGGACGCCCGCAAGGACAACATCCCCACCCGCTTCCTCACGCAGATGAAGGAGGTGTTCGGGCAAACCCGGCTGCTGCGCTGGTCGATCCCCGGCATCGCCCACTTCTTCACCATGTGGGGCTTCTTCATCCTGGCCAGCGTCTACCTCGAGGCCTACGGCGTCCTGTTCGACCCGAGGTTCGCCATTCCGTTCGTCGGCCATTGGGACGCGCTGGGCTTCCTGCAGGACTTCTTCGCGCTCGCCGTGCTGCTCGGCATCACCACGTTCGCCATCATCCGACTGCGCTCGGAGCCCAAGGAATACGGCCGTGACTCGCGGTTCTACGGCTCGCACACCGGTGGCGCGTGGCTGATCCTCTTCATGATCTTCAACGTCATCTGGACCTACGCGCTGTTCCGCGGCGCGGCGGTGGCGACCGGGAACCTGCCCTTCGGCTGGGGAGCGTTCTTCTCGCACGGCATCGGCACGCTGCTGGCACCGCTCGGGCACAACGTCAACGAGATCATCGAGACCGTCGCCCTGATGCTGCACATCGGCGTGATGCTGGTGTTCCTGCTGATCGTGCTGCACTCCAAGCACCTGCACATCGGTCTTGCGCCCGTCAACGTCACCTTCAAGCGGCTGCCCAACGCGCTTGGCCCGCTGCTGCCGATGGAGTCGGGCGGCCAGCTGATCGACTTCGAGGATCCCGCAGAGGACGCGGTGTTCGGCCGCGGCAAGATCGAGGACTTCACCTGGAAGGGCTACCTCGACCTCACCACGTGCACGGAGTGCGGCCGCTGCCAGTCGCAGTGCCCGGCGTGGAACACCGGAAAGCCCTTGTCTCCCAAGCTCGTCATCATGGACCTGCGCGATCACCTGATGGCCAAGGCGCCCTACATCCTCGGCGAGAAGCCGCGTGCGCTCGAGGGCATGGACCTGGAGACCCCGCACGAAGAGGGCCACCACGTCCCGGAATCCGGCTTCGGCCGCGTGCCCGGCTCGGGTCCGGCGCAGGACCTCCGTCCGCTCGTCGGCACCCTCGAGCAGGGCGGCGTCATCGACCCCGACGTGCTGTGGTCGTGCACGAACTGCGGCGCGTGCGTCGAACAGTGCCCGGTCGACATCGAGCACATCGACCACATCGTCGACATGCGCCGCTACCAGGTGATGGTGGAATCGGAGTTCCCCGGCGAGCTCGGCGTGCTGTTCAAGAACCTCGAGAACAAGGGCAACCCGTGGGGTCAGAACGCCAAGGACCGCACCAACTGGATCGACGAGGTCGACTTCGACGTCCCGGTCTACGGCGAGGACGTCGACAGCTTCGAGGGCTACGAGTACCTGTTCTGGGTCGGTTGCGCAGGCGCCTATGAGGACCGCGCCAAGAAGACCACCAAGGCCGTCGCCGAACTGCTGGCCACCGCAGGGGTGAAGTTCCTGGTGCTTGGCACCGGGGAGACCTGCACCGGCGACTCGGCCCGTCGCGCGGGCAACGAGTTCCTGTTCCAGCAGCTCGCCGCCCAGAACGTGGAGACCATCAACGAGCTGTTCGAGGGCGTCGAGACGGTCGACCGCAAGATCATCGCGACCTGCCCGCACTGCTTCAACACGATCGGGCGCGAGTACCCGCAGCTCGGCACCAACTACACCGTGCTGCACCACACCCAGCTGCTCAACCGGCTGATCCGCGACAAGAAGCTCGTTCCGGTCTCCCCGGTTTCTCAAGACGTCACCTACCACGACCCGTGCTTCCTCGGCAGGCACAACAAGGTCTACGAGCCACCGCGTGAGTTGATCGACGCGTCGGGCGCCACGCTCAAGGAGATGCCGCGGCACGCCGACCGCGGCCTGTGCTGCGGCGCGGGCGGTGCGCGGATGTGGATGGAAGAGCACATCGGCAAGCGCGTCAACCACGAACGCGTCGAGGAGGCGCTGGACACCGGCGCGTCGAAGATCGCCACCGGGTGCCCGTTCTGCCGCGTGATGATGACCGATGGCGTCGACGACGTCGCGGCCGCAAGGGACGTGGAGAAGACAGAGGTCCTCGACGTCGCCCAGCTGCTCCTCGCGTCGCTGGACAAGAGTTCCGTCACGCTGCCCGCCAAGGGCGCCGCTGCAGAGGCTGCGGCAGCGCGGGCGGAGGAAGCCGCCGCCAAGGCTGAGACAGCTCCTGCCGAGGCAAAGCCCTCCACGGACGACGAAGACGACGAGGCCAAACCCGCAGCGGCGGGCGACGCTGCGGCAGATGCCAAGCCGGTCACAGGCCTCGGCTTGGCTGGCGGCGCGAAGCGTCCCGGCGCCAAGAAGACTGCCGCACCCGCGGCGGAGGCTCCGGCGGCCGCGCCGGCGCCGGTGAAGGGCCTCGGCATCGCAGGTGGCGCCAAGCGTCCTGGTGCCAAGAAGGCAGCTGCTCCGGCGGCCGAGACCGCGTCGGCTGCACCTGCCGAGGCGACGCCCGCGGCGCCTGCCAAGCCAGAACCCGAGGTCAAGGGCCTCGGCATCGCCTCGGGCGCACGCCGGCCCGGTGCCAAGAAGGCCGCTCCGGCCGCCGCACCCGCTGCGGAATCCGCCCCCGCCGCACCCGCCGAAACGGCTCAGACAGCGCCGGAGCCCGAGTCCGCCAAACCCGAGCCGGAGGTCAAGGGCCTTGGTATCGCTGCGGGTGCCCGTCGCCCCGGCGCCAAGAAGGCGGCTCCTGCCGCCGCACCCGCGAAACCGGCTGAGCCAGAACCCAAGCCGGAACCGACCGAAACCGCTTCCGCCAACGGAGAATCCGCTGAGCCGACCAAACCGGAGCCGCCGGTGGTGGGCCTCGGTATCAAGCCGGGTGCTCGACGGCCCGGCAAGCGGTAACGGCGGAATTACTAATTCGCTGGACGGTAATGGGACTATGAAGGACGTGAGCACCCAACAGGTTCCGTGGCACACCGGCCACCAGCCGCGACAGCGCACTTTCGCGCAGTCGACCAAGTTGCAGGACGTCCTGTACGAGATCCGCGGTCCGGTGCACGATCACGCCGCCCGGCTCGAGGCCGAGGGGCATCGCATCCTCAAGCTGAACATCGGCAATCCCGCGCCGTTCGGGTTCGAGGCGCCGGACGTCATCATGCGCGACATGATCCAGGCGCTGCCGTACGCCCAGGGGTACTCCGACTCCAAGGGCATTCCGAGCGCGCGCCGCGCAGTGTTCACCCGCTACGAATTGGTCGACGGTTTCCCACGTTTCGACATCGACGACGTCTACCTCGGCAACGGGGTGTCCGAGCTCATCACGATGACGCTGCAGGCGCTGCTCGACAACGGCGACCAAGTCCTGATCCCAGCACCGGACTACCCGCTGTGGACCGCATCGACGGCGCTTGCCGGCGGCACCCCCGTGCACTACCTGTGCGACGAGACGCAGGGCTGGATGCCCGACATCGCCGACCTGGAATCGAAGATCACCGACCGCACCAAGGCGCTCGTCGTGATCAACCCGAACAACCCGACCGGAGCGGTGTACAGCCGCGAGGTGCTTCAGCAGATGGCCGACCTGGCCCGCAAGCACCAGCTGCTGATCCTGGCCGACGAGATCTACGACAAGATCCTGTACGACGAGGCCAAGCACATCGCCATGGCGTCGGTCGCGCCCGATCAGCTGTGCCTGACGTTCAACGGGCTGTCGAAGGCCTACCGGGTCGCCGGTTACCGGGCGGGCTGGCTGGTGATCACCGGCCCGAAGGAACACGCCACCAGCTTCATCGAGGGCATCAGCCTGCTGTCGAACATGCGGTTGTGCCCGAACGTGCCCGCGCAGCACGCCATTCAGGTGGCACTCGGCGGGCATCAGAGCATCGACGACCTGGTGCTGCCCGGCGGCAGGCTGCTGGAGCAGCGCGACGTCGCGTGGAGCAAGCTCAACGAGATCCCCGGGGTGTCGTGCGTCAAGCCCGAGGGTGCGCTCTACGCGTTCCCGCGCCTCGATCCCGAGGTGCACGACATCCACGATGACGAGCAGTTGGTGCTCGACCTGCTGCTGCAGGAGAAGATCCTGGTCACCCAAGGCACCGGATTCAATTGGCCCGCACCGGATCACCTGCGCATCGTGACGCTGCCGTGGGCCCGCGACCTGGCCAACGCCATCGAACGGCTCGGCAACTTCCTGGCGAGCTACCGCCAGTAGTCGGGCATCCCGCACATCCACCAATCGTCCCCCAAGGGGATGGGCGACTGGCAATAAATGCCGCCGTAGAGGTCGGAGTCCAGAGGGGACGCGTCGGGGCTGTACATGTAGCCCCCGGTGTCGTCGGGCAGCCCGAGCCGCTGCGGGTAGTACTTGGTCGTGCCGTCGGTTTCCACACGCCCCTCCTCGGTGAGGAACCGCAGCGGCACGGGCAGTACGTCGCCCACGAGCGCCGCGTCGAACAGCGCGCGGGGCGCGTTGAACCACATCCGCGGCGCGACCACCCACACCGAGTTCACCACCGCCATGACGACGACGAGCGCAGGCACCAGAGTCAGAAGCAGGCCCCAGCAGCGGCCGTTGACTACCGCCGCAACCACCGCGACGAACCCAAGCACGTACAGCGCCGTCGCGAACATCCCGACCAGTCCGTCGACCAGTCCCAACCACGGCCTCCACCAATGCCATTCGAGCCCGACGAGCCAGCACGCGAGACCAATCCAGAACACCTGCCGCCACCGACGGACAGGGCCCGCGCCCCCGAAATGCGTCCTGTCGCTTTCCCCCACGGAAGTCATCATGACCACGGGTCGTCGACTCCGCTACGCCCAACGGCAAATCATCACGAGTCCTCCCCAGGACCTTCACGAGATCTCCACCTCTACCCTGTCCGGGTGGCGCATTCACACTCGCACTCGCAGCCGTCCGGCCCT
>Ga0137412_10003147_pt1 | contig 13180 bp, 10 predicted proteins | sample CZODoug2_1_16fun_FD_122160 | JGI IMG/M metagenome (GOLD analysis project Ga0137412, IMG submission 122160) | Vadose zone soil fungal communities from Angelo Coast Range Reserve, California, USA - CZODoug2_1_16fungal (Hybrid Assembly) | ecosystem: Environmental > Terrestrial > Soil > Vadose zone... | reverse complement strand
TGCCGGTGGCGTTCGCGTCGGCGGTGCCGGTTACGGTCGCACCCCGCACGACGGTGGTGTTCAGGTTGATCTCGTTGCCGGTGCCATAGCCATTGGGAGGGTTCTGGTTGAGGGTCGTGCCGGTGCAGGTGGCGGTGACATTATTCTTGGCGTCCGGGTCGCATCTGGCCTGCGCCCGTTCGCTTGCCGCAACGGATGCGACCAAGAGACCGAGCATCATGGCGTGCCGCCGCATGGCGAGGCCCGGGCCGGCCACGCAGGTTGCGGCGCCAACGCCGGTTTTTTTGCCAACGCCCGCGAACGGCGATCCACTCACACTCATCCCAGCCTCCATCCGAAACCATTGATTTCGGACGTGACTTAAACGAAGCCGCCGGATGCGCGCGTCAACCAGCGGGTTGACGCCATGTCGAAATGCGATGGTTGAACACCGATTGCCGCGCCGCGTTGCTCATCCGCAACAATCATTGCGGCAACCAGCTTGATCAGCTCGGTCTGACGGTTGGTGCCGGTGTTCGGCTCTCGCAACCATAACAACGATATGGAAATTCATCGAACACCCCACCGCAAACGCGCCCGATGAATTTCAGAACGAGGTGCGGAGATCGCCGGCGGCGGCGCCGGTCTTGCGGCGATCTGCGGGAACACTGGCGCGCGGCGGGATCGGGCTTCGTCCGTTGGCGACATCGGTTCGGTCGCCGGGAGCCGGCCACGGGTTATACCAGAGCTCGGTGGATTCAATCGACACCGAGACAGGTTCGGCATACCGGTCGACGCCGATGAGCCAGAGGAGCTCAATCACAACGGCAATGGCTAACAACATCACTGAGAACTTCGTCACAGTGTGGCTCCTGGTTGCCGGCGGCCGGCACAGGGTCCGGCGCGAATACCGGTTCTTTTGCCGGCGCCTGCGAGAGACGATTCGCTCATCTGAGCCTCCATCCGAAACGGGTGATTTCAGGCGTGTCTTAACGAAGCCGCCGGACGCGCGCGTCACCCGTCAGGATGACGCCATGTCGAAATGCGGTCGCGGCACACCGGTCGTTGCGCCGCCGCAACAATCATTGCCGCCGCAACGGGCCGGCGTGCGCGGCAACCAGCTTGATCAGCTCGGTTTGCCGGTTGGTGCCGGTCTTGGCAAACACGCGCTGAAGATGCGTCTTGACGGTGGCTTGCGAGATTCCGACAGCGTCGGCCACCGCCGAAATGCCGTCGAACTCGCTCACGGCCGCGAGCACGCGCAGTTCGCCCGGCGTGAGCCCGTAAAGCTTCGACATCGATTCCATCGCCGACGGCACGGCGAGCGAGGTCTGGTGAACGAACACCGCCGCCACCGCGGCAAAGCTTATTCCGGTTTCACGCCTCGCTCCGGAGGTCAGCGGGAGGACATGGGCGAGCCATGGCGCTTGCGGCGGAGCCGAGAGCGGGACCGCGATGCCGCTCACACCGACGCCTGCATCCCCCTCACCGGCCGCGGCGATGACGTCCGCCAGCACTGGGCGCGAATCCGCGGTTGCCAGCGCATCGTTTCTCAGGCGAAGAATCTTTCGGTCCTCGAGCATCTCCTGACCGGACGGGTTGGCAAATACGACGCGGCCATTGCTGTCGACGAGGAAGACAGCGGCGACGAGGCCGTTCAATGCTGCCATCAAGGCCATCGTTTCGGCCGTCTTGAGCACATTCCCGATCAGCGCCGCCCGGCGAATATGTGGAACGATGAGGTGCGCGCGCCGGCGCGCCTCGTCGTCGACCATGCCGTGGTCCTCGTGACGAAACACGCCAAACAGCGCCGCGCCGGTTGCCGACTTGTCGAGCGGCGTCGACAGACAATCCACTATGCCCTGTGGCGTTGCCCACTCCTGATGCAAACGCGTATCCGCGAACTCGCGGTAAGGCATGACATCCGCCACCGCGACCAGTTGCCCGATGTCGGCCAGGCAGTGGGCTGGCGTGGTCGGATCCAGCCCGACATATTTCGAGAAGTAGAGTTGCTGATAATGCGGGTCGATGCCGAACTGGTGATACACGGCGCCGGCGGCGGTGGCGGAACTCTTGCAATAGATCGACGCCGCCGATCCGCCGACGAATTCCGTCAAATTCTCCAACACGCCCGGCCACAGGGTGGCATCGAGCGCCGTGTCGTAAATGTTACCAATCAGCTCTAAAAGGACTTTCGTTTCTAGGTTCACTGGCTCTGCTGCTCGCCGCGGGAAGACTTTATTGCCGTGCACAAGGAATCGCGTCATCCGATCGAGTGACGCGCGGGGCTGCACCTGCCACTTTCACTTTACTTTCGCAGCCGGGCGCTGCGGGCATCGATCGTCGCGCCGCGTTGCCCAGCCGCGACAATCATTGCCGCCGCAACGGGCCGGCGTGCGCGGCAACCAGCTTGATCAGCTCGGTTTGCCGGTTGGTCGCGCCCTGGACTACCGTCGCGCCAGATCGATACTCGACTGTCCGGGATGGCTTTGGATGTAACGAAACAGCCGCGCCTTGAAGATCGGCAGCCGGATGCCAACCACCGTTTCGACCATCGGCTGATGACATTTGAGACAGAACTCGGTCGCCATCGGGTCACCGCCGTTCGCGAGGCTCGTTGGCTTCGCTCTCATAATCCAGATCGGCGCGCTTTCCGGCGGCCAATATCGCGAGAACGCCAGCGCCAAAAATTGTGCCGAAGCTGAGCCCGAGGATCAATCCAGTGACGAATGGCATGGCTACCTCTTTCAAGTAACCGCCGCGCCGCCTGTCAGGGAGGCTTGCGGCGGCGCGGCGTCTGAGCCGGGCGACAGATGTTGAGATTGGCCTCCTTCCCGGTGCCATAGCCGCCAGAATCGTTCTGGTTGGCGGTGGTCCCGGTGCAGGTGACGGTGGCGTTGAGAAGCGGGTTAGCCGCCGTGGTTCGGCGGCGCGCCGGCAGCCTGCGCCCGTTGGTTTGCCGCAAAGGAAGCGATCAAAAGAGGCCGAACATCATGGCGTGCCGCCGCATGGCGAGGCTCGGGCCGGCCGCACAGGGTCCGGCGCGATTGCCGGTCTTTTTGCCGGCGCCTGCGAGAGGCGATTCGCTCATCCTAAGTCTCCATCCGAAACGGTTGATTTCGGACGTAGCTTAACGAAGCCGCCGGACGCGCGCGTCAACCGGCGGGTTGACGGCATGTCGAAATGCGGTGGCGGAACACTGATCGCCGCGTCGCTCAGCCGCGACAATCATTGCCGTCGCAACGGGCTGGCGTGAGCGGCAACCAGCTTGATCAGCTCGGTCTGACGGTTGGTATTGGTCTTCGCAAACACGCGCTGAAGATGCGTCTTGACGGTAGCTTCCGAAACACCCACGACGTCGGACACCGCCGAAATGCCGCCGAACTCGCTCACCGCCGCGAGCACGCGCAGCTCGGCCGGCGTGAGCCCGTAAAGCTTTGACATCGATTCCATCGCCGACGGCACCTCGAGCGACGTCTTGCGCACGAACACCGCCGCTGTCGCGGCAAAGTTCTTTCCGGCTTGCCGCCGCGCGCCCGAAATCAGCGGGAGGACATGCGCGAGCCATGGCATTTGCGGCGGAAACGAGAGTGGGACCGCGATGCCCCGTGTGCCTAACGCCGCATCGCCCTCGCCTGCCGCGGCGATGACGTCCGGCAGCGCCGGACGCGAATCCGCGGTTGCCAATGCGCCGTTTCTCAGACGAAGAATCCTTCCGTCGTCGAGCATCTCCCGACCGGACAGGTTGGCAAATACGACGCGGCAATTCCTGTCGACGAGGAAGACACCGGCGGCGAGGCCATCCAATGCTTTCGTGAAGGCCGTCGTTTCGGCCGTCTTGATATCCAGCCCCAGCGCATTGCCGACCACCGCCGCACGGCGAATGTGAGGAGTAATGAGGGCCGCCCGCCGGCGCATCTCGTCGTCAACGAGCCCATGCTGCTCATTGCGAAACACGCTGAACAGCGCCACGCTGTCTGCCGACTTGTCGAGCGGCGTCGTCAGAAAATCCGCCAGACCCTGCGGCCTGCCCCACTCCCTGTAGAACGTCGTTTCCACGAATTCGCAATAAGGAATGAAATCCGCCGTCGAGGCCAGTTGCCCGACCTGGGTCAGGCACTGACCCGGCATGGTCGGATCCAGCCTGACATATTTCGAGGAGTAGAGTTGCTGATAATGCGGATCCTTGCCGAACTGGTGATACACGGCGCAGTTAGTTGAACTCTTGCAATAGATCGCCGCCGCCGATCCGCCGACGAATTCCGCCAACTTCTTCAAGACCCCCGGCCACAGGGCAGGAACGAGCGGAGCGTCGTAAATGTTACCAATCAGCTCTAAAAGAAGCCTTGTTTCATCGATCATTGAGTCTACCTTGCCACGCCCGGCACATTCATACTGCAACGCACAAGAAACCGCATCAACCGAGCGGTTGATAAGGTGGCGCGCGATCACGAAGGCAAAGCACGCTAGCGAAAAATGCTAGCGTCGCTTTTCGACTTGAAGTTCCTGATCGGGATTGCGGCTGCGCACGCGACCACGCCCTCGCTATTCCGCCGCCGAGATGCGGGTGAATTCCGTCGCCTGGCGCTCGAACAGCCCGCGATAGATTCCTCCGGTCCGGGTGGCGAGCGCGGCATGGGTACCCTGCTCGACGATCTCGCCGCGGTCGAACACCAGGATGCGGTCGAGGCTGCGCACCGTCGACAGCCGGTGCGCGATCACGATCGAGGTGCGTCCCTTGATGAGCCGCTCCATCGCCTGCTGGATCAAGGCCTCCGATTCGGAATCGAGGCTCGACGTCGCCTCGTCGAGGATCAAAACCGGCGCGTCGGCGAGAAACGCGCGCGCCAGCGCGACGCGCTGCCGCTCGCCGCCCGACAGCTTGACGCCGCGTTCGCCGACCAGCGTGCCGTAGCCCTTCGGCAGCCGCAGGATGAACTCATGCGCATTGGCAAGACGCGCGGCCTGCTCGATCGCCGCCATGCTGGCGCCCGGCCGGCCATAGGCGATGTTCTCGGCCAGCGACCGGTGAAACAGGATCGGATCCTGCTGCACGATCGCGATCTGGCTGCGCAGCGAATGCTGCGTCGCCTGAGCGATATCCTGACCGTCGATCAGGATTCGTCCGCCGCTGACGTCGTAAAGCCGCTGCACCAGCTTGACGAAGGTGGTCTTGCCGGAGCCGGAGCGGCCGACCAGCCCAACGCGTTCGCCGGCGCGGATGTCCACCGACAGCCCGTCATACAGCGCGACGCGATGGCCGCCGTAGAGGAATGTCACATCCTCGAACACGATGCGTCCGCCGTGGACGCTGATCGGCAGCGCGTCAGCGGCGTCGGCAATGCCGATCGCCTCGTCGTGAACAGCGACAAGTTCCTCCATGTCGTTCACCGAACGCTGCAGGTTGTTGATGTGCATGCCGACATCGCGCAAATAGGCGTGGATGATGTAATAGCTGGTCAGCACGTAGGTGACGTCGCCCGGCGAGGCATGGCCTGCGATCCACAGCAGCAGCGCGCCGCCGACCACGGAGGCGCGGACGAACAGCAGCACCGTGAGCTGCGCCGTAGAGGTGTAATTATATCGCAGCCAGGTCCGGCGCACGCGGGTGCGCCACCGGCTGATGACGCGCGCCAGCCGCCCGTCCTCGCGCGCTTCGGCGCCGAACGATTTCACCACGGCGTTGCAGGTCAAGGCATCGGCCAGCGTGCCGCCGACCTTGGTGTCCCAGGCATTGGAGATGCGCGCCGCCGGCGCGATATAGCGCGTCGAGAACACCACCGTCATCGACACATAGACCAGCGAACCAACCGCGATGACGAGGCCGAGCGACGGCCAATGCAATCCGAGCAGGATCATCGAGCCCAGCAACACCGCCAGCGACGGCAATAGCGCCATCAGAATGGTGTCGTTGAGCAGATCGAGCGCCCACATGCCGCGGGTGATCTTGCGCACGGTCGAGCCGGCAAAGCTGTTGGCGTGCCAGTCGGTCGAGAACCGCTGCACGCGCATGAAGGCGTCGCGCGACACGTCGGACATGATCTTGAGCGTGAACGGCACGATCGCCTGCAAGCCGGTCAGCCGCAGGATCATCGAGACCAGGCCGAGCGCCACGATGGCGCCAAACGCCGACACCGCCGCATGTCGCGCGGCCGGATCCGATGCGCCCAATGTGAGCGCATCGACCAGACGGCCGGAGAACAGCGGCATGAACAGATCGGCGACGGTCGCGCCCAACAGGCCACCGGCGACGGCCGCCGCGCGGGCCGGCTGGTTGAGCCAGTGCCGGAACACGAACGGGATCGCCACGCGTATCGCGGCCGGGCGTTGCTTGAGTTGAGCGGTCATGGCGTAATCCGGCTGCGCCTGCGCGCAGACCGGCTCCGTTGGTTGACGAGCGACGGCATGGCCGAACGCAAGCGTCGTTGAGAAAAGTCGATAAAGACCGGGAAGTTAAAGGGATCGGGGCGTCAGACCCGATCGATGCTGGCGGAGCTGACCCTTAGAGGGCCACGCGGGCATCCAAAAACAGCTTCGGACGCGAGGGCGCGATCTGCGAATACATCGAAATCATGCAAATCCTCCCCGGTTCGAGCCACAACGCGCTGCTTATAGGTGCAACACGGGATTTTGGCAATATAGCGGCCGATCTAATGCCCGGCTGCCGACGGCAGCGCCGCCGGCTTTTTCAACAGCATGACCACCAGGCAAAGGCCAAAATAGAATACCGTCAGCATGAAGAAGGCGTCGCCATATCCCATCACCACGGCCTGACGGTGAACGATCTGCGAGAGCTGCTTCATCGCCATCAGCGCCGCATCGCCCATACCCTGCAGGCGCTGGGTGAACATGTTGAGGGTTTCGGTGGCGGTGGCGTTGCCCCAGTTCACCCGCTCCTGCAGCCGCGAGATGTGCAGGTCGGTGCGTTGATTGAGCACCTGGTTGATGACCGCGAGCCCGACCGCGCCGCCGAGATTGCGCGTCAGGTTGAACAGCCCCGAGGCGTTCTTGACCCGGTCCGGCGGCAGCGTCCCGAGCGCGATGGTGTTGGTCGGCACCAACGCGAACATCATGCCGATACCGCGCAGGATCTGCGGCACCAGCAGTTCATAGAAATCATAGTCGCGAGTGACCCAGGTCATCTGCCAGGAGCCGAGCGCGAAGATGGCGAGGCCGGCGGCGATGATCAGGCGCATGTCGACCTTCTGCATCAGCCGCCCGACGATCGGCGCGGTGATGAACATGGTGATGCCGGAGACGAACATGGTCTCGCCGATCATCAGCGCGCTGTAGCCGCGCACCTCGGCGAGATAGCGCGGATACATGTAGGTCAGGCCGTACAGTCCGATGCCGATGCAGAACGAGATCAGGCAGCCAATGCCGAAATTGCGGTCCGTGAAGGTGGTAATGTCGACGATCGGCTCCCTCACGCTGAGCACGCGCCAGAAGAAGGCGATCGCGGAGACCGCGCAAATGGCGGCACAGACCGCCACCGATGTGTCCTGCAGCCATTCGTATTGCGGGCCTTCTTCCAGCACATATTCGAGCGAGCCCAGAAATCCCGCCATGAACAACAGGCCCCACCAGTCAAAGTGCTCCAGCAGCGCAAAATTCGGCCGGTCGAAATCGACCAGGATCAGCACGCCGATGGTGATGCCGATGCCGGGCACGATGTTGATGAAGAACAGCCAGTGCCACGACATCAGGTCGGTGATCAGCCCGCCGACGGTCGGCCCAATGGTCGGCGCCAGCGTCGCCACCAGCCCGATGATCGGGCCGACGATGTAGAATTTTGTGCGCGGGAACACCGTGTAGGCGGAAGCGAACACGGTGGGGATCATGCCGGCGCCCAGAAATCCCTGGATCGCGCGCCACAAAATCATCTGCTCGATGGTGGAGGCAAAGCCGCAGAAGAAGCTTGCGATGGTGAAGCCGGAAGCCGAGATCGCAAACAGCAAGCGCGTGCCGAACGCCCGCGACAGGAATCCGGACAAGGGAATCGCGATCACCTCGGCGATCAGGTAGGCCGTCTGCACCCACGACACTTCGGAAGAGCTTGCCGACAGCCCGGCCTGGATTTCGCTGAGCGAGGCCGAAACGATCTGGATGTCCAGGATCGACATGAACATCCCGAACACCATGATGAGGAACGCGAACAGCCGTTTTGGCGGAATCCGTTCGGACGCCGCGGCGGCGGGGTTCATCATCGCAGGCGGAGCGGTGGTGGCATCGGCCATGATGTTCTCAAAACGTCGGCATCAGGCATTCGCGCGATGCCAAAATTACTTCGGATGAACCATCGGCGACGCGTCGAGGTCGGCTTCGCTGTCCGCATCGGCCGCGCCTTCGCGGGTGTCGACGGTGGTGTAGACCGACATGCCGGCGCGCAGCAGGTTTTGCGCGGCGACGTCCTTCGGCACGCGGATGCGCACTGGCAGCCGCTGCACGATTTTGGTGAAATTGCCGGTGGCGTTATCGGGCGGCAGCAGCGTGAACACCGAGCCCGCCGCGGGCGAAATACTGTCGACGACACCCTTGAACTTGCGGAAGCCGTAGGCGTCTACTTTGATCGTGACCGGCTGGCCGGGGCGGATCCGCTTCAGCTGGGTTTCCTTGTAGTTGGCGTCGATGAAGACGTCGTTGAGCGGCACGAGGTTGCCGAGCCGCTGGCCGGCCTGGACGAAGTCGCCGGTATTGACGAGGCGGTTGGAGAACGTGCCGTCGACCGGGGCGCGCACATACGTAAAGTCGAGATCGCGTTCGGCCTTGGCGAGCGAGGTCTGCAATTCGGCGAGCTGCGCGCGGGCCTCGGCCTGCTGCGCCCGGGTCACCTCGACATTGTCGCGCGAGGCATCGTAGGCGGCCTGCGCGGACTTTACCGCGGCAAGACCCTGGTCGCGGCCGGCTTCGGAAACTTCAAAGGTGGCGCGCGAGGCAAATCCCTTGGTGGAGAGCGCCTGCTGACGCTCGAAATCGAGCCCGGCGCGCTTCAGCGCCGCTTCCGTCGAGGCAAGCTGCGCCTTGGCCTGCGCGACCGCGCTTTCCAGCGCGGTGACCTGGCGGCCGATGCGGTCGATCGTCGCCTGTTGGGTGGCGATTTTTGTGCGCGCGGCATCCACGGCAATGCGATAGTCGCCATCGTCGATGCGGAAAACGGTGTCACCCTTGCGCACCACGGTATTGTCGCCGGGCAGGATCGCGGTGACATGGCCGGCGACGCGTGCGCCCAGCATGGTGTTGTTGGCGCGCACATAGGCGTCGTCGGTCGAGACGTAGAAGCGTCCGGCGAACACGTAATAGACGCCGTAGCTGGCGGCGGCGAGCGCCAGTAGCCCAACCACGCCGATCATGACGAACTTTTTGCGCGCTCCCGATTTTGGCGCGGCGGCGTCGGCGGTGGCAGCCGGCGCACCGGCGGGAGTTTGCGCGGGCGCCTGGCCGGGGGCGTGCGAAGGAGCACGCCGGGTTTCTTCCGCGACGTGCGTGCGAAGCTGCTCCGAAAGATTTGCGGCGTCGTGCGCGGCCTCGCCCTCTGCCTTGTCAGGCTCCGAACGAATAACGCGGGCAGCCTGGTCTCTCGGTGCGGCCATGACGGCCTCCTCATTTCACGCGCAAACAGGCGCTGCCAGACCGGCCCAACCGTCCTTGCGTTCCTACATTTATCATTGACCGAACCGTTCGGTCAAGGTAGATTCGAACGCACGGACCATAGGCCAAAACGCCTTCCCGGCCCTTCGCAGATGCGGAATCTTTCCCGAGAAGCTAAACCAATGGTTGCAGCCACCGAAAGCCCCCTGCACCTCGTCAGCGAGGAGGAAAGCGCAAAACGCCGCCAGATCCTCGACGGCGCGCGCAAGGTGTTTCTCAATCTCGGTTTTGACGGCGCCAGCATGGGTGAGATCGCCCGCTCCGCCGGCGTCTCCAAAGGCACTCTTTACGTCTACTTCGCCGACAAGAGCCGGCTGTTCGAGGCGATCGTCGAGGAAGAACAGCTCGAACAAGGCAAGCTGGCGTTCAATCTCGATCCCGCGCGCGACGTCGAAACCACGCTGCGCGAATTCGGCCGCGCCTATATCCAGGTGCTGTGCCGGCCGGGCGGCGGCTCCGCGGTCCGCACCGTGATGGCGATCGCCGAGCGGATGCCGGATGTCGGCCGTCTCTGCTATGAACATGTGCTGGAAAAAACCATCAGCCGCCTTGCCGAATATCTCAGGGTGCATGTCAAGCCGGGCGATCTCGCGATCGACGACTGCCAGCTCGCGGCCTCGCAATTCATCGAGATGTGCAAGGCGACACTATTCCTGCCGTTCGTCTTCCAGGCCGCCCCCGCCCCCTCGGCCAAGCGCATCGAAGAAGTCGTCGACAGCGCGACGCGGATGTTTTTGGCGGCGTATCGGGCGAAGTGAGGGTGAAGAGCGGAGGTGCGCTCCCGTCGTTCCTCGAACTGCCGGCCCCACCCACGACCGTCATACCCGCGCATGCGGGAATCCAATATGCCGCGGCTCTTTTGCTCAAATCGCAGCTGCCTCTGGAATACTCGGTCGCCCGCCTGGCGGGCGATGACGAGGGAGAGTGTGGCGCGGATAAGGATTGGTTACCTAGCCGACGAAGAGCCACGACGCACGGCTTGCTCAGCCACGCTCTTGCTCAAGTCAATCGATAGCACTCGTATTCAATGTTGCCGGTCCCAAGCAGGCGCCCTCTTGCCACGAACAGGCTTGTGTTGAGCCACCGGTAACGCGCAGCACCGGTGTCGAAATTCATCATGAGGCGCATGTACTGGTCGTCCCACGCGGTTGGCCGATCGGCTTCCGCCGCTTTCTTGAACGCGGCTGTCTGCTCGACCAGGCCGGTATAGTGCAGCAATATCGTCTCACCGTCGTCGGTAACGAACGGCATATGGACATCGGGGCGCCAAAAGCCGTCGTTGCTGACGTTCATCCAGTCGCTGCCGGGAGCAGAAAGTTTTGCGCGGATCCGGGAGCCCTCGAGTTCGGCCTCGCTTACGATCCAATATTGTCGTTCACCTCGCGGTGAGCCCTTCGTATCGGGCAACGGGCCAGTTGTCTTGACGCGGTAAATGAATTCGGATTCGAGTCTCATCAGGGCGCTCCTGTTCGATGGCAGAAATGCCCGACAATTCGCATGGTTCCCGCGCTTGGTAGTGCGCTGCGTGTGCTTGCAAGCATCTCTGCCTTTGGCAACTCATGGTCCTCGATGCGACGATCATCGAAATGCGATCGAAGCAAAATGGACAAGAAAATGCCTTGTTGTTCGGTTCAACAGGGACTGTTTGAGTTCCAGTGTGCTCCGGGAATTTCCGGTATTGTTGCCGAAACGTGACGGTTCCGAATCGGCGGCATGTTAGTTTCCGCACAAGCTCCAGCCGTACGGATCATGCGATCTCGTGGTTCGTGCCGGATGGTTCGCAGGGGGACCACGGAATGAATCACCGCTTCCGGCCGCTCGCGTGCTTTCTCACGCTCGCAATGTTCGCTGTGCTTTCAAGCGAGGGGACCGCATACGCCCGCAACAAGCAAACCTCGCATGCCAAGAAGGCGCATGAGGCAAAGGGCGAGCGGCATCACCGCCACGCTGCGTCGAAAAAACGCGGGCATGGGCATGCCGCGGCGGCGCGGCGCAAGTCGTCCGACGATGCCGAGCGTGCGGCCGAGCCTGCCCTCACCGGCGATCTCGCGGCGATCAAGGAAGCGATCACGCTGGCGCGCAGGGCCAAGACCACGGATGCGACCGACATCCAGAAGAAGCTAGGCGATCCGGCGGCGCAAAAACTCGTCGAATGGTACATCCTGCGGCACCCGGATGCCGCTGCAAAGTTCAACCGCTTTGCGGCGTTCATTGCCGATAACCCGGATTGGCCAGGCATGGCCCTGATGCGGCGGCGCGCGGAGGCGCGGCTGTGGCAGGAGCGCATCGACGCCGCCACGGTTCGCAAGTTTACCGGCGATCAGCCGACCAGCGCCAAGGGCCGGCTTGCGCTGGCGCGGGCGCTTCTCGCCGAAGGCGACCGCGACGGCGCCACGCGCTGGGCGCGCGAGGCCTGGCGGTCGGACGAACTGACCGATCGCGCCGAAGCCGAGGCCTACGAGGCGTTCCGCGAGCTCTTGACCCGCGAGGATGATCGGGCGCGGATGGACAAGCGCATCGGCGCCAAGGATTTTGCCGGCGCCTCGCGCGCGGCGAAGCGGCTCGGCAGCGACGAGCTTGCGATCGTAAAAGCCTGCGCCGCGGTCAAAGGCGATTCGAGCAAGGCGCTCGACCTGCTCGACTCGGTTTCGAGTGAGGCGCGCCAGGATCTGGGCTACACGCTGTGCCGCATTCAGTGGATGCGGCGTAAAGACAAGATCGAGGACGCAGCCCGCGTGATGCTGGCGGCGGCGCCGGAGACCATGGCGCAGCAGGACACCGACGAGTGGTGGCGCGAACGGCGCATCCTCGCCCGCAAGCTGCTCGACCGCGGGCAATTCCAGACCGCCTACGACATCGCGCGCAGCGCAGCCCCGCCGGCCAACGAGTACTACCGGGCGGATTTCCATTTCATGTCGGGCTGGATCGCTTTGCGCTATCTCAACGATCCCGCAACCGCGCGCGGGCACTTCGCCCGTATCGACGAGACATCGGCCAATCCGATCGTGCTGGCGCGGGCGAACTACTGGCGGGGCCGCGCCGCCGAGGCGGCCGGCGACGGCGACGCCATGCGCGCCGGCTTCGAGGCCGCCGCGCGGCATCCCACCGCCTATTACGGACAGCTGGCGCGCGCCAGGCTCGGCCTCGACAAAATCGAGCTGCGTGCGCCGGTGCCGGCCGATCCGGCCGGCGGTCCTGCGGTGGCGGACGAAATCGTACGCGCCGCCGACATGCTCTACGCGGTTGGCGAGCGCGACGTGGTGGTGAGCCTTGCGGTGGATCTCGCGGAAAACTGCCGCGACGTGGCGACGCTGGCCGCGCTCGGCGAGCTGACGTTTCGCCGCAACGATGCGCGGGCCATGCTGGAGCTCGGCAAGACCGCGCTCGGCCGTGGGCTGGCGGTCGATCACTACGCCTTCCCCACCATCGGAATTCCAGAGCACACCCCGATCGCGCCTGACGTCGACCGCACCGTGATCTATTCGGTGGCGCGCACCGAAAGCGCGTTCGACCAGCGCGACAAGTCGTCGGCCAACGCGGTCGGCCTGATGCA
>Ga0137412_10003146_pt1 | contig 13181 bp, 11 predicted proteins | sample CZODoug2_1_16fun_FD_122160 | JGI IMG/M metagenome (GOLD analysis project Ga0137412, IMG submission 122160) | Vadose zone soil fungal communities from Angelo Coast Range Reserve, California, USA - CZODoug2_1_16fungal (Hybrid Assembly) | ecosystem: Environmental > Terrestrial > Soil > Vadose zone... | reverse complement strand
GTGCAGAATGCGTCCTGCGAGCCGGCATTCGCGTAGTCGCCGGCGGCGAGCAACCCGATATCAAGCGTGCCGCCATCGGAGGCCCGCTTTACCTGGTAGAGGCTGCCGTTGTAGCTGGAATACAGGGCGTGGACCGTGCTGAAGGCGCCCACACACGGCGTGCCCGCGCCACCGTAGATATCGCAGGGGCCGGATGTTGCGGCGTGGGCGGTCGTGGCAGGGAGGGCGAGCAGCCCCCCGACGAGCAGCGCCAACGCCGCCGCCATCGTGAGGAGCCGCCGGCGACTGCGATCCAAACCGGACCGAATGCGAGGTAGCGCGAGAGCGGACATGCGAGCTTCCTTCCGTGTCAGGGGCTCATGCAAACGAGGCGCGGATGAACACGATTGAAGGCATCACAAACCGTAAAACGTCCGATGCTCGAACGTTTCAGCACTGTGAAACCTAGATGACCTGCGTCACATTCGTCAACCCCTGCGTCCAACTCAGGCAGGCAATATTGATGATCTGGACGCCTCGATGCGACATCGGGGGTAGCGTGTCGGTCATCGTGCTGAAACGTTAGAGCAGATCGGGAGGTGGCGGTGACGAGACCCGGACGCGAAGACGGCAAGGTGGTGCCCATGAACCGTCACTCAGCGTCGTCGCGATCAAACGTCACCCTCAAGGACGTGGCGGCGGCCGTGGGGATATCGCAGAGCGCCGTGTCGATGGCCCTGGCCGACCATTCGCGAATCAGCCAGCCGACCAAGGATGCCGTGCGTGCGGCCGCGGTCGAATTGGGCTATGTCCCGAACTCCGCGGGACGGGCATTACGGGCCGGCCGCTCGACCTCGATCGCCGTGGTCGTGCCTAACACCGGGCAGCATGTATTTGGCCACCCCTATTTCATGCACCTATTGGTCGGGGTTACCGCCGAGGCCAATGCCCGCGACGTTGCATTGATGATTTCCACCAATCCGGACGAGACGCATGGCGTCGCGGCCTATGAACGGGTACTGCGTTCGCAGGCCGCGTCCGGTGCGATCGTCGCCTCGGCATCCATCACCGACCCCAACGTCAACCGCATGATCGATGCGGCATTGCCGGTGGTACTGATCGGACGATTTCCGCATCTGCCACAAGCGGTGAGTGTCGGTGTCGACGACATCGCCGGCGCCGCGGCGATTACTCGCCACCTTGTTGAAGAACACGGTCTGACCCGGATCGCGCACATCAGCGGGCCGCTGAATCACCAATCCGCGGTCGACCGCTACGAGGGCTTCAGCACCGCGTTGGCGGAATCGGGCCGGCCGTGTACGCACACACTCGCCGTGGGCGATTTCAGCGAAGAGTCCGGCCGGGCCGCGGCGCGGCAGGTGCTGGACAGCATGACCGATGTACAGGCCGTTTTCGCCGCCAACGACGAGATGGCTTACGGGGCGCTGCTGGAGATTCGGGCCCGCGGGCTGCGGGTGCCGGAGGACGTGGCGCTGGCCGGTTACGACGACTTCGGCGTATCCCGCCTGACCACGCCCGGAATCACAACCGTGCACGTGCCGGCCGAGGATCAGGGCCGTCGCGCGGCGGCACTGCTGTTCGATCTGGTCGACGGCACGGCGCCCGATGCCCCCCACACGATGCTGCCGTACGACATCGTGATCCGCGAATCCTGCGGGCCTCACCGCCCCCACTGAAATACGAAATGGAGCGATCGGCATGCTCTTCGCACATCGTCAAGCGGCCGTGCCCTTGGCCGCTGCAGCTGTGGTCTCGGTTCTTATAGCCGGATGTAGTAGCAATTCCTCTGGCGACTCGGCCGGGGGAGTGGTGAAGCTCAGCATGCTCACCGGCTTCACCGGTCCGGACGAGCCGTCGTACCAGGCATTGATAAAGCAGTTCAATGCAACGCACCCGAAGATCAAGGTCACGATGACGGTCGAGCCATGGGCCACCGTAGGGCAGAAGCTGCCCGCGTCGTGGGCCACCGGTCAAGGCCCGGACCTCGCAACCCCCAGCTCGGACCCGGGCTCGATCTTCAACTACATCAAGACGAATTCGGTTCTTCCGCTGGACTCCACGGTCGGCAGCGGGTCGACCCAGATCGACTCGAGCGCGTTTCCGTCGACGGTGAAAGCTGCGTTCACCGTGAACGGGAAACTTTATGCGGTGCCGGCGAATATGGCGACGTTGGTCCTCTACTACAACAAGGACATGTTCACCGCGGCGGGGATCAAGGCAGCACCGACCACGGAGGACGAGCTCATCGCCGATGCGAAGAAGCTCACCGTCGGCTCGGGCAACAAGCCGTCGCAGTATGGGATGTCGCTGGCGGATAACAACACGATCCAGATGTGGCCGATCCTGCAGTGGATGAGTGGCGGCGACATCATTGGGACGAACAACTGCGCCGCGATCAACAGCCCGGCCAGCGTCTCGGCGCTGACCAAATGGAGCGGGCTCGTCAACGACAACCACATCAGCCCAGTCGGCCAAAGCGGCGCGGGCGCCGACACGCTCTTTTCCTCGAAGAAAGCGGCAATGGAGATCAACGGGCCGTGGGCCGCGGCCGGCTTCAAATCGGCCGGCATCAACCTCGGGATCGCCGAAGTGCCGGTCGGTTCGGCCGGCCCGGTCACCCTGGCCTCCACCGTTCCACTCATGATCGAGCGCACCACCAAACACGCGGCGGAGGCCAAACAGTTCCTGGCCTGGTACACCAGCAAGACCGCGCAGACGCAGTTTTCGAAGATCTCCGGATTTCCCCCGGCGCGGACCGACCTGGGCAGCGCGGTGGCGAGCAATCCCACGGTCACCACATTCGCCAAGGCATTGCCCTATGCGAAGCTCTACCTTGCCGGGCAGCAGAATGCTACCCAAATCGACGCTGACATCTACGTCCCGTTCATCCAGAAGATCGAGCGCGGCGCCGACGTCCAGTCCGCTGCCGATTCCGCGGCGAAACAGATCAACGCACTGACGCAATGCAAGTCGAACTGACGAAATGTCGAGCACTCCAATAGTTGCCAGTCGACGGCGCGCAGCAACGCGGCGTTGGCGGTTCAACAGCGCGTACCTCTTCATTGCACCGAGCGTCATTCTGATCGGCGTATTCATTGCCGAGCCGATTGTGCAGTCCGGCTGGATGAGCTTGCACAACTGGACGGTCGGCGAGTCGACCCACAAATTCGTCGGCCTGGACAACTACACCAACCTCTTTCACGACTCCCGATTCTGGAACGCCTTGAAGGTCACCGCGATCTATACCGCGGCCGTATCGGTGGGACAGGTCGTGCTCGGGTTGGCGATCGCGTCCAGGCTTCGGCGCACGACCTGGTATTCGGCGTTGTTGCGCACCGCCTATTTCTTTCCGTTCATCGCCTCGCTCGTCGTGGTCGGCATCATCTGGAAGTTCCTGCTCGATCCGCAGGTCGGTCTGGTCGATGCCTGGTTGACCGACATCGGCATTTCACCTCCCGACTGGCTGCAATCGACGTCGTGGGCGTTGCCGACGGTGATCGTGGTCGGGATCTGGAAGAACGTCGGATTCACGATGATCGTGCTGCTGGCCAGCATGCAGCAGGTATCCGCGGATTTGTACGAGGCGGCAGCGCTCGACGGGGCCGGATCCTGGCAGCGCTTCCGCAACGTGACGCTGCCGGCCCTGCGCCCCGCGCTTCTGTTCACCACTCTGATCGCGACGATCAGTGGGCTGCAGCTCTTCGACCTGGTCTTTTCGATGACCAGCGGCGGACCGATCTTCCACACCGAGTCCGTCGTGATGTACCTGTACGAAAAGGGGTTCGTCGAATTCCAGATGGGATATGCCAGCGCGCTCGCCTGGGTCCTGTTCGTGATTATCCTGGCGATCTCGGCAGTGCAGTTGCGGGTGTTGAGGTACCGCGATGCCGACTGAGACAGTCCGGCCGGATGCACCGATGACAGCATCCGTCCCGCCACAGACCGAGGACCGGGGTCCGCGGGCCGCGGCCGCGCTGCAGGTCGCCAGGGCGGGCGCCTGTGTGGGCGGCGTGGCCTCGTGGCTGATCGTCGGGGTCGGCGCCATCGCGATGATCGTGCCGTTCCTGTGGATGCTCGGCGTCGCGTTCCGCACCAACCCCGACCTGTATGGCGACCCGGCGCGCCTGCTCCCGCGGCACTGGACCCTGCACGGCATACACGCCGTGCTCGACCAGCTTCCATTCACCCGACTCGTCATCAACACGTTCGTATTCGCCGGCGGCACGACCGTGTTGCTGCTGTTCTTTGATTCGATGACGGCGTTCGCGCTCGCCCGGATGCGGTTCTGGGGACGGAACTTCGTATTCATCGTGATCCTGGCGACCCTGATGGTGCCGTTTCAGGTCACCCTCGTGCCGGTGTTCCTGACCCTGTTCCACCTCGGCTGGCTGAATACGTACCAGGGCCTGATAATCCCGCGCGCGACCAGCGCGCTGGGCATATTTCTGCTCCGCCAGTTCTTCCTTCAGCTACCGCGTGAGCTCGACGACGCGGCGCGCATCGACGGCGCAAACAACTTCACCCTCTATTGGCGAATAATCCTGCCCAACGCGAAGCCCGTCTTGGCCTCGCTGTTCATCATCCAGTTCGCCGCGTTGTGGAACGATTTCCTCTGGCCGTTGGTCGTGACCAACGACATCAACAAGCAGACCCTGCCGGCCGCGTTGACCCTGTTTTCCAGCCAGTCTGGCGTCGATCACGCCGCGCTCATGGCCGGCGCCGCGATATCGCTCACCCCACTCGCCATTGCGTTTCTGGCCCTGCAACGCTTCTTCGTTCAGGGTGTCGCCACTACCGGCATCAAATAGCCACCGACATAGAATACGGAGACAGGTGTGCTCACCTGCAGTGCAACGATCGACCCGGCCTTTGTCATCGCTCCCGTGCCGCCACGGTTGTTCGGCTCGTTCGTCGAACACATGGGCCGCTGCGTCTACGGCGGAATCTACGATCCCGGACACCCGGAGGCCGACGTCGACGGCCTGCGCCTCGACGTCGTCAAACTCACCCGAGAGCTGGGCGTGACCGCCGTCCGCTATCCCGGTGGCAATTTCGTGTCGGGCTACCGCTGGGAGGACGGCGTCGGACCACAGGAGGACCGGCACGTGGCGCTCGATCTCGCCTGGCGGTCGATCGAACCCAACACCTTCGGGCTCAACGAATTCATGACGTGGGCCCGGCAGACCGAAATCGAGCCGATCATGGCGGTCAACCTGGGAACGCGCGGTGTCGAGGACGCCTGCAACCTGCTTGAGTATTCGAATTTCGTCAGTGGCACCCGGTATTCTGACCTGCGCATCGCCCACGGTGTGCGCGAGCCACACAACATCAAGACCTGGTGCCTCGGCAACGAAATGGACGGCCCCTGGCAAATCGGCCAGAAGACCGGCACCGAGTACGGCCGACTGGCCGCCGAGGCCGGGAAGGCGATGCGCCGGATCGACCCCAGCATCGAGCTCGTGGCCTGCGGCAGCTCCAACGAACGCATGCCGACTTTCGGAGCATGGGAGGCCGACGTACTCGATGAGGCGTACGACGTTGTCGACTTCATTTCGCTACATGCATATTTCGAACAGCACGGCGAGGACCGGGTCGGCTTTCTGGCCGCGGCCCATACGATGGATGCGTTTATCGACGGCGTCATCGCGACCTGTGATCACATCGCCGCGAAAAAGCGCTCCCGACGCAAGCTGCAGCTTTCGTTCGATGAATGGAATCTGTGGTACGAAAGCCGGTTCGTCGGTCAGGACAACCTCGACTGGGCCCAGGCGCCCCGGCTGATCGAGGACGAATACACCGTCGAAGACGCGGTCGTGCTGGGCAATTTGCTGATGAGCCTGCTGCGCCACAGCGACCGGGTTACCGTCGCGTGCCTGGCGCAGCTGGTCAACGTCATTGCCCCGATCCGCACCGAGCCCGACACCGGTGCGTGGCGGCAGACCATCTTTTATCCGTTCGCGCTGACCGCCCGGCATGCCCGTGGCGAGGTGTTGCGGGTCGAGCCGAATTCGCCGACCCTGCATTCCGAGACCCTTGGTGACGTGCCGGCGGTCGACGTGACGGCGACCAGGGACCCCGAAACCGGCCAGGTAACGGTATTCGCCGTCAACCGCGACGAGGGCCAATCGGCTGACCTGCAGTTGCGGTTGGTCGGGGAGGATTCGCACGAGATAGTCGAGCACGTCGTGCTGGGCGGAGAGGATCTGCTGGCGACGAATTCGAAGGCCACGCCCAACCGGGTTGCGCCCCGCACCAGCTCCCGGCACGGCATCGATGCCGGCACCCTTTCCGTCGAGCTACCACCGGTATCGTGGTCGATGATCCGGACGGCTCCGGTGCGGTAAGACCATCCCCGGGGTATAGCGGTCGCAGGTTCACATCTTGCGATCACTGGTCGTTGGGTGTTTACGACAATCTCCGGTGCCTCCCTTTCGAGGCGGTGCGTTCTGTCGGTGGAGGGATCATGGTGTGCCGCTGACGCTGACCTGGAGAAGCGTGCAACCTGTGATGGTATTGCCGCGTGTATCGGCGCAGAGGTTGCTGCGGGTCGTGAGGAGTGATTGACCCGTATGCGTCGCGGTATAGACAACGGTGTCAGGCGAGTGATGGACGAGCCGTAAGTTGGTTGGGCGAGTCGAAGTCGGGACGCTCAGTTGACCTTGGACATCGTGTGCAAGGTAAAGGTAGAGGTGCTGCCCGATCTGCATCTGCACGGCGACTACTGGCCTGATGTTCAGGTGTCCCGCGCAGTCTCCGACGTTGGACACACCACTGTTGTCCACGGCGAACTCCACAAGGCGTGAACAAGTCGTCGTCGCCGGTACCTCGAACCTGTAATGGTAATTGACATGGTTCGGGTCATTAGACCGCGCATTCGCGGAGTGAGATCCGCAGCCGCTCGCTGCCCCGAGGCTGACCACGCCCAAGGTTAAGCCAACGACTAAACGACGAAGGTAGCGGCGCACATCGTGTAGACACCACCCGCGCTCTACTGGTTGTCTCCGACCGCGCACTGCCGACTCCCTTCCATTAATTCCCAGTTTTACCGCAATCGTCCCATTTCGTCCCGAAACTGTCGTTGCTGTCGCCGCTGCCCGAAGCATCGGCGAGCAGGATATCGGTTGAGTGCTGGACCATGTTGATTCCGTCGTGCGATGCGCTGCGGATTGCGTAGTCACCGCCACTGGCGCTCGTGACCGTGGTCTTGCTCCAGAAGTCGGAGTCGTAGTAGCCAAGCTCAGAATAGCTCCCGTTGACGGTAGGGCGTTCATCGATTGCCTCTGCGCTGACACCGGAGTGGAACACGTACGGCGACTTCACGAACTTCTACGCGTGTGACATCTCGCTGAAGACCAATGGATTGCAGGCCGGTGGGCCCGTTCGGACCATCCGGCTGTTCAACCAGCCGTCGGGGAGGTGCTCGCCGCAATGAGAACCCTGGAACCCCCCAACCGGCTGCGCATCGGTCTGATGGGCATGCTGGTGGTGCTGCTGGTCGTCGGCGTGGGCCAAAGCTTCACCAGTGTCCCGATCTTGATGGCCAGGCCCAGCTACCACGGACAGTTCACCGACACCGGCGGGCTCAACAACGGCGACAAGGTGCGCATTGCCGGCATGGATGTCGGCAAGGTGGAGGGGCTCGCGATCGACGGTGATCACGTCGACATCAAGTTCGGGATCGGCACCAACAGCATCGGCACCGAGAGCCGGATGGCGATCCGCACCGACACACTCCTCGGCAAGAAGGTCCTCGAGATCGAGGCACGCGGCAACCAGCCGCTGAAGCCCGGGGGCACCCTGCCGATTGGTCAAAGCACCACTCCTTATCAGATCTACGACGCGTTCTTCGACGTCACCAAGGCCGCCACCGGCTGGAACATCGACACGGTCAAGCAGTCGCTGCATGTGTTGTCCGAGACCATTGATCAGACCTACCCGCACCTGAGTCAGGCGCTCGATGGTGTGGCCAGGTTCTCCGACACGATCGGCAAACGCGACGAAGAGGTCAAGCATCTGCTCGCCCAGGCCAACCAGGTGGCCAGCGTCCTCGGGGACCGCAGTCAACAGGTCGACCGGCTGTTGGTCAACCTGAACACGCTGCTGGTCGCGTTCAACGAACGCGGGTCGGCCATCGATGCGTTGCTGGGCAACATCGCGGCCTTCTCCGAGCAGGTGAAGGGACTGATCAACGACAACCCGAACCTGACTCACGTGCTGGAACAGTTGGGCACCCTCAGCGACGTGCTGGTCCAGCGCAAGGACGACCTCGCCGCCGGGTTCGTCCAGGTCGGCAAATTCCTCCCGTCGCTGAACGACTCGATCGCGTCGGGACCGTTCTTCAAAACGGTCTTGCACAACCTGGCCCCGGGCCAGATCATGCAGCCGTTCGTGGATGCCGCGTTCAAGAAGCGTGGCCTTGACCCGGAGAACTTCTGGCGCAGCGCCGGGCTGCCCGAATTCCGGTGGCCCGACCCCAACGGCACCCGGTTCCCCAACGGCGCGCCGCCGCCGCCGCCGCTGGTGCTGGAGGGCACCCCGGAGCATCCGGGACCGGCCGTCCCGCCCGGATCGCCGTGCTCGTACACTCCGTCGAATCCCGGTGGCAACGTCACCGTCGGTGACGAGGGCCTGCCGCGGCCGTGGAATCCGCTGCCGTGCGCGGGTGCGACCATCGGTTCGAGGGAGATCGTGCCGGCAGCGGCACCGCTTGCATCCGCCGATAGCCGCACTGCGGAAACCGACGCACTGCCGGTTGCGTCAATCCCCGGCAGCGCCACGCGCGACAGTCCGGAGGCGCCCAGCGTCTCGAGCTGCAACATGTCGGTGAGCTGTTGGCGCGAGTCCACTTTGAAGCGCAGCTCGGAGACCACCAGATCGAGTTCGACCTCTGACTCGCGCACATGCGCCAGCAGCAGTACGCTGACGATGGCAACTGTCGCGGCAAATAGCGCGGCCACCGACCAACGATTCTCCTCTCGAACCGGGGTGAGTTCGCGCTGCAGCTGCCGCAGCTGGGCGAGCCGCTGCGCATTCGCCAGTGCGTCGGCGTCGATCTTGCCTCCATTCTCGCGTGCTTCCTCGATGAGATCTCTCACCTTGTCGGCGAGCTGTGCACGCAGCGCCTGGTGCGATTCGTCAGAGTCGCGTGGCATCAATGTCGCTCAACGGCCTGGCGCATGAAACAAGAACCGTAAAGTCGACACGCCGCCACCGCGCAGTTTGGCACCGAGCTGCACGGCATATACGCCACGTTCAGCCGGCGCCTCGATCGGAATCTCGATGGCCTCGTCCGCCGGGTAGTAGCCGTAACCGAGTTCGTGCGTCGGCTGCACCAGGCGTTCGGCGCCGGCGTCGGTTGCGGGTCGCTTGACCGTGATGAATAATTCGCTGAGTTGCGCCGCCGGTTGTACCAGCAATGTGTAGCCCTCCCTCCCCACCGGACCCGGCGCATTCCCTTGACTCGCGAACAGCGGCAACAGCACCTCTTCCTCGGTGCCGCCGATGGTCTGATGTGTCCAAGCGATCAGGCCGATATCGGGACGTGAGAGGCCCACCGCTGCGAGCACGTCGGTCGGCCAGCGGTACCGCGCAGTCCCGGCGCGCACACGGGTGTCCATCCGATAGTACAGATGCCGACGCGTCGTGACCGCGCGCAGCTGCACCTCGGCCGTACTTGGCGCAGACGGCCACTCGATGACCACCGGCGGGCCCGCCTTTGGATCGATCGCGCCGAATGCGGCGGTGAAAGACAGCAGATTGAGCGTCGTGCCGGCGACCAGTCGTACGTACACGCCCTCGCATCGATCACCGCGGTTGAGGTATCGAAACGGGTAGTTGGCCGACGGCGCCAGCGACGGATCGCAGTGGGACGGCTCGGCCTGCGCCGCCGCAACATCCGAGGTCGCCGCACCCACCAAGGCAGCGAGCGCGAGGACCGCAAGACATTCGGCTATTGGCGAACCCACTTGGTCAGGTTGGGGGCGGCACGATCGTTGGGTCGTCCGCCCGGACGGGACCGCGTAGCGATCCAATGTCGAGGTTATGTCGTTGTGCCCACGCCGTGAGGTTTGCAGGTCGATAGGCCGAATCCTGGCGCCAGCGATCGAAGACACTGGGATCAATCGTCTCGTTGATGGTCGTCGTGGTTTTAGCGCCGCTCACAACGGCGGCAGCGCCGATCGCTCGGTGGTAGGGTCGCCATAGCTTGCACGCTCGGTACAAGCCGCCCGCCATCGTCGCGAAGGAGTCGTGGATGGGGGCCTGATTCTCGTCGCCGTCGATGTCGACCGACGATTTGAAGGTCAGCCCGTGAGCCTGGGCCCTTTGCATGAGCCATCGCAGCGGAATCTGCGCCAGCAAGCCGTTCTCGTAGCCACCCCCGACATCGGCGTGCGCCCCCACGAACCAGCGCTGCTCCACTTGATCCAATGACCTGGGCGCATAGGTATCAGCGCCGGTTTCGACGGTTTTTGTCCAAGGCGTCGGTGCAAATGCCTCGCGGTGTTCATCGATTGCCATGGCGTGATAGGCGCGATAATTATTGATTCTCAAGTCCGTCTCGAGGAACGCATAGTTCGATCTGCTGATGATCGGTATGCTGCCAAACGGCACTCCCAGCGCGCCCACGGTGTCGTACACACCCTGGAAAAAGATCGGAATATCCATGGAGTATTTCTTCAGCCATTGATCTTCGGGCGAGAGCTTCTCCGGGGGATGGTTTTTCAGCGCCCTGATCGTGTTTACGGCCGCACCCTTCCGGTAGCGGCTATAAAGCTGATTGAGCGAAATCGGCACTCCCGGCTTGAGCAATCCGCACTTCGAAATGAAACCCGACAGACTTCTGGCCGTAAATGCACCGCGACTGAACCCGAAGATATATATTTGATCGTCGGGGTTGTAATTCTCGATCAACCACTCGTACGCCTGGATGACTTCGTCGTCGAGTCCGTAGCCAAACATGCCGCCGCTCAGCTTTTCCCCATGCTCGGTTCCGACGCCCGCGCTGTAGTAACAGATCTGATCGGGGCCCACGGTACACAGCGACTTCATTCGCCAGACATTGGTGTTGTCGTTGACGGTGTTCCACGTCCCGTCCAGAAACACCGCTATTCGTTTGTTGCCGGGCATTGGCGGGCCATCCTTGCTATTTTTCTCGACGTTGCTTCGAACTCGCTGATTTAAAATGCCATGCCGGCATCGGTAAATCAAATGTCCGATATTGCAGTGCGATGCGACTGCGCACCGTTCGAACTCCAAAAACAATCTCCGGTACCGTGTCGCCATTTGTCCCGCGATAGCGTTTCTCACTATATGAACTTGACCCAGCCACATTCGGGATAGAGGTATCGGATCATGAACGCCCAAGCGCTGCAGACCACCGACAATCTTGCCATGCCGGCCATCGATACCACATCGCCGCTAGCGCTTGCGGCAACGCCGGTCGAGCTTGCGACGCAGTCCATCAACGGCAAGTACGCGGATCTAGGTGGAGCCGGCAGTGCGCTCGGAGCGACGACGACAGCCGTAACGGCAGCGACGAGCGGAGCGGGATTTGTTCGCCAGTTTCAGAATGGCGTCATCGGTTGGAATCTGCTCACGGGTGCGCACGTGCTGCACGGACCCATCCTGACTCGATGGAATGAGCTGGGTGCGGATAAAGGTTTTCTAGGCTTTCCGACGACCGATGTGACACCCGGCAATGACGTCCGCGCCGATCTGCTGCCTACCGCGGATGCGGCAAAAGTGCGCCAGCTGCTGACGAACTATCTCGATCAGCGTGTGCTGTTTTACTCCACGCGCGATGGGCAGCAGCTTCGGCAGATCAGCACCAAGACGGGCCAACTGCAGAGTGATCTGTGGTCCGCCGTCCAGGCTCCCGCTGTGATTCAACCGACACCCGTGGTCGCTCTTGCCGTATCAGGTATGAATGATGTGTTGAATTCGGAGGGATACACTCAGGCGGCATGGTGGAATCGCATCCCGGTGGCAGCCTGGTCGTTGGTGACGGTGATCGCCATCTGCTGCAACTGGTTGATCGGCTATGGTGCACATCGAACGACCACCCTCCTGTTTGTAGTCTTGCCACTCGCCGTGTCTATCTCATTCTTTCTTATCGCTGACATTGATAGCCCCCGTGGAGGTTTGATTCGCGTACAGCCACAAAACCTGGTAAGACTCTCTCAGGCCCTGCATGGGCGATAGTTTAACGGACGGATTCCTGCTGCACAATTCCCTCTCCTGGTCTGGACGCCGCGACAACTGCCGTAGACTCCGATTTTCCGGATGCGGTACCGAGATACTCGCAAGCTTCTTCCATCAGCAACGTCAAGAACGATTGTGGATCCTGCAAATAATCACTAGCCGCCGTGCTACTGATCATTTACTCACTTTTCTCCAGCGCTAGCATGAGTTCGTGGATGGCGAGGGTTACTTGTTCCCATAACTCGAGTAGTTGTTGCCACCGTGATGTGGTCTCACCGATGCTAGTACCAGCGGCTCTGGTTGGATTTCTCGCTATCCGCCACAGCGCCTGCTCGGTGGACAGATACTGTCGGTTTTGACAGTGTTCGGGTACGACGTCGCCCGCTAGAGTGTGTGCGTTGAGTACGTGCTGCCGCATCGCATGACTTACGGTAAAGCAAATGCTAAAAGTAGTTTTCACCCTTCTCGTTTTCGTTTCAGCTGGTCTGGCGCAGTCCTCGTCCACGGGATTGTTTTCAGTGCACCATGTCAAACACACCAACTTTTCTCTCAGCCCGGCCCAGATGCGCGAAGCGGAGAGTCTTTATCAAAACGCGTGCGCGGTGGTGCAGCGCGATTTCCACACCGAGCAATTGCATCCGCAAATCGAGATCACCATCGGTACAGACCGCAATGAGGTCCACGTCCGGGCTGTTCGGGCCGAGATCTGGATGACGAAGTGGGATCCGGTTGTGTTTGCGCAGGGAGTAGTTGTCCTCGCGTTTGACCAGTTACTCACGAACGATAGGATCCAACAATTGGGCAGTAGGGCTATCCGGTACAGCAGCTCCACGCTAGATGTCGCCGGATTCAAATAAGTAGTTCCACATCCGGGGCCGGTTTAGCCAGCCCCGCACACTGAAAGCTCATAGAGGTGAAATATGAATGGATGTCGCAGATGGACAGTTCCGGTGGTTGGCTTGCTATGCTGCCTGGCGGTC
>Ga0137412_10003142_pt1 | contig 13185 bp, 11 predicted proteins | sample CZODoug2_1_16fun_FD_122160 | JGI IMG/M metagenome (GOLD analysis project Ga0137412, IMG submission 122160) | Vadose zone soil fungal communities from Angelo Coast Range Reserve, California, USA - CZODoug2_1_16fungal (Hybrid Assembly) | ecosystem: Environmental > Terrestrial > Soil > Vadose zone... | reverse complement strand
TTAGCGTCCTTTGGCGCGGTCGCCGCGGAGGACCATGCAGGTTGAGGAGGATTTGGCGACGAGGTGGCCGGCTTCGTCGGTGATTTCGCATTCGATGTAGCCGACTATGTTGCCGCGGCGAACCACTTTGCCTTCGGCGCGGAGGCGGGCTTCCCACACGGGGCGGAAGAAATTGATTTTTAATTCGATGGTGGTGAAGGATTCGCCGGGGGCTAGCGTGCTGTGGAAGGCCATGCCCATCGCGGCGTCTGCTATATCGCAGAGAACTCCTCCATGGAGAGTGCCCATGGGATTTGCGTGTTGCGATCCGGTCGCGAGAGTGACGACTGCGCGTCCATCCGCGATTTCGTTCGCTTCAAAGCCGATCAGGCGTGCGATGGGAACTTCGTTCGTGTTCGCTTTTGCCATGAATCCTCATTGAGCGCAGGTTGCCGAGCGTCGCCGCAACATCCGCGACCGAGTGGTCTCAGAAATCCATAGTAGCACAGCATTAACAGAACCGAGGGCGCCCACGGTACATCAAAGATGGGCTGGAGCGAGAGGGATTTGCTCGCGCAACCGAGAATGGAAAAAAGTCTCACCAGAATTAAAAAGGCCAAGTCCGCCCCGGTTGGATGCTCGGAACTTCTCTGAGTACACCAAAAACTGGACGCGCGGCGGAATTGGCCGCGGCGGCACGGGAGATCGAAAAAAATGTCACCGGCGTGCAAGGAAACGTGTCTAACCTTGGTGAGTTGGACCGGCCCTTCGCCCAAATCAAGCGGGAGAAGGGGAAGCTGGATATTGTTTTCGCGAATGCGGGCGTAGCGACGTACGCTCCGTTCGGGAAGATAACCGAGAAGCATCTTAGTTACTGGACAGTTAGTTAACCGCTTAGGCTTCGGGTGAATACCCGAGCTTCGAGCGTCTTGCAATTGGTCTGACTGGCGCGTAGACTTTTGCCGGAAGAGGATTTTTGGTGGGGTTATCCAGACTCGAACGTGCGGCGAAATGGAGCACCGCATGTAACTGTTAGTTTTCAATTGCGCCATTTCTCCCCACCTTCTTCTGGACCCGCTTCTAGAGCCCGCGGCTATAACGCCCACAGTCGCGGCGATCTTTCCGGAAAGAATTTGAATGAGGGTCCAAGTGTGTCCGCAAGCCAATCCTGATCCGATTCACTGGCGCTGGTCCATCGATCAGCTGGGCCGAATCACCTACAGCAGCTCCGCTGTGGAATTACTGTTGGGGTTCCGTGCAGAGGAGATCATTGGCGGGCACAGCCGGCAGTTTGTGCATCCCGACGATTGGGAACTCGTCGCGCAGCGCTTGGGCGCCGCCGCCGAATCGGAAGCAGAGAGCGTGGTATTGCGGATCAAGCACAAAAATGGCACCTACCGGCATTTCGAGAGCACCAGCACAACCTTATTGGATCCAACTGGCGATACGATAGGATTCCACGCCACTTGCCGGGACGTCACTGCTCAGGAGCATATCGAAGATCAATTGGAAAAACAGACGGCGTGCCTGGATGAGCTATTTGAGCAGGCACCGGAAGCGATCGCATTGCTTGATACGCGGGATCGTGTGATCCGAGTCAACAGAGAGTTCACCTTGCTGTTCGGGTACTCGCAAGAGGAGTCTTATCAAAAGCCCATCAATGGGCTGATAGCCTCCGGGGACCTAGGGCCTGAGGCCGAGCGATTGAAGACGGAACTTATAAATGGCCGGCGGGTGGAGCGAGAGATCATCCGTCAGAGGAAAGACGGAAGTTTTGTAAATGTTTCTTTGCTTGCTGTGCCCGTCACCACATCCAGCGGCCTGATCGGCGAATATGCAATTTATCGGGACATCAGCAAGCGGAAGCAGGGCGAGCAAGCCCTGTTGGAAAGCGAAGCACTGATTCGGGCGATATTGGACAACAGTCCCAACCTAATCTTTTTGAAAGATATTTCGGGCCGCTATCTGGTGATCAACAAGGAATTTGAGAAGTCGTTGACGCTGGCTGAGCGGGATATCCGCGGCAAGACTGACAACGAGATTTTTCCGCCCGAGCAGGCCGCGGCGTTTCGAGCAAACGATAAGGTCGTCGTTGAATTGCAAGTCCCTATGGAATTCGAGGAAGTATCTATATGGGAGGATGGCCCTCACACGAGCATCGTGCAGAAGTTTCCGTTGAAAGATGCGCGAGGGCGCGTTTGCGCGGTTGGGGGAGTGGCCACCGACATCAGCGCACGCAAAAAAGCGGAAGAACAGCTGCTTAGGAAAGAGACCTACCTGGAGGAAGGACAGAAGTTAAGCCACACGGGGAGCTGGAGTTGGAATGTACACACGGGCGAGGTTTTCTGGTCACGCGAGATGTATCGCATTTTGGGTATCGACCCAGACCAAACCAAGCCGACGCGAGAGGCTTTTTTTCAAATACTCCACCCGGAGGACCTCGAATCTTTCCTTGCCACGGAGAAGGCGCTGCGCGAGCAACATAGCTTTGAATATGACTACCGGATCGTCCGGCCGGACGGATCGACCAGATATATCCACGCCATCCGGCGCAATATTCGGAACGAGGAAGGCGAAGTTATCGAACTCGTCGGCACGGTGATGGACGTCACCGAGCAGAAGCGGGCAAGAGACGAACTGCAGCGAGCGTTTGAGGAAATCAAGGCGCTAAAGGATCAGCTGTACAAAGAGAATCTGGCGCTGAAAGATCAAGTCGATCGGGCCGGGATCGCGGACGAAATCGTTGGAGACTCCCGCGCCCTGCGGGGCGTGCTGGACTGCGCGGCCAAAGTTGCGCCGACGGATTCAACGGTGCTTATTCTCGGCGAGACAGGCACGGGAAAAGAATTGATCGCCCGGGCGATTCACAAAGGCTCACAGCGGGCCAGTGGACCTTTTGTCTCCGTGAATTGTGCCGCGCTCCCTCCGTCATTGATTGCTTCCGAACTTTTCGGCCATGAGAGAGGCGCTTTCACGGGAGCGGTGCAGCGCCGCCAGGGCCGCTTTGAACTGGCGGAAGGCGGCACGATATTCTTGGACGAAATCGGCGAGCTGCCCGCTGAGACGCAGATTGCGCTCCTGCGGGTAATCCAGGAACGCGAATTCGACCGGGTTGGCGGGACGCAATCGATCCCGGCGAACGTGCGGGTGATGGCCGCAACCAATCGGGACCTGCAAGGCGCAATCGCGGACGGCATCTTTCGGGCCGATCTGTTCTATCGGCTGAACGTATTTCCGATAGAGGTGCCCCCCTTGCGAGAAAGGGCCGAGGATATCCCCTCACTGGTCCGCCATTTTGCGGAACACTACGCGAAAAAACTGGGGAAAAGGATTTTGAATATCGAGCCGGATGCTCTTGAATTCCTTACGTCCTATCCATGGCCCGGAAACATTCGTGAACTGCAGAATGTGATCGAGCGATCGGTTATCCTTTGCGATTCGCCTGTGCTATCGGTGGATGAGAGGTGGTTTGGAGCCGATGCGGATGAGCTGGTCTGCGCGTCACCCTCGCTGCCGGATCAGCTGACTTATCAGGAAAGGCACATCATTGAACGCGAGCTGGCGCGCAGCCGGGGCCAAGTGGCGGGCCAAATTGGAGCGGCGGCGAAGCTTGGAGTCCCAGTATCCACGCTCGAATCCAGAATAAAAACTCTGAAGATCGACAAGAGACGTTTTAAATTCAGCTAGCCTTCCTGCCCTCCTCTTTCGCGAGTCCCTCAAAAAATTCAAAGACGCACACGGCACGACCAAAGTCTGAGCCAGGATTGGCGGTTCGATGACGAATATTCGCGAGTGGCCCAAGGGTAAATTGCCGAGTGTCGAAATATTGAAACTGCTCGCGAATTTTCGTTACGAAGTGCGAGTGCTGCGCAAGCTAACTTTTGTATTTTCATACCGATTAAAGTGGACGAGATTTTGCTGGGGAAGCAACCGAGGTAATGGGGGACACTCGACGACTGGGTACAAGATCCATCGCAGTTGGACTAGTTTGTTCGGGGATAGAGTTGATTTGCAGAAACAGCGTGCGGCTCGCCCGGAGACGTGAACGATGTTTTTGCAACCTCAAATGATGAGGCGTGGTGTGCCCATTGGCAGTGCCCTCCAACCAGGTTCCTCCGGAAACCAGGTCATGAAAGGGACTACTTCATGAGAGAAAGACGACTGATAGCAATCGTAGTGCTTTGCTGTGCTGTAATTGCCGTGGTTCTGCTCTTCCCGCAACTCTCGTCCGCCCAGAACGGGGGCTTTGGACAGAAGGGCGGGGATCCCGATACACCGCCACCCCCCTACAATCCGTATCCACCGGGGATTTTACCGTCGGACTTGAATTCAGAGATTGCACGGGTCCTGCGTGAAGTGGACTTTATCGAAAGCGAGGCTCTGGCGCAGTTGCGCACATTGCCCCCGCCAACACTGACAAATCAACCGCCATTATTGGCCCACACCGGACAAAGATTAAACGTCTTAGTGGGCAAAGCCCTGAATTTCGACAGGAATATCTCGCCTTTCAAGGATAGGGCGTGCGGTTTTTGCCACATGCCGTACGCCGGCTTCAGCGGACCGATCCCATCCGTCAACCTGACGATGATTGCGTATCCCGGATCATATCAGTTTCGAGCCGGCAAGCGGACTGCGCAGAGATATACCTATTCACCCAGTTTCCCTGTTCTCAATTACAACCAGACCCAGCAAGCCTTTTTTGGCGGAAACTTCTGGGATTCCAGAGCGACCGGCTACTTGCTAGGGAGTCCCGATGCCAATCAGGCTCAGGGCCCCCCGGTCGATACTCAAGAACACGCGTTGCCGGACACGGCTTGCGTCGCGTTCCGCCTTCAGAGCGCCGTGTATAAGTCTTTCTTTATCGAACTATGGGGCGATGACATAAATACAATCAAGTTCCCGCAGAACACCGAGGAGATCTGCGAGGTCCCCGGAGGGGCCAGCGTATTCGGAACGGACACCATGCCGATCAAGCTGTCTTCTTCGGATCGCGCCATAGCAAACCACGTCTACGACCACTGGGGCCAGTCACTTGATCAATACGAAGCCTCACCGGATGTCAGCGCTTTTTCGTCGAAATTCGACGCCTTCCTGCATAGCCCAACTGCAAATCCGTTGTCCGCGGATGAAATGGCCGGTTACAACCTGTTCCGTGGCAAAGCGAACTGCAACTCCTGCCATCTCGACGGAAGGTCTACCGCGCCGACGCCGCCACCGCCACAAGGCAATGCCCCGAACAGCACGGACACGGGCGCCGCAGCATCCACCGCGCCGCTGTTCACCTGCTTCGGCTCGGCTAATCTCGGCCTGCCCTTGAATCCCAGGGATGCCATTTATTACCAGAACACGCCGGATTTCTTCGGCTTCACCGCAAATCCCTTTGGCTTCGCCTTTAGAGACTTGGGATTGGGAACCTTCCTGAGAAGCGGTCCCGGTTCTTGGGCGAGCCCGAATGACGATTGGACACAATTCGCGCCACTCAATGATGGACGCATGCAGACATCCACGGCGCGCAACGTCGCCATGGTTCCGCCTCAGTGTCCTACCACCGAGGCTCCCGGGCCGTACTTCCAGAAGGAGTTCTTCCATAACGGCTACATCAAGAGCCTGAAGCAACTGGTGCACTTCTATAACACCAGAGATGCTTTTCCTTTTCCCACTATAACTTCCGGGCACTGTCCGGCGGGCACCACGGAAAAGGTGGACTGCTGGCCAATGGCCGAGGTGAAGAACAATGAGGACATGACCATCGGGATGCTCGGCTTGACCGATATGGAGGAGAACCAGATCGTGGCGTTCCTTCAGACGCTCACCGACGGTTTCACAACACCGTTCCCGGATATCAACACGTTTACTGGCGTGTGCATGACGGGCGGTATCGCGGCAACCCAAGGGAATGATTTCCTGATTCCCACTCCGCCGCTGCCTCCATGTGCGACGGCGATATGCGGTGTTCCGCCGCTCCCCACAATGCCGATTCCGTAATGGCATTGCGAACTGTCAAACGGCATATACCTGATGCTTGCTAACTCTCTCCCCTGGCTGGTCCCTCGCGACTGCGGGGTCGAAAGGGACCAGCCGGAGAGAGAAATGGCGGAATTCAGTACGCTGTGTTTTTCCCAAGCCAGAGACTTATCGCTGTCCCGAAATTTGCTCGCAAATCAATTCTCAGTGAGGTGTCCAAATGAAGAGAGCGATGTTGCTTTTGGTGTTATTCACTTTCGGCGGCTTCTGGTTTGCAACGTCTCCCGCCGCCGGCCAGTTCGTCCCTTCGTCAAAAAAGGTGGACCGCATGGAAGTCAGACAGGGGCCGGAGATCGAGTTGAACCGCGAGCATCTGGCCATCATTCGGTGGACCAGCAACAATCCTGGCGGCTCGCCCGAGCACTTTGCCGTGGTGCACTACGGCACGGATCCCAAGAAACTGAACCTGACGGCCAAGTCGCACATCCGGCTGAACCCATCCCATGACTACACTGTTTTCCGCGTGCGCATGGATGAGTTGGCGGCGAAGACTACCTACTACTACACGATTGATTCTGAAGATGCGAATGGCGTAAGCGATGGTGTGAAGAGTTCGACACAATCGTTTACCACGCAATAGACCAGTCGAAGGTTTGTGGGCTTCTCTACTGCCGCCTGAAATGCAAGGTGGCGGTGCCGGTGCGGGCGTTACCGGAAAACTTGCACGTGCGGACGGATGAAATTTGTAAGAGGAATGGTGCGCTTGCAGGGGGCAAATTCCTTTTTTCATAAGTTAGTTCCAGAATTTCACATCCCAAACTCGTACGTGGCTGAAACCTTACCTATTAGCCCGTTAAATAGTTCAAATTGAGTGGTTTGTGGTGAGCCCCAATTCGGGATTCTGGCACTCGAATTGCCAAAGGGTTTGTCAGGTAGCGGGTGTGGTCCCGTTCTCCTTCCAGGTCCGGCCTGCCCTCATCGAGGGCGTACTGCGAGTACGAGTGGTCTGAGCAAGAAACCACAGGGGTTCCGCGCGCCTCAGACCGCAAAAAAAAATACAGGGGGCAAAACGATGGAAAGATCGCAGGGTACCGCTCTATCCAAACGATCCACAGTTCATGTTCTAGTGTTGTTGGCGCTAGTTCTCGGAATGGCGTGGCCGGCGAGTGCGCAATCCACGGCAACGCTCCAAGGAACGGTAACGGACCCGGCAGGAGCCGCGGTTCCGAATGCAAAAGTGGTGGCGAGTAATGATGCGACCGGGGTGCAATCGGAAACGGTCAGTGACTCGGCAGGGGCGTATCTTTTTCCATCGCTTTCGATCGGAGTCTACAAGCTGGAAGTTTCGGCGGCGGGCTTTCAGAAGTTCGTTTTGACCGGTTTGAAGCTCGAAGTGGCGACGGCTGTCGCCCAGAACATGCAATTAACGGTTGGTGCAGCCACGGAAACAGTCGAGATTGTCGCTGATGCCCCGCTTATTGATACGGTTACTACGGGCCTGGGGCAGGTGATCAACGACAAGACGGTGCAGGAAATTCCGTTGAATGGCCGTCACTTCACCGACCTTAGTTTGCTGACGCCGGGGACGGTCACGCCGCCCGCAAACGGGTTCCTTTCCGCGCCATTGCGTGGACAGGGATCGTTCGGCATCAACACAGCGGGCCAGCGCGAAGACACAACCAACTGGTTGGTGAACGGAATCAACCTGAACGATCCGGTGCAGAACCAGATTACGTTTCAGCCGCCGATTGACACCCTGGCGGAATACAAGATCGACAATTCGTCGTTTCCGGCGGAATACGGAAGAAATTCCGGCGCAATCGTGAACCTTGCTACGCGCTCCGGCACAAGCGAGTATCACGGGGAACTGTTTGAATTTTTCCGCAATAATGCGCTGGACGCGCGCAACTTTTTCAATACCAGTGCCCAGGGTCCCCAGGCGCCGTATAAGAAGAATGAGTTTGGCGCTGATTTCGGCGGCCCGATCATCAAGAACAAAGTGTTCTTTTTCCTGGCCTATGAAGGAGTGCGGCAGCACCAAAACCTTACCGCCACGACAACGGTCCCCAGCCAAAATCAGAGAACCGGAGTGACCTCCCCCGCGGTTACCAGCCTGCTAGCGCTCGTCCCGGCAGCTAACTTCCACCAATCGACAGACGCATCAGCGGCGCCGGCGGATTTCACCGGTTTTACCGGCGGTGCAGTAGCCAACGTCTCGCTGAATCAAGGATCCGGCGACGTTGATATCGAGCTGCGACAGCAGGACCGTCTGCATGTCTATTACGTGGTTCAGAAAGACCTTCGGCAAGAGCCGTTGTTCCCGGTGGTCCTGGACACCATCCCAGGTTTCGGTGATACCCGCGATGGATTCCGGCAACTGTTGACGGTCAGCGAGGATCACACCTTTAACGCTTCGCTTGCCAATACGGTGAGAATCGGGTTCAACAGAATCCATTTGACGTTCCTTCCGAATGCACTACTCGATCCAGCAAAGTTCAACATGACCCTGCCCGCGGGCTCTCCGGTGGCAACGGGCTTGCCGGACATCCAAGTGGCAGGAACATTGTTTTTCGGGGGACCGAATGGCGAGCCCCAAGGACGCGGCGATACGACCGTAGTTTTGAACGACACCTTGAGTTGGCTCAAAGGCCGGCACGCCTTTGCTTTCGGCGGCGAAATCCGGCGCGCATACAACAACAACATCGTCGAGAATATCGGCACCTTCGCCTTCACGTCCTTTGCGAACTTCTTGAATGACAGCGCCAGTTCCTTTAGCATCCAACTGGGCGCCGGAAACGATAAAATCCTACAGCCGTCTTATGACGGCTTCGCGCAGGACACCTTCAAGTGGAAGCCGAACTTCACGATTAACCTCGGACTGCGTTACGCGTGGAATTCAACGCCGTCGGAGGCCGCCGGGCGCGGCTGACTGCCGCCCTCCGAGCCTGCTCGCTCCTACGCGATCGTGCTGTCGACCGGACATTTGCCGGCGGGCATGGCACCATCGTGCTCGCCAAGATCGTCGGTCGACGAGGATCCAGGGAGGCGCCGAATGACACCCGACGAGGTGAGCTACCGCGACGTCGTGGGACTGCGCACCGCGGTGCGGGAGAGCGGCACCGGTGCGCCCGTCATCTTCGTGCACGGCAACCCGGACTCCGCCGACGAGTGGGCGCCGTTCCTCGACCGGTCCGCCGAGCTGGGGCGGGTGATCGCCCCGGACATGCCGGGCTTCGGCCGCTCCGCGCGCCCCGGGCTGGTCGACTTCGCGACGCTCAAACAGTGGTTCCGGGCCTTCGTGGACGACCTGGGCGTGGACCGCTACCGCCTCGTCGTGCACGACTGGGGCGCGGTCGCACTGGCGGCCGCCGCGCTGCGCCCCGAGCAGCTGGAGAAGCTGGTGGTGATCGACGCGGTGCCGCTGTCCGCCGCGTACCGCTGGCACTGGCTGGCTCGGGTGTGGCGAGTGCCCGCGCTCGGCGGGCTGGCCGTGTTCGGCATGCGCCGCCCGACGCTGAAGGTGATCAGCCGGCTGTCCAGCCCGCGCCCCGGTCCGATGGACGACGAGTTCCTGGACGACGCCACGCGGTACCTCGACGCCGGCATGCGGCGGGCGATCCTGGGCCTCTACCGCTCGGCCGACCCCGGTGTGCTGCGCGCCGCCGGAGTGGCCCTGGAGGAGGTGCGCTGCCCGTCGCTGGTGGTCTGGGGCGAGGGTGATCCGTACGTGGGGTCCGAGGAGGCCTACCGGTACGGCGCCGCCCTGGCCGGCTCGACCGTCGAGATCGTGCCCGGGGTGGGCCACTGGTGTTTCAGGGAGGATCCTGCTGTGGTGGACCGTGTGATCAAGTTTCTCGGGGCGGGCTGATCATGACGCGTACCCCGCCGCCCCGGCCCAAGGGTCTCGACTCCCCGGCCGTCGTGCCGATCATGAAGTACTTCGCGCGGGCCCAGGTCTGGGCGTACCGGCGCACCGGTGGCCGGGTCGGCGGGAAGTGGCGCGTCGGCGCCGGCTTCCGCAAACCCGTGCCGACCCTGCTCCTCGACCACCGGGGCCGGAAGTCGGGCAAGGCGTTCACCACGCCGCTGCTGTACATCGTCGACGGGCCCAACGTGGTCATCGTGGGCTCCCAGGGCGGCCTGCCGAAGCACCCGCAGTGGTACCTCAACCTGGTTGCCCACCCGGACACGCACATCCAGATCAAGGCCGAGCGCCGGCCGGTGCGGGCCAGGACCGCCGACGCGGCCGAGCGGGCCCGACTCTGGCCCCTGCTGGTGGACGCCTACGCCGACTTCGACAACTACCAGGCCTGGACCGAGCGCGAGATCCCGGTTGTCATCCTCGAACCCGCCGGCGGTCGGTGACCCTGCTCCGGCGTCATCCGGCCTTACGGGCGGTGAGCAGGAGGTACTCCCAGTCCATCTCCGTGCTGTCGGTGCCGCGGTCGAAGCGGGTGGCGAGCGCGGCGAGCGCGGCGTCGAGTGCTTCGACCCGCTCGGCGTCGTCGCCGAGTGCCCGGTACACCGCGATCGTCGGCCCGTAGGTGGCCTTGAAGAACTCGCGCCACTGCTCGGGGGTCCGGAAGCGGTCCACGGCGAGCGTGAGCCGCCGCGCGACCACGTCGGTCACCCGGTCGCCGAGCAGGCCGAGGACGTGCTTCTCGTCGCCCCACAGCGGTGGCGGCTGGGCGCCGGGCGGCGGCGGTGGCGCGAACGGCTTCATCGCGGCGAACATCTGACCGATGAAGCCGCCGGGCGTCCAGCTCAGCAGGCCGATCCGCCCGCCCGGACGGCAGACGCGGACGAGCTCGTCGGCCGCCGGCCGGTGGTGCGGAGCGAACATGATCCCGACGCAGGACAGCACCACGTCGAACTCGTCGGCGGCGTACGGCAGTGCCTCGGCGTCCGCCTCCTCCCAGGTCAGGTCGGCGCCCACCGCGGCCGCCGTGGCGCGGCCCGCCTCGAACAGCTCGGGGGTCAGGTCGGATGCGACCACCTCGGCACCGGTCAGCGCGGCGGGGATCGCGGCGTTGCCGGAACCGGCGGCGATGTCCAGGACACGATCGCCGTCGCGCACCCCGCACGCCGTCACCAGGGCCGGTCCGAGCTCGGAGATGATCTCGGTCACCACCGAGGGGTAGTCGCCGAGCGCCCACATGGCGCGGTGCCGGGTCTTGAGGGCACGGTCGGCTTCGTCGATCGTTCGGGTCATCGCGGGGCTCCTTCGGGTCACCGGTACCGGAGTGGCCGGTACCGAGGGGCCCACAGGGTGCTGGCGGGGGATTGCAGCTGGATTGCAATCGGCGGCCCGGACCTCGAGCGCGGGGTCAGTACCGGTGCAGGCACGACCGCGCGATCGACACGGCCTCGGACGGCGACAGGCTCGACCCGCTCCGTGCGGCGGCCGAGGCGAGCGGACCGTCCGGACCGTCCAGCAGCAGGGCCAGCCTGGCCGTACCGAGCGGGGACTGCTTGCCGGCGGCGCACAGCGCGTGGTGCAGCACGACGGCGTCCTCGTCCGCGCCGAGCCGGACCAGCAGCCGCACGACATAGCGCAGGTTGAGCCACTGCTGGGTCCAGTCGCCGACCCGGTCCCAGTGCTCGAGCACGTCGACGAACGCCCGGGCCGCCGCCGCCGGGTCGCGGTGCACGGCGCGGGTGGCGGCGGCCTCCATCACCGCGATGCCGTGCCACCAGAAGTTGCGGACCGAGGCCGCCAGCTCGCCGGCCCGGTCGAACAGCGCGAGAGCCCGGTCGGGCTCGGACTTCTTCAGCACCAGGCCGAGCGCGTAGTGGGCCATCGACCGGGCGGTGGGGTTGGCGGTGGCGTCGGCCACCCGCACGCACTCCAGCGCGGCGGCCACGCCACGTTCCGGGGTGCGCCGCACCGCGTGGCACACGGCGACGTAGTAGAGCGTCCACACCAGGCGGATCGGGTCGGCGTCGCGGCGGGCCCGGGCCGCTTCGGCCTCGTAGTGCTCCAGCGCGCTCGCGGCGTCGCCCTCGTACAGCGCGACGTCGGCGAGCACGTCGGCGGGATAGGCGATCCGGCCGGTGCCCCGCGCCGGGACCCGGCCACCGGCGCGTTCGGCGAGCCGGCGGGCATGCGCGAAGTCGCCCCGGTTCCACGCACCCCGGGCGGCCGCGCCCACGGCCGCGGCGAACAGCGGGTGGTCGCGCGGCGCGAGCTCCAGGGTTCGCTCGGCCCAGTCGGCCGACTCGTACCCCAGCCGCAGGTGCACCAGTTCGGGCAGCGCGGCGACGAGCCGCAGCGCGAGGTCGACGTGCCGGCCGGCGGCGGCGTACTCGAACGCGGTGCGCAGGTTGTCGTAGTCGGGCAGTGCGCGCGCCGCCCAGGTCTGCTCGGCCGAGGTGTGCAGGCCGCGCGCCGCGCGTTCGGCGAGCTCGACGAAGTACCGGACGTGCCGCTGGTCGGGCTGCTCTCCGGCGCTGGAGTCCCGGAGCAGCTCGCGGCCCCGGGCTCGCAGCGTCTCCAGCACGCGGTACCGGGACCGCCCCGCCCCGCTGGACGCCGACGTCACCATCGACTTGTCGAGCAGCCTGGTGACCAGGTCCAGCGTGGTGTCCTCGGTCGTCCCTGGCTCGGCGCACACCTCGTGCACCCCAGGCAGGTCGAAGCCGCCGGCGAACACCGACAACCGCGCGAACAGCCGCTGCTCGGGCTCGGGCAGCAGGCGGTATGACCAGTCGATGGCGGCGGCCAGGCTCTGGTGCCGGGCCGCCGCGGTGCGCGGGCCACCGCTGAGGAACCGCCCGCCGTCCAGCCGTCGGGCGATCTCCGGAGCGGTCATCGCCCGCATCCGCGCGGCGGTGGCGGCGAACGTGGCTCGCGGTGCCGTACTGATGGACGCGGGTTATGGAACGAACAGCGGTCTGCGCCGGGCGATCACGGACTTGGGGCTGGGCTACGTGGCATCCATCATCTCGACCATCAAAGTGCGCCTGGTGCGCGAGGGTAATTCGAAGCCGAAGCGCGTCAGCGTCGAAGCTTTGGCGCGCAGCCTGCCCAAGCACGCCTGGCGCACCATCACGTGGCGGGAAGGCACGAACGAGAAGCTGCAGTCGCGCTTTGCCCGTGTGCGCGTGCGCGCTGCGCCGATCCGGGGCGAAGCACGTTTTGCCGAAGAGACACTGCTCATTGAATGGCCTGAGGGCGAGGCCAGGCCCACAAAATACTGGCTTGCAACCGTCGACCGGAAGATGTCGTTCCGCGGCCTCGTC
>Ga0137412_10003141_pt1 | contig 13185 bp, 13 predicted proteins | sample CZODoug2_1_16fun_FD_122160 | JGI IMG/M metagenome (GOLD analysis project Ga0137412, IMG submission 122160) | Vadose zone soil fungal communities from Angelo Coast Range Reserve, California, USA - CZODoug2_1_16fungal (Hybrid Assembly) | ecosystem: Environmental > Terrestrial > Soil > Vadose zone... | reverse complement strand
GTGTCGAGCGTGTACAGCGGCTGGTCACCCATCGAGTAGGGCCACCACACCATGGGCTTGCTGATCTTCAGCGCACCGAAGGTCGCCGGATCGAAGGACACCGTTTGCGTCGTCTTCGCGGGAATCGTCACGGCCTGCGTGACGACGATCGGCTCGCCCGTCGGCGGCGTGACGGTCGCCTTGACGTCACCGGTCTGCGGGGCGTCGGCGTTGTTGGTGACGTCGAGCTTCACCGTCAGCGACGAACTCGACAGGTCGGCAGCGTTGTCCTGCACGACGTGCGCGTTGTCGCCGGTGAGCGCGTCGGACACCTGCAGTGTCGGGGGGAACTGAATGCCGGTGTTGTTGTCTGGCGGGATCTGGTTCCAGTCCACTTCGTCGAGCGTGAACATCTTCATCGGGTCGTTGGGATAGACCTTGATCGCCAGGGTGTTTGGCCCCGACGTCACGAGCTTGGTGACGTCGAAGGTGTGCGAGGCGAACGCGCCGCTCACCACGTCCTTGGCGGCGACCTGCGTTCCGTTCAGCCAGACGTCGCCTTCACCGACGATGCCAGGGATCGTCAGTTTCGCGGTCTGGCCCGATCTGAACTCTGGCGTGAACTCGGTGCGATACCACCACGGGTCGGAGAAGGGTTTCGTGATGACGGGACCAAGCTTTTCGACGTAGCCGAAGCACTTGCGCATGTTGTCGGAGAAGTAGACGTCCGGACAATTGCCGTTCTGCACCAGGGCGTTGATCTCGGTGCCGGGGGCGCCCGCGTCGTCCGGCTTCACCGGTAGCCAGGCGGAAGTCGAATAGCCGGGTTTCGACACCTTGCTTCCGTCGTCCGGCACGTTCGCCGTCGTGAGCACCTGCCAGCCTTGCGCACCGATGATGTTCAGGCCCTGCGACTTTGCCGCTTCGGGCTCTCGATGCTGACTGGCCCTGAACGTGATGACGACGACGAGCGCCAACACCAGCACCAGCGCGGCACCGCAGGCAATCGCGATCTTCGACTTCTTGGTCATGCAGGCTCCTGTAGCTCGCTGTAGCCCGTTCAATTGTTAGGAAAGTTTCTTTACATATGGATTCGTAAGGATTCTTAACATAAAAAACGGTCAGTCGGAAGCCCCACTCCGAAAAAAGCGCGAGATACCGCCCACCGCCGGAGTGGCGAGCGCCAACACGCCGCCTTAGATCGGGAGCTCCCGCCACGCCCGAAGCGCCGCATCCACGTTGTTCTCCGCCGATCCGTCCAGCCAGTGGATGCGGTGATCGCGGCGGAACCACGACCGCTGGCGGCGCACGTAGCGTCGGGTCCCGATGAAGGTCCGCTCGCGCGCCTCCGCGAGTGCCGCGTCGTCACCGCCTGCGTCGAGCGCCTCGAGGACCTGCGCGTAGCCAAGCGCACGCGACGCAGTGACACCGTCGCGCAGACCCTCATCCAGCAGGGCGGTGACCTCGCCGACCAGACCGTCGGCGAACATGGTGTCGGTACGCCGCGCCAGGCGTTCGTCGAGAAGTGTGGTGTCCCAGTCCAATCCGACGATGACGGTGTTCCATCGCGGCGCGCCGATCGTCGGCGCCGACGCGGCGAACGGCTGGCCCGTCAACTCCACCACTTCCAGCGCGCGCACGATCCGACGCCCGTCGGTGGGCAGGATCGACGTGGCGGCTGCCGCGTCGAGACGGGCAAGTTCCTCGTGCAGGGCGCCCACGCCGACCTCGGCCAGCCGCTCCTCCCAGCGCGCGCGCACCTCCGGATCGGTCGCCGGGAACACCCAGTCGTCCAAGAGCGACTGCAGGTACAGCATCGAGCCGCCGACCAGAACCGGCACCGCTCCCCTGGCGGCAATGGCTTCGACGTCGGCGGCGGCCGCCTGCTGGTAGCGGGCCACGGTCGCCGTCTGCGTCACGTCGAGCAGGTCCAGTTGGTGGTGCGGGATGCCGCGACGTTCGGCAACCGACAGCTTGGCGGTGCCGATGTCCATCCCCCGATAGAGCTGCATGGCATCGGCATTCACGATCTCGCCGCCGACCCGCTCCGCCACGTCGAGGGCCAGCGCGGACTTCCCGGTGCCCGTCGGACCGACGATCGCGATGGGCCTCACGGAATCCACACCCCCGCGAAGTACCCAACTCCGTACGGCGCCCCGCGGTACCACTCGCGGGCCGAAGCGGGCGCCGGTTCGACCAGCCCGGCCAGCACCTGATAGGCCACCCGGCCGATCACACCGACCGGCAGCGTGGCCAGCGCGGCCGCGTCACCGCAGGCCAGCGCATCGTCGAGGGCAGCCTGAACCGGCACCGAATCGGGGTCGTAGCCGCCAGGCGAGGTCGGGCCGAGCGTGTGGGCTCCGTCGGCGACCACCAGCACGCCGACCGCGTCGGCAGCCTCGTCGATCTCGGCGCGCAGGGTCCGACCACGGGCCATCGCGGCATCCACCCCAAGGTCGTGGGCATGGACCCGGACCTCGGCCCGCGCCCGAGGATTGACCCGTCCCCGCACCCAACCGGTGATGAGCGCACATAGCGGAAGGACGGACGGCGCGCCGGAACCCCCTGGCGCCAACGCGACGGGCACGTCGACGCCATACCCGGCGAACGTGCCGACCGCATCGGACCGAATGACCGCGTCGACTGACCCGACCCCGACGGCCACCCAGCGGTCCGGAAGCCCCGCTGCGGCACCGAATACGGCGTCGCGCAGGCCGGCCAATTCGTCGGCGGCACCGGATGCCAGCTCGGGTACCAGCACGGGTGCCGAAGGGACGATCGCGATGGCGCTCAGCACGAATCCACGCTAGCCACCGGTTCGTTCGGCGGCTTCGTCGGCGCCCATCGTCGCGGCCTCCCCGCGCGCAAGGGCTGCCGTGGCCACCACCATCACCGTGACGGCCACCGCCAGCGTGAACCATCCGGCCTCGCCAGGACGCAACGACTCACCGAGCACCACGACGCCTAGCACCGACCCCACGATCGGCTCGGTGACGGTCATGGTGGGCAGCGAGGCGGTGAGCGCGCCTGCCCGGAACGACGCCTGCTGCCAGGCGGTGCCAGCGACGGCCACCGCCACCCAGGCGTACAGCTCCGGCGTCTTCAGCACTTCCAGAACGCCGTCGTCGAGGCGGTCCACCACGCCCTTGGTGAGCACCGCGAACAGCCCCCACAGCACCCCCGACACGATCGCCAGCAGCACGGCGCTCACGGGCCCGGAGAAGATCCTCGCGCCGATCACACAGGCCACGAGCGCGGGGCCGAGTACCAACAACACCAAGGTCCAGGTCTCGAACGACGCACGCGAGTGACCTTCCGTCGGGTTACCGACCACCACGATCACCACGACCGCTGCGGCCAGCAGCGCAGCCCATACCCACTGGAAGCGGCTCACCCGGCGATGCATCAGCCTGGCATTGATGGGCAACGCGAACAGCAGCGACGTCACCAGCACGGCCTGCACCAGCAGCACCGACCCGAAGCCGAGCGCCGCCGCCTGCAGGGCGAATCCGGCACCGGACACCGCGCTGCCGAGCCACCACTGACGGTCCTTCAGCAGCCGGGCGAACAGGCCGAGCGGGCTGACCTGTTCGTCGGTGACGTCGTGCGCCGACCGCTGATGCATGACGTCGCCAACCGCCATGAAGAAGGCCGCACCGAGCGCCAGCAGGGCGGCGATGTCCGCCTTGTCCACCTGCGACCTCCCATTCGTTGCAGCCGAGCCTAGGCAACTGCTCAGCCAAAGGCGTGCGCACGCCGCACGGCGACCTGTTTCAATAGCGTGCGAGAGCGTTAGATGGCGCCGCGTTGCGCGGCAGGAGCGGGGGTTAGCCCCCGCAGAGGGCACGAGGATACGAATATGACCACCAGCGAGTCAGGCGAGGCACCCAAGCCCACCCCCCGACCAGGACCACCGCGGCCCGCCCCGAGGCCCGGCGGCCGACCCCCGGTCGTGGCCGTGGTCACCGCCGACCCGCATCGATTCGGCCGCGTCGACCCGGATGGCACCGTCTGGCTGATCACCTCCGCGGGCGAACGTCAGATCGGGTCGTGGCAGGCCGGCGACAACGAGGCGGCCTTCGCGCACTTCGGTCGCCGCTACGACGACCTGCACACCGAGGTCGCGCTGATGGAGGGGCGCCTGGCGGCCGGCACCGGCGACGCGCGCAAGATCAAGTCCGCGGCGGCCCAGATTGCCGAGAGCCTGCCGACCGCGTCGGTGCTCGGTGACGTCGACGCGCTCGCAGCCCGGCTCACCGCAATCGTCGACCAGGCCGACGCCAGCGCCCTTGAGGACCGGGCCCGGCGCGACGAGCACCGCGCCGCGCAGACCACCCACAAGGAGGCACTGGCCGTCGAGGCCGAGACCATCGCCGCCGAGTCCACACAGTGGAAGTCCGCGGGCGACCGGCTGCGCGAGATCCTCGACGAGTGGCGCACGATCACGGGATTGGACCGCAAGACCGACGACGCGCTCTGGAAGCGGTACTCGGCGGCGCGTGAGACGTTCAACCGGCGGCGCGGGTCGCACTTCGCCGAACTCGACCGCGAGCGGGTCGGCGCGCGCCAGGCCAAGGAGGCCCTGTGCGAACGCGCTGAGGCGCTTTCCGACTCGACCGACTGGGGCCCCACCGGCGCGACGTTCCGCGACCTCCTGACGGAGTGGAAGGCCGCGGGCCGGGCGTCCAAGGAAGTCGACGACGCACTGTGGGCGCGGTTCAAGGGCGCCCAGGACAAGTTCTTCTCGGCCCGCAACGCCACCAACGCCGAGCGCGACGCCGAATTCGGCGCCAACGCCGACGCCAAGCAGACGCTGCTCGCCCAGGCCGAGGCCATCGACAGCACCGATCCGGACGCCGCGCGCGCGGCGCTGCGGGCGATCGAGGACAAGTGGGACGCGATCGGCAAGGTGCCCCGCGAACGCGGCGCCGAGCTCGAGCGACGACTACGCGTCGTCGAGAAGCGGGTTCGCGAGGCGGCGACGACCGGCTGGACGGATCCGGAGGCACAGGCCAGGGCCGACCAGTTCCGGGTTCGGGCCGAGCAATACGAGCAGCAGGCCGTCAAGGCCGATGCCGCTGGCCGCACCAAGGACGCCGAGCAGGCGCGGGCGAACGCGACGCAGTGGCGGGAATGGGCCGAGGCGGCGGTCGAGGCGCTCGGCAGGAAGCGCTAAGCGGGATCGGGGTTGTCGCCGCTGTCGTCCAGCAGGCCCTTGGGCTGCCGTTCGGCGACGTACCGGCGGCGCTCCTCCTCGGCCGCCAGCTGCACCGCCGTGCGCGACCACACCACGCGCGCCCAGTGGAAGGTCAGCAGGATCACCGCGATCCAGGCCACGATCAGGCCGATGCCAGGTCCCGGGTGCGCCGTGCCGACCGTCTGACGGGACCACACGGCCAGCATCCCCAGCGGGCACGCCACCGCCGATCCGGCAAGGGCGACCCAGGCCACGGCCCAGCGCCGCGTCAGCAGGGCCAGTATCGAGAAGCCCACGCTGAACACCAGGACCAGCCAGACGAACACGCGCGAGGGCAGGGCTATCGCGGCCTGGATGGCCGCGTCGTCGCCTGCCAGAACGTCGATCCCCTTGGCGCCACCGGTGTGCGGGAGGACGAACGACGCCAGGATGACGAACACCAGGATCGCGACCACCAGTGCCCTCGACCCTGGGTCGATTTCGCGTGCGACGCGGCGCTCGGCGTCCTCGATGTCGCCCTTGAAGTCGTCGAAGTCGGGGGCGTTGCGTTCGGTCACAGAGCGCACCCCGTCGACTCGGGTTGTGTCGTCTCGGGTTGTGTCGTCTCGGGTCGAGCGGGTGGTGCTCCCACCCCTGGCATGCCGAGGCCGACGTTGGTGGTCACGCGACGCCCCGCCTCGTGTGCGTCGCCCGCGCGGGTGCGCCGATGGTCGGAGATGTCGGCGTCGGCGATCAGGTGATGCGGCGCGGCACCGGTCACCGTGGTGGTGACGACGTCGCCAGGCCGGATGTCGCGGTCGCCCGGCGCGAAGTGCACCAGTCGGCCGTCACGGGCCCGGCCCGACATCCGCGCGGTGCTGGCGTCCTTGCGTCCCTCGCCGGTGGCCACCAGGAGTTCGACGGTCGAGCCCACCTTGGCGATGTTCTCCTCCAAGGAGATTCGCTCCTGCAGCTCGACGAGGCGCATATAACGCTCCTGCACAACGGCTTTGGGCAGTTGGTCGGGTAACTCCGCCGCCGGGGTGCCCGGCCGCTTGGAGTACTGGAAGGTGAAGGCCGTGGCGAACCGGGCTCGCTCCACGACGTCGAGCGTTGCCGCGAAGTCCTCTTCGGTCTCGCCGGGAAATCCGACGATGAGGTCAGTGGTGATGGCGGCGTTCGGGATCGCGGCACGAACCCGGTCGATGATGCCGAGGTAGCGCTCGGCGCGGTAGGAACGGCGCATCGCCTTCAGGATCCGGTCCGATCCGGACTGCAGCGGCATGTGCAGCGTCGGGCAGACGTTGGGGGTGACCGCCATGGCTTCGATGACGTCGTCGGTGAACTCGGCCGGGTGCGGCGAGGTGAACCGCACCCGCTCCAGTCCTTCGACCCGCCCACACGCTTTCAGCAACTTCGCGAATGCGCCGCGGTCACGCGGAATGTCAGTGTCCGCGAACGATACGCCGTACGCGTTCACGTTCTGCCCGAGCAGGGTGACCTCGAGAACGCCCTGATCGACCAACGACTGCACCTCGGCGAGAACGTCGCCGGGCCGCCGGTCGACCTCCTTGCCGCGGAGCGCGGGCACGATGCAGAACGTGCAGGTGTTGTTGCACCCCACCGAGATGGAAACCCATGCGGCGTAGCTGGATTCCCGCGCGGCGGGCAGCGCCGACGGGAATTCCTGCAACGCTTCGAAGATCTCGACCTGGGCGGCCTTGTTGTGCCGAGCGCGTTCGAGCAGCGTCGGCAGTGAGCCGATGTTGTGCGTGCCGAACACGACGTCGACCCACGGCGCCTTCCGCAGCACCGCATCGCGGTCCTTCTGCGCAAGGCACCCGCCGACGGCGATCTGCATGTCGGGGTTGGCCTCCTTGCGGGGCACCAGGTGACTGATGTTGCCGTACAGCTTGTTGTCGGCGTTCTCCCGCACCGCGCAGGTGTTGAACACCACGACGTCGGCATCGACACCGTCGGCGGCGCGGCGGTAACCCGCCGCCTCCAGCAGGCCCGCGAGCCGCTCGGAGTCGTGCACGTTCATCTGGCAGCCGTAGGTCCGGACCTGATAGGTGCGCGCATCGCGGCGGTCGTCGGCGGTGGCCGGCGCCTCGCGCGTCACCGTGGAAGTCACGGACCAATGGTACGGGCGGGCAAGAGCAGACCCAATTCCGTCAAATGTGCCGGATTGCCGAGAGCCCGGCGAGCTGAACGTTACCTGGGTAGTGTCTGAGCGCATGAGCGATGGCGGGGGGGCTGCCGCACCCAGCGATACGACGCGCGATGCCGGTCCGATGGTCTCAATCCAGGGCGTCAACAAGCACTTCGGCAGCTTGCACGTGCTCAAGGACATCAACCTGACAGTGGACCGCGGGCAGGTCATCGTCGTGCTGGGGCCGTCCGGGTCCGGCAAGTCGACGTTGTGCCGCACCATCAATCGCCTCGAGACCATCGACTCCGGCACCATCGCGATCGACGGTGAGGTGCTGCCCGCCGAGGGACGCAAGCTCGCGCAGCTGCGATCCGACGTCGGGATGGTGTTCCAGTCGTTCAATCTGTTCGCGCACAAGACGATCGTGGAAAACGTCACGCTGGCGCCGGTCAAGGTACGCAAGGTCGCCAAGGACAAGGCCCGCGAGAAGGCCATGGAGTTGTTGGAGCGCGTCGGCGTCGCCAACCAGGCCGACAAGTATCCGGCTCAGCTCTCGGGCGGCCAGCAGCAGCGGGTGGCGATCGCCCGATCACTGGCGATGAACCCGAAGGTGATGCTGTTCGACGAGCCGACCAGCGCGCTGGACCCCGAGATGATCAGCGAGGTCCTGAACGTGATGACGGGCCTCGCCGCGGACGGGATGACCATGCTGGTGGTCACTCACGAGATGGGCTTCGCACGGGGTGCCGCCCACCGCGTCGTGTTCATGGCCGACGGAGCGATCGTCGAGCACGCAGCACCAGAAGACTTCTTCTCCAATCCGAAATCCGACCGTGCCAAGGACTTCCTCGGCAAGATCCTCAACCACTGATGTTCCGTCGAAAGGAAACGACTGTGCCTTCTGCCAGGCCTTCACGCACCAAATCCGCCCTACGATTCGCCACCGTGGCGCTCGCCATCGCAATGCCGTTCTCGCTGGCCGCCTGTGGCGGCGGAGGCAGCGGTGGCGGCAGCGACACGATCGTCATCGGAACCAAGTTCGACCAGCCCGGCTTGGGGCTGAAGAACCCGGACGGCACGATGAGTGGCTTCGACGTCGACGTCGCGAAGTACGTCGCCAAGGAGCTGGGCTTCGCCGAGGACAAGATCGAGTGGAAGGAATCGCCGTCGGGGCAGCGTGAGACGCTGATCCAGAACGATCAGGTCAAGTTCATCGCGGCCACCTACTCGATCACCGATGCCCGCAAGGAGAAGGTCGACTTCGCCGGGCCCTACCTGATCACCGGCCAGAGCCTCTTGGTCAAGGCGGACAACACCGACATCACCGGCGCCGAGTCGCTGCAGAACAACAAGAAGTTGTGCTCCGTGTCGGGTTCGACGCCCGCGCAGCGCATCAAGGACAAGTACCCCGGCGTGCAGCTGCAGCAGTACGACACCTATTCGGCCTGTGTCGAGGCGCTGAAGAACGGCGCGGTCGACGCGGTGACCACCGACGAGGTGATCCTGGCCGGCTACGCGGCGCAGAGCCCGGGGACGTTCAAGGTGGTCGGCGGGACCTTCTCGGAGGAGCGCTACGGCATCGGCCTCAAGAAGGGCGACACCGAACTGAAGACCAAGATCAACGACGCCATCACCAAGATGGAGAAGGACGGCGCCTGGAAGACGGCGTTCGACAAGAACCTCGGACCCGCGGGCATCACGGCGCCGACGCCGCCGACGGTCGACAAGTAGCCGACGAGTAAACGAGCCGCACTGACGTGTTGCACTTCGGTGACAACGCCTACGACCTCGTCGGGGCGTTCTGGACCACGATCCAGCTGACGTTCCTGTCGGCGATCGGGGCGCTCATCCTTGGCACCCTGCTGGCCGCGATGCGGCTATCGCCGGTGCCGATGCTCGCCTGGCTCGGTACGGCCTACGTCAACGTGGTGCGCAACACGCCGCTGACCCTGATCCTGCTGTTCTGTTCGTTTGGTCTCGCAGGGACGCTGGGGATCACGCTGGTGGACAGGAATTCGCCGACGTCGATCGACGACAGCAACTTCCGGCTCGCGGTGCTGGGGTTGTCGGTCTACACGGCGGCATTCGTGTGCGAGACGGTGCGATCGGGCGTCAACACCGTTCCGCTCGGGCAGGCGGAGGCGGCGCGATCGCTGGGCTTTACGTTCAGCCAGAACTTGCGAATCGTGCTGCTGCCACAGGCCTTTCGTTCGGTGTTGATCCCGCTCGGTTCGGTGCTGATCGCGTTGACGAAGAACACCACGATCGCCTCGGCCATCGGGGTGGCGGAGGCGGCGTTGTTGATGAAGGCGATGGTCGAGAACCAGGCCGCTCTGCTGCTGATCAGCGGTATCTTCGCCGCCGGGTTCGTCGTCCTGACGTTGCCGATGGGGTTGTTGTTCGGTTGGCTCGGCAAACGGCTGGCGGTGGCGAGATGACCGGGTCATCGGTTCTGTTCGACGCACCAGGACCGCGGGCGCTGATCCGCAACCGCATCATCAGCGTGGTGGCGGTGGTCCTGACCCTGCTGGCGCTCTGGGTGGTGTACTCGAAGTTCGAGGCCAAGGGCCAACTGACGGCCGCGAAGTGGGAGCCGTTCCTCACCGTCAATCTGTGGAAGACCTATCTGCTGCCGGGCATCCAGGGCACCCTGACCGCCGCCGCGGTGTCGATCGTGCTTGCGCTCGTGCTCGGCTTCCTCCTCGGCGTCGGCAGGCTGTCCCATCAACCGGTGATCAGTTGGTTCTGTGCGGTGTTCGTGGAGTTCTTCCGCGCGGTGCCCGTGCTGATCATGATGATCTTCGCCTACTTCCTCTACGCGCAGTACGACGTCGTCCCGTCGAAGTACCTTGCACTCGCCGGCGTGATCACCGGCCTCACGCTCTACAACGGTGCGGTCATCGCCGAGATCGTCAGGTCCGGCGTCAACGCGTTGCCGAAGGGACAGGCGGAGGCCGCGTCCGCGCTCGGCCTTCGCTGGGGCCAGACCATGCGGGCCATCCTGCTGCCGCAGGCGGTCACGTCGATGCTGCCGGTGCTGATCTCGCAGCTGGTGGTGGTGCTCAAGGACACCGCAATCGGCTACCAGATCACGTTCCTCGAGATGGTCCGGCAGGGCACCAACGTCGGTGCGGCATACAGCAACTACATCCCCGCGCTGACCGTCGTCGCGTTGTTGATGATCGCCGTCAACTTCACGCTGTCGCACTTCGCGACCGTGGTCGAGCGTCGACTGAGACGGTCGAAGCGCGGCCCGGCGCCGATGCACGCGGACGAGCCGGTCACGCAGGGCGCGTTCGGCGCAGGCGCCGGCGGCACAATCTGATCCCGGCGCGTTGAACCCGGCGCGCTCCCCGTTCGTGTCCTAAGTGCGGTTCGCGCAATATTGCGCGTGACCGGATGACCAGCTGACGCACTCAATGGGGAGTTGCCATGATTGGGTTCATTCGTCCGTGCCTCATGTCCGGAGTTGCGGTGCTCGGGGCCAGCGCGCTGGTCGTCACGCCCGTCGCACCGCCCCCCACCCGGCCTGAACCGCCGCCCGTCGCGCTGGCGGCGCTCACTCAACCGCTGGCAGCGCCAACGACGGTGGCATCGATTCAGCCGTTCGATCTGGTGGGTCAACAGGTGGGCTTCCACGTCGGCTTCGTCACGGATTTCGTCGTGACAGGGGCGCAGCTCGTCGCCCGCCAGATCCCGATACCCGGGACCCTGCTACAAGACATCCAGAACGGCACACCCCTTCCCGTCGCGGTCGGCCGGGCCCTGCAGACCTTCGTCGACGTCGAAATCGATGCCGGCCGCGAATTGGTCGGTTTCGCAACGGAGTACGTGAACTTTCAGCTCGACTTCCTGGCGAAGGTCATACGAGACGTCATGACCACGGTCAGTAGCACCACAATGGCCTTCGCGGCCTTCGCGGCAGGCGTCGTCGGGCAGTTGGTGGCCTCGGTGACCGCAGGCCTGACGGCAGCGTCGACGCAGGCCGAACCCGCCAGCGCGGAGCCCGTCTCGGTCGGTCCCGCGCTGGCATCCGCGCGCCAGACCACGTCGCAGGCAGCGACCGAACGGCGGTCCGCGGACGGGGTCGTCGAAACCGCGAAGGATGCCAACGATTCGATGAGAACTGCCACCACCGCCGAAGACACCGTCACGGAGCAGCCGAAGAAGCCGAAGCCGGCGATATCGGCCGTCGAGGCACCCGGCACTGTCACGGACTCGACGGTGAGCGCGGCCGGTCGCCAAAGCCATGCTTGCGCATCGTATGCCCTGAAAGAAGCGGTTCAGCTATGTTAACCCCATTTTCGAATGGTTGGGAACGCGACCTACTCTCGACGGTTGTGCAGTGCGCGACCTACCGTGGACTCGACGCGTGGACCCTGTCCCCCCGGATGAGCAATTGAAAGCTCCAACGAAAGGACGACATATGCAGATCACCAGCTTCAAAGACCTCTACATCGCTGAGCTGCAAGAGCTGACGAGCCTCGAAGGGCAGCTCGTAGATGCCTTGCAGCGGATGGCGGAGGCAGCGTCACATCCTTCCCTCAAGAACGCCTTGAAGCATCATCGAGAGCAAACGCAGGCTCAGAAACAACGACTCGAATCGATACTCCAGAAGCATGGCGCTAACCCGCAGGCCCATACGGACCAGGCGACGCAGGCGCTGATAAATGAAACCGAAAAGATGATTACAATGGTGAAGGGCGACGGCCTTCGCGACGCAGCGTTGATTGCTTCAGCACAAAAAGTCGAGCATTACGAGATCGCTGCTTATTGCGTGGTTGCCAGTTTGGCCGGTCAGCTGGACCTGCGCGATGACCAAAGGCTTCTGCATGAGAGCCTCGAAGAGGAACAGGAGGCTGATGCTGAGCTGACGAAGCTCGCCAAAAGCGAGGTGAATCGGGATGCGGTTGCAGCGTAGCTGAGCCCCCGCTCTATATGCGCGCTTGCACGACGCGAGTCGGTCAGTGAGCCATATCCGATGAGTGCCTTGCATGAGGAACGTCAACTCGGCGCGGAACAGCGGCGTGCACTCAAATTGCTCGCCGACGCACAGCAGGGCTGCACCGGAGCGACGTTGCTCGGCCAAGGGTTCAGCATTGGCATGTTGGCCGATCTGGTCTGGGACGGGCTCGCCACGGGGCATCGCGAGACTGTGAGAGTGGGTTGGCGAAAGATCAAGGTGGCTCGCATCCGGATTACGGACGCCGGCCGGACGGCGATCGAAGGTTGATCGAGCGTAGACCGTCGCCACGTGCGCCGGCATCATGACGATGGACGAGGCGCGACAGATGGCGATCGATTTCGCAAGGCTGCCGGAACTGCTCAAGCAGAGCGGGGGATGAATGCCCACCCTACAGCGGGACACGATGACGCCTCCCGGGCGGCCATGCGGGGCGCCAGATTCGGGATGTGCCATTCTTTTGGTTGAACTATCGTCATCCTAACGGCCGCTTCGCCGGTTCCGCGGTGATTGAGGCCTCTGCGCTTGTCAGTGCCCGCATGACGGCAGCTGTTTACGGGCTCAATGATCGGCTCGTATTCGCGTCCGGCCACGAGCTCGACGACGCGAGCGCGCATCAAATCCCGGAGAACATGATCGGTCGGTTGCTCGACGATCTCGATATCCGTCGGCTGCAACAGGCCCTCATGCCCAAGAAGCCGCCGGCGCCTTCGGTGCAACGTCGGAGCGCTGGGCGCGCGGCTTACAGAGAACGATGCGTGTCACGAACGCGCGCGGAACCTGACTGGCAAGATCAGCTCGTCGACGACGCTCTCCGCCTTGTGGAGGAAATGGATGCGGATCACCTTGAGAAATTCCTTTCCGCATTCAGGAGAACCTACGAGCTACGAAGGCAAAACTCAAAACAATCGAGAC
>Ga0137412_10003140_pt1 | contig 13188 bp, 9 predicted proteins | sample CZODoug2_1_16fun_FD_122160 | JGI IMG/M metagenome (GOLD analysis project Ga0137412, IMG submission 122160) | Vadose zone soil fungal communities from Angelo Coast Range Reserve, California, USA - CZODoug2_1_16fungal (Hybrid Assembly) | ecosystem: Environmental > Terrestrial > Soil > Vadose zone... | reverse complement strand
ATCCAATGGATGCCGGTGAAGACGGCGAGAACCAACATGGCGCCGGCACGCGGAAAGGCCGTCGCGGGTTGCCAAAGGACGCCGAAAAACGCGACCGTGGTGACTGCCACATACGCGAGCGCGGCCACGCTGGTGAGCCAATCGAGCCAGCCAACCGCGAACCCGATCCCTTCGCCGAAGGCGCGTCGTGCGTAGACGCGAAATCCGCCGGTCTCGGGGATCATGGCCGCAAGCTCGGCGACCGCCACGGCGCCCATCAGGGTGTACAGGCCGCCGATGCCCCAAGCGACCATGACGAGCGTGCGATCCCCCATCGCCGCGGCCACCGTACCGGGTAGGCGCAAGATGCCGACGCCGACCATCGTGCCGAAGACCAGGGCCAGACCGAACCCTAGTCCGAGGATGCGCCGCAAGGGTCGCGCAGTTGGAGTTGTCATCATCCCACCGTGTGGCGCATCAGGTCTTCGAGCATACGCGCACAACGGCACGCCGTTACGGCGCAATCGGGCACGACCGCCCGTTTCCCGGCAGATCGGCGGGGGTGAGCCGCGGCCGTCAGTTTTGCGGGAGGCCTTCGCGTCCGGGTAGGCGCAATGTCTCCAGTCCCACGAGTGCGGCATGCTGCAGCAGCATGATCGTCTTGCCGTCCTGGATCGCGCCGGTCGCAATCATCCGTAGCGCCTCCGTCAGAGTCAATTCGATGACCTCTATGTCCTCGCCCTCGTTGACGTCACCCCCGCCGGCCGATACCTGGTCGTGCAGGCCATACTCAGCAACGAAGAAATGGAGCTTCTCCGTGACGGATCCCGGGCTCATGTAGGCCTCCAAGACCTTGCGCGGTGATCGAACCACAAAGCCGGTCTCTTCCTGCGCTTCGCGGCGAATGCAGGTTTGCGGGTCGTCGCCATCGAGCAGCCCCGCACATGCTTCGATCAAGAGTCCGTCGGCGCACCCGTTGACGTAGGCCGGAAAACGGAATTGCCGTGTCAACACCACCGTTGCGCGTTCGACATTGAACAAAAGCAATACCGCCCCGTTTCCCCGGTCATAGGTTTCCCGGCTCTGTTTTTGCCACCGGCCGTCCCGACACCGGTACTCGAACGTCGTCTTCTTGAGAATGTACCAGTCGGCGGAGAGCAGGCGCTCCTCGATGATGCGTACTCGATTTGGCGTTGCGGTAGTCATGGCTGAAACGTGCACTTTCGTGTAATATCGTGCAATCATAAGGATGCAAAGATCGTTTGGCAAGTCGTCTTCTCGATGCGTACAGCCCGACGTTTCGGTACTTGACGAGAACCACGATGTCGTAAGGACCATGCTCACCACCCAGCGCAAAAACCTGATCCTGACTCGCCTGGCCGCCGACGGCCAAATCGTTGCGAAAGATCTGGCACTCGAGTTGGGCACCTCGGAGGATACGATCCGTCGTGACCTACGCGAGCTGGCGCATGAGGGCAAGCTGCAGCGTGTACACGGGGGCGCATTGCCCGCCTCGACGGCGGTCGGCGACCTGCAAGTACGCGAGCAGGTGTCGCCCAGGGATAAAATCGAACTCGGCCGCACCGGCGCCTCGATGATCCGACCGAATCAGGTCGTGATCCTGGACGGCGGCACCACCGCGCTTCAAGTGGCGCGTCATCTCGCCCCCGACCTGCGCGCCACGATCGTCACTCACAGCCCCACGGTGGCCGTGGAAGCGGCCAAACATCGTTACGTTGACATCATCATGCTCGGAGGGCGGCTGTTCCGGCACTCGATGGTCAATGTGGGCGCCGCTGTCACTGATGCGGCCGCACGCCTCCGGGCCGATATTTATTTCATGGGCGTCACGGGTGTGCACCCCACAGCCGGCCTAAGCACGGGCGACGCCGAGGAGGCGGCCGTGAAGCTCGCGCTGCATGAACGTGCCGCTGAAACGATCGTTCTCGCATCGGCTGAGAAACTCATGGCGGCCTCACCCTTTCTGGTGACGTCGTTTACGGAACTCAGTCTTCTGGTGGTTCCCTCCAAAACCCCGGACGGCGTTGTTCGCGCCTTGCGAGCCGGCGGCGTTAAGGTCCAGCGCGTCCAAAGGCCGTCGAGGCCGTAGATGGCTGCGAAATCACAGCGGATGCTCGGGTGAGGCTCCGAGCGCCCGGTCCGTCGCCTTGCGGATTTCGTACATGCCCCAGACCGCAATACGCTCGCACTCCTGTGCGATCGATGCTGCTTCCTGGCGGGTTACTTCGGTGACGCTAAAACTCATGACGGTGACACCGTTGCTTGCGATGAAGCGGCCCACACGAGATTCTTCCTCGTACGCGTAGGAAAAGCCGGATCGACGCTCGCTGAACATCCGGGTCAGATTGCCGTGTTCCTGGATCGGCAATAATAACGACTGCACCGCCGGCGCATCATCGAGGCGAGCCTTCGTCAGAAGGATCTTGAGCGTGTCTCTCATCGAGTCCCTTGAACCCCATCCTCAAAAAGCCGGTGTGTCGGCGCACGGCACCATGTCGCTGCCGTTGAGTTCTTGGCTGCTTTCGCTCGTTGATGGTTCATTGGCATGATGAAAGCGTTGCGACTCCGGACTTGGCGGTGGAACGGGGATATATGCCGCGATTGCCGCGATATGCCGGCGCCACGCAGCGCTGGGCTGTGTCGGAAACTGAATGGACGCCTGCCACGACCCATTCGATGCACTGTTTGCGTGACGTTGCATGAGGCACCCTTAGCTCGAGGAACCCAAGGAATGATGCACAAGCTATGTTGGTGAGATCATCGATTCGCCGCAACACCTCCTCTGCAAAATCAAGGCGTCTGTCGCAGGTTGGAAAGGATTATGTTATTGCGGGGGCGCAAGCGACTTCGCTATGCGCGTCGCGGCGACGTAGGGGTCGCCATGCGGCCCGGCGGAATAGTGCTGTCCCGCGTGATTCCAGGCATCTCCCAGCGCGAACCAGTCGATCGGATCGCCGTGCCTGCCGGTGCGCAGCTCCGTATCGAGCGACGCGAAATAAGTCCGCCACCGGGCGCGGTAGTAGTCGCGTGTCAAACCGGCCCAATCCTTGTTGCCGTAATCATGCAGGTCGGCACCCTCGCTGGCTTTCCGGTCGCCCCACGTCGTCAGGATGGAACGCGCGTCATGGTCGAGACGTGCGCCTTCCTCGGACGTCGAGGCCCAGGACTGAACACCGGCAAGCCAGGCGCCAACGAGGAAGAAGCGGTTGGTGGCGAGCAGCCGATCCTGTAAATCCATCAGACCCAGCCAACGCCGGGTCAAAATGCCGAAGCGCCGTCGATCCTTGCCGTCGAAGGCGGTCTTGATCCGCGGCAGCAGCAATCGACTCTCGTTGGCCAGCGTCTGGCGCGCGATGTCCACCAGATCATACTGATATGTCTCGCTCCGGCGCAGTTCGGGTGCGACCTGCAGCATTTGGGGCAGCGCCCGTTTGAAGGCCTGCGCGTCGTAGCGCATCGCTTCCGGCGACCAATTCGACGCACGATTTACCGTGAGGCTGGGCTGTGCGTTGAACAGCGATTCCTGTGCGGCGTCGCGCTCGCTATTGAACTTCACGCCGTCGACGCGAATATCGTAGGCCGTTTCCAGCAGCACTTTCCACGCCGCCAGCGCATGCGAATCGGCGGCGCCATATCGGCGCCGCACATAGTCCGCCGTCCATTGAGCGATATCGACCGGCTCGCCGCGCCAAGCCATCTCGGTGAACAGGTCGAAGGCGAACGGATTGGTATCCAGGCCTTCGGTGAAAACGGCTGTGCCGGCCATATTGCCATTGGTGCGTCCCAGACGTTGCAGCCGCTCGGTAACATTCGCGACGTTCGCGCCCAAGGTCGTACGGCCGCCGAATTCCCAGATGCCGCCGAACAGGAACGGCGCGCCGCTGAAATCCTTCCGGCGGTCGTCGCGCGGCACGCGGTCGTGATCGATATCGACGATCAATAGGCGGCGCCGATCGATGCCGCCGAGCAACTCCTGACGCGGGTTGCCTTGCCATGCGAGCATCATCCAGCTCGCGTCAGGGTGCGCCGCCGAGAGCGCGTTCTGTACGTCCCGCGCGGCTTCGGGCACGGGCACGTCGCCGGAGCTGCCGCCTTCCTGGAACACCTCCATGTCATAGATGCTGCTGTCGCCGAACAGCTCGCGCTGATTGCGATAGAACGCCGCGGCGAGAGGCGCAAACATCGGATCGCGCGGATCGAGCCAGCCGGGCCGGGTGAAGCCCGCCCATTCGCCCTGCGGGATCACGTGGGCGCGCGGGAACTTCGACTGAAAATCAGCCGGCACGATGCCGTAGAAGCCGGGCAGCACCGGCGTAATCCCGAGCTCGCGCAGGCGCGCGATGATTCGTTGGGCCGAAGTCACGCGCTTGCGCAGCAGCGATCCGCTGATCGGACCGTCGAAGCAGCATAAGTTGCCCATCAACTGCCAATTTTGATGTGCGGGTTGCGTAATCCAACCGCGGATTTCGCCATCTGAATATCCGATGCTGCGAAAGGTCCGGTACAGCACGCCATCCATGCCGCGTTCGACGATCATCGCGTTGATCCCGGACAATGCCAGCACGTCGATTTCACGCTCCCAGCGCGGCCATCCCCAATAGGGAGCGCTGTACCCGTCGATGTTCTCGTTCAAGGCGTAGCGGTGCGTGTACGGCGTCTCCTTCTCGATGATGGCGTTCGGCAATGGCAACGCGTGTGACGGATCGAGTCGATTTCCGCTGGTTGAAATCTGTACGTGCGCGATGTATTTCAGATACCAGTTCACGCCGAAGAGCAGGGCGCTCGGTGTGCTGCCGTCGACTCTGATGCGGCCGTTCACGGCGGATATGCGAAATCGTTCGCGGCCTTGGTTCGCCGCGATCCTGCCCAAGTCAAACTGCGATGCCTGCTCGTGCAACAGGCGCGCGAGCACGTCCCGTTCGGGCTTCAGGTCGAAGTCAGGGTTTGCCGCGGCATGCGCCGCGGACATCGACAAAAAAAAGCCGGTGACCGCACATAGACGTGAAGCAACGTTTCGCATGCGGTATCGACCGGCCCGGTGCATTCTAGCGGATGGGTCGCGGATGCCACCCGGCTGCCCAAGTCGACGGCTTGGGGCCCATCGCGAACTCGAGTCTGCCGCCGGCCTCGATCTGCGCGTAAGTAATCGCGGGCGCATCCAGCCGCCGGCCGTTGAGCCTCGCTGATTGGATGTAGACGTTGTGTGCGGCATTGTTCGGCGCCGAAATTTCGAATGTCTTGCCGTTGGGCAGATTCAGCGTGACGCGCGCGAAGAGCGGACTGCCGATCACATACTCGGCCGAGGCCGGATTGAGCGGATAGAAGCCGAGTGCCGCGAATACGTACCACGCGGACATTTGCCCGCAATCCTCGTTGCCCAATACGCCGTTGGGCGTGTTGGAGTATGCGTCGCGTGCAATCTCGCGCACGCGCGCCTGCGTCTTCCACGGTTGTCCCGCGTAGTCGTATAGAAACGCGTAGTGATGGCTGGGCTCGTTGTCATGACGGTTGTGGCCGCCGTCGAAGTGTTCGTCCAGCTTGGCGGAGGCGGCCCGAGAGCCGCCCAGCAGCTGCACCACGCCCGGGATGTCGTGCAGCGCGGCGAACAGATAGACCCACTGGTCGCCCTCGGTCCAACCGTCATCCGGTGAGCTCCACGCGCCATCGGAGTTCCTTGCCTGCATGAAACCGCGCGCGGGGTTGAACAGGTTCTTGTAATTCGTGGAGCGCTTCATGAAGAACGCATAGTCGCCGTTCTTGCCGACGGCCCTGGCCACCTGCGCCACGGCGTAATCATCGTAGGCCTCCTCCTGCGTGCTGGATGCCGACTCGGAGATCATGTCGGCGGGTATGTATCCGAGCCTCTTCGCATAGGTCAGTCCGGCGCGCGCCTCGTAAGGCGTGTACGGCTCGCGATCGAACCACCGGCGCGTCGTATCGCCTTCCGGCGGGGTCATCGCATCCTTGTACACCGCTTGGTAGGCCAGCTGATAGTCGAAACCTTTGAAGCCCTTGTTGATCGCTTCGGCAACCAACGAATCGGCGTGGCTACCGATCATGATGTTGGTGTAGGAGGGGTTCGGCCACTTCGGCATCCACCCACCTTCGACGTAGTCCTGCAGCAGCGACTGCACCATGGCGTCGACCCGTTCGGGTGCAAACAAGGTCAGCAGGCTGTTTTCGGCGCGGAACGTGTCCCAGATCGAGTAGGCGGTATACGCGGTGCCGTCGTGCACCTGGTCGTCGAAGGCGCTGTAGTAGCGGCCATGCTCGGAGAACAACTTCGGATAGAGCAGCGCGTGATACAGGCCCGAGTAGAAGACGCGGCGCCCATCGTCGGTGGCGCCCTCGATGGATGCGATGCCCAGCTTCCGATCCCAGGTCGCCTTGAGCGCACTGCGCAGGCCCTCGAAATTCCAGGCCGGCATTTCCGCGTCGAGATTCGCCTGCGCCTGCGCGATGCTGATGAATGACGTACCGACCTTGGCGTCGACCACGCCGCTGCGGGCGGTGTCGAAGCTGACGAAGGCGCCGACATTGACGCCCTCGACGTCGTCCTTTCCCGGCCACATCAACACACCCTCATAGACGGTCCGAGCCGCAAACGGCTGCTTGAAGCGAACGGCGAAATAGCCCTTGAAGTTCGGCAACTTGAGCGGTCCCAGATTCGAGTCCATTCGATCCGGGTTGTAGCCGACGATTTCGTTCCTGGCGGCATCGATTCTCACGAAACCATGGATGCCCGGCCGCGTCGCCTCGACGAGCACACTGGCCTTGGAGCCCGGAGGATAGGTAAAGCGCAAATATCCCGCATGATCGGTGGCGGTCATTTCAGCATCGATGCGATGTGCCGCATCCGCTCCCATCTTCACCGAGTAGTAATAAGGCGTGCTGACCTCGTCCCCATGCGCAAAGCTGAGCCGGCGCGCTTCCGGTGCATAGTTGATGGAGCCGATCTCGGGCATCAGCGTGACATAGCCGTAGTCACCCATCCAGATCGCCGGCTGATGCGTGCCGATGAAACCCTGGATATAGGAGTCCTCGTAGGCGTAGGAAGTCACGCTGATCCGATTTTGCCGCGTCTGCGCGGTCCAGTTGGTCATCCCGAACGGCGTGGTGACGAAGGGCATGGTGCCCCCGTAATCCACGCCGCCGCCGCCCGTGCCGATGAACGTGTTGACCCAGTCCACGGGCGTGGTCGGATTCAGGTCGGACGCCGCGGCGCTCGAGACCGCTCCCACATCAACAAAAACCGCACCGGCGAAGCATAAAATGAAGTTGGCACGCCATAAGCCGCGGGGTTGCGGCATCACGGTGCAGGGGCCGGCGGCGCGTCATCGTTCGAAATGAGCAGCATCCGGATAGGCAGAAGCATGGTCGTTCCCCCATTACTGATGATTGAGATTTTCGCAGTTTAGCGAACCCTCGTCGATGCCTCAGCCTTCTTGTCCTCACCGGACCGGTGAATGACATATGCGCGGATCTGTTCGAGATTCTCCGGCGTGATTTCATCCTTGAACGCGACCATGCCCTTGTCGACACGTGTCCCCTGGCGCACGATCATGTCGAAGGCCTCGCGGCTCTTGATCTGGTTCGAGTAGCGCAAATCCGCCAGCACGCCCGAGCCGGTCGCGCTGTCGCCGTGACAATTAGAGCAGTAGGTGTGGTAGAGCGCCTTGCCTGCCGCCACCGTGACGGCGGTCGCCGCATCGGGCGGTGGATCGAGAGCCGCGGGTGCAGCAGCCGGCAAGGCCGGCAGCGAGGCACCTCCGCCCAGCTTGTAGACCAACATGCGCGGCAGATTCGACGCGATATGGGAGTCGCGCGCCAGCTCGCCGGCGGCAAGGCCAAAGGCGCCGCCCCAGCCCACTTCGATCGCCACATACTGTTCGCCGTCCACGGAATAGGAAATCGGCGCCGCCAAGACACCGGCCTGCGTCTCGGCAGACCAGAGGCGCTCGCCGCTGTCCGCGCGATACGCGACGAATTCTCCCATGCCCGTTCCCTGGAACACCAGATTCCCGGCGGTGGCGACCACCCCGCCATTCCAAGGGTGTCCGAGTTCCGCGCGCCACACCTCCTTGCGCGCCACCGGGTCCCAAGCCGCCAGGTGTCCTTTGAGGCCGCTCTTGATCTGGGCCTTGATTTTCGGATCTTGTGGCAAGCTTCCGGCATTGAAATCATCGCCGGTATTCCAGGCCAGCACGTGCTGCATGGCGCTCTTGTCGGGAAAATACGGGAAGCCGAGTTCGGTCACCGGAATGTACACCAACCCCGTCACCGGGCTGAACGACATTGGCTGCCAGCTGTGGGCTCCGCCCGGTCCGGGCATCGCGACGAAGGGCCTGCCTGATTGGCTGTAACGCGCGGCGCTCTCGATGACCGGACGGCCGGATCGAAGATCGACGCTCTTGGCCCAATTCGTGATTGCGAATGGATCCGCCGAGAGGAGCGCACCGGTCGCGCGATTCAACACGTAGAAGAAACCGTTCTTGGGCGCCTGCAGGATGACGCCACGCTTGGTCCCGCCGATCTCGAGATCCGCCAGGATCAGCGGCGAGCAGGCATCGTAATCCCACTCATCGCCGGGTGTTGTCTGATAGTGCCAGACGTACGCGCCGGTATCCGCCTTCAATGCCACGATCGAAGAGAGGTAGAGCGCGTCGCCCCTGAGCCTGGCGCGGTTCCAGGGCGTGCCGTTGCCGACACCGATGTACAGCAAATCAAGTTCGGGGTCGTATGCCATCGAGTCCCACACCGGACCGCCGCCGCCCAGCTTCCACCACTCGCCGCTCCAAGTCTTGGCCGCTCGCTCGAGCGCCTCGCTTTCAAACGGCTTCGAGGGCTCACCCGGCACGGTGTAGAAGCGCCAAATCTGTCGACCGGTGTCGGCATCGTAGGCGGTGATGTAGCCGCGCACGCCCATTTCGCCGCCGCCATTGCCGATCAGCACCATGCCCTTCACGACGCGCGGCGCGCCGGTGATGGTGTAGCGCCCGCCCTCGGGCACGGTCATGACCTGCCACGCCGGATGGCCGGTCACGGCGTCGAGCGCAATCAGGCGGCCGTCGAGCGTGCCCAGGTACACGCGGCCGTTCCATGCCGACACTCCGCGGTTCACCGCGTCACAACAGGCATTGACCGCCACTCGGCCGGGCACCTTCGGATCATAGGTCCACAACGGCGCGCCGGTCTTCGCGTCGAGCGCGAAGACCTTGCTCCAGGCACTGGTGACGTACATGACGCCGTCGATCACCAACGGTGTGGATTCCTGGCCGCGATGCGGCGCGTCGAGGTCGTAAAACCATGCAAGGCCCAACTGCTTCACATTGCCGGCGTGGATCTTCTGCAATGGACTAAAATGCTGTTCGCCGTAGGTTCGGCCCGGTCCCATCCAGTTGCCGGGTTCGGCGTCCGCCGCGGTCAAGCGTGCCGCATCCACTGCCGCCGGCTTTGCGGCAGACGGTATGACCGCCGCGGCGGGCGGCGAAACCGATGTTTGCCCGCAATCTGCAACCGCGAAGCACAGGGCCGCGACAACGATGATCCGGTTATGCATGCGCGAACCCTAAACCAAAATGCCAACGGACCCGGCCTCGGATGTTGCTCGCGCCGGCGATGACATTTGCGTTCACGGACAGCTCTCCGGGGCTGATTGCAGGGGCTGATTGCAGGTGTTGACGCCACATCAAGCGCCACCCGTGGATGGGTGGGCTCTACCGATAACGAGCTTCGATTCGATCAGGAGAGAACGTCGGCGGCAGGTGCGCGGCCACGCTGGTAGGTTTTGCAAGTAGGTATTGCTGGTAGGCTTCGCTACCCACTACTCCGGCCGTCGTCAGCGCAGGCGAACATGATCGTCGACCAATTGGAGCATCTCGACTAAGCTCCGCCCATGTGGTCAAACTCGTTTACTCGCATCGACGACATCATCCTAGCTTGGCTCACTTCATTGGCAGGGCGCTCCACGACATTCGATCACCTCATGGCGCAACTGCCGCGCGGCGAGCAGATGAACGGCCTGTTGATCATATCGATCTTCTGGTGGTACTGGTTCCGGCAATCGGACCCTGCGACCAGGCAACGCACGCGCGAGCATCTGCTGGGTACGATGTTCGCCGCCGCCGTCGGTTTGTTTACGGCGAGGTTTCTGGCGGCGACGCTGCCTTTCCGATTGCGGCCGCGCTTCGAACCTGACCTGCATCTGGTCTGGCCGGCCGCGCCCACCTCGTTGACCTTGGTGGACTGGAGCGCGTTTCCCAGCGATCACGCGGTGATGTTCTCTGCCCTGGCGGTCGGCCTATGCTTCGTTTCCTGGCGCATGGGATTGGCGGCTCTGGTGTATACCATCGTCATTGTCAGCTTCACGCGAGTTTATTTTGGAATTCATTACCCCACGGACATCATTGGCGGCGTGGCGCTGGGCGCGCTGGCCGCGTATTGCATGAACGGTTCCGCCGTGCGCGGCCTGCTCGCCAGCCGTATCTTGGTCTGGGAGCAACGATCGCCGCAGGTGTTCTACGTCGGGTTGTTCGTCATTACCTTCGAATTCGCGACCATGTTCAACAGCGTGCGCCAGATTGTGCGCGCCGCGTTCCGGCTGCTCGCCGCGTCTTAGCGGCTTTATTCGGTCCCCGAGAGTACGCCGCGCACCGCACCGGCGAGTCCGGACCAGTCTCCCGCCTCCCGCAATTCCTCGCTCAGTTCGAGTTGCACTCCTTCGCCGGAACGTCCTCGATTGCAGATGTTGGAGGGGTGCCTGCCCGGAAAGCGATGTCCATCGATGGAGCACGAGAATCCGATCGCCGCGATGGCCCGCGCAACCTCGTCCTTCAGCCGTTCATTCAGCCCCCCCAACAACACGTCGGGCCCGCGAGCGGCATACCCGTGTACGGCGACCACGGTGTCGCAGCGCGCGATGAGATCGAGGGCCCGCGGCTCGTCGAACCAATGACTGGCGAGGTGCAGACAATCGAAATTGTCGCCGGTGGTTCGTAGCCCCTCGAAAAGGTATAGCCCGTAGTCATCGCCCGCAATCAGGCGCGCGATTTCGGAAGTGCGCCCCTCGATCCGGCCGCCGTGCGGCGCCAGAACGGCGACCCGGGATCGCGCGCGAGGCGTGACATGCACGGTGTAGTCGACGCCCTCTTTGTAGAGCCGCGCGAGTTCGCCGTAACCGCGCAAGTCGTTGGGTGAAGCCCGTTTCATCACGGCTATAGTCTACCGCCCCCGGCCGTCGTTCGTGTTTCAAGCGTCACCCCACATCTCTCGCGCGACGCTCACGACCAGTTCCAGTTTGCGCCACTGCTCGGCTTCCGAGACCGCGTTCCCATGGTGCGTGCTCGAGAAGCCGCATTGCGGCGACAAGCACAGACTCTCCATCGGCACGTAGGCGCTTGCCGCCTCGATGCGCCGCTTGATTGCGTCGGCGCTCTCGATCGCGCCCTGCTTGGTCGTGACCAGACCGAGCACCGCCCTCTTGCCGGTCGGCAGACAACGAAGGGGTTCGAACGATCCGGCGCGGGCGGAATCGAACTCCATGAAAAAGCCATCCACGTCGATGGAAAACAAGGCGTCCGCGATGCCCTCGTAGCCGCCCTCCGCAACCCATGTACTTCTGAAGTTTCCGCGGCACGTGTGCAGGGTGATGCTCATGCCCGCCGGACGCCTGCGCAAAGCGGCATTGACGGCGTTCGCGAAAGTTCGCGGCAAGGCGTCGGGATCGTCGCCGTTGACGCGGCAACCCTCGCGAAACTTTGGATCGCACAAATAGGCGAAGGACACGTCGTCCAGCTGCAGGTAGGTGCAGCCGCGTTCGGCAAGGAATCGAATGGCCCGCTGATACGCTACGGCGACGTCGTGCCAGAATTCCGTCAGGTCCGGATACACGGCGCTCGACACCGCATTGCGGCCGCCGCGCAGGTACAGCATCGAGGGCGACGGAATCGTCACCTTGGGAGTGCTGGACTGGAGCCCTTGGGGCGTGGCGCTGATGGCGCCCCGTAGAAAGTTGAACGCATCGACCATGATGGGCTTCGAACAGCCCACCTTGCCCGTTACGGTGGCCACCGGCGGTTGTTCTTCGGTGCCGCCGAATCGGTTCTGGTCGGGCATCGCCGCGATGGTGACGCCGTCCAGTTGCCGCAGAAAATCGATGTGCCAGTAGTCGCGGCGCAGCTCACCGTCGGTGATCGAGCGCAGCCCGACCGACTGCTGCCTCTCGACCATATCGCGAATGCAGTCGTCTTCGACTTTGCGCAGAGCATCGGCGGACAGTGCGCCGCTTTTGAACTGCTGGCGGGCCGCGGCGAGACTCGCGGGACGCAGCAAACTGCCCACTTGATCGGCGCGAAACGGCGGCTTTATCCCGATTTCCACGTCAACCGCCAAAGGCTACTTTCGGATTCAGGTCAAGCATGGCTCCATCCTTCCGGGGAAATGGGTATCCCATGCCTTCCATCAGGCAGTCAATGACGATTTTGCGCTCGATCCTCGGGGAAGACTCGCTCCACCCAAAGCGCAACGCCGGCAAAGCCCAGGCGCAATCTGCTAAAATAACGGGCAGTTCCAGCCAGTACCGCGCATGCAGTTCCACCGCTTCGACCTCAATCTACTGATCGCGCTCGACACCTTGCTGCGTGAAAAGAACATCACTCGGTCGGCCGAGAAGGTCTTCGTATCGCAGCCGGCGATGAGCGCGGCGCTGCACCGCTTGCGCGACTATTTCGACGATCCGCTGCTGGTGCGTGTGGGCCGCGACATGGAACTATCGCCTCGCGGCCAGTCGCTGGTCCAGCCGGTCCGCGAGGCGCTGCTGCTGATCCAGGCGACGCTCGGCACTCAACCGACGTTCACCGCCGCCACGACGCAACGCGAATTCACGCTGATTCTCTCGGAGGAAGCGGTGCCCGACCTCCTGCCCGCGATTCTGGAGCGTGTTTCCACGGAGGCGCCGGGAATTCGCATCACCATCGAACTGGTATCGCACTCGGCCTTGAATCGTCTCGAATATGGCGAGGTCGATCTCTGTCTGTGTTTGGACAGTTTGCGGCTGTTCGATGTTCGAAACTACCCCGATGCCCTGCGCAGCGTGCGCCTGCGCCCGGTGCGCTGGATTTGCGCGGTCGACCGCGATCATCCCACCGTGGGCGACACCATCTCGCCCGAGCAATACTTTGCCTTGCCGCA
>Ga0137412_10003138_pt1 | contig 13192 bp, 10 predicted proteins | sample CZODoug2_1_16fun_FD_122160 | JGI IMG/M metagenome (GOLD analysis project Ga0137412, IMG submission 122160) | Vadose zone soil fungal communities from Angelo Coast Range Reserve, California, USA - CZODoug2_1_16fungal (Hybrid Assembly) | ecosystem: Environmental > Terrestrial > Soil > Vadose zone... | reverse complement strand
GTCGTGCAAGCCGAGACCCGCACCTACCGTGACGCGAAGTCGAAGACCGAAGTCCGCGTTCACCACGCCCGGATCGACAAACTGACTCCCGATACCGACTACGTGTATGCGGCGGTGCACGACGGCACCAACCCCGAGGTGGGGGCCGTCAGGACCGCTCCATCCGGGCGGAAACCGTTGCGCTTCACCAGTTTCGGAGACCAAGCCATCCCGACACAGGGCCAATTCACAAACCCTATCTACGGCATCCACAACCTTGGATCCCCGGCGGCCGGAGATATCACGACCGCCATCGAACGTCTCGCCCCGCTGTTCAACCTCATCAACGGGGACCTGTGCTACGCGAACCTCGCCGACGACCGCATTCGCACGTGGTCGGACTGGTTCGACAACAACACGCGCTCGGCCCGCTATCGGCCATGGATGCCGGCGGCGGGCAACCATGAAAACGAATTGGGCAACGGACCCGTCGGTTACGCCGCCTACCAAACCTATTTCGCCCTGCCCGACTCCGGATCCGACGCCGAGGTCCGTGGGCTGTGGTATTCGTTCACCGCCGGGTCGGTACGGGTGATCAGCCTCAACAACGACGACGTCTGCTTCCAGGACGGCGGCAACTTCTACGTGCACGGCTACTCGGGCGGCGCGCAGAGGCGTTGGCTGGAAACCGAACTCGCCGACGCACGAGCAGATCCGCGAGTCGACTGGGTGGTGGTGTGCATGCACCAGACCGCGGTCTCCACCGGAGATCACACCAACGGCGCCGACCTGGGTATCCGCCACGAGTGGCTGCCGCTGTTCGACCGCTATCAGGTCGACCTGGTGGTGTGCGGTCACGAGCACCACTACGAACGCTCGCATCCGGTGCGGGGAACGCAAGACACCGAAACCAAAATGCCGATCCCCGTCAGCACCCGCGCCGGGGTCATCGACACCAGCAAGGGCACCGTGCACCTCGTCATCGGCGGTGGTGGCACCTCAACGCCGTCGAACACCCTGTTCTTCCCACAGCCCAGGTGCCGCGTGTTGACCGGCGTCGGGCCGTTCGATCCGGCTATCCGGCGCAAGGCGCCGATTTACGTCGTCGAGGAAGCGCCGTGGTCGGCATTCAGAGATAGCCAAAACCCTTACGGCTTCGTCGCTTTCGACGTCGATCCCGGTCCGCCGGGCGGCAAGACGTCGATCAAGGCGACGCATTACGCCGTCGACGGCCCTTATGGCGCGATCAAGGTGGTCGAGCAATTCACGCTCACTCGGCCCCGCGGCGGCTGAACTTTTCCTACCCTTGGGCGATGACCACTACCGATCTCCCGCTGGCCGGCAAAGTCGCCTATGTGACGGGCGCTGCCCGCGGCCAGGGTCGTTCGCACTGCATCAGGCTGGCCAGGGCCGGAGCCGACATCGTCGCAATCGACGCCTGCGCCCCGGTGACCGCGCACAACGGCTATCCCCCGGCGCGCCCGGAAGACCTCGCCGAAACGGTGAACCTCGTCGAGGGTGAGGGCCGCAAGATTCTGGCCTCAGAGGTCGACGTGCGCGACGCGGCGGGCCAGCAGCGGGTCGTTGGCGATGCCACCGAACAATTCGGCCGCCTCGACATCGTCGTTGCCAACGCCGGCGTGCTGAACTGGGGTCGACTGTGGGAGATTTCGGCCGAGCAGTGGCAAGACACCCTCGACATCAATCTGACCGGGCTCTGGAACACGATCAAAGCCGTGGTGCCACCGATGATCGCGGCCGGTAACGGCGGATCGATCATCGCCATCAGTTCAGCGGCGGGCATCAAGGCCGTTCCCGGCTGCGGTCATTACTGCGCCAGCAAGTTCGGCGTGGTCGGGCTGACCAACTCCCTGGCCGTCGAGCTCGGAGAGTTCGGCATCCGGGTCAACTCCGTGCACCCGTACGGCACCGATACACCGATGGGCAACGACGTCTCGATGTACAAGGTGTTCCAGGACCATCCGACCTACATTCACAGCTTCTCCCCGGGCGCGCTTCCGACCGAATCACTGGCCGCCCCGGACCTCGTCTCCGACATCGTGGTGTGGCTGGCCGGCGACGCCTCGTCACTGGTCACCGCGGCTCAAATTCCCGCCGACAAAGGGTATTTGAAGATCTGACCACGTTCCTCCGACGCACCGGTCAGCTCGTCGGCCTACTGGTAATGTCATTACCGGTCTGCGTTAATGGAACTCTCGGAAGGTGCCATATGACGGAATCGGTGGCAGAGTTCGCCGAGCGGGCCCGCGCGTGGCTGGCCGGCAACATGCCGCGCATCGCCGACCCGAACAATCCGCCGTACGCCGACCGTGGCGAAGAGGACTCCTGGCAGCACGTCCGTCAGTTACAGCGACGGCTCTACGACGGTGGCTTCGCCGGGATCTGCTTTCCCACCGAGTACGGCGGGCTCGGCCTGGACATCGCGTATCAGAAGGCGTTCGACGACGAAAGCGCCTGCTACGAGGTGCCGCTGATCCTGAACACCCCGACCTTCACCATCTGCTGCCCGACGATCCTCGACACCGGCAGCGAAGCACAGAAGCGCCAACACATTTCGGCGGCTCTGCGCGGTGAGGAGGTGCTCGTGCAGTTGCTGTCGGAGCCCAGCGGCGGCTCGGACCTGGCCGGCGTGATCACTCGCGCCGAGCGGCGCGGCGACAAGTGGATCATCAACGGCGCCAAGACGTGGAGCACCGGTGCCTTCGCCGCCGACTACGGGCTGTTGCTGGCCAGAACCAACTGGGACGTGCCCAAACACGAAGGCCTGACGATGTTCCTGGCCCGCCTTGACAGCCCGGGCATCACGTTGCGCCGGATCAAACAGGTCAACGGGTCGACCGAGTTCTGCGAGGAGTTCTTCGACGACCTCGAACTCAGCGACGATGCGGTGGTCGGTGAGGTGGACAAGGGCTGGGAGGTCGCCTCCCGCCAGCTGTATCACGAGCGACGCGCCGTCGGCGGCGGCTCGGAATTCGCCAGCGGCAGCGGCGCCGAGAACAACCAGGAGCAGGCGCCCGATTATCACGCGATGATTCGCGCGGCCGGGCTGGCCGACAACGAGCGTGCCCGCGGGCTGGCCGGCCGGGCCCTGACGCATCGCGCGGTGTGGGAGCAGCTGATCGACCACGTCTACCGGGGCGTGCTGGATGGATCCCTCCCTCCGACGGGCGGTTCGCTGATCCGGCTGTTCCAGGCCGAGGAAGTGGCGCTCGAGGTCGATACCGCGCTGGCGATCGCCGGTAGCGCGGGCGTTGTGGACGGACCCGCCGAGTTGATGTTCGTCGGCGAACGCTATCTGTCCCGACAAACCGCTGCGCTCGGCGGCGGTACAACTGAGATGGCGCGCAACGTAATTGGCGAACGGATACTGGGATTTCCGCGTGAGCACGCCGCCGACCGCGGCGTCCCGTTCAACCGGGTCAAGCACAGCCGCACCTGACGGCGACCTCAGCTGTCCCAAACAACATGGGATACGCCGATGTGCCCGCCTCGCAGCGACAACACGTGACATGCCACTAGGACATCAGTGCTGTTGTCGCTCAGAGGCGGGCACAAAGCCACAGCCTTCCCCGCTGCGACTCCTGTTGCCGCAGTTAATTACGAGTTCAAGCGTGAAAGGACCTCGCCGACAACGGAATCGGTCGCAACGTCGACCTGCTCCCCTGTGGTCAGATCCTTCACCCCGATCGTTCCCGCATCGATATCGCGGTCCCCGGCCACCAACGCGATACGGGCGCCTGATCTGTCAGCCGCGCGCATCGAGGCCTTGAGGCCGCGATCGCCGTAGGACAGGTCCACCCGCACACCGGCCGCGCGCAACTGCCCGGCCAGCACCGCCAGCCGTAGTTTGGCCTGTTCGCCCAGCGGCGCCCCGAATACGTCACACCGGGTGGTCTGCCCGACGTCTTTGCCTTCGGCCTGCAGCGCCAGCAGCGTGCGGTCGACACCGAGACCGAAACCGATACCTGAAAGATCCTGTCCGCCAAGCTGACGCATCAGACCGTCGTAGCGTCCGCCGCCGCCGATACCCGACTGAGCGCCTAGCCCGTCGTGCACGAATTCGAAGGTGGTCTTGGTGTAATAGTCCAGCCCGCGCACCATCCGCGGGTTGATGACGTAGGGCACGCCCAGTCCGTCCAGGTGCGCCAGCACGGTCTCGAAATGCTGCTTGGCCACATCGGAAAGATGGTCGAGCATCACCGGGGCGTCGGCCGTCATCGCCTTGACCGCAGGACGCTTGTCGTCGAGCACTCGCAGCGGGTTGATCGTAGCGCGTTTGCGGGTTTCCTCATCGAGGTCGAGCTGAAACAGGAAGTCCTGCAACAGCTCCCGATACTGCGATCGGCAGGTGTCATCGCCCAGCGAGGTGATCTCCAGCCGGAACCCGTCGAGGCCGAGCGAGCGGAAACCGGCGTCGGCGACCGCGATGACCTCGGCGTCCAGGGCGGGATCGTCGACGCCGATGGCCTCGACACCGACCTGCTGCAGCTGGCGGTAGCGGCCGGCCTGGGGACGTTCGTAGCGGAAGAACGGGCCCGCATAACACAGCTTGACCGGCAGCGCGCCGCGGTCCAGACCATGCTCGATCACCGCGCGCACGACCCCGGCGGTGCCCTCCGGCCGAAGCGTCACCGAGCGGTTTCCACGGTCGGCGAAGGTGTACATCTCCTTGGACACCACATCGGTGGACTCGCCCACGCCGCGGGCGAACAGCGCGGTGTCCTCGAAGATCGGCAGTTCGATGTCGCTGTATCCGGCCCGGCGAGCGGCGTCCAGCAGCGCCGCGCGGACGGCGACGAACCGCGCCGAATCCGGCGGGACGTAGTCCGGAATGCCCTTCGGGCCCGAAAACGAAGAAAACTCGCTCACGGGCTGAGCCCCTCGATGTACGGATTGAACTGCCGTTCGGCGCCGATGGTGGTGGAGTTGCCGTGCCCGGGCAGCACCACCGTCTTGTCGTCGAGGACCAACAGCTTGTCGACGATCGAGCGAAGCAGGTCGCGGCCGCTGCCGCCGAACAGATCGGTGCGGCCCACCGAGCGCTCGAACAGCGTGTCGCCGGTGAACACCACATCTTTCGCATCTTTCGCGCCGCTGGCCCGGAACACCACCGAACCGCGGGTGTGGCCCGGGGTGTGGTCGACGGTGATGCTGATCCCGGCCAGGTCGATCTTGTCGCCGTCCCGATCCAGTTCGATCACCTGCTTGGGCTCGCGGAAGATCGCGGCGAGCAGCAACTGACCCAGCTTCGGCCCGAAGTCTTTGATCGGGTCGGTCAACATGAACCGGTCCTCGGGATGGATGTAGGCGGGGCAGCCGTAGGTGTCGGACACCTTCTGCGCCGACCAGATGTGGTCGATGTGACCGTGGGTGAGCAGCACAGCCGCCGGCGTCAGCCGATTCTTGTCCAGGATGCGGCGCAGCTGGCCCATCGCACGCTGCCCCGGGTCGACGACGATTGCGTCGGCTCCGGGGTGCGGCGCCAACACGTAGCAGTTGCACTGCAGCAACCCGGCGGGAAATCCGGTGATCAACACGAACTCCAGTTTCCCATCCGAACGATCGTGGACGGGTCGCGCCACCCTTATTCAGCGTGAGCTGGCACACTCGTCCTGACCAAGCCCGCGATCATGGAGGGATATCGGCGGTGCCGACCAACGAACAGCGACGTGCGAATGCCAAGCGCAAACTGCAGCGGCAGCTGGAACGCCGCGCCCAGCAAGCTCGTCGTCGTCGGACCCTGGCCATCGTCGGAGGGTCGGTCGCGGCGGCGGTCGTCGTCGCCGCCATCGTCGTCACCGTCGTCCTGACCAACCAGGACCACAACAACAAGCAAGCGTCGGCCAGCGGCAGCCCGTCGACCACCGCCACATCGGGCCCGGTGTCGGGGGCGGCGTTGCCGGCCTTCAAGGCGACCGCCGATCTGGGCGCCAACTGCCAATACCCGCGGTCGCCCGAGCCGGCCGCCAAGCAGGTGAACCCACCAAGGCAAGGCAAGGTGCCCACCGATCCGGCACAGGTCAGCGTCAGCATGGTCACCAACCAGGGCCATATCGGCCTGCTGCTTGCGAACAACGAATCACCTTGCACCGTCAACAGTTTCGCCAGTCTTGCGCAGCAGAAGTTCTTCGACGGCACCAAATGCCACCGGCTCACCACCGGTGACTCATCGTCGATCCTGCAGTGCGGTGACCCGAGCGCCGACGGCACGGGCGGCCCGGGTTATCAGTTCCCCAACGAATACCCGACCGACCAGTACAAGCCCGGCGACCCGGCGACCCGCGAGCCGGTGAGCTATCCGCGGGGCACCTTGGCGATGGCCAACAGCGGACCGAACACCAACGGCAGCCAGTTCTTTCTGGTGTACAAGGACACCCTGCTGCCGCCCGAATACACCATCTTCGGCAAGATTCAGCAGGACGGGCTGGACACCCTCGACAAAATCGCCAAGGGCGGCGTCGCCGGCGGCGGGGCGGACGGCCCGCCCGCTACCGAAGTCACCATCAAGTCGGCACAGCTGGACCTTTGACGATGAGACTCACGCAAATCGCAGCCGCGCTCGGGATGCTCGCCCTGGCGGTGACGGCCACGTCATGCACCCACCACACCTCTAGCAACACCGCCGCCACGACGTCGTCCAGCGCCGCGGCCACCTCCACTCTGGCCCCAGTCCCCCCGGTGACTGGCCCGCATCTGCCGCCCTTCATCCCCTCCGCAGCCGTAGGCGCCAACTGTCAATACCCGCGGTCCACCGACTCGGCTGCAAAAGCGGCTCCGGCGCCGCCCACCGGCAAGGCGTCGGCCGATCCCGCTCAGGTCGGGCTGACCGTCGTCACCGACCGCGGCCGGATCGGCCTACAACTGGCCAACAACGAATCACCCTGCACCGTCAGCAGTTTCGTCACCCTGGCCCAAGGGGCGTACTTCGACAACACCGAATGCCACCGGCTGACCACGTCACGTGCCCTGTCGGTGTTGCAGTGCGGCGACCCCAAGGGCGACGGCACCGGCGGACCGGGCTATCAGTTCGCCGACGAGTACCCGACCGATCAGTATCCGGCCGATAATCCGGCGCTCAAGCAACCCGTCGTATATCCCAGAGGCACACTGGCTATGGCCAACTCCGGACCCGGTACCAACGGCAGCCAATTCTTCATGGTTTACCGCGATTCACTACTGCCGCCCGCCTACACCGTGTTCGGCACGATCAACCAAGCGGGACTGGCCGTACTGGACAAGATCGCGGCGGGCGGCGTCTCCGGCGGTGGCGACGACGGTACGCCCGCCAACGAAGTCACCATCACGTCGGCGCGTCGAGACTGAGCTAGACCGCGCGCTCGACGTAGTTGCGGGCCGCCCGCCGGATGGAGTCTTCGGTCGGCGTGGGATGCCAGCCGAGTTCGCGAGTGGCCTTGGCGTGACTGGCCGGTGAGGTCAGTTCCACCAGTCGGGCGCTCTGCATACTGATCGGGAAGTCGCGGCGCATCAGCGATCCGACGGCGTCGGACAGTCGGGCAAATCCATACATCGCCGCCATCGGGATCCCCAGCCGCGGCGGCCGCGCACCGACGGCCTGCGCGGCGGTGGTGACCAGGTCACGCTGGGTCATGTAACGCTCAGAAATGATGTAGCGCTCACCGATTCGTCCTCGTTGCGCCGCCAACAGCAGCGCCTCGGCGACGTCGTCGATGCTGACCACCTCTGAGCCGACGCCGCGAACATAGAACGGCATTTTGCCCTGCGCTGCGAGCTTGACGAACATCCCTTGGCGCGGTTGCCAATCGGGCGGCCCGTAGGGATTCGACACATTGGTCACCACGGCGGGCAGCCCATGATCGGCGACGGAGGATAGCACCAGGCGCTCGGCCGAGCGCCGCGACTCGATGTAGCTGCCGGCCTGATCGGCCCAGTTGAAAGGGGTGTCTTCGTCGACCGTCTCACCGTATCTGCCAACGGCAATCGTGCCGATGGTGCTCAGGAATACGAACCGCTGCAGGTTCGCCTGCACCGCCACGTCGAGGACGTTGCGCAGACCTTCGACGTTGGTCTTGAACAGCGGAGCGGGATCTCTCAACTCCGCCCTGGTGTCGACGACGCAGTAGTAGACAACGTCACGATCCGACATGGCGGCGGCAACATCCACGGTGTCGAAGAGATCGCCGTAGCGCCGCTCGACGTCCAGGCCGTCAATTCCTTTGGTGGAGCTTGACTTTCGCAGCAACACCCGAACGTCGGCGCCACCGGCCACTAGATGTCGGGTCACGCAGGCGCCGACATTGCCGCTGGCACCCATGACCAGCGCCCGCTGTCCAGCCACGCCCACCTGGTCGCTTTCTGACGGCATGTCTTCGGCCGCCTAGGCCGCCGACGTCACCCGGTAGACGTCGTAGACGCCTTCGACATTGCGGACCACGTCGAGCAGGTGCCCCAGATGTTTGGGGTCGCCCATCTCAAAAGTGAAGCGGCTGATCGCCACTCGGTCACCGGCGGAGGTGGTCACCGATGCCGACAGGATGTTCACCCGCTCGTCGGCCAGCACGCGAGTCACGTCGGACAGCAGCCGGTGCCGGTCGAGCGCCTCGACCTGAATGGCCACCAAAAACACCGACGACGGTGACGGCGCCCAGTGCACCTCGATGATCCGTTCGGACTGCTGCTGCAGCGACGTGGCGTTGGTGCAGTCGGTACGGTGCACGCTGACTCCCCCGCCGCGGGTGACGAAACCCAGGATCTCGTCGCCCGGTACCGGCGTGCAGCACTTGGCCAACTTGGTCAGAACACCCGCAGCGCCCGGCACGGACACCCCGACATCGTCGCTGCGCGGACGGCGCGGGACCGTCGTCGGCGTCGAGCGCTCGGCCAGATCCTCCTCGGCCTGGTCGATTCCGCCGAGCTCGACCAGCAGTCGTTGCACCACATGCTTGGCCGAGACGTGCCCCTCACCGACCGCGGTGTACAGCGCAGACACATCGGCGTAGTGCAGCTCGTTGGCCAGTGCGGCCATCGATCCGCCATTCACCAGGCGCTGCAACGGAAGTCCGCCGCGACGTACTTCGCGGGTGATCGCGTCTTTGCCGGTCTCGAGTGCCTCCTCGCGGCGCTCCTTGGCAAACCACTGGCGGATCTTGGTTTTGGCGCGCGGGGACACCACGAACTGCTGCCAGTCCCGCGACGGCCCTGCGGTGGCGGCTTTCGAGGTGAAGACCTCGACGACTTCGCCGCTTTCCAGCTTGCGCTCCAGCGCGACCAGCCGGCCGTTGACCCTGGCGCCGATGCAGCGATGCCCCACCTCGGTGTGCACGGCGTACGCGAAGTCCACCGGGGTGGAGCCGGTCGGCAACGTGATCACATCACCCTTCGGCGTGAACACGAAAAGCTCCTGTACCGCAAGGTCGTAACGCAGCGATTCCAGGAACTCACCGGGGTCGGCAGCCTCTCGCTGCCAGTCGAGCAATTGACGCATCCACGCCATGTCATCAATCTCGGCGGCGGCATGCAAATGCGGCACGCCGTTGCGGCCCTTGGTTTCTTTGTAACGCCAATGCGAGGCGATGCCGTACTCCGCGGTGCGGTGCATGTCGCTGGTTCGGATCTGCACCTCCAGCGGTTTGCCCTCCGGCCCGACGACGGTGGTGTGCAGCGACTGGTACACCCCGTAACGCGGCTGGGCGATGTAGTCCTTGAACCGGCCCGCCATCGGCTGCCACAGCGAATGCACCACGCCGACAGCGGCATAACAGTCCCGGGTCTCGTCGCACAGGATTCGGATACCTACCAGGTCGTGGATGTCGTCGAAGTCGCGGCCCTTGACGATCATCTTCTGATAGATCGACCAGTAGTGCTTGGGCCGTCCCTCCACCACCGCGCTGATCTTCGATCCGGTGAGCATCGCGACGATCTCGGCGCGGACCTTGGCCAGGTAGGTGTCACGCGACGGCGCCCGGCCGGCGACCAGTCGCACGATCTCCTCGTACTTCTTGGGATGCAGGATCGCGAACGACAGATCCTCCAACTCCCACTTGACCGTGGCCATACCCAGCCGGTGCGCAAGCGGGGCAATGACTTCCAGTGTTTCGCGGGCTTTGCGAGCCTGCTTCTCCGGCGGCAGGAAGCGCATGGTCCGCATGTTGTGCAGCCGATCGGCCACCTTGATCACCAGCACCCGCGGGTCGCGCGCCATCGCGGTGATCATCTTGCGGATCGTCTCGCCCTCGGCGGCGCTGCCCAGCACCACTCGGTCCAGCTTGGTCACCCCGTCGACGAGGTGGCCGACCTCGTCGCCGAAGTCCTGCGACAATGCCTCCAGGCTGTAACCGGTGTCCTCGACGGTGTCGTGCAGCAGGGCGGCCACCAGCGTGGTGGTGTCCATGCCCAGCTCGGCGAGAATGTTGGCCACCGCCAGCGGATGGGTGATGTACGGGTCGCCGGAATGCCGCAACTGGCTGGCGTGCCGCTGCTCGGCCACTTCGTAGGCCCGCTGCAACAACGTCAGGTCGGCCTTCGGGTAGATCTCCCGGTGCACCGCCACCAGCGGTTCGAGCACCGGGCTGAGCGTGCTGCGCTGAGCGGTCATCCGCCGCGCCAGCCGGGCGCGCACGCGGCGCGAGGCGCTACTGGGAGCCTTCAGGCCGATGCCAGGCTCACCCGATGGCGGGATGTCGGCGAGCTGCAGCGGCTCGGTGGGCGGCTGAATCGCCGTGCCCTTATCGTCCGCCACTTTCGTCACCTCCGGAGCCTCAAGGATATAGCCCGCCGCGCTGTGCGCTAGAGAACCGCGACGCTGTGCACCGGCAGCGGCGCGACCAGCTCACGGCCGCCCAGCCCGGCCAATTCGATGACCACCGCAGCGATCTTCACCTGCGCGCCGGATTGCACGAGCAGCCGGTGCGCCGCCGCCAGCGTGCCACCGGTGGCCAGCACGTCGTCCACGATCACAACGCGGCGGCCGGTCAAATCGATCCCGTTGGCGGGAAGTTCCAGGCTCGCGGTGCCGTACTCGAGCTGGTAATGCTCGGTGCGCACCGGCGGCGGCAGCTTTCCGCCCTTGCGGATCGCCAGCACACCGGTGCCGAGTCGGGCGGCGACCGCCCCGCCGATCAGAAACCCACGCGCGTCGATAGCGGCGATCAGGTCAGCGCCGGACGCGACGTCGGCCAGCGCGTCGGTCACCGCAGCCAGCCCGCGGCGGTCGGCGAACACCGGGGTCAAGTCCTTGAACTGGATTCCCGCCGTGGGGAAATCGGCGACCTGCCGGGTCAGCGACGTGATCAGATCAGCCGCCGAGTCGCGGTCGGCCGCATTCACCGCACCAGGACCCATCGGTCCATGTTCCAGCCGGCGCCCCAGCGGCTCGGGTTGGCGCCGACGGCATACATCTTCTTCGACGCCAGCAGGGTGCGCTGCTGGCGATACAGCGGCAACGTCGGCATTCCGGCCCACAGCACCGGCGCGCTCTCGGCCAGCAGCCGGACCAGGTCGGCTGGGTCGGCCGAGACCGCCAACGCGGCGATGATGCCATCGATCTGACCGTTGGTGTAGCCGGACAAGTTGTTTCCGTTGCCGGTGTGCAGAGCGTAGGCATCGATCGCCGACGACCCCGTCGAACCACTGCCGGTGGCGCCGCCGGTGCTGGCCAGCAGCACGTCGACGGCGCCGTCCTTGAGCGCATGCGGGCCTACGGAGTCCGAGGTGACGTCGGAGACGGTGATACCGGCCGGACCGCAGCCCTTGGCGATCGCGCCGACGATGGCGGCCAGTCGCGCGTTCGGCCCCCGATAGCCGATTTTCACCGCCAGCGGCTTCCCGGCCAGCGCCGCACGCGCCGCGACGGGGTTCGATTTGATGAACTGGCCTGCTTCAGGGACGTTTTCGGCCTGACCGATGGCGTCGTCGACGGTGGTGTGCAGCCGCGCGTTGGCGATCGGTGCCGCGGCGTCCCGCGCGATCACATCACGCGGAGTACAGGAGGCAAGTGCGCGGCGGGCCGCGATGTCCACGAGCGGTCCACGCGGCGCGAAGATCAGCTGCTCGATGCCGTCCGACGGCGCATCGGTGCGGCGGTAATTGTCGGGTGTGGCCAGCGCCCCCGAGGAGCCGGCCGCGACGTCGACGACATCGGCGCTCTTGGCGTTGACCCGGTCCTGGATGTCGGCTTTCTGCGGCCACGCCGTGACGCGTTTGGTCATCGGCTTGGCGCCCCACCAGCGGTCGTTGGCGACGAGAACCACTGCGCCGCCGTCCAGCACCGATTCGATCTTGTAGGGCCCCGACGACGGGAAGTGCTTGGCGATCGCGCCCGAATCCATGCCCGGCTTGAGGTTCCAGGTGGTGTTCCACAGCTGCGCGATGCGCGCGATGACCGGTTGATTGTTGCCCAGCAGCGCACCCGTCACGTCGACGCCCAACTCCTCGGCGATGACGTGCGACGGCAGAATCGCGGTCGCGGTGAACAGCTGGGTGTAGTCGACGATGTTGCGGTCAGGGGCGAACGACACCAGCGCCTTCTTCTGTCCCGGTTGGCAGTCGATCGAGGTGACGTCGACGTAACCCGCCTGGCTGGCGGCGTCGAAGCCGGGAAACCGGCCGGATTGCGCCGCCCACGTCAACACCAGATCGTCGCAGATGGCCGGCTTGCCGTCGGAGTAGACCGCGTTGTCGGCGATCTGGTAGTCGAGCACCAGCGGCGAACCGCCGACTATCGAGATCGTGCCGAAGTCGTGGTCGGCAACGACCTGGCCGTCGGGGCCGTGGTAGCCGAATCCGGTCAGCGTGCGCGCGAAGGCCTGCGCTCCGGCCGACGCCGCGCCGCCGACCGTGTTGGTGTTGTAGGTGTCCAGCGCGCCGTCGACGATGTAGTCGACCTGTCCGGCGGCGCTTCCGGAGCACGCCGTCAACACGCCAGGCACGGCCGCCGCAAGCATGACCACCAGGCAGCTGACCGCCGCCCGCCGACGCCACGCAATCATCGGGCTAGCGTTTGTTCTGCTTGCCGGTCGGACGCGCATGGCGGCCGGCGGACTGCCGTACGGGTCGCGCGCCCGGGGCGGGCTTGCTCGGCGCTGCCTTACCGGTGGCCGCGAGCGATGTGCTCGCCTGCTCGGTGCGACCGTCCTCGTCGCCCGACTCGGCGCGGGCCCGGCCCTTGTCCGGAGACTTTCCTGCTTCCGGACCGCGGCGCCTGATCACCCGGCGG
>Ga0137412_10003137_pt1 | contig 13194 bp, 10 predicted proteins | sample CZODoug2_1_16fun_FD_122160 | JGI IMG/M metagenome (GOLD analysis project Ga0137412, IMG submission 122160) | Vadose zone soil fungal communities from Angelo Coast Range Reserve, California, USA - CZODoug2_1_16fungal (Hybrid Assembly) | ecosystem: Environmental > Terrestrial > Soil > Vadose zone... | reverse complement strand
CCGGCGTAGTCATAGGAAGCTTCGCGAATGTTTGCGAACGACGCTTCCGCCACCACCGCCTCAATGCGCGGCTCCACGGCCGCGGATTGCAGCGCGATGCCCGCACCCATCGATTCGCCCAATGCAAATAGATGCCTGGGATACTCGCTGCTTTCGAGCGCGTCGACGATGAAGCGCGTGTCGTTTCGCTCCAGCCAACCGTATGTGGCCATCGCCCCCTCGCTCGCGCCATGGGCTCGCGAGTCCATCATTACGACGCTGTAGCCCGCCAGCAACAGCATGCGTGCATGTTCAAGAACACCCATCCGATTGTCCGCTACTCCGTGGTACACCAAGACCCAATTGCCATTTGGCTTTGCGGCGGTGACTTTCCAGCCGCGCAGCAACACTCCATCGCTCGCCCGCACATCAAAGCTGTCGCGACGCACGCCCATCTGTTCAAACGTGATGTCTGCTTCTCGAACCAACTGCGGCGAAAGCTCACGTTTGATGGGGTGCAGAAAAGAGGGTCCGGCCAGCCAGCCGCCGACCGCTGCGAGCGTCGGCGGAAATAACAGAATGATCAGCAAGATGCGAATTAGTCGCCGCATTCTCTAGATACGCAAAAATTGACCGCGAAGTTCCGGCGCGTCAAGAGCGGAACAGCACCGACTCGCGCTGAAACGTCTTGAACGCCAAGAAGAGCGCGCCCGCAGCGTAAGCGCACGTGGAAACGAAGATCAGCGCGATGGCATTCCAGTGATACGTTCCCGTCATGATTTCCTTGCAGACCAGGCTAGTGTTCAGAATGGGGATGAACGCAAGTTTCGGCGTCAGCTCGACGCCTGGCAGCAGCGAAGCCACTGCCGGAATGACCACTAGAAATGTCATCGGCGTCAAATAGCTTTGCGCCTCTTTATGACTCTTAGCGAACAGCGCAATGGTCATTAGCACCGCGGAGAAAAGCACGGCCATGGGTAGCGCCATAAGGAATATAGCCGCAACCGCCTTTGGGCCAAGCTGCAGTAACAGCCCTGCGGCCTCTCCCCGCCCGGAGGTCACATTGAAATGCCGCAGCGCCGAGAACGAAATCCCCATCGACATCACGGAAAGAGCCGCCGTCGCTAGTGCCGCGCTCAAAACCAGCAAAAATTTCCCCAGCACCAAATTCATTCGAGAGATCGGGCTGGAGAGAATCGTCTCCATCGTGCCTCGCTCTTTTTCGCCGGCCGTAAGCTCAATCGCCGGGTACATCGCCCCGGTCATGCACAAAAGTACCACCATGTACCCGATGAAGCCGCCGACAGTGGCGCCGCTAACCTTTTCCGGCGGAGCCACATTTTCTTGGTGAATTTCGAACGGTGTCAGCACCGAGGGAGGCACATTCTTTGCCGCCAGTCGCTCTTTCACCACCTGATCGCGATAATCCTTCAGAAATTTCTCAATGCGATCCACGCCAAAAGAAGACTTCATCTCTCCTTCGTAGTAATAAATCTTGACCGTCTTTGGCTCGCCTTTTTCCAGCGCCGCCTGAAATCCGGGTGGGATCTCCACCGCCGCCCGAATCTCCTTATCGGAAATTTGCTCCTTCCAATTCGCGCTGTATGGAGCGATTTCCAAACTTTTGACCTCCCGCAGGCCAGCCACCACCTGCGGAGAGTCTTCTCCGTCAAGAATCATGATTCTTGGCGTCTCTTCCTTCGCCTTGCCCACCATGACCACGGCCAGCGCCGTAAAGCCCACCATAATGATTGGAAAAAAGAACAGCGGAACCAACACCGTGGAGATCAGCGTGCGCCGGTCGCGCACCCATTCGGTAAATTCCTTGCGATAAACGATCCCGATCGCGTTGCGCGCCATATCAGGCTTCAACCCTGGCCTGCAATGGAGTAACAATCTTCACGAAAATCTCCTCCAAGTCCTGCTCCCCATATTTCGCGCGCAACTGCGCCAGCGTCCCTTCCGTCAGCAATTTCCCGTCGTGAATAATCCCGATCACGTCACAAAGCTTCTCCACTTCGCTCATGATGTGCGTCGAGAAAATCACCGTCTTGCCCCGGTCGCGGCATTCCCGAATAAACGTAGTAATCGTCCGCGCCGTCATGATATCCAGCCCCAGCGTCGGCTCGTCGAAGATCATCACCGGCGGATCATGCACCAGGGTTCGCGCAATCGAAGTCTTCTGCTTCATTCCCGTGGAAAGTTTGTCGCAGCGCCGATCGCGAAATCCGTCCATGTCCAATCGCGCGAAAATTTCGTCGATCCGTTTCTTCAGCGTGTTCTCATCCAACCCATTCAGCCGTCCGAAATATTCCACCAACTCCTGAGCCGTCAACCTTGGATACAGCGCTGTCGCCGTGGACAGAAATCCCACCTTGGCCCGCACTTTCTCCGGCTCCTCGACCACGTCGTGCCCGCAAATCACCGCCGTCCCGACGCTCGGTTCCAGAATTGTAGCCAGAATGCGCAACGTCGTAGTCTTGCCCGCCCCATTCGCTCCCAGCAGCCCGTAAATCTGCCCTGGCTCGCACCGAAAGCTCACGCCGTCCACCGCTCGAATCTCTCCGCGCTTCCTATCGCGAAAGCGTTTCGACAGGCCACGCACCTCAATCATCCAACCCTCGCTTCCGATTTTGTCCGCCCGCCACGCACACCGCGCCTCAGTCTACTACGCGGACGTCGCCGCAACTATTTCAGCCCGCTGATTCGCTCGCCGCCGCCTGTGACCGCAGCGCCCCGCCAACATCAAATCATCATGCAATCCGGCGTCAAACCTAGCATCCCAAAATGAGCCCCGCGCGCCCCTTTTCTTACATCCCAACTCTCTTTCCCCGCATCCATGAAACTGAACCTTTGCGAATCGACACCATCGCTAGGGCAACCTTCGCACCTGTTGCTACAATCAAGTATTCTGTTTACTCCGGGCTGGGGCCAGCAAGCCGCACCTATACGACAAGGCCGACCGCTGTGCGTGTGTGCCCGCTGGGTTCCGGCGTAACCAGGCCATCCAGGCAGTTAGAATAGAGAGCAATGGACCGCAGGCTGCGAAATCGCATCGTGATTTTTCTCGCGCTAGCCGCCATCGTGGCTTTCGCACTCGTGCGCCTCAGTGGCCGTCAACCGGTCGCCAAAATTTCCGCGGTCACTCCCATTCGCGAAAATGTCATCTCCTCGATCTCCAGCAACGGAAAAGTCGAGCCTATCGCTCCCTCCATCGTGCGCGCGCAGCTCGACACCTTCATCGAAAGAATCAGCGCCGTCGAAGGCCAACCCGTAAGGAAAGGTCAGCTCCTGCTCGAATTAAACGTCAAGGATGCTTCCGCCCAGCTCGCCGATGCGCGCTCCAAGCTGCTCCGCGCCGAAGACGATCTTCGCGCCGCACATGCCGGCGGCCGCGCCGACGAAGCCGCCAGGACGGAAGGCCAGTTAGCCGCTGCCATCGCCCAGCGCGACCGCTTGCTGCGCAACCACGATTCTGTACAGCGCCTCATCGCCCAGCAAGCCGCCACGAAGGACGAACTCGCCGCCAACGATCTCGATCTCGCCAAGGCCGAAGCTCAAGTGAAGCAGCTCACTGCCGCCAAGCAAGAGTTCGTGCATGGCGTGAAGTTAGATGCCAATCGCACCACCCTCCAAGTCGAGCAGTTGCGCAGCGTAGTCGCTTCCCTGGAAGAAAAAGTTCGCGATGGCCGCATCTCCGCTCCCGCCGACGGCACGCTTTACGCTTTACCGGTGAGGGTGGGCGACTATGTGAAAGTTGGCGACCTGCTCGCCGAGATGGCAGATCTGCACAAGGTCCGCGTGCGCGCTTTTATTGACGAGCCCGAACTCGGTGGCTTGGAGCCCGGCGAACCTGTGCGCATCACTTGGGACGCGCTTCCCAATCGCAACTGGATGGGCAAAACGCAAGTCATCCCCAAACAAGTCGTGGCCCGCGGTGCCCGGAGCGTCGGCGAACTTCTTTGCGAAGTGAACAACGATAAGCTGGAGCTGCTGCCCAATATCAATGTGAACGTGCGCATCAATTCCCGCGAGCGCGTCAATGTGTTGACCGTCCCTCGCGGCGCCGTCGACGCCCAAGGCGGCCGCAGGTTCGTCTTTGTGGTCTTGCGCAATGCGCTTGGCGTAGGCAAGGCCACATTGCAAAAGCGCGAAATTCGAGTGGGCATTGCGGACGCCGCAAATTACGAAGTTCTTAGTGGCTTGCAGGAAGGCGAGATGGTTGCTCTTCCCGGCGATGTGGACCTTAAGGATGGAATGCCCGTTAAAATCACTAATACCGATGCGAGCTACGTTCGTGGCCGAAGTGAATCCGATTAAGGTTACCCTGCTCGCCGCGCTTCTGCTGTCGCCGGCTCTGCAGAACTCTCACGCAACAACGAGAGTGCAGCGCGACGACAGTCTCAAAGCCGCCCATGAAGCTTACGACGTGGGTGAGTACGCAAAAGCAGCGCAACTCCTGCAAGCTGCCGCCATGCAGAATCCCCGTGATGGCGAGATTCATCTGTTTCTCGCCAAAACCTACTACGAACTCCAGCAGAATGATGCCGCTGTCGTCAGCGCGGAAAAAGCTGTCGCCCTCGATCCGCAAAAATCGCTCTACCACGAGTGGCTAGGTAAGACTTACGGTGAGAAGGCCGGCCATGCCGGCATGTTTTCCGCTCTCTCTTTGGCCAAAAAGGCGCGCAAGGAATTCGAAAGGGCCGTCGAGTTGGATGAAAAGAATTTTTCCGCCTATCAAGCGCTCATCGAGTTTGATTGCAGTGCTCCCGGCATTGCCGGCGGCGGCGAAGACAAGGCCCGCCCGGAGATTGCCAAACTAGCCGCGTTAGATCCCGCCGAGGGCCATTACGCGCAAGGGAATTGCCGTCGCCAGAAAAAGGATTTTGCCGCTGCCGCCGACGAGTTCACCAAAGCTCTGGAGCTGCACCCGAAATCCGTCGAGCTTATCTACGACATTGGCGACCACGCCATGAAGCACGATGAGCCGGGCATGCTTCTCATCGTGGCCGAGCAAGGAGCCCAGCTTGCTCCCTCCGATCCCCGCGCTCTCTTTTATCGCGCGGTTGCCTTTACCCTCAAAAAGGAACGGCCCGACGATTCCGAGCGTATGCTGCGCGAATACCTGCAACGCGCGCCTTTGCGGAGCACATTTCCTGCGCCCTGGCGCGTTCATGAATGGCTCGGCCGCCTCTACGAAAATCAGCAAAAAACACAGGCCGCCGCGGAAGAATTCGAGGCATCTCTTAAACTGGAACCCAAGAGCAAGTACGCCCGTGAAGCTTTGAAGCGGCTTAAAAAAGGTTGAATCAGCAATGCCTGTGAGATTTGTCCAATGCCTGCCTAGGTTCGCCCGATGATGGACCTTCGGGAAACTTTGTCGGTTGCCATCGACGCCCTGCGTGGCAACAAACTGCGCGCCATTCTCACCTCGCTCGGCGTGATTATCGGCAGCGCCTCCATCGTACTCGTGGTCACCGTCGCTCTCACCAGCCGCAAATTTGTGCTCAGCCAGATTGAGGCCACCGGCTCGAATCTGGTTTGGGCCGAGCTCGTCCGCGCTGGCGCGAAAGGTCAGCCGCTCAGTCATGAGCTGACCGTCGAGGACATGAACGCCGTAAAGGCTTCCATTCCCACCGTCCAGGAAGTCGCTGGAAGTCGCGAGCTGCCTATGACCATCGTTGTGGACGGCGTGGAGCGCCCCGTAACTCTCATCGGGGTAACCGAGGGATTTCAAGCCATCCGCCGTTTGGTAATACTCCGCGGAAGATATTTTGATTCCGCGGACATGGAAACGCGCAGCAAAGTTTGCCTGGTGACCAAGGAACTCTCCGACCGCGTGTTCGGCTTGGAAAATCCCTTGGGTGGAAACATTCGCATGGGAGAGCTAACTTTCACCGTCATCGGCGTTTTTCGCGAGCGTGTCGCCACCTTTGGCCTATCCGATATCCAGCGCGATACCGTGATCATTCCTTTTCCGTTGATGAAGTACTACACCGGCGTGGACGTTTTGCGCACGCTCGACGCCCAAGCGACTCATCCCGAAGAGGTGGCCGGTGTGCAGCATCAAATGGAGCGCCTCTTGCGCAGTCGCCATCCCCCCGAAGCGGATTACGACGTGCAAACGCTTAGTGCCATCTTGAGCGCTGCCAAGAGTATCTCCTTGGCGCTGACCATCGTCTTGTTGGTGGTCGCTTTTATCGCTCTGCTCATCAGCGGCATCGGTATCATGAACATCATGCTCGTCACCGTCACCGAGCGCACCCGCGAAATCGGCATCCGCAAAGCCATCGGCGCCGCGCACCGCGAAATCCTCTATCAATTCTTAATCGAAGCTTTTTTGATTAGCGGGGGCGGCGCAGTAATCGGCATCCTGATTGGTCTCATCATCCCGGCCGCAATTCAACCCCTGCTCCCGGGCAATCTCCGTGTTCCGATTTCCGGTTTAAGCGTGATAATCGCGTTTGTCGTTTCGTGTTCCACCGGACTCTTTTTTGGCTACTTGCCGGCCAACAACGCCGCCCGCTTGCAGCCAATAGAATCCCTACGTTACGAATAGTTTGGAGTGCGGCGGTCTTGCCGCCGCTTTTGAGGATGAAGGAGTCACACGGACGCTAGCATGAAAAATAAACCTCTACCCAGCGCGAGACCAGATTTTTCCCTCTGCTTCCTACTCGTGGTTCTGCTTTCGCCGTTCACCTTCAGCGCGCAGGCACAGCAACCGCCGGAGCCTCCCCAATCGACCACTCCCTCCGCCGTCTCCCTAACCCTAAAACGCGCCATCGAACTAGCCCTCCAAAACAGCTCGGACATCCAAGTAGCCAAGCTCCAAGCCAGCCTCGCCAACCGTTCCGCCATGATCACCAAATCGCAATTCCTGCCCAACCTCTACGCGGGCTCCGGCGCAGGCTATACCTTGGGCATTCCGGAAACTCCCGGAGGCCGCGCCCCAGCCCTGTTCAATGTCACCTACACCGAGCAAGTCTTCAACGAACCCCTTCGCGGTCAAGGCAAAGAACTGCAAGAGCAAGCCAAGTCGCAAAAAATTCTCCTCGAAGACGCCAGAAATAACGTCATCGTGCGCACCGCCTCCACCTATCTCGAACTCGCCATGGTGCGCCATTCTCTCGAGTTGCTCCGCAAGGAGCAGGACAGCGCCGACAAAATCCTGGCCGTCACCCAGCAGCGCGAAAAGGAAAATTTCGAGTTGCCCGTCGCGGTCACAAAGGATCAACTCACCAGAGCCCGCGTGGTGCAGCGCATCCTGCAGCTAGAAGGCCGCCAGGACGAGCTGGAGGTAGTGCTCCGCGGTCAAACCGGGTTTCCGGAAAGCACGCAGATCGACGTCACGCCCGAAGATTTGCCCGGCATCGCCGAGCAGGAAGGCGCCAACCTCGTCGCCCTCGCAATGCAAGGCAACGTCGCGCTGAAAGTCGCGCAATCTGACGTGCGCGCCAGGGAGTTTCGCCTTACTGGCGAGAAACGCGGCTATTACCCCACCCTCCAACTGGTTAGCGTCTACAGCTTGCTCGGGAGATTCAACAACTACGACCAATTCTTTAAAACTTTCGAGCGCAACAATGTCAACGCCGGTATACAGGTGCAAGTGCCCATCTTCAGCGCTCAGACCAAGGCCAATATCGCTCTCGCCCAAGTCAATCTCGACGTAGCCAAAGCTGCTCTCGCCAACAAAAAAACGGAAATCAGCGCCGCCGTCCGGGTGAAGACCCGCCGTTTGCGCGAGCGCGATGCCGCCAAGGAAGTCGCCCGCCTGGAGTTGCAGCTCGCTCAGCAGGATGTGAGCGTGTTTCAATCGCAATTCGCCGAAGGCCGCATCAACGTGCGCGAAGTAGAGAAGGCTCGCCTCGAGGAAAACAACCGCTGGCTGGCTTACCTGGATGCCAATTTCCAGCGCCAGCAAGCCCAACTCGATTTGCTGCAAACCGCCGGCCAGCTTGATAAAGTCTGGCAGTAAATGGTTGTGCGTCATCCTCGTAGGGGCGCAGCATGCTGCGCCCCAAACGCCCAGGCGCCAACGACGTATGGTGATCTTTGCAGCTTGAACAAAAAAGCCTTAATGCCTTCCTGGAAGCCGTAAAGAAGTTAGACATCGGCTTCGCCGCTCTACCCCAATTCTCCGCAATTCCTTACGACGAAACCCGCTTGCTTGAAGTCCTGCAAGCCACCGCCGAGCGCCTGCAAGACAACTACCCCTATTTTCATCCCCTCTACGCCGGCCAGATGCTCAAGCCTCCGCACCCCATTGCTCGCCTCGCTTACGCCCTCGCCATGTGGATCAATCCCAACAATCACGCCTTGGACGGCGGCCGCGCCACTTCCGCGATGGAAAAAGAAGCAGTCGCCGAAATCGCCGCAATGTTCGGCTGGAACAATTTCCTCGGCCATCTCTGCGGCGGCGGCACCATAGCCAACCTCGAAGCGCTCTGGGTCGCCGGTCAGCTTCATCCTGGAAAGAAAATCCTGGCCAGCGCGCAAGCCCACTACACGCATCAACGCATTAGTAGCGTCCTGAAACTAGAATTTGAATCCGTCCCGGTAGACTCGCAAGCCCGCATCGATATAGACGCGCTGCGAAAACGCCTGCAACGCGGCGATGTCGGCACCGTGGTTGCCACCATGGGCACCACCGCCACCGGCTCCGTCGATCCCTTGCCCGAAATCCTGGCGCTGCGCGACAGGTTTGGGTTTCGCATCCACGCCGACGCTGCGTACGGCGGATACTTCACTCTGATTGACAATCTTGCCGCCAATGCTAAATCTGCGTTCGCCCGCATCGGTGAAGTGGACTCCATCGTCATCGATCCGCACAAGCACGGCCTGCAACCCTACGGCTGCGGCTGCGTCCTTTTCCGCGATCCAAGTGTCGGCAGCTTGTATAAGCATGATTCGCCGTACACTTACTTTAGTTCCGCGGAATTGCATTTAGGTGAAATTAGCCTGGAGTGTTCGCGGCCCGGCGCCTCCGCCGCCGCGTTATGGGCCACGCAAAAACTTCTGCCCCTCGTAAAGCACGGCGAATTTGCGCAACGCCTCGAGCGCGGCAGGTCCGCGGCTCTCGCCTTATACGAAAAAGCCACCGCCGACGATCGCTTTCTGACCTCGTTCGGCCCCGAGCTGGACATCGTGGTTTTTGCTCCGCGTGGCGCTAGTGTCAGCGAGGTCTCAGCGAAATCCCGTGCAATCTTCGCCGCCGCCGCCGAGCGCGGCCTGCACCTAGCTCTTGCAGATCTGCCCGTCAGTTTTTTCCCCTTTCCCGCTACCGTGCAGCGCGATCGTGAAACCATAACCTGTTTGCGCTCAGTGCTAATGAAGCCCGAGCACCTGGACTGGGTCGATCGCATCTGGCAAATCCTCGCCACTGCCACCGACGTATCGCAAACCCCCAAAATCGCTTCCGGTTCGACCGGCCAACACTGAAAGAGCCGTCCGCTGCCAAAAGGTCTCCACTGTTTCATCCCGTTACCGGTTTGGGCCCGGGACGCCTTCCGGCGTTTCGTTCGTTCCGTACCGACCACCGAGCGATCGCACCAAGGTTTTCCGGCTGAAAAACAGCCCCGGATCCAAATCCAGGAATGCCTGCCATCCCCATTCAATGCTGTATATCGCCATTCAATGCACGGAAACACCGTTCGGAGAAAGGTTTGGAGCCATACCGCCAACTCCGGTAGACTAGATGCTGAAACTTTTGGGGGCTCCGCGCTGTTGTTCCATTGCTGGCTACACCTGCGGCCCGCGGGGCGGCACAATCTCACGATCTGTAACTGAGGGTGAAGAATGCCGGATGTGATGAAGACTTTGTTGTTGAATCCGCCGAGTTTTGAGAATTTTGATGGCGGAGCGAGTTCGCGGTGGCCCGCGACGCGCGAGATTGAATCTTATTGGTATCCCGTTTGGCTGACCTACCCGGCTGGGATGATCCCGGGGAGCCGCCTTCTGGACGCCTGCCCGGCCAAGGTGAATTGGCAGCAGACCGTTGAAATCTGCAAAGATTACGAATTCCTGGTGTTGTTCACCTCCACAGTTGGCTTCGAGAGCGACGTCAAGTTGATCCGCAAGATTAAGGAAGCGAATCCCAGTCTCAAGATCGCTTTTGTCGGCCCCCATGGGCACATCAAGCCCGACGAGACGTTGAATGCCAGCGAAGACATCGAGTTTGTGACCCGCGGCGAATTCGATCACTCGGTCGTCGAATACGCGCACGGCAAGCCGCTCAGCGAGATTCTCAGCGTCAGCTATCGCAAGGACGGCCGGATCGTGCACAACGCCGAGCGCCCGCAACTGCACACCGCCGAGTTGGACGCCCTTCCATTTGCCACCGACATTTACAAGCGCGACCTCAAGATCGAAAACTACAACGTCCCATTTTTGCTGCATCCTTTCGTCTCGTTCTATACCACCCGCGGCTGCCCCGCGCTCTGCACTTTCTGTATGTGGCCGCAGACCATTTCCGGGCACGCCTGGCGCGTGCGTTCTACGGACAACGTGGCTCGCGAAGTGAAGCAAGCCATCGAATATTTTCCGCAGATGAAGGAAATTTTCTTCGACGACGATACTTTCAACATTCGCAAGGATCGCGTCCTCGAACTGTGCGGCAAATTCAAGCCACTGAAATTCCGCTGGTCCTCCACGGCCCGCGTTCACAGCGATTACGAAACTCTTAAGGGCATGGCCGATGCAGGCGCACGGCTCTTCATCGTGGGCTTTGAATCCGGCGATCCTCAGATCCTGAAGAACATTAAGAAAGGCGCGACCGTTGAGATGGCTCGCACCTTCATGAAGAACTGCCGCAAAGTCGGCATTCGCGTGCACGGCGATTTCATCATCGGCCTGCCTGGCGAAACCCGCGAGACCATTCAGAAAACGATCGACTTCGCCAAAGAGCTCGATTGCGAAACCATTCAGGTTTCCTTGGCGCATGCCATGCCCGGCACGGAACTCCACGAATCCATGTCCAAGCAAGGTTTCTTGAGAGTCGAAGCGTTAGCCGATTCCGGCGGGCACCAATTGCCGCACATCGAATACCCTCATTTGTCGAAGGCTGAGATGATGGGCGGCGTGAACCGCTTCTACGACGAATATTATTTCCGTCCAAAAGTTGTTTGGCGTATCGTCCGTGAAGCGTTGTGGGACAGCCACGAACGCAAGCGCCTCTATCACGAAGCCACCGATTTCCTGAAGCTCCGCTCCGAGCGCTGGAAGTGGGTGCGTCAGGGCGGAGACATCGATAAGACGATGATCGCCGTGCCGGCGCCGCCATCGGCCTCCGGAAACGATTAATTTTCACCAGATGGGACACGATTTACGGATTCGGATCAAGACCCTGGTCATGATCCTCGCCATGGTAGTGTGCGCCAACACCGGCGACCTGCTCTTAAAGCGCGGCATGACCAAAATCGGCGCCGTGGAAATTTCCGCGGCTGGCTTGCGCCACGCGCTTCTTCTGACTGTCACCAACGGAACCATCTGGCTCGGTATTTTATTTCTTACCGGCTTTATGATCAGCTACATGACCGTCCTCAGTTGGGCGGATTACAGCTACGTAATGCCCGCCGGAGCTTTTGGTTACGCGACGCTGACGCTCTTCGCGGTTACGTTTCTTCATGAAGCAGTTTCTCCGCGCCGCTGGATCGGTGTGATCTTGATTTGCTTCGGCGTCTTATTGGTTGGGCAGACCAAGCCACGCACGACGGAAGTTGCAGTCCGCGAGGTAGCGGCATGATTCGCATCGCGCTATTTCTCGGCGTGCTGATTCTCGGAACGACTGCCGGCGAAATTGCCATGACTCTGGGAATGAAGGCCACCGGCGAGCCGGCTCGGCTTAGGCCGCGGGAAATACTGATATTTCTTGGGCGGGCGTTGCGCAATGGATGGTTCTGGGTGGCGGTCCCGCTGATGGCGTTGGCGTTTTATGCCTTGCTGGTATTGCTGTCCTGGCAACCGATTAGTTTTGTGATTCCTGCGTCCGCGCTCAGCTACGTGGTTGGCGCGGTAGGGGCGAAATATATTTTGCGCGAAGACGTGAGCCCGGCGCGCTGGATTGGCGTAGTGCTGGTCTGCGCAGGAGTTGCGCTTGTCGCCGCAGGTTGAACACTCATCTTCCGAGACCACGAGCCTTGCGTCTTCCGAGGTCGTGACGCCGGCTGATCAATCCGGCTATTCTGGCCGAGAATTGAGTCGCGCTGCCGCTGTAATTCTTCTGATCGCGCTCTCCGCTGCAATTTACCTGGGAAATGCCGGTTTTCCTGCGCTGCTTGACGACGCCGATGCTTCCCACGCAATGGTGTCGCACGAAATGTTGCAGCGGCACGACTGGGTCATCCTGTACATGAACGGCATTCGCTATCTGATGAAAGCCCCCCTTCATTATTGGGCGGTGGCGATGAGCTATGCCGCGTTCGGGCAGAACGAATTCTCCACGCGGCTGCCCGTGGCTTTGGCCATGATTGCGATGGTGCTGTTGGTGAATGAATTCGCGCGACGATTCTTTGGAGTGCGCGCCGGACTGTACAGTGGCTTGGTAGTTTGCACGAGTGCCGGGTTTTTCTTATTTACGCGCATCATGATTCCCGAAGCGATTTACGCGCTGGAATTCACTGCAATTTTTTATCTTTTCTTGCGTGGCTGGACTGGCTCCCTAAATCCACGCATCGCCTATTGGGGCGCAGCGGCTGTAACCGGTCTGGCGATGCTGACCCGCGGGCTGGTTGGCGTAATTTTCCCGTTGGCTATTCTTTTCTTGTTCGTTGCAGCGACGCGATCCTGGAAACGGTGGCGCGAGCTGCATTTATTTTCGAGTGCGGGGATTTTTTTGCTGGTGGCTGCGCCCTGGCACATTCTGGCCAGCGTGCGCGCTAACACTTTCTTCTGGTCCTACTTCATCAACGAACATCTCAAGCGCGCGATCGGGACCAGATTTCCTCCCGACTATGAAGCTGTGCCGTTGTGGCTGTGGCTTGGCGCGCACCTGATCTGGTTTTTTCCGTGGAGTATTTTTCTTCCGGCCGCTTTAAAGTGCATCCCCCGGCCACGCACTTGGAAGAATTTATCGGACGAAGGGCAGGCGCGGTTGCTACTGGTTTTGTGGGCCGGATTTATTTTGTTGTTCTTCTCGATGACCTTTGGGTCGCGCATGGAGTACTACAGTTTTGGCGCGTGGCCGGCGATCGCGATGCTACTCGGTGTCGGCTTGGCGAA
>Ga0137412_10003136_pt1 | contig 13196 bp, 14 predicted proteins | sample CZODoug2_1_16fun_FD_122160 | JGI IMG/M metagenome (GOLD analysis project Ga0137412, IMG submission 122160) | Vadose zone soil fungal communities from Angelo Coast Range Reserve, California, USA - CZODoug2_1_16fungal (Hybrid Assembly) | ecosystem: Environmental > Terrestrial > Soil > Vadose zone... | reverse complement strand
TCATGTTCCTCGAGCACAAGCATCTCTACCGTCAGCCCTACAACCGCTCTGAATATCCCGGCCCCGATTACACCGTCCCGTTCGGCAAGGCCCGCCTCGTAAAAGAAGGCTCACAAGTCAGCATCATCACCTACGGCGCGGTGGTTCGTCGCGCCGAAGTCGCAGCCGCCGCTCTCGAGCGTTCCGGCGTTTCCGTCGAAATTATCGACCTCCGCTCTCTCTCGCCCTACGACTGGGAAGCCATCGCTGCCACAGTTCGCAAGACGCATCGCGTCATCGTCGCCTATGAAGACATGATGAGCTGGGGCTACGGCGCCGAAATCGCTGCCCGCATCGCCGAAGAACTGTTCGAAGAACTCGACGCCCCGGTAAAGCGCGTCGCCGCAACCGACACCTTCTGCGGCTATCATCCAAAACTCGAAGACGCCATCCTCCCCCAAACCGACGACATCACCGCCGCCGTAATGAAGCTCCTCGAGTACTAGGTCCTCTGCGATCCATTTGAAACTTTCTCGTTCCACTCTTCGTATCTTTGTTTAGAATGCGATTGTGGACATCGCTCTGTGGGGGTGAACCATGCTTTGCCCGAAATGCCAAAAGGAAGTAGTTGAAGGTTCAAAGTTCTGCTACAACTGCGGCGCCCAATTGACCGGCCAGGCCGCGCCACCCGCCGGCGGCTATGCTGCTCCAGTCAAGCGCCTGATGCGCTCCAGCCGCGACAAAAAAATCGGCGGCGTCTGCGCCGGCCTCGCCGACTATTTCGATCTTGATCCCACACTCGTCCGCATCGTCTGGCTGTTAGCCGTCTTCTTCGCCGGCACCGGCCTCCTCGTCTACGTCATTCTCTGGATCGCCCTGCCATTGGCTCCGGCCACGCCCGCACTCGCCGTCCCAGGCTCTCCCGCCCAGGTTTAGGGAAAGCCCGGCTCAGCTATAATCCTTGCTGCTTCTCGCGGCCCTGCGTTTTGCGCGGCCCTCTCCCAACATCACATGATCCACGGAGAGACTCCCCGCCCCCACTGTGGCCAACGCCACGCAAGCCGCAGCTAACGCCAGTTCAAACTGATACTCACTCACCGCGAAAACTCCATGCACGATCTTCACCTTCCACATTGCGATCCCCATCTCCGCCGCCAGCAGCAACGCCGCCGGCCGTGTGAACAGCCCGATCAGCAGCAGTCCGCCGCCAATACACTCCAGAGTCCCCGCGAGCCCCACAAAATAACCAGGGAATCCGTGTTGCACAAAAAACTCCCGCATCGCCGCATCGGCCCGCACCAGCTTCGGATATCCGTGGTAAATAAAAATCAACGCCAGGGCTCCGCGCAGAATTGCCAGCCCGAATGGCTGAAACGCATTCAGAGATTTCATGGTTTCCCCCGCGACCCACAATACTCATCCCGCGCCGTTGATTCTACCGGTTCTTCCGTGCCATGTGTCACCTCGGCCATGGCCCCGTTTCAGGTACAATCTTCAGGATCACTATTGAGGAATCATGAAACGCAAGCTACTGGTTGCCGTGCCGCTCCTCTGTCTGGTGGCGCTGCTTGCCTGGATTTTTCGCCCCAAACACGAATCGCTCAGCGACGCTTACATCAGCGAACGCAGCGTCACGCTCTGGAGCAGCGTGGCCCAGGTGCGCGAACAGCTTGGCGTGCTGCTCTACGGCGATCACGTGGATGTCCTCGCCCGCCATAACGAAAACGTGAAGGTCCGCACCGACACAGGCGTTGTCGGCTGGGTAGACGGCCGGTATCTCATGGACCCGGCCCTCTGGCGCCGCAGTGCCAAGTTGCTCGAGCAAGCCTCCGCCATCCCCGTGCAAGCGCGCGGCCGCACCAAGGTTTCCACCAACTTGCGCGTGCATCCCGGCCGCAATGAGGCGCGTCTCTATCAGTTCGCGCGCAACGCGCCCGTCGAAATTGTGGGCCGCGCCACTGCGGATTGGGTGCAAGTCTCCGATGAAAAAGAAACCGCCGGCGAGCCCTCTGAAACCAAAAAGGAAGACTGGTTCCTCATCCGCGGTATCGCCACGCGCCCGCCGGGCGAAGGTGTAGTCCGCAATTCCGCCATCACCAACACCACCCAACCCGGCGATCAGACCATCCCCATCGCAGGATGGGTCATCGCCCGGTTCGTCTCCCTCGATCTACCCGACCCCGTGCGAGAAGCCACCGAATCCGCCAACATTCGCCCGTTAGCCTGGTTTGAACTGAATCGCGTCACCGACGGCGAAGGCGATCACCCGCAATATCTGCTCGCCGGCGCGCGCGGCCCGGAAGGCCTGCCGTGCGACTTCACCACTCTGCGCGTCTATACCTGGAATACCCGCAAAACCCGCTACGAGACCGCCTTCATCGACAACAATCTGTGCGGCACCTTTCCCATCCGCCTCGCAAAGGACCCCAAAGGCCAGCCTGAATTCCGCTTCCGCCTCATCGGTGCAAAAAAAGAAGATCGCCACTATGTCCTGATCCAAACCGTGGTTCGCCGCGTCAAGGATGAAACGCCCGCCGCCTCATCTAAATCAGAACAACCAAAGCCCCAACAATCTCTTCTCAAGAAATAATCATGCGATTCCTAAAGAAAGCCCCCGCACCCTTCGCAATCGCCGGTGTCACCCTATTCCTCACTCTACTCATTACCTTGCCCGTCACCGCACAGCGACCCACGCAAGTCTCACCGGCAGGCAATCACGAGCGAGCCACGATTTCCGCGTCCGCAATAACCCCAACCCCTGTCATTCTGAGGGCATCCGACGAGGATGCCCGAAGAACCTCAACGTCAAAAGTTTTCGCCAACTCCAATCCAGAACCCCAACTCGACCTCTTCTTCCCGCTCACCCCTGGCACCTGGTGGCTCTATCGCGGCACAGTCACCTGGTCCGACCAGCAAACTGAAAAAGAGGCCCATGCGAACGTCACCCTCAAGATGACCGTTGAGAAAGTCATCCAGAAACCGGAATTCACCATCGCCATACTCTCCGGCTTCCCCCGCGATTTGGATTGGGCCACCGGTGAAGTGGCAGCTATGCCCTGGCTCCTCATCGAAACAAAGCGCCACGAAGTTTTCCTCAATTCTCTGCCCCCGGATTTCGACTACGCGAAACTCGAGAAAGACTCCGTATCGCTCGACAAATTGCTCGCCGAAGACAGCCTGCTCTTCCGCTGGCCACTGAAAAAAGGCATGAAGTTCGGGGACGCCGAAAGTGTCCGCCGCGATGACGATCATTACTGCTGGGTTGTAACCACCCAGCAGACGAAAAGTCTAACTGACATTAAAGGTATATCTTCTCGCTCCGCCGAAGTCTTCATCTTGCGATACGTCACCAATCCCGACGACACTGAGATGGAAATCTCTCCCGGCATCGGCATCCTCAGCTATCAATATCATCACCACGGCACCGTCGCCGATACCAGCCTCACTCTCGTCGAATTTCATCCAGCCCAACAACCGCCCATAACGTCCGGATCTACCCCATGACCCTCCACATCAACGAAGCCGAAGTTCGCCAACTTCTCACCATGTCCATGGCAATGGACGCCGTCGAAGAAATCTCTCGCAAGCAAGCCGACGGCCGCGTGATTCTCCACCCGCGCCGTCGTTTCGAACTTCCCGCTGGTGGCGGTTTCTTTCACTACATGGCCGCCATTGACACCGAAGCCGGCTTCATCGCCATGAAGCAGTACACCTACGTGAAGGGCATTCTCCGCTTCCTCGTTCCGCTTTACGAAATCTCCACCGGCGATCTGCTCGCTCTAATCGAAGCCGATTTCATGGGCCAGCAACGCACCGGCGCCGCTTCCGGCGTCGCCACAAAATATCTTGCCCGCCAGAACGCGCGGACAGCCGCAATCCTCGGCACGGGAGGCCAGGCAAGAACCCAACTCGAAGCCGTCGCCGCCGCGCGAAAGCTCGATTCCGCCCGCGTTTACGGCCGCGACCCCGACCGCCGCGCAAACTTCTGCGCCGAAATGTCCCACCGCCTCGGCATCCCGGTACACCCCGCCTCTTCTGCTGCCGAAGCCGTCCGCGGCGCCGACGTCGTCAACACCGCAACCACTTCCGCCAAGCCCGTCCTCGATGGCCACGACATCGCCGAAGGTGCCCACGTCAACGCCATCGGCGCCAATCACGCGCATAAGCGCGAACTCGACGACACCGCCATCTCCCGCGCCGGTGTAATCTTCGTGGATTCCATCGAACAGTCCAAACAAGAAGCCGGCGACCTCATCGTTCCGTTTCAGCAGCAACCCCAAAAATGGGACGCGGTGCGCGAACTAGATCAACTCGTCGCCGGCAAAGTCCCCGGCCGTACCTCCGAAAAGCAAATCACTCTCTTCAAATCGAACGGCATCGCCTCTTGGGATCTTGCAGTCGCCGAAAAGGTCTATGCCCTCGCCAGACAAAAAAATCTCGGCAGGGAATTGCCGTTTTTTTCTTCAGGAAAATAACCGCTAAGGGAATCAAGGCGGGAGAATCTAGGTGGGAGGAAACCTGACGCCTCATTCCGGGAGCGGGGCGTTCGTCGGACCCCCGGAATGAGGCTCAAAGTGCACTTACGAGTGCAGGGCTTGGGCTTTGCGGTTGGAGAGTGGGTTCTTCCGCATGGAAAGGGAATTGTGAGTCTTCAAAGTATCGTTGCCCCGGTTGCCCGCGCTCTTCCACAGCAGGCCGCATGCGATCAGCAGTACGCCGAGCGCGATCATCGAACCAAGAGTGCGCGGAAGGCTGCCCACGCTGACCTCTTCCTGTTGATTCGCGGGAAGAATCGAAGCCTCAGAGACTGCCGCATATTCAACCTGCGCGTTGTTCACCGCTGTGTTCGCCGCTGCCGCGGACGGCGTATTGAAATTGCTTCCAACTGAGATTGCCGGAGATTCAAAATTGGCGTTGTCGATTTCTTGCGCGCGAACCGCGTTGGTCATCAAAAGCGAAACTCCCATCGCCGCCAGAACCAGTTGCCACTTGATATTTTTTGTGAAGTTCATGGTATCCACCTCAGTGTTTTTTAACTGCCGACGCTCTTGGAAGAATGCAAGGCTGTGGCCATCGCCTCACCGTTCCGCGTCCCGGCACGTCGATTTTGTCCATCTTGCGAAGTTTCAACGGTATACCGTCGAAAAGAATTCCCCGAGCCTTTCGGAATCCTTCTCCGCCGAAATCCTCCGCGTGATGATGTCTATCCGAAGAGCGATTCTTCGGCGCTCTCCGTTGCTTCAATTGCAGTTTTTGCGGAGCAATGGAAAGTCAGCAAAAAACTCACTACTCTCCTCTAAGTTATTGTTGAGTAATGGCTTACAGTTAGCCGGACGATCGTTCCAGCGCCGCACGCCGGCCCAGCATTGGTTGCTCTAGCACTTTAGATAGCCACCCTAACCCTTCGGATAGGCCTTCTGCCTGTAGATTATCCAAGCTCACCGAGTTACAATTCCCGCTCTCAGCAAGAACGCGCGGCCAGACCGGCCACCCGAGCCCCAAATCGTGCCTCCAAGACTCACTGTCATCAGCGGTCCCTGGAAAAACACCAGCTTTCCCGTGGCCGATGCTTTCTCGCTTGGCAGCGATCCATCCAATGCTGTCCGCCTCGAAGATCCCTCTGTAGCTCCGCATCATTGTTCCCTCACCGAGTCTTCCGGCTGCTTCACCCTGCGCGATCTCGACTCCCCCGCCGGCACCTTCGTCAACGGCATTCCTATCTCCGAACGGGTTCTCTCCTTCGGCGACCAGATCTCCATCGGTGATTCCTCCTTCCTCTTTCTTCCCGAACCCGCGACAGCCGCCGAAAGCAGTTCCGTCCAACTCGACGAGCACGCCTCCCTCAGTGTCTCCGCCCAGCAACTCAAGCCCGACGATCTCTCCTACTTGCAACCCGAATCTCTCGCGGCTCTGCCCCCAGCCGTCCGCCTCGCGCGCACTCTTTCCACTCTTCTCAAAATCAGCTCCGCCATTGGCTCCATGCGTGACATTGACGCCCTGCAATGGCAACTGCTCGCCACGCTCTTCGACGTGATCCCCGCCGAACGCGGCGCCATTCTTCTCCTCGACTCCGGCACCGGTGAGTTCTCCGCTCCCATTGCCTGGGACCGCGCCGCCGGCCCCGATCATCCCGTGCATCTCAGCCGCGTTCTTGCACAACGCGTCATCGAAGAACGCGTCGCCGTTCTGGATTATGAAGGGCCACCAATTTCCGCGTCAGCCCCATCGGACGCTCCCCCAGCTTCCGGCCTTTCTCTCCTCTGCGTTCCGCTCACCACGCCCGCGCAATCCCTCGGCCTCATTTATCTCGATACCCGCAACCCCGCCACGCGTTTCTCCAACGACGACTTACAACTGCTTTCCGCTATCGCCGGCCTCGCTTCCGTCGCCATCGAAAATGCCCGCCAATTCGAGAGCCTGGACAACGAAAACCTGCGGCTCCGCGCCGAGGTCCAGCTCCAGCACGATATGATCGGCCGCGGCCCGCGCATGCGCCAGGTCTATCAATTCATCGAACGCGTCGCGCCGTCCGATTCCACAGTTTTAATTCTGGGCGAAAGCGGCACCGGGAAAGAACTCGCCTCCCGCGCTATCCACCTCAACAGTCCGCGCAAATCGCGCCCCTTCGTCGCGCTCAATTGCGCCGCTCTTACCGAAACGCTTCTCGAAAGCGAACTGTTCGGCCACGAACGCGGCGCCTTCACCAGCGCCGTCTGTCAAAAGAAAGGCCTCCTGGAAGTCGCCGAAGGCGGAACCGTCTTCCTCGACGAAGTGGCAGAGCTGCCACCCACGCTCCAGGCCAAACTCCTGCGCGTACTTCAGGAGCGCGAATTCGTCCGCCTCGGCGGCACCTCTTCGATCAAACTAAACGTCCGCTTCATCGCCGCCACCAACAAGGACCTCCAGAAAGCCGTCACCGACGAAAAATTCCGCCTCGACCTCTTCTATCGCCTCAACGTCGTTTCCGTCACCATGCCCGCCCTTCGCGAGCATCCCGAAGACATCCCTCTGCTCACCGACCATTTCGTCTCGCGTTACTCCGCGCGCTCCAATCGCAAAGTCCGTGGACTTTCTACCGCCGCACGTGCCTGTCTCGCCCAATACGATTGGCCCGGCAACATCCGCGAACTGGAGAACGCCATCGAGCGCGCCATCGTCATCGGCTCCTCCGACCTGATTCTTCCCGAAGACCTGCCGGACGCCCTGGCCGACCGCGCATTGCCCATTTCCGAATCCGCCGCCAAATTCCACGAGGCCGTGCGCGACGCCAAGAAACATCTCATCCTCACCGCCCTGGAGCAGTCCCAGGGCAGCTTTACCCAGGCTGCCAAACTCCTCGGCCTGCATCCCAACTATCTGCACCGTCTCGTCGCCAACCTCGACCTGAAGGCCACCCTGAAAAGCGCCGCGAAGCATTAGAAGCCTTCTCTGAAAGGCCCCTGTGGGGGCCCGGAGCAAATACCAAATACCCTCTTGACACCCTGGATTCCACGAACTACATTTGTCGAACGAGCGTTCGAGACGCCTATGGCTTCCTCCATTCCCATTGCCCGCGATACTGAGGCCAAGCTCCAACACATCCTTCGCATTGCATCCCAGGTCTTTGCCCAGCACGGCTTTGAAGGTGCCTCCATGCGCGACGTCAGCCGCGCCACCGGTGTGTCCCTCGCCGGCCTCTACTATTACTTCGAAAACAAGCAGCATCTACTCTATCTAATTCAAAGCACAACCTTTACCTTCGTACTCGAAAGCCTCCGATCCCGTCTCCAAGGCGTCCACGAACCAGCCGAACGTCTTCACTTCCTCGTCCTCAACCACATCGAGTATTTCCTCTCCCACCCCAACGAGATGAAAGTCCTCTCCCACGAGGAAGACGCCCTCGGCGACCCTTACCGCGAAAAAGTCCAAGCCATCAAGCGGCGCTACTACGCCCTGGCCCGCGAAATCTTCGACTCCATCGCCGCCGAAGGCCTCGCGCCCGGCATCCACCCTCGAGTCGCGGTACTCAGCCTCTTCGGCATGATGAACTGGACCTATAAGTGGCATAAGCCCGGCGTTGATCCAGACGCCGCCGAACTGACCGCCGCCATCGTCGGCCTATTCCTTCATGGCGTTCTGCCTTCAGGCACGGAGCCGAAGCCCGTGTTTGCGGAAGGAATTACTGCAGGAGACCAGCATTAAAGAATTTCCCGAAGGTTCTAAAGATTCCAAACGAAGGGACGAAGAGACAATTATGGCCACCACAACAAGCGTCGCAACCAAGGAACTCGTAAAATATCGCGTCGAAGACGGCGTCGCCATTTTCGAACTCGACGATGCCCCCGCCAATACTTACACCTACGACATGATGCTCCAGCTCGATGCGGCAATCCTCAAAGCCCGCATGGACGAAAGCGCCCACGTCATCGTCATCCGCGGCGCCGGAGAAAAATTCTTTTCCGCCGGGGCCAGCATTCCGATGCTCACGAAAGCCGATCCCCAGTTCAAATACTATTTCTGTCTCCACGCCAATGAAACGCTCAGCCGTCTCGAGCAAACGCCAAAGCTCGTGATCGCCGCGCTCAACGGCCACACCGTCGGCGGCGGCTTGGAAATCGCTCTCGCCTGCGACATCCGCATCGCCAAAAAAGAAGGCGGCAAAATCGGCTTACCCGAAGTGAATCTCGGTGTCCTTCCCGGCACCGGTGGCACGCAGCGTTTTGCCCGCGCCATCGGCCGCTCGCGCTCCCTGGAACTCATGGCCACCGGCCGCACCTTCAGTTTCGAAGAAGCCCTCGAAATGGGCCTCATCAATTATCTCTACGAAAAGGAATCCTTCTGGGACGACGTCCTTGCCTACGCCCGGCAATTCTGCCCGCCCAATAAAGCATCCCGCGCCGTTGGCCGCATCAAGCGTTCCGTCGTCACCGGCATGGAAATCCCCTTCGCCGAAGCCCTCGGCCTCGAGCGCGAACTCCAGCAACTCCTCTTCACCAGCGAAGACGCCAAGGAGGGTCTTGCCGCTTACGTCGAAAAGCGTGCCGCCAATTTCAAAGGGAAGTAAATTCGACGTAAACTCATAGGGCATCCAGGAAAGTGCCACTCGAATGAAAACCCTCCCAGACTATCTACGTAAAGGAATGAAGCTTGTGATCGTAGGTTGCAATCCAACGGAATCTTCGGTTCGCGCCGGCCATTATTACGCCGGCCGCGGCAATCCGTTCTGGCCATTGCTCTACGACAGCGGCGTCGTCCCTGAACCTTTCGACTATCCGGACGACCGCCGCATCATTGAATTCGGCATCGGCCTCACTGATCTCGTCAAGCGCCCCACTAAAACCATCGAAGAGCTGAAGCGCGAGGATTTCGCCGAAGGCCGCTTCGTCCTTTCCCGCAAGCTCGAGGAGTATCTCCCGCGCGTCATCGCCTTCAACGGCAAGCTGCCCTACGAGCAGTTCGCGCAGCGCAAATGCAACTACGGCATCCAGAAGGAACTCCTGTATGGCGCGCATGTTTACGTGGTGCCGACCACTATCGGCGACACGTCTCGCGGGAAGAGCGACCGACTGAAACATTTTCGCAAACTCGCCGATCTTGTGAAGCGCACCGAAAAAACCCGCGAAGAGCAGACCCACTGATAAGGCCTGCAAGAAACGGAGGCAGCATGAGTCAAGCTCCACAAATCGTTTCCAGCTCTTCCGTACTTCAGGAAACGCGCCACGGCTCCATCATCACTCTCGTGATGAACCGCCCCGACCGTCTGAACGCATTAAACAATGAACTCAGCACAGCTCTCAACGAAGCCCTCCTCCGCGTCGCCAATGATTCTTCCATCCACGTCGTCGTGCTCACCGGGGCGGGCCGCGCGTTTTGTGCTGGAGGCGATCTCGGCGCCATCGGCAAAGGCCGCGAGCGCGGCGATTCCACCGAACTCGGCCCCATCCTGCGGTCCGGCATGCAAGCTGTCCTGAATATCCGCACTATGCCGCAGCCCGTCATCGCCGCCGTCAACGGACCCGCCGCCGGCGCCGGCATGAATCTCGCCCTCGCCTGCGACATTCGCCTCGCCGTGGATGGCGCCGTCTTCGGCCAGAATTTTGCCAAGGTCGGCCTATTCCCCGATTACGGCGGCACCTATTTTCTCCCCCAGCTCGTCGGCCCATCCGTCGCAGCCGAAATGTTCTACCTCGGCGAAATGATCGACGCTCAATCCGCGCATCGGCTCGGCATCATCAACCACCTCTTCCCAGCCGACAAATTCGAAGCCGCCGTCACCGCTTTCGCCAAAAAAATCGCCGAAGGCCCGCAGCTTGCCATTCGCGCTGTGAAACAATCCATCTTCGCACGCGAAAAAGACGCTCTGATGGAAGCGCTCGAACGCGAAGTCGAGGCCCAGCTCAAATGTTTCCATTCGCACGATTGCCTCGAAGGCATTCGCGCCTTCATGGAAAAGCGTCAGCCCAAGTTTCAAGGAAGTTAAATGTTTTATGAAGTGCCCAGCATTTTGACCAAAGGAGATTTCGCTCATGCCGGCAACGCGTCTTTCCACTTTCGATGACTGGGTTGACCTCTTCCGTGTCTGGCAAAAAGACATCGGCGTGGACTACCCGGAAATCACCGACTATAAATTTGAAGCCAAGTTCGGCCCCACCCGCTCCAACGAAATCGAATTCGGCGCCTACAAAGGCCGCCCCAAGTGGGAAAAAGTCGTCAGCATTCCCGATCAGCGCATGCGCGATGCCCTGCTCAACTTAATCGTCTATCAAGGCGACACCGAATTCGCTTCCGTCGAGCAGCAGCGCCACCTTTTCGAAACCTCGCCCAGCGAACACGACCGCCAGTCTCTCTGCCGCGTCGTCACCGAAGAAATGCGCCACGGCTGGCAGATGTGCCACCTGCTGATGAATCACTTCGGCTACAGCGGCCGCGTCGAAGCACAGAAAATGCTCGAACGCCGCGCCTTCGACCAGAAGCGACTCCTCGGCGCCTTCAATCAGGACGTCAACAACTGGCTCGACTTCTTCGTCTACACCGATTTCGTCGACCGCGACGGCAAATACCAGCTCACCATGCTCAGCTACTCCGGCTTCGCCCCGCTCGCGCAATCCATGATTCCCATGCTCAAGGAAGAGTCCTTCCACCTCGGCACCGGCCAGGACGGTATCAAGCGCATCGTCAAAGCCGGCGTCGTTCCCACGCAGGTCATTCAGAAGTACGTCAACAAGTGGATTCCCGTCAGCCTCGACCTCTTCGGCGTCGATCGCTCCAGCTCCGCGCACTGGTTCTACGTCTGGGGCCTGAAAGCCCGTTACGACGAGCCCACCGCCAAAGCCGCCGTCAATCTCGAGCGCATGAACGAGCACAGCCGCGAGCTCTATTACCAGGAATGCATCAAGCTCGTCGAAATGATCAACAAAAACGTCCCCGCCGGTCAGCCGCTGCTCTACGTCCCGGATTTCAAATTCAATCGCTTCATCGGCGAACACGCGCGCAAGCCCTACAGCGTCCACGGCGAACTGCTAGCCGAAGAAAAATATGCCGAGCACCTCAAAGAGATGCTCCCGCAACCCGAAGACCTGCAACTCGTCAGCGAGATCCAGTCCGTCGAAAAACAGTGGATCTCCCCCAAAGGTGCCATCCAGTAATCAGGTACAATTTTGAGTGCGGAAGCGCAGCTTCCGCTTTTGCGGAGTAACCCGCGAGACAAAATCCTCGGGACAGAGTTGTCGTGGCTGCGCTCTTGACGACACTCGAACTTCTAGAAATCACTTTACGGGTGATCAGTGACCCAAGAACCGCCCGATGGGAGTCCAATGAACGACCTCGAAATCTCAGCAGCTGAACTCAAACAACGCCTCGACAGCGGCGAAAAACTTGTACTCGTTGACGTGCGCGAACCCTGGGAAAACGCCCAATGCCGCATCGAAGGCGCCGTCCTCATCCCCATGGGCTCGATTCCCTCGAATCTCCAAAAGCTCGACACCGACGAACCGGTCATCTGCTACTGCCACCACGGCATGCGCAGCCTCGATGTAGTCAACTGGCTCCGCCAACAGGGCATCTCCACTGCCAAATCCCTCGCCGGCGGCATCGACCGCTGGTCCCTCGAAATCGATCCCAAAGTCCCCCGTTATTAACGATATTATTTTGAACTACTTCATAGGCTGCGGTTCTTGGCCTTTGTAGCGGCCGCCTTCCGAGGCGGGCGCTTTAGATTCAAGCAATAACAAAACATTGTCATTCTGAGCGCATCCGATAAGGATGCGCGAAGAACCTCAACTACAGATTTACTAAAAATATTCAACCGGATCGAGGCCACATGCCAACAAAGCTCATCTTCTACCAGAAACCCACTTGAACCACTTGCCGCAAAGCAAGAGGTCTCTTGCTCGATCTCAAACTCCACTTCGACTCCCGCGATCTCGACAAGCAACCCCTGTCCGAATCCGAACTCGACAAACTCATCGGCACCCGCGATTACAAGAATTTTCTTAATACCCGCAACGATCTCTACCGCGAACGAAACATGGCGGAAAATCCGCCCCCTCGCCCCGAAGCCATCAAGCTGATGTCCAAAACTCCCAACCTGATTCGCCGCCCGTTGCTAGTCCGCGGCTCCCAAATTATCATCGGCTTCGACGAAGCCGCCTACCGCATCCTGGCGCTCCGTTCCAAGCCATAATCTGAAGCCCTCTGTGGCACAGTCACTCCTGACTGTGCTCTTGGGTCTGTTTTTATTTTGCAGGATCTACTGGCCGCGGCAGGCGGTGTTCAACAGGAGTGCAGCATGCAAATCAAAACCATCGCCATCATCGGCGCAGGCACCATGGGCCGCGGCATCGCCTACGCCTCCGCCCTCGGCGGCTACACCACCGTACTCGAAGACGTCTCCGACTCCATGCTTTCCAAAGCCGTCGCCTGGATCCGCGAATCCCTCGACGAAGGCGTCCGCCGCGGCAAAGTCGAAGCCGCCGCGCGCGACGCAGCCCTCGCTCGCATCACCACCTCCCAAGTCGTCGACGAAGCCATCCGCGACGCCGAGCTAATCATTGAAGCCGTCTCCGAAGAACTCGAAATGAAACTCGAACTCTTCACCATCTTTGACAAGTTCGCCAAACCCAACGCCATCTTCGCCAGCAACACTTCCTCTCTCTCCATCAGCGATTTCACCGACATCGTCCTCCACCGTGACCGCTGCATCGGCATGCACTTCTTCAACCCTGTCCCCAAAATGAAGC
>Ga0137412_10003135_pt1 | contig 13197 bp, 9 predicted proteins | sample CZODoug2_1_16fun_FD_122160 | JGI IMG/M metagenome (GOLD analysis project Ga0137412, IMG submission 122160) | Vadose zone soil fungal communities from Angelo Coast Range Reserve, California, USA - CZODoug2_1_16fungal (Hybrid Assembly) | ecosystem: Environmental > Terrestrial > Soil > Vadose zone... | reverse complement strand
TTGCGCTCCGTAGCCTTCTTCGTTGTGGCACAACCCATCGAACATGCCGACACCGGGCATATCCCGTCCCCCCCACAACTCTATGTGATAACCACGCGGAAAATCATTCTTGCGATCGAACTTCCACCACGGTACGTAATAGTGCATGCCGCCCACGCCATCGTGATTGTGCGGCGGCATTTTTTCCAGCGCTGGAATTTCGCCCCAGCCGTCGCTGCCCACCGAATCGGTCAGATACCTGCCAACATTGCCGGTCGAGTTGCCAAGCCCATCGGGAAAAAGTGCAGACTTGGAATTCAGCAGCAGGCGCGACGATTCGCATGCGCTCGCCGCAACGACGATTGCTCTTGCAAACACGCGCTGTTCCGTGCGCGTAGCTTTATCAATGTAAGAAACGGCCTCGGCTTTTCCGTCTTTGCCAACCACAATTTCGCGCGCCATCGCTCCGGTAATCAGCGTAAGTTTTCCTGTAGCCATCGCCGGCGGCAGCAGCACCTGGCTGGAACTGAAATTGGACGCCGTGGTACAACCCCGCCCGCACTGCCCACAGTAGTGGCAAGGCAAGCGGCCGTTGTGCGCCTTGGTCAAAATCGCCAACCGCGCTGGAATGCAGGTAATGTTCAGCTTGTCGCAAGCTTTCTTAATCAGAATTTCCGTACAGCGAGGCTTGGGAGGAGGCAAAAATACGCCGTCGGGCGCGCTGGATACATTCTCTTTCGTGCCGAATACTCCGATGTACGATTCCACTTTGTCGTAGTACGGCGCCACATCGTCATACGTGATCGGCCAATCGTCACCCAGTCCGTCACGGGTAGCCGATTGAAAGTCGATCGGAGCAAAACGCAGTGCGATGCGTCCCCAGTGATTGGTGCGCCCGCCCACAATGCGCGAACGGAACCATTTAAAATTCGCGCCCTCGGCGGAAGTATAGGGTTCGCCTTCGATTTGCCACGCGCCATTAGGCGCAAGAAATTCGCTGAAGTTTTCGCTCGCTCGCCCTCCCACACCTGCGCCGCGATGCGGCAAATCGTACGGCCACATCAGCATCTTGTAATCTTTATCGGGATAAACTTGCGGGCCGGCCTCCAGCATCACTACGTTGAGTCCGCCCTCGGTCAGAACTTTGGCCGCCATGCCGCCGCCGGCCCCCGATCCGATCACGCAAACGTCATACGTTTTCGGCAAGCGATTAATCTGAGACATACTCCGCCCTTCTGCATGAATCTGCTGCACGCTTTGCGGGTTTACCTTGCCAATTACAGTTCGTTCTTTTTCATTTGCGCTACCGCATAGTCGCACGCTCTTGCGGTTAACGCCATATAGGTGAGCGACGGATTCACGCAGGAGTTGGAGACCATGCACGAACCGTCGGTCATAAACAGATTCTTAACCTCATGCGCCTGGTTATGTTCGTTCAACACGCTTGTCTTGGGGTCGCGGCCCATGCGTGCGGTTCCCATTTCGTGAATGGCCAGCCCCGGACGGGTGATTTCCGAATAAACTCCAATATCCGTTGCGCCTGCCGCGGCCAGCATTTCCGCCGCTTGAATGGCGATGTCTTTAGACATGGCGTGTTCGTTTTCGCTCCAGTCACAATTAATCTTGAGGGTCGGAATTCCCCACGCATCCAGTTTGTCTTTATCAATTTCGATCCGGTTGTTGTGATTCGGCAGGCACTCGCCAAAGCCACCCAGGCCCATGCGCCATTGCCCCGGTTTGCGCAGAGAATTCTTGAAGTCCGCGCCCAGGCCCGCGGAAGCCATGCCGCGCTGCCAACCATCGCGGCTGCCGCCGCCCTGATAGCCGTAGCCGCGCACAAACTCTTTGTGCTTGGTTTTTACGTTGCGGAAACGCGGAATGTAAATTCCATTGGGACGGTTGCCGAACGGCATTTTATCCAGATGACCGGGCATGGTGCCGGAAGCGCCGCTGCCCATGTGATGATCCATCAAGTTATGGCCAAGTTCGCCGCTGCTGTTGGCAAGGCCGTTAGGAAATTCCGCCGTCGCGGAATTCAGCAGGATGCGTGTGGATTCGAGCGTCGCAGCGCAGACAAAAACGATTCGGCCCTGGAATTCCAACGCTTTTTTGGTCTGGCCGTCGATCACCCGCACTCCGGTAACGCGGCGCGACGCCGGATCGAAAATCAGGCTGTGCACAACGCTGTACGGGCGCACAGTGAGCTTGCCGGTCTTCATCGCCGCCGGCAGTGTGGAATTCAGGCTGCTGAAATATGATGACGTGATGCAGCCACGATGACAAACACCGCAGTAATGGCACGCGGCACGCCCTTTGTGTACGCGGGTTAGAACCGCGGAACGGCCGATGGTCATGATGCGATCGTCGAAATTTTTCGCCAGGGCATCGCGAAAATCCTGTTCGACACAGGTCATCTCCATCGGCGGAAGAAATTTACCGTCTGGCAGTTGCGGCAATCCTTCGGCCTGGCCGCTGATTCCGGCGAATTCTTCCACATAGTCATACCACGGAGCAATATCCGCGTAACGAATCGGCCAATCGATGGCGATGCCTTCCTTGGCGTTGGCTTCGAAGTCGAGATCGCTCCAACGATAGGACTGGCGGCCCCAGGTGATGGACTTTCCGCCGACCTGACGCCCTTTGATCCAGGAAAAATGCTTTCCAGGTTCGCTGGTGTAGGGATTGTCGGAATCTTTGACGAAAAACTTATTAGAAAATTCGTCGCACGCGTAATAACACTCGCGCTGGATCGGCTGAGTGGCTTGGCGTTCCTTGCGGTCATCCCAATCGCGATACTTGAGTTCCCAGACCGGAACGTGTTCCACGTAATCTTTTTCCGGAGTGATGGGCCGGCCGGCTTCGAGAATGAGCGTGTTCAGACCCTTCTCGGTAAGCTCCTTCGCGGCCCAGCCTCCGGTAATTCCAGAACCGATGATGACCGCGTCATATCTTGGTGTCGGCATTTTCTCTCCGAAAAATCAGGCTTCCCCGAGTCCGGGGCCTATATCCGTGCAACCATGCTGCGCGCCTGGAATAATTTGCAGTTTGAGTTCCTGCGAAAAACCAACTTCGGAAGTGTAGTAACCATGGACGGTAATGCGTTTGAAGACCTCCCAGAATTCGCCTTTCATCTGCTGGTCGGGCTCCTCCACATGGTTTCCATGATGAGCGCGAGCAATGCGGCCGGCGAGTGTGGCATCGTCAATGGCGCGCAATTGTGTGAGTTGCTGTTCGGAAGCAGCATCGACAAAATTCTTGCCGAAAAGTTGTTGGCTCTGTTTATCAATTTCCGCAAGACCTTCGAGGAAATGAGCGCGCTCCTCAGGAGTAGCCCATTCGGTGAGGATCACGTCGATAAATTCGTTGACCCGCGCGCCTTTGGCGCCGGGCGTGTCGGTCGCAGGAATAATCTGTTCGGCCATAGCTACGACGGTGTCATTCTGGCGCGCTGTGAGCGTGCGCAGGGTGTACCCCGGAGGCGGCTGCGCCTGGCGAAACAGCGCGAACAACTCAGGCGAGAATACGGGGAGCACCGCTCCCGCGGCAAAAATGCGTAAAACCTCACGCCGTTGCATGGACCCTCCAGAGTGAATACCACTTGCGCATGCTACTCTCCCAAAATTTCCTTGCGCACATTTTTGAGAACGTACGCGGCGCGTTCGACGCCGACTTCGCCGGTCAGAATCGGATCTTCGTTCTCAATAGAGAGAATGCCGTCATAGTCGACGTCCATATAGGCCTGCACGACCGACTTCCATAACGAAGCGCTGTGACCGTAACCGACGGCGCGGAAAGTATCCGACGACGTGGCAAGATTGTCTTTATCAAAAGCGAAATTAAGGACACCGTACTTCGCGCAATTTTCCGGAAAGATGACGGTGTCCTTCATATGCGCGTGAAATAGAGCGCCCTGCTTGCCGAGAAAATGAATTACTTCTACCGGATCGCAACCCTGCCAGAAAAGATGGCTCAGGTCGCAATTTGCGCCGATTTCTTCGCCAACGGCTTCGCGCAATTTCATCAAGGTGAAAGGATTGTAAACCACAAAGTTGGGATGCATTTCGAACGCCAGACGTTTGATGCCGTGGGAACGCGCGTACTTCGCAGCGTCTTGCCAATACGGAATGACCTTTTCTTTCCACTGCCACTGCAGCATCTGGTCGTATTCAGGAGGCCAGCGATAAGTGATCCAGTTCGGCTGGGTGTCGGCCGGAGTGCCTCCGGGACATCCGGAAAAACCGACAATGACTTTCACGTCCAGCATTTCGGCGAGCAAAACGGTCTTACGAAAAGTGTCTATATCTTTTTGCGCGTGCGGCACGTTGGGATGCACAGGATTCCCGTGACAACTTAAAGTCGCGACGCGCAAGCCTTTATCTGCAAATTTCTTCTGCCAGGCTTTGGCCTGGGCTTTATCTTGGATCAGGTCATCGAGCGGACAGTGATGATTATGTGGATAGCCGCCAGTGCCGATTTCCATGGCTTCGAGGCCGAGGGCGCTGACTTTATCCAGCATTTCGTCAAGGGACAGATGCTCGTAGACGGGGTCAAAGACGCCGATGGGGATTTTCTTTTTTGCTCCGGCCGGAAAAGCGGAGTGAAGCTCGCCGTTTCCGGCCGCAGCTCCAATGGAACGATCGGATACTGTGCCCAGTGCTCCAGCGGCAGGAAGAGCCACGGCAGCGGCCATGCCGGTGGCAGTTTTGGTCAGGAACTCACGGCGATTTACCGCGTCCTTGCGCAAACGGGGACTCATCGGGGTTTCCTTCGACGGAAAAGGTTAACGCTACAGGCGAGGGAATTATACGCCTCTGGAGGCTGGGAGCAAGTGCAGAAATGCCAGTAGTAAATCCTTTTACTACAAACGAAACCCCAAACTAGATATGGACGATTAAGCGCGTTTCGGCTTTAACTCTGTCAGCGGCGGGATGGAAGAAGCAGCGGTCAGCGCGCGTTCCGGTTGCTGTTCGCCTTTGCTCACGGCGTGAAAAAGCATTTCGATCGCTTGCCCGGCATTCGGCGGAGCAAACACGGTTGCGGCGAGCAATCCGCTGATAACCCAGGCAGCTCCAGTTTTTGGCAGCCCGTCACATCCGGTAAATGGAAGCTTCAGCCAACGTTCGCGTTCGGATTCGTTGCTAATTTCCTGAAACGCTTTCCGCGCGCCGATGGCCATGGCGTCATCCTGTGCGCCAACCAAATCAATCACCGCTTTCTGGGACGTGGAAAGTTTCAGCCACGAGCGCACGGTACGTGTGGCGCTTTCCTCAGTCCATTGCCCTTTCAGGCTGGTAATTTGTATGTTTGCCGGCTTCGTGCTCATCATGCCCTGGGCACGTTCCTTGGCAGCGGAATTTTCCGACGGCCCTTGTATGTACAAGACGTTGCCGCCTTTGGGGAGCAGTGCGGCGAACTGACGGGCTTGAATGCGGCCAATTTCGATATGGTCGTTGCTTACGCAAAAAATTGGAGTCTTCGAGGTGCGGCGAAGTTCGGCGATGTATGTAGCTTCGCGATTCAGGACAGCCCATCCTATATTTGCGGTGACCGCAGCCTTCGCTACTTGCGGTAAAGCGGTACCACCGACCGGCTCGAACACGATGCCGTCCGGGCGATCCTGCTGCGACGCCTGAATCGCGCGAAGCAGGTGAGTGCTTTGATTAATGGCGTCATTTTCCGCGTAAACTATCTGTAATTCGATGTTCAGGCGGCGACAAGCTTCCTCCGCGGACTTCGCCTGTTCGATTTGATAGTCGTTATCGTTGGTGGTCAGTGAAACCAGAATGCGAATTTTTTTCATAGTGTCGCGTGGCCTTCGGACCGGACTCTTTAAGATAAACTGTGTTCAGTCCGATTGTTCGGATTTTAACTGCTTGGTTGTCGGAAAATGAAGCCCCGTGCGCGACATAATATGGCAGCTACAAGAGACCGGACGCGGAGAGCAGTGCTCAAATGAGTTCGGGATATAACGCGGAGAGCGAAGCGCGCGGCAAGTTGCGGGCGGCGCGGCGAATCGTAATCAAGCTTGGAACGAGCACGGTTACGGACGCTGCGGGTGACGTGTGTACGCAAAGAGTGGAACCGATCGTGGATGGAATTTCGCAACTGCTGGAAGCCGGGCGGCAGGTGATGCTGGTTTCTTCTGGCGCGGTGGGACTGGGAAGAAGCTTGCTGGGATTGCACCCTTCGCGCCTGAAGGATATGGCGGTGAAGCAAGCTTGCGCGGCGGCAGGGCAAAGCCTGTTAATGGAATCGTACAAGCGGTTGTTTGACGCGCGCGGGCGGAAAATCGCGCAGATTCTGTTGACGGAAGAAGATTTCAGCAATTGGGGCAGATATTCCAATCTGCGCCGAACCATGGAAAAACTTCTTGGGTTCGGCGTGCTGCCGATCGTGAATGAGAATGACACGGTATCCACGGCGGAGTTGGAAAGCGTGGACGGCGGACGGCAGGCGGCGTTCAGCGATAACGACCGGCTGGCGGCGCTGGTGATGAGCGGGATGGAAGCGGACGCGTTGGTGCTGCTAACAAATGTGGACGGATTTATGCGCGGGCGCGGCGGTCAAATGCAAGCGGAGCTTGAACCGTTCGTGCAACGTGTGACGAGTGAGATTCGCGCGGCGGCTGGACCTTCCCGAGGCGCACCGATCGGCCGCGGCGGAATGAAGACCAAGATTGAAGCGGCAGAAATTGCCATGAATTGTGGCGGCGTTGCGTTGATCGCGAACGGTTCGAATCCAGTGATAGTGGAGAGCGCGTTCGCAGGCGAGCGCATCGGGACAGTGTTTGCGCCTGCCGCGCGAATGCGCGGCAAACGGCGGTGGCTGGCCTACGCGGCCGGAGTGCGCGGGCGAGTGGTGGTGGACGCAGGCGCGCAACGGGCAATTACCGCAGGCAAAGCGAGTTTGTTGAATTCGGGAGTGGTGCGAGTGGAGCGCGAATTCGGTTCGATGGACGTGGTGAGCATACGAGACCTTAACGGGCGGGAATTTGCGCGCGGAATTGCCGCGTATGCCAGCGAAGAGAGAAACGCGAATGGAAAGAAAGCCGCGGCACGGGTGATGTTTGCCCGAGAGAACATCGTGGTACTTGAGGCGGCGGGTTGAATATCAAGATGAACGGTGCGCAGGCGGAAAAGACAGGAAAAGTACTCGAGGCGTCGAGCGCCGGACAAGCGGCGAAACTCGCGCGGACTGCTTCGCGTAAGCTGGCAGTGTTGAGCGAAGACACGCGCAACACGGTCTTGCACAATGCTGCTGAGCGGCTGGAAGAAAACACCGCGAGAATATTGGCGGCGAACCAGGAAGAGGTACGCGCAGCGGAAGAATTGGTTGGTGCGGGGAAAATGTCCGCGGCGATCCTGGCACGGCTGCGCGTGACGGAAAAAAGCGTTTGCGAGATGGCGGAAAAGGTGCGCGGGGTGGCGCGGCTGCCGGATCCTCTCGGGCGTCGATTGGCAATGACAGAAATGGACGAGGGACTGGTGCTGAGCAAGGAATCGTGCCCGCTCGGAGTGGTCGCCGTGGTGTTCGAATCACGGCCTGACGTGGTGCCGCAGGTGGCGTCACTGGCTTTGAAATGCGGCAACGCAATTTTGTTGAAGGGCGGAGCGGAGGCGGCGCGTACCAACGAAGCGTTGATGACGATTTGGCGCGATGCACTGGCCGAATCGCGCGAGCTGCCGGCCGGGGCGGCTCAGCTGTTGCATTCGCGTGCGGACGTGATGGAGTTGCTGAATCTCGAGCGCGACGTGGATTTGCTGATTCCGCGCGGCGGGAAAGCGTTCGTCGAGCACATCTCACGGCAAAGCCGCATCCCCGTGCTGGGACATGGCGAAGGAATTTGCCATGTATATGTGCACGCTGCGGCGGATTTGCATAAGGCGGAACGAATTGTAATGGACGCCAAGGTGGATTATCCGGCGGCCTGCAATTCCGCGGAGACGCTGCTGGTGGACGCGAGCGTGGCGACGCGGTTCGTGCCGCGGACTGTCGACCGATTGATCGCAGCGGGAGTGGAAGTGCGCGGGTGCGAACGAACTCTTGCGATTGCAAAATCGCGGGACGTGAAAGCGGCAACGCAAGAAGATTGGTCGACAGAATACGGCGACATGATTCTGGCAGTGAAGGTGGTAGATAGTTTGGACGCCGCTATTGCACACATTCATGAATTTGGAAGCGCGCACACTGAGGCGATCATTACCGAAGAAGCGGCGGCGGCGGAAAAATTCTTGAGCGAGGTGGACGCTGCAGGCGTGTTTCACAACGCATCGACACGATTCGCGGACGGCTACCGGTATGGGTTGGGAGCCGAAGTGGGAATCAGTAATGGAAAATTGCACGCACGCGGGCCCATGGGGATGGAAGGGTTGACGACATACAAGTACAAGCTGCGCGGAAGCGGTCAGACGGTTGGCGATTACAAGAATGGAAAGAAGTTCACGCACCGTTCGCTGTAAGGGGCTTCAGGTACTTTAGAGTCAAGCGGCCAGGCGAGGCGCATGGTCCGGCTCGCGGGGCAAATCAGAATTCGCTGGCGGCGGCGTTCCGGTATATACTTTGCCAACCTGAAACCCGAGAGGGGCGTATGAGCCCAGAAAGTTCACAAAAAGTTTGGATACCGGTCTGCTGCGGGCGTGTGATGCGCTTCAACCGGTTCTTGAAGCCTGACGGCGATGCCTATGGCTCGATGGTCTGCACGGTGTGCAACAAAAACATTGTGCTGGAACAGGAAAACGCGCCTGCCACCGATGCATATGGCGAAGGCACTCGGATGTTGACGGTGGTCGGCACGCCGAAGCCGCCCAAGACTGACCGGCGGAAGGCCAGCGACGCTTTGAGCGGCTTCAGCTCAGACGATCAAACGCTTTAGATGTGCAATTGAAAGCGCCCTGCGTCGATGATTGGCCAAACTTTCTCCCACTATCGCGTCCTCGAAAAGCTGGGCACCGGCGGCATGGGCATTGTGTACAAGGCGCAGGATCTGCGTCTTGAGCGATACGTCGCGCTGAAATTTCTCCCTGACAATCTAACCAACGATGCCCAGGCGCTGGAGCGGTTTCGCCGCGAGGCACTCGCTGCGTCTGCCTTGAATCACGCCAACATCTGCACCGTGCACGACATCGGCGAGCAGGATGGCCGGCCATTCCTGGCTATGGAATTTATCGACGGCGAAACCATGCGCCGCCACGTGAATGGCAAACCGCTCCCGGTCGAAGAGATTTTGAACCTGGGAATTCAGATTGCCGACGCGCTGGACGCGGCGCACGCCGAAGGCATCATCCATCGTGACATAAAGCCAGCAAATATTTTTGTCACCAAGCGCGGGCAAGCCAAGGTGCTGGATTTTGGTCTGGCCAAACTGATTAGCAAGCGCGATGGCGACACGGACGTTTCCGATTCATCGCATCCGGGCCTGGAAAATCCAATTTCGATTGTCGGGGTTATCAGCGGAACTCCGTCGTATATGTCACCCGAACAGATCCGCGGCGACGATCTGGATGTACGCGCGGACGTGTTTTCGCTGGGACTGTTGCTGTACGAAATGGCGACGGGACAGAAAGCTTTTCCGGGAAACACCGGCGGCGTCATTATTGAAGCCATTCTCAGCAAGTCTCCGCCGCCCATACGCACCGTAAATCCGGAAATTCCAGTCGAGCTCGAAGCCATCATTAATAAGGCTATAGAAAAGGATAAGGAGCAGCGTTACCAGAATGCTGCCGAGCTGCGCTCCGACCTGCAGGTTTTGAAGCGCGGTTTCGAGTCCGGGCACACGCAGAGTTCGCTTTTGTTGGCAACTGCGGGAATGAAACATCTGCCGTGGAGCAAACGCAAGAAGTGGACGGTTCCTGCGGCCGCCGGAACGATCATTGCCGCAATGGCCATCGGCGGATGGTTTTACGACCGCAGAGCACATGCGCTGAACGAAACTGACACCGTCGTACTCGCCGACTTTACCAATAAAACGAATGACGCGGTTTTCGACGACGCGCTGCGGCAAGGTCTGGCCGTGCAGCTGGAACAGTCGCCGTTCCTTAGCCTGATTTCCGATCAGCGAACTCGCCAGACGCTGCAGTTGATGGGCAAGCCCGCCGACGCGAGACTGACGCCGGAGATTGCGCGCGAATTGTGTGAACGTACCGCCAGCAAAGCTTATTTGAGCGGCACCATTTCCAACATTGGCAGCCAGTACGTGGTGGGAATCAATGCAGTGAATTGCCAGACCGGCGATACGCTGGCTCAGGAGCAGGCCACCGCGGACAGCAAAGAGCATGTGCTGGGCGCACTGGGCGATGCCGCTACCAAACTGCGCGAGAGGCTTGGTGAATCGCTAAAGACGGTGCACAAACTTGCCACGCCGATTGAGCAAGCCACCACGCCGTCGTTGGAAGCGTTGCAGGCATATTCGATGGGACGCAACACCATGCTGGCGCAAGGCAACTACACCGCTGCGGTGCCGCTGTTTCAGCGCGCAATTCAGCTGGACCCGAACCTGGCCATGGCATATGCGTCGCTCGGCACCACGTACCACAATCTTGGCGAAAAAGAACTGGCCGCTGAAAACACGCGCCGGTCGTTCGAACTGCGCGCCAAGGTCAGCGAGCGCGAAAAGTTTTACATCGAATCTCATTACCACGATTTTGTGACCGGCGACCTGAACAAAGCGAGGCAGGTTTACGAGTTGTGGGCGCAGACCTATCCGCGCGAGTCGATACCACTGACCAACCTGGGCGTGCTATATCAGGGATTAGGGCAATACGAAAAAGCGCTAGAAAGTTTTCGCGCTTCACAGAAAATTTCCCCGAACGATGCCCTGGAATACGCGAATCTGCTGGTAATTTACGTCAATCTAAATCGCGCCAAAGAAGCGCGTGCCATCGCCGCCGATGCGGCTGCCAAGAAGCTGGATTCACCCGGCATCCGCTATGCGCTGTATCAACTTTCTTTCCTGCAAAGTGATGACGCGGGCATGGGGGAACAAGTCAGCTGGGCGGCGGATCGGCCGGGCGAAGAATCGCAGTTGCTTTACTACCAATCGGACACTGCAGCGTATTACGGCCAGCTGAATAGAGCGCGCGAGCTTTCGCGGCAGGCGGTAGCCTCCGCGGAACGGGCCGGACGCAAAGAAGGTGCGGCAGGTTGCGAGGCGGCGGCTGGCTTGCGCGAAGCGCTCTTGGGAAACGGCGCGGAAGCAAAGCGAGCTGCAGCCAATGCCTTAAGGGCGTCAAACGGAAAAGACGTGCAATTTTTGGCCGCGCTCTCGCTCGCGATGGTGAGCGACAAGGAAAAAGCCATTGAGTTTGCAGACTCACTGAAAAGCCGCTTCCCCGATGACACCATCGTCAAGTTCAACTACCTTCCCACGATTTACGCGCAGATCGCGCTGAATGATGGCGACCCGGCGCGCGCGATTGAGTTCCTGCGCGCCGCCACACCGTACGAATTGGGACTCGCGGGCACCAGCAACTTTTCCACTTACTTGTATCCGGTTTATGTTCGCGGGCAGGCGTACCTCGCCGCGCATCAGGGCGCCGCGGCTGCCGCCGAGTTCCAGAAACTTTTGAACTGGCCGGGCGTCGTGTCCAACGAGCCGATTGGCGCACTGGCACACCTGGGGCTGGCGCGGGCTCACGCGATCAACGGGGAAAGCAAAGACGCGCGAACGTCTTACAGCAATTTTCTTACTCTATGGAAAAATGCCGATAGCGCCTTCCCTTTTCTCTCAGCGGTGCAAGCCGAAGCGCCGAAGTAGTCACGAAAAATATAATGTCACCCGCAAAATCATTTAAAGTTGCCGTGGTTCAGGCGTCGTCAGTGGTATTCGACCGTGAACGGACGCTCGAAAAGCTTTCCGGGCTTGCTGCACAGGCCGCGCAAAAAGGCGCGCGACTGGTGTTATTTCCCGAAGCCTTCGTCTCCGGCTACCCGCGCGGTCTGGATTTTGGTGCAGTTGTAGGATCGCGCACGGATGAAGGCCGCGAAGAGTTCCGCCGCTACTGGGAAAGCAGCGTCGACGTCCCGGGTCCTACCGTGGATTACCTTGCCCGGACTGCACGCCATAATGCGATCCATCTGGTGGTGGGAGTTGTGGAGCGCGATGCCGGTACGCTGTATTGCACGGTGCTGTTTTTTGCGCCAGACGGAACCTGGCTTGGTAAACATCGAAAGATCATGCCCACAGGTTCAGAGCGGCTGGTTTGGGGATTCGGCGATGGCTCAACTCTCCCGGTGTATGAGACCGAACTAGGCAAAGTTGGCGCGGTCATCTGCTGGGAAAATTATCTGCCGTTGCTACGCGCTTCCATGTACGCCAAGGGCATCGAAATCTACTGCGCGCCTACCGCGGACGCGCGCGATTCCTGGCTGGCCACCGTGCGCCACATTGCAGTGGAGGGGCGCTGCTTTGTCTTATCGTGCAATCAATTCAATCGTCGAAGCGATTTTCCCGTCGACTATCGTTCAATTTACGGCGAGAATCCAGACGCAATCGTTTGCCGCGGTGGCAGTTGCATTGTCGACCCGTTTGGAAATTTTCTTGCCGGACCAAACACCGAAAGCGAAGGAATCCTGGTCGCCGAAGTGGACCAGGCACAAATTGTGCGCGGCAAATACGATTTGGACGTCGTTGGCCACTACGCCCGTCCCGACATTTTCCAACTTCAGGTTGACGAACGACCCAAAGAACCAGTCACCATAACTACATGCAAGAATGCTCCTGCCGATCAGCCATTGCCGGATTTCGAGCACCCCAAAACCGTTCGCACTGCAGATTAGCCACTAGCTTGTCTGAACCGGCTTAGGCATCCCTCGGCCTGTCAGTTTCTGATTCCGGCCCGCAATCGGGCCAAAGCAGGGTGCGGGTGCAGCCCTCCGTGCCAACATCTCTGAGACAGTTCTAGTACTCTTAATTAATGAGCAGTAGGGCGAGAAAGGAACCAAAGATGAACAGCGGTGTTGTAACCGCGCCTAGGGTTGAAAGCACCCCGCGACACGGAAGGCTTGCCAGCCTGGTAGACCGTGAGGGAACGTCACCCCGCCTTTGACGATGGGCTGAAACCACGCTACTGCATGAGGCAGCCAGGCACCCGAAATCAGAAGATGTGGCCTTCGCATCTTGGTACCTTTCGCAAAGCCGACCGGAACACTAACAGACTGGAAACAAAACGCAAAGTTACCGCCGGAAGGCGGGGCTCGCCCCGGAATGATCAACGAGTGCCG
>Ga0137412_10003133_pt1 | contig 13206 bp, 10 predicted proteins | sample CZODoug2_1_16fun_FD_122160 | JGI IMG/M metagenome (GOLD analysis project Ga0137412, IMG submission 122160) | Vadose zone soil fungal communities from Angelo Coast Range Reserve, California, USA - CZODoug2_1_16fungal (Hybrid Assembly) | ecosystem: Environmental > Terrestrial > Soil > Vadose zone... | reverse complement strand
GTATGGCGCGACTACAACAAGTTCCTGAAGGAACTGGAAAAAACGGACGAGTCCATTGACAGGCGCGGAATCAATCCAGATTAAGTCTGGGAATGGCATTCGCGACCCGAAGGTCATTACTTCGAAACTTCCCTGTCGCGAGCTTTCTAGAGGATTCTTCACGAACGATTTTGGGCTCACGAAGATCGGGCCCTAGGCTAGGAGACAAGAATGCGTTTGATCGCCCGGAAGGGAAAGTTCGCGTGCGCGTTTCTGACCGTGATTCTGTCCGGAAGTCTCTTCACTGGTGTTGTATTCGCGAACGATGAACCCTAAACGGTGCCTGCAAGAGACGAGCAGCCCAAGACGCTCGGCACGGCGAAAACGGAAGCTGTAGTGCAATCGGATTCAGCCGCTAGTGAGACGTCCGCGCCTCAGGAGCAGAAACGTCGTGCTCTTCCGGCGCCGCTTGATCCGCTATTTCCTGGCTCAGAATATCTCGGACCTACTCCACTCGTCGGCGGCCCGACACGGATCCCGAATATCCGCTAGAGAAGGCTCTTTGGGCTGCCTTTCCAGTACTCAAGGCCCAAAGAATCAAAGTGTATGGCTGGGTGAACGCTGGATTCGACTTCAGCACTTCCAACAAATCAAACATTCCTGAATCGTACGCCATCGTCCCCAACAAGCTTGAGCTCGACCAGGCCGTAGTGCGCATTGAACGCCTTCCGGACACCGTGCAAAGGGATCACGTGGACTGGGGATTCCGCCTCACACCGATGTACGGCATCGACTATCGCTGGACGACGGCGCAAGGATGGTTTAGTGGACAACTCCTGAACCACAACCGCCTGTACGGTTTTGATCCCGTCGAAGCGTACGGACTCGTGTACATTCCCAAGGTGGCGCAAGGAATGGTTATCAAATTTGGGCGGTACATTTCTCCGCCGGACATTGAAGCGCAACTCGCTCCCGACAACTACCTGTACACGCATTCGTTGATGTTCACTTTCGACTGCTACACGCAGACAGGCATCAATGCAGCCATAAAACTAAACGATCAATGGTCGATCCTATTCGGGATACACGCGGGCGACGACATTGCACCTTGGAACGGTGCTGCCCACCCGACCGCTATGGCCATGGCTCGCTGGGTATCCAAAAGCAACAACGACTCCCTGTGGGGCGGCATCGATTCTCTCAATGGGGGCAAGTTCAAGGATGGACACGATAATCTCCAACAGTTCAATCTCACTTGGACCCACAGATTTAACGAAGCAGGGACTCTTCTGACCTCGACGGAGGCGTATTACATTTTCCAGACGCACGCCCTTGTCGGCGGGGGCTGTGAACAACGGTCCGCCTCATTCCTGGTTTCAAGGCGTGGGCCCTGGTGCGCCAATCCCGGGGAACGCACCCGCGTTCGGCATTGTCAACTACACCGAATGGAAGTTCTCCAAGAAGGACTTTCTCTCGGTTCGCCCTATCGATTACATCGTCGATTTCAAAGGAGAGCGGTCCGGGTTCGCGACCACAATGGCAAGTTGGACGGTCGGAGTGACCCACCGGTTCAACGAGTTAGTCTCCGTTCGGCCAGAGGCGAGATACGAATACTCCTTCAGTGCGCTGCCCTGGGATAACGGCACACGAAAAGGGCAGTTGATGTTCGCAATGGATGCACTTTTGCGCTTTTAGCTAAAGTAATTCAGTTCCTGTGACGACGAGGTCTTCACAACGTTTCAAGGTACGTTGGTCCGGATTCCATCAAGCATTGCCGCGCCAGTCCCTGCTTCGATCGTAATCATTCTTCGCGGGGCGCGAACCTCGCTCTCGCGCAGCGTGCGCCTGCGTGGACTGCCATTCCTTGTTTGATCCTTAGCCTAATTGTTGTGCTCCGCGGCGAAGCGCAAATCTCGAATGCCGCTTGTTGCCTAGGGCTGCGAGCGGTCCCTGTTGTGCCAACGGCTTGACGAAAACGCTAGACACTTGGCGAGCATGTTCGATGGTGCGTTTTATGTTGTGCATCTAGAACGCCTTGCCACCCTCCTTGGTGGAAATCGAATTGCACTGTCTCATTCCGCAAGATATGGCCAAAGCCAAAGAAAGGTAGCGGCATGACAAAAAAAGTGGCGGACCTGTTGGTGGACGTTCTTGCTGAAGCAGGTGTCCGGAGAATCTACGGCGTGGTTGGCGACTCGCTGAACGGCATCACCGACTCAATTCGCAAGCGGAAGAATCCTGAATGGATACACGTCAGACATGAAGAGGTCGCAGCGTTTGCTGCAGGAGCGGAAGCCCATCTCACGGGGAAACTGGCGGTGTGCGCCGGGAGCTGTGGACCTGGGAACATGCATTTGATCAACGGCCTCTACGATTGTCAGCGCAACCGTGTTCCAGTACTCGCCATTGCCGCACATATTCCGAGCCGGGAGATTGGTAGCGGATACTTTCAGGAGACTGATCCCAAACATCTCTTTGCGCAATGCAGTCATTATTGCGAGCTCGTGTCCGATCCCGAACAGATGCCTCGCGTCCTGGAAACCGCCATTCAGACGGCAATCTCGAAGCGTGGCGTCTCGGTGATTGTGTTGCCCGGGGACGTAGCTCTGAAAGACGCGGTCATCGAGGGGCCGCGTGTACGTTTTCACGAACCGAAATCCGCCCTTTGCCCATCGGATGAAGAACTCAATGTCCTTGCCGAACTTCTGAACCGCGCGGAAAAGATCACCATCCTCGGCGGCGCGGGTTGCGCCGGAGCCCACGCAGAGCTGATAGAGGTTGCCAGCAAGCTTCAGGCTCCCATTGTGCATGCCCTGCGCGGCAAAGAATTTATTGAATACGACAACCCGTTTGACGTCGGCTTGACCGGCCTGCTCGGATTTTCCTCTGGCTACCACGCCATGATGAACTGCGAAGTCTTGTTGATGCTCGGAACAGACTTTCCATACCGGGATTTCTATCCCGAGGACGCGACCATCGTGCAGATCGACCTCCGCGGTGAGCACCTGGGACGCCGCAGCAAGCTTGACTTCGGCCTCATTGGAGACACGAAGACCACGCTGCGAGCACTGCTACCCAAGCTGCAGCAGAACTCCTATCAACAGCACCTGAAAAATTCGGTGGAACACTATCGGAAGACACGCAAAGGCCTGGATGACCTGGCAACTGCTAATTCCAACAAAGGGCCCATTCATCCCCAGTACGTTGCACGTGTGATCGACAAACTCGCAACCGACGACGCGGTTTTTACTTGCGACGTAGGTACGCCCGTAATTTGGGCAGCACGCTATCTCACCATGAACGGGAAACGGCGTCTCCTAGGTTCCTTCAATCATGGATCGATGGCCAACGCGTTGCCTGACGCTATTGGGGCGCAGGCTGCCTATCCCGGCCGCCAGGTCATCTCGATGTCGGGCGACGGCGGCTTGTCGATGCTCATGGGCGACATGCTCACGCTCAAACAGCACGAATTGCCCGTCAAAGTGATTGTCTTCAAGAATAACTCCTTGGCTTTCGTCGAACTGGAGCAGAAATCCGTTGGCTTTCTCGATTTTGCAACCGACCTGCACAATCCGGATTTCGCAAAAATCGCTGAAGGAGCGGGACTGCTTGGGTTGACGGCGAGAACGCCGGACCAGGTCGAGCCCATGATCGCGCAGGCCCTCAAACACGATGGTCCCGCCTTGGTCGAGGTGCTAGTGGCCCGCCAGGAACTGGCGATGCCCCCGACGATCACATTGGAGCAAGCGAAAGGTTTCAGTCTCTTCATGCTCAAAGCCGTGCTTAACGGGCGTGGTGACGAAATCATTGATCTTGCGCGAGTCAATCTGCTTCGCTGATGAATTTCAATAGTTCAAAAATAAGAAAGAAAGGGAATACGCAAATGGTTACGCCGCAACAAGTCATCCAGTCGAGTTCACCGGATTTTCCGCGTGGGACGGATCTCCTGAACACTCCTTTGCTGAATAAAGGCACTGCTTTCACGGAGGAGGAGAGGACAAGATTTGGCCTAGAAGGGCTTCTGCCGCCACACGTAGAAACCCTTGATGAGCAAGCCGTCCGTGCTTACGAGGCTTTTCAGAAAAAAGACAATGATCTCGAGCGTCATATCTACTTGCGAGCTTTGCAGGACACCAATGAGGTCCTCTTTTACAGACTCCTCGTCGACCACATCGAAGAAATGACACCGCTGGTTTACACGCCAACGGTTGCGGAGGCGATTGAACAATTTAGCCACATCTATCGTCGGCCTCGCGGACTATTCATTCCATACCCTTTGCGCGACTCAATCCCACAGCTTCTGCGGAATCGCCCTAATAAGGATGTCGATGTAATCGTGGTTACCGATGGCGAACGCATTCTGGGCATCGGTGATCAGGGCGCAGGCGGGCTCGGCATCTCCATTGGCAAGCTCTCGCTCTACACGGGCATTGGTGGTATTCGTCCGGAACGAACGTTACCGATCGTCTTGGATGTAGGCACGAACAACAAGGAACGACTCAACGATCCGGAGTACCTCGGTTGGCGCCATGAACGCATTACGGGCCAAGCCTATTACGACTTCGTCGATCAGTTCGTGCAAGCGGTCAAGCAGGAGCTACCGGGAACGTGCCTGCAATGGGAGGACTTTGCGACTCCGCACGCCCGACCCATCCTCAATCGCTATCGCGACGAATTGTTGACCTTCAACGACGACATCCAGGTGACCGCAGCGGTCGCACTGGGGGCAGTAATTGGCGCGGTCAAGGTGGCTGGAAAGAGTTTGAAGGAGCAACAGATCGTCATGCTCGGGGCAGGTGGGAGCGGAATCGGTGTCGCTGATGGCCTGCGCGCGGCAATGAAAGGGGAAGGATTGTCTGAAGAGGAAGCGCGAAGCCGCTTCTTTGTCATTGACATAGATGGTCTGCTCCATTCAGGCCGAAAGAATCTCAGTCCTGAGCAAGCCGTTTACGCACAGCCGGAGAACCGCGTTTCCGGATGGCCCCGGAGTTCCAACGGACACATTGGCCTGGCCGACGTGATCGGGAAAATCAATGCAACAACCCTGATCGGTTTCTCCACGGTTGGCGGTGCTTTCTCTGAGCCAATCGTTCGCGAAATGGCGCGAAAGGTCGAGCGTCCTATTATTTTTCCGCTCTCAAATCCCACCTCAAAATCCGAAGCAACGGCAGAGGATCTGATTCGTTGGACCGACGGACGCGCTCTGGTCGCGTCGGGTTCTCCATTTGCACCTGTCAACTACAACGGCCGCAAGATTACCATCGCGCAATGCAACAACGTTCATATTTTTCCAGCAATGGGACTTGCCGTTGTCGCTTCCGGCGCTCGCCGCGTGACAGAACCGATGATGCTCGCTGCAGCTCGCGCGCTTGCCGCGAATTCGCCCGCCGTCAAAGATCCTTCCGCGTCCCTGCTTTCTTCCCTGAATGACAGCAGGCGGGTCGCCAGGGATATTGCGGTCGCGGTTGGCATTGAGGCTCAAAAGCAGGGCCTAGCTCCGAAGACCAGCGAAGACGAACTGCGCCAGCGCGTGCTGAAGGCGCAGTGGACACCAACTTATCCAAATTTTTCTGAATGAGGAGAGGACTTCGATGAATCGCCATTTCAAACAGTTTTCAGTTTCATCCCTTGCGACTGCTTCAGGTTTTCTCCTAGCAGTGGTCGTGATGGTGAGTGCCCCATTGCTTGCCTCCACCGCGAACTTTGCCGTTCCCGACGACACCGCCCTCCGAATTCGCTTGGACGATACGCTGACCAGCGTGGATTCGAAAGTGGGCGATCCGTTCAGTGCAACCGTCGTTGATCAGGGCGAATACCGGAATGCGCGTGTATACGGTCACATCGCGCAGATTGAGATGTCCGGCAGGGTCAAAGGCCATACCAGCATGCTGCTTCGCTTCGACCGACTGGTTATGCCCGACGGCCGTCGGGGTTTCATTCAGGCCGAAATTATTGAGCTCTATCACGCACCTTCAGGCGAGAAGGTCGATGTAGAAGGTGCGATCGAATCCGGTGGCAGAGGCCGCAAGAGCATCACGCACACAGCCATCGGTGCCGGTGCTGGCGCCTTGCTGGGCGGAATTTTCGGCGGAGGTAAGGGAGCCGGAATCGGATCCATCATCGGCGGCGTCGGTGGTCTGGGGACTACCGCATTTCATGGACACCAGAAGATTACGCTCAACAGTGGGCAGGAAATGTTGATCCGCGTCACGGGCCGCTGAATCACCCTTCGGACTTGCGCCATATCACATCAGAAAGACTTAGCTGAATTAATAGAGGGTACGGTTTTCTTAAAAATCTGAGAGGAGAGTACGTTGCCATGTGTGCAGTTCTGAATTTATCGTCGCCAAGTCTAGCGAGAACCGCTCGCTGTCTTAGCCTACTCGTGCTCTTCGCGACTGGCTCCGCTTGGGCGCAAACGACTACCGACCCTACACCCACTTGCTCCAAGGTGTCCTCCAATTTTCCGCCAATGACTTACGACGAGAACGTGCGGTACCTCGCGAACTCCGATTGTCGAACCGGCTTGCTCGCTCCGATCCAGTACATTCCGCTCGGTCAAAATGAGAACAATTATCTCTCCTTTGGCCTCTGGATTCGGGAACGCGGCGAATACGTCAGCAACCCAAACTGGTCAAATCACCCTTCCGGAAATGCGTACCTGATGCAGCGCTACTTTCTGCACGCGGATCTTCACTTGGGCGAACGCTTCCGTTTCTTCGGTGAACTTGCCAGCAGCCTCGTGGACGGCAGGAACGGAGGACCGCGACCGAGCTTGGACGAGGAAAAGATGTACGTCCATCAAGGCTTTTTCGATCTCGGCCTTTGGAAATCCGGGCAGAACAGTCTGACATTGCGGGCTGGACGACAAGAAGTAGCGCTCGGATCACAACTTCTCGTTTCGACTCGCGACGGCCGCAATATCCGACGCAGCCTGGATGGGGCTCGGCTCACCTGGGTGAAGGGAGATTGGACCGTTGATCTACTTGCCGCCAGACCAACGCTCGACCACACGGACTATTTCGATGATCCACCCAACCATACAACCGGTTTCTGGGCCGCTTATGCAGTCCACCCGTTCGGACTTCTGCCCCATGGAAACATCGATCTCTATTACATGGGGCTCGATAACAAAAACGTCCCCTTCAACGGCAAAGGAGCAGGCCGGGAACAAAGAGAGACACTCGGGACGCGATTTTGGGGAACGACAGAGCACTGGGATTATAACGACGAGTTTACGTTTCAATGGGGCTGGTTCGCTTCTGGCGACATTCGCGCCTGGGCGATTTCGACGGAGCACGGCTATCGTCTTGACAAAGCCCCTTTCAGCCCGCGGTTTGGTTTTCGAGCGGTCGCCTTCAGCGGTGATCAAAATCCATCCAGCCACAATGTCGGAACATTCAACTCCATTTACGAGAAGGGCCCTTACTTCAGTTACGCAGAGCTGTTCGCCCGGCGCAACGTGGTCGCGTTGCAACCGTCGGTGGATCTAAAGCTCGGGAAGTCTGTCTCCTTAACCTTCAACCCGGCGTTTTTCTGGCGGGAGAGCACGAGCGACGGTCTATACAGCGTCGGCAATGCGGTGATTGTCTCGGGTTCCAAAAGCGACGCGCGATATATCGCCACGCAGGTTTCTGCTCAAGCGCAGTGGCGGATGACTCGCAACCTGACCTGGTTCACGGAGTACGGCCACTTCTTTTCAGGCGACTTCCTGAAGCAATCCACGCCAGGTAAGAACATCAACTATTGGACCGGGTGGCTCGACATTAGGTATTGAGGATCGAATCGATTTTGACGAGGAATAAAATGGGACTTTCAAGCACGACTCTAGGTAACCCTACACAGGCTGCTGCCCCATCAAGCGGGACCGTCGCAGCGCCAAGCAAACACCCTGAAGCAGGGGCTGCTATTCCGGCGTGGAGAGCCTTAGCGCCTGTTGCGATAATTGTAATCCTCGCGTTGTTGCCTGTGCCTTCGGGTCTAGCCCCCTACGCGTGGTACTTTTTTTCCATTTTTGTTGGGGTAATCGTCGGTCTGATTCTCGAACCATTACCCGGCGCTGCCATCGCAGTGATCGGTATAACGCTGGTCACGGTGCTTGCACCTTTCGCGTTGTTTAGTCCGCAACAGTTAGCGGAGTCGGGCTTTCGTCCGGCAAGCGCTGCCCTCGCCTGGGCGCTTTCAGGCTATAGCAATTCCACGGTGTGGCTCATATTCGGAGCCTTCATACTCGCCCTGGCCTACTCGAATACAGGACTGGGGCACCGCATTGCCCTCGTCATCATCAAGCGTATGGGCAAAAGCACTCTTCTGTTGGGTTACGGCATAGCTTTGGCCGATACGATCTTGGCGCCATTCATACCTTCTCCTACCGCGCGCAGCGGAGGAATCATTTACCCCATCGCGAACGATCTCGCCCTTGATTATGGCTCGAAGCCAAACGATCCAACTTCACGCCGGGTCGGGTCTTATCTCATGTGGGTCGCCATCATGACCACGTGCGCGACAAGTTCTCTGTTTCTTACAGGCGCCTCTTTTAATCTGCTGGCTGCTGGATTTGTCGAAAAACTTGCACACGTTGAGCTGCGATGGACGGATTGGTTTATCACTGCCGCGCCGCCAATAATCCCGCTTCTAATTCTGATTCCCCTCCTGACTTACTGGCTCTATCCGCCAGAGGTAAAGCGGAACAGCGAAGTCTCAAAGTGGGCAGCGGCGCAACTTGAAAAGATCGGACCACTCTCGCGAAACGAAATGATTTTGGCGGCCGTTGTTGTCCTCTCGCTTGTGTTGTGGGTTGCAGGAGGCGCCTATGTCGGCGCCGCAACCGTTGCAGGGATTGCCGTCTCGCTGCTGCTGATCACCCGGGTTTTGACCTGGAATGACATCGCGGGGCATAAACGCGCTTGGACTACGTTCGCCTGGCTCGGTGCACTAATCGCCCTCTGCGATGGGCTCAACCGCGTCGGCTTTGTGAAGTGGTTCGCCGATGGCATTGCATCGCACATGCACGGACTTTCCCCCCACTTCGCAATGATCATTTTGCTGGTCTTGTTTTTCGTGGCCCACTATGTGTTCGCCAGCGTGGACGCATACACGACCGCATTGCTGCCAGTGATTCTGCTGACTGGGGCTGCCATTCCCGGCATTCCCGTAAAGGAATTTGCCCTGCTGCTGTGCATGGAACTGGGAATCATGGGGGTCATCACGCCATTTGCAGATGCGGCCAGCCCGATCTACGCGAATAGCGGTTACCTGCCGGCTAAGGACTACTGGCGCCTCGGAACGATTTTCGGAGCGCTCTTTCTCATCTTGTTCCTCGGAATTGGTGTGCCCTGGGCGTCGCTGCTCTGGGGGAAATAAATTTTAGGAGACTCAAAAATATGACCGTCACAACTACGAACCAGTTCCGCATCGAGGAGGACGCCCTAGGCGACGTGCAGGTGCCCGCTGAGCACCTGTGGGGTGCACAGACCCAGCGCTCTCACATGAACTTTCCCATCGGCGTCGAGCGCTTTCGCTGGGGCCGGCCGGTCCTTCGAGCCCTTGGCATTCTGAAAAAATGCGCGGCCTTGGCCAACGGGGAGTTGGGCCAGCTTCCGAAGGAGAAAGTCGAACTGGTCGTCCGTGCTGCGCAGGAAGTGATCGACGGCCGTTGGGACGACGAGTTTCCCTTGGTCGTTTTCCAGACAGGTTCCGGCACGCAGACCAACATGAATGCCAACGAAGTCATTGCCAATCGTGCGATCCAGCTTGCGGGCGGTGTCGTTGGTTCAAAGAAGCCAATACACCCGAACGATGACGTCAACCACAGCCAATCATCAAACGACACGTTTCCTACGGCGATGCACATCGCGACAGTAGAGGCAATCGAGCGCAACTTGTTTCCTGCAGCCAGCCACCTGCGAGACGTACTCGACGGAAAATCGAAACAGTATCGCAATGTGGTCATGGTCGGCCGCACGCACCTTCAGGACGCGACGCCGCTAACACTAGGGCAGTTGATCTCCGGTTGGGTAGCGCAGCTCGATCAGGCACTCGACGGCGTTCGACGAGCTCTTCCCGGGATTTACGCGCTGGCCATCGGGGGCACAGCAGTTGGTACTGGGCTCAATGCTGATCCACGCTTCGGGGAAGTAGCTGCCCGGCGGATCGCGGAAGAAACCGGCCAGCCCTTTGTCTCAGCTCCCAACAAATTTGCCGCACTCTCGGCACACGACGGCATGGTGGGCGTGAGCGGAGCCCTTCGAACACTTGCGGGGGCGCTGATGAAGATCGGGAATGATGTCCGCTGGTACGCTTGTGGTCCGCGTGCCGGCTTCGGCGAACTCAAAATTCCTGAAAACGAGCCGGGTTCCTCCATCATGCCGGGAAAGATCAATCCCACTCAGTGCGAAGCACTCACGATGGTAGCAGTCCAGGTTTTTGGCAACGACCACGCCGTAGCGTTCGCTGGTTCGCAGGGCAATTTTCAACTGAACGTATATAAGCCCGTCATGCTGCACAACGTTCTGACATCAGTCGAACTTCTCGCCGAGGCCTCGCGTTCATTCTGCGATCGTTGCGCTATCGGCATCGAGCCCAACGAAAAACGAATCAAAGAACATCTCGACGATTCTCTGATGCTGGTGACCGCCCTTAATCCACACATTGGGTATGAGAAAGCCGCGAAGATCTCACTGACTGCGTACCGCGAGGACCTCAGTTTGCGTGAAGCTGCTTTGAAGCTCGGCTTCGTCTCAGGGCAACAGTTTGACTTGTGGGTTCACCCAGAAGAAATGACTCACCCGTTGCGGGGATAACGTTGACCGGAATTAAGCGTGGAAGGACAAATCATGCCATGCACCGATTTGGCAAAAAAAACTTGGTCACTGCATTTGAGGCCGGAAAGTAATGTGCCTATGGGAACAGTGCTCGCCTCGCTTGCGCATCGGTGGCGTAATTTCGTTTCTTATTTTGCTGCTCGCCAGAATTACTCCGGCTCAAACGGCGCCTGTGTCCCCCAACCATTCTTGGCATGGACCCGAAGAACGGCGAATTCAGGCAGAAGCAAAAACTTTCTCCGAGTCCAAGTTCGAGCTTGATCCGGGCAAGACTTGCACATTGCCGGAGTTGATCGATCTGGCGGAATCGCATAATCCCGAGACGCGCGTTGCCTGGGAACGCGCCCGCGCGCAAGCCGCCGCCTGGGGCGTCGCGCGCAGCGAGCTCTATCCCACAGTAGCGGCAGCGGCACTGGCTGGCGTTGACCGCGACCAAGCCTACCTGGCGGACCGTTTCTTTCGTCACACCATCGGCGACTTTCAGGTCGTATTGAATCTGAATTACACGATCTTTGACTTCGGCGCGCGAGCCGGCCGAATCAGCGCCGCGAAAGCTGAAGCCTTGGCAGCGAACTTCGCCTTCAATGACACACACCGCGAAGTGATTTACCGAGTCGAGCAGGCCTACTACCAACTCTTGAGCGCCTCTGGCCAGGAAGAAGCCGCACGGGCGAATCTTTCGAACGCGCAGGCCGTGCAGCAAGCGGCCGAAGAGCGTCTGAACCATGGCTTAGCGACTCTCCCCGACGTACTCGAAGCACGTAGCGCAACCGCGCAGGCGGAATACGAACTGCAGGCAGTGCTCGGAGCCGAGGAGATTGCTCACGGGAATCTAGCAAACGCTCTCGGAACGATTCCACAAACTGCCATACGCGTCCAACCACTACGAGAGCTAACAATTCCGAGCACCATCGACGACACCGCCAACTCTGCGATGGATCGCGCACTAGCGCAGCGCCCTGACCTCCTTCAGAGGGTCGCCGACGCCCAGACAGCGAAAGCGAGGGTCAAGGAAGCGCGTGCGGCCTACTATCCCTCACTGAGTTTCACCGCCAGTCCAACAGCGCAGTCGCTATACGGGTTGCAGCAGCAGTTTCCCTGGGGACAAACGGCAGGCCTGGCGGGTGGCATGGCCTTTAAATTGAACTGGACTGTGTTTGACGGAAGGGCACGAAGAAATAGGCTCGCGCAAGCGGAAGCCAACGTCCATGAGGCGGGGGCTCAAATCCACGTTTCGCGCAATCAGATCGCGAACGAAGTTTGGGCAGCATACTCCGATTTTAGTACTGCCTTGCGCCAGCGCGAGGCTGCGACTGCACTGCTCGAGGCCACTGGCCGTTCCTACGATGCCGCCCTGGAATCCTATAACTACGGGCTTCGCAATCTACTGGACGTGACCGCAGCACAGAGAACTCTCGCGCAGGCTCGCTCGACCGACGTCCTCGCCCGCACGCAGGTCCTTACGACTCTGGCCACTTTGGCTTTCAGAGCGGGGGACTCAGTTCAATCGAACGCAATGAAACCCAGACCATGACCCTCCTTCGAGATTCCCGCTTCGTAAGACTTCTGCCCCTCCTGCTGGTGGCGCCCCTACTATCGAGTTGCTCGCGGGCGCCGTCTGTAGAGGTACTAGGTTCGTTTTTCCCGGCATGGCTGGTGTGTTTCATTGTGGCGATTGTGCTGACGGCCCTCGCCCGGTTGGCATTGTTGCGCTTGCGGGTGAAAGCAGCATTACCGTTGTTGGTTTACCCGAGCCTGGCTGCACTCTTCACCTTCCTGCTGTGGCTCATCTTTTTTTACTAACGACTCTTATTGAACTTCTCATACTGCAATTCTCAGCAGCGAGGCGCAAAGACCATGGAACTCGATTCCACCGTGACAACCACAAGGCAACTTAGCCGTTGGGTGACCATCGGCATTCTACTAGCGGCAATCGTCCTGGGCCTCGCGGTGCTGTACCACGTCAATCACTCTCCGCGAACCGACGATGCCGAAGTCTTCGCCAACTTTATCGGGATCGCTCCGCAAGTCGAGGGTCCGATTGTCCGTCTGAACGTGCGGGACAACCAGTTCGTCAAGAAGGGCGAACTGCTATACGAAATTGATGAGCGACCGTATCAGTACGCGCTCGAAAGGGTTCTCTCGGAACAAGCCGCCCTCGAAGGACAAATCGCCGACGAACAGCGGAAAATCAACGCACTCGTGAGCGGCGTCTCGGTTGCCAAAGCGAATGTTTCGAGTTCCGAAGCCGACGTGGTGCGATGGGCGGCGGCCGTCGAACAAGCGCGGGCGGATGTGGCCAACGCGGAGCAAGGAGTGAGCCGCGCAAAAGCAGAGTGGACGTACGCGAGCAACAACTTGCACCGTCTCGAGCCGCTTCTCGAAAAGCAATTCGTCACCGTCG
>Ga0137412_10003132_pt1 | contig 13208 bp, 14 predicted proteins | sample CZODoug2_1_16fun_FD_122160 | JGI IMG/M metagenome (GOLD analysis project Ga0137412, IMG submission 122160) | Vadose zone soil fungal communities from Angelo Coast Range Reserve, California, USA - CZODoug2_1_16fungal (Hybrid Assembly) | ecosystem: Environmental > Terrestrial > Soil > Vadose zone... | reverse complement strand
AAAACTGTCATTCTGAGCGCCGAGTTTGCGCGAAGAATCCCTCTTGGTCTTTTGTTTTCAATCGGGAGAGATTCTTCTCCCGCAAGGGCGGGTGGCCCATCCTTTCGCGACGTTGCGAAAGGGTGGGCTCTGGTCCTAAGTGTTGGAAGCCAAAGAGCGCACCCTTGCGAAGGGCGCAAGGATGCGGCACCCAGGCTTCAAAATCATTCAGAAGCAAGAACCGCAAGCCTGAGAACTAAAAACGGTCGAATCGTTTCATACGCATGGGACGCCGCCGGTAGTGAGCAGGGTTCGTGAATCAGGCGAGTAAAGTGTTTCTCGCCTCTCGCGGTCTTCAGTTCTTCGTGGTAGAAGTTTGGTTATCGTTCGGATCGAAAAGGAAACCTAAAGCGCGGACAATCATGCTTTGTTGGTGTAGAGCTAGTTTCAGGTCGTCGGAAGTGGCTTCGTTCTGCGCGAGAAATGCGAGTTGCCCGGCCAGGACGCGAACGGCGACATCGCTGGGCACGTAAGCGCGAGCGGCAGGCGGCAGTAATTGCCAACCCTGCGGCGTGCGGTCGAGTTCCCAGCGCAATTTTTCGTGGCGGCGTTTTCCTTCCAATCCCTTGCCCCCAATCGAAAGTCTCCCTTCCACTTCTATATTTACCCATCCCCGGTCGCGCTTCAGCTCAATGCGTTTGACGCGGAGCTGGTCGTAGACCAGTACGATGCGCTCGGGGTCCGCAGCCGGCCAGCCGCGCAACAGATTGCCGGCAGCGCTGTTGAATTCCGAAATGGCCTCGGCAGCTTCCTCATCCGTGGGCCGGTTGTCCGCAGCGACGACCATGATACTGGAGGGAAGCGCGAATGGGCGGTTCAAGGGCGAGGTTAGGCTAGGTGGTGCTGTGGGCGACTCTACGTTTGCCGGCAAGTTTGTCCCGAGAGATGGCGCATCGGCGATTTCTCTGTGCACGGGCGCCACCAGGATCTTTGTGTTGGCCTTTGAAGTATTCGCGGGGGCAGAGATATTGGTTGCAGCGAGGCCGCCGGAACCTCGCAGAATGTATCGGTAGAAACGCGGGCGACCTTGCGCTCGCCAGTAGGGTCCATCGAAATATTCAGTGCGCAGCCCCGACCGGACAGAGCTGTAGAAGGTGTGCTTGACGGCATCGATGGCGATCCCTACATGCCCGCGCCAAACCACCAGGTCGCCTGGATGCGGCGTGGAAACACGCCGAAAATTATCGATTCCCTCGTAGAGATCAAAGGAACTTGCGTAGGGATAGGGGAAACCCGACGACTCGTAAATCTGGTGTACTAAGTGAGAACAATCGGGCTTGCTCCTCACTTCGTCTCTCTGCTCCCAGGCATTGTTGACGAGGGTTGCGCCCTCACCGGGATTCAATAGACGTAGCCCAGACGAATCATCCTGCGGCCAGGAAAAAGCAGCAAGCGGGCCCAGGAGCGCCGCGAGCACACAGAGATATCGAAGTAGGGTTCGGGACCACATACTCCTCCTGGCTTGAGTCTGCCAGAGGGAGAGTGTTGCCGGTCCCCAGTTCAAGAACTCGCCCTCAAACGATTACTTGTCCCTTCGGACAGGTGAACTTCCAAGCCCATCACCAATTCACAATGCGTGTGGGCAAGAACCGCACCCTTGCGAGATGCGCAAGAGTGCGGCACCCGAGATTCAAAATCATTCAAAAACTGGCCCACCAGCCATTTTCGAGTTGTATTTAGTTCGGTGGGTTCGCCGGCGGCATGGCTTCGGGGGCGTCTGCCGGGGCGGGACCGACACGCTCCACGACTACGTGCTGGATATGCACGGGTGTAACCGGTCTATCGCTGCTGTCGCGCTTAACCCGCGCGATGGTTTTTACGACGTCCACGTTGCCACACTGTCCCCAGATCGTATAACCACCATTGAGAGCCGGCTGCAGCGCCTCGGTAATAAAGAACTGGCTGCCGTTTGTGTTCGGCCCGGCGTTGGCCATCGCCAGGCGTCCCGGCGTATCGAACTTGAGCGACGACACGACTTCGTTCTTGTACGGAAAACCCGGGCCTCCAGGATGTCCCGTGCCGTTGCCGAGAGGATCGCCGCCCTGAATCATGAACTCGGGTATCACACGGTGAAATATCAGGCCGTCAAAAAAATTCTTGCGTGTGGTCTGATTCGTTTGCGGGTCCACGTAGGAGAGCTTTCCGATAGCCAGGCCCACCATGGTGTGGACGGTGACCGGCGCTTCCGTTTCATAGAGCTTGCACGCAATGTTTCCTTTGTCCGTTTGAAATGCCATGTACAGGCCGGGTTTTCGCTTATCGGCCTGAGCCGCACTTGACGCGGCCGCATGCAGGAGATGCGCTGCCTGGAAAAGCCCCGCGACTGGGGTTGCCGCGAAGACCACAGCCAAGAGCCACATTAGCTTTCGTATCTGCATGCTTGTTCCCCCTCGGAAATTGAGAATTCGGGATTTTAGGCGGAATCTCCGATTTCAACATTATCCCCGCGGGCTCCACGCTTCTCTTAAAGCGATCAGCGTAAAAGTAGAGCCCGCACCCGTAACTTTGCCGCAAAACGATACCCTCACCTTCCTCTCACGTCAAGCGCGGGGCGGAGTGACTTCTTTCCGGGGGTGGCCCACCCTTTCGCGAAGTTGCGAAGGGGTGCTCTGAGGTAGAAAATCGCCTGAGGGGATGCAAGAACCGCACCCTTGCGAAGATCGCAAGAGTGCGGCACCCAATGAGCGAGAGCTGTTTGCTGTTATACAAAAAACTTGGTTGGCTCGGAGGCGCCACGTCTGCACGCGATCGCGCGCGATCCCGACTCCTCCTTGACATGCGTTACGTAACGCGTTACGCTTGGGTGTGATCCGGTCGATCCGCCACAAAGGACTGAAACGCCTTTATGAAATGGACGACCCGCGCGGAGTGATTGGCGAACACGCAGAAAAGCTGCGCGACATTCTCGCCCGCCTGGATGCCGCGGGCGATGTTTCGGATTTGGATTTGCCGGGGTTCCGGTTGCATCCACTCAAAGGCGAGTTCAAAGGATTCTGGGCGGTGACCGTTCGCGCTAACTGGCGAGTGGTTTTTCGCTTCACCGACAGCGAAGCCCTGGACGTTGATTATGTCGATTACCATTGAGGGAGGTTGAACTATGGCGATGAAGAATCCACCACATCCCGGCGGCTTTGTGCTGCGCCAGTGCATTGAACCGCTGGGCTTGACCATCAAGGATGCGGCCGCCGCGCTGGGCGTCACCCGCACTACGTTGTCCGAACTCGTGAATGGGAAGCGCGGGATTTCTCCCGAAATGGCCGTGCGGCTTTCCAAGGTTTTCGGGGGGCGCGCTGAGAGCTGGCTCACGCAGCAGGCGCATTACGATGTTGCGCAAGTTCGCGCCGACCGGATTAAGTTGAAGCGGCTCCAATTCGCTTGACCGATCACAAATCCGTGGTGTGACATTCAGTGTGCCCCCGCGCTTGGCCCATCCCATCGATCGCTTGCGAATGGGCACCACGTGGTAGAAAGTCGAATGTGCAAATGGAAGAACCGCACCCTTGCGAAAGGCGCAAGAGTGCGGCACCCAACGAGCTTCTCGCTGTGAATGGAGTGGCGCCAGCCGCTTCCCGGCAGGCGCTCCGCGCTTCTACAGATTGGCCATCACGCGGCCGCCGGAGAGTACGATCTTCTGAAGGCGCAGCATGTTCGATCCGTTCTTCGTTCGATAACCACTGGCAGTGATGACGTCGCCGGGCTTGAGCGTGCCCTTGTCCCAACCACCCACGCGGACAAGCATGATCGGACTCCTGGCTTCGCAACTCCATTTTTCGATCTCGCCTTTGTCGTTCTTTACGTCCAGGAAAATTTGAACATGAGGATTGATAAATTGGAAGTCCGTGACGGTTCCCTTGACCGACACGACCTTTTCCGTGTCGTAGTTCACTTCTCCGTGATGTGCGAAGAGCGGGGGCGAGAGAAAGAGACCGGAGAAAATCAAGGTCAGGCAGAGCGCAAAATTTTTCATTTTCTAATCCTCCTGAAAATTCAGGACCAGGTAGAGACAGGGCCGGTTACTTCTCCGGCGTCGCCGCTTTCTTATCGAAGGTTTGGAAGCTCTCCTCATCCTCACAGAACTGTTCCCCCAGAGTCCAATTCGGCCTTAGCAGGAAATCCAGGTGAGCTGTCCAGGGCTTTGTGTATGCCTTGGGGTCCTCGATCGTGAGGTCGTCCACCAAATGGTCGTGGTCCACCCGCCGTATGCGCTCGACAATATGTAGAGCGTCGCTGTGAGGATGACCCATGCGGTCGAGCCACGTCTTGTCGTTGAAATTCGCGGTGTCGGCGACCAAGACGTCTCCCTCCCAATGCCCGATCGAGTCACCCATCCACGAGGGGCCGAGAGCGGTGTCATGCGGGCGGCCATCGGTAAAGATTTGGTGCCGGATGGAGTCGTACTCGAAAAGCATGATGACTTCGCCGTGCGCTTGCACGATCTGCATGGGGAAGGGATGAAGATAAATTCGTGGCAGGCCGGGCGGAACACAGGTGTGGTAAAGAGGGTCGTTTGTTTCCGCGAGGGGATACGGGTGAGGTCCAAAGGAAGACTTGGTGGCTTTGTATTGCGCCTCGCCCCAGCCGGTCATGGGCGGCTCCTCCAGGGTGAACTCATAAATCCAATACCGTTCCCGGACAGTGGCGGGCCGGGGACGGTCTTGCATCCAGACCCCTGACAAGTCACGCGCTTGGGCCGAACCAGGGACCGTCGACGCTTTGGATGGATGTTTCGTTTGACGGGCTGCCGTCGATAAACAAATCAAGGTAATCGCCAATGCGAACGCAATGCCCCATGGATGATTTCGCATTTTGAAACTCCTAGCGAAACTCGAATTCCCGTCTTGGAGTTCAGCCTGGGGGGATCATACACTGCGGGAGTTCGATGACGTCAAGACCATTTCACCCCCGGCCACCGTCTGCCGCGGACGAAGGCACTCGCGCGCTCACGACAGGAACCATCCACACCGCATACCCGCGCGGGTCGCGAATGTTTTCGATCATCTGATTGAAATACTGCACGGCCGACTCACGCGTGAAGGGCGTCAGTTGAGCGATTGACTCGGCATACCCGTCGCGCCACGCCGTGATGATCGTTGCAAACGTCTCTCGCGGCACGCGAATTGTATCGACCACAACGAAGTCTACCTTGATCTCCTCGAGGTTCATCGCGGCTAGAATCCCGAACGTGTTGCGCCCGATAAATAGATCTGTCCCGGTTCCGGCGGCGAAGCTCGGCGCAACCGTGTGCCAAAAATCCCGCGGATCGAGCATGCCGCGCTGGAAATGAAGCATTCCGTAATCCTCTGGAATCATGTGCAGGTAGCCTCCGCGGCGCGTGACCCGCACCAGCTCGGCAATTACACGGTCGGGGTACGGGATCGAGTGCAGAACGTGCCGGCAAACGGTGAGATCGAAACTCCGGTCGGCGGCATTCAGCTCGAACACGCTCTGGTGCTCGAACGACAGGCGAGGGGCGAGGTCTGAATAGCGCGATCGCGCCAAGTTCAGGTGGTGGTCGATGATGTCCACTCCGAGTACGTGGGATCGTGGAAAAAGACCGGCCAGTCGCGATGCTATTTCGCCGGGGCCGCAGCCGGCATCGAGTATCCGGGCTTCGGATGGGAGTGCATAGCGGCGAAATAACTCAACTTCCTGCGGCCAAATGGCCCGCGCTTGCGCATCGAGGTTGCGCACCATGGACTCATCGGCCATCTGTTTTGCCTGCGGATTGAGATCAGTCAACTCGTGCTCCCAATGTGATTTCGGTGGCGACGCCCGAATTGATGGTGGTTCGCCTTGACGAATCTTTTAAATGCCACCCCCGAGCGCAATTGCACATCGGAGGTGCGACGTAGCCGACCAAGATTCTACACCGCTCCGCAAAAGGTCTGCGCGCGGGTTTCGAAATAGGATGAGCGATTCCGGGGAAAGAGCGAATGAGCTACGCAGAATCTACTTGGGGGAATGACGGAAGATGCGATCCATGAAGGATTGCTCACTCATGTCATTCTCGCCGGGTTCGGCGTCGAGCAGGCGCAATCTTTCGTGGGCCTTGGTGTTGTTGGCGTCGATCTCCAAGACCTTCTGGTAATGAGGACGCGCACGCCAGGGAAGTTTCATGTCCTCATAGAGTGCGGCGAGTTGGAGGCGCAGGGTCGTGTTCCACGGATCGATTTCGACCGCTTTCTCAAAGTGTTCAATGGCCTCGCCCCGGAGCGGCGCCACTGCCGACAAGGCCCGAGCCAGAAGCGCGTGATACTTGGGGGATTCCGGCTCAATCTCTGCTGCCTTCCGCAACCATAGAATAGCTCCCCCGGAATTTTGCCCTTTGAAGCATTCGCGGGCTTTCTCCATGCAATCTTCAGCCGTTTTCTGTAGCTCGCTCTGATGCCGCCCCAAAGTAAAGGTACCGGACGCGGCCAGGTGCTCATCATATTTTCGGCGTGTCGTATCGTCCGTCAGAGTTTTATAAGCCAAGGTTAGCGCTTCCATTAGTTTGTGAAGTGCCGGCATCAGCTCGGCACGGTCCATATGATGGTCGGGATGAAATTTGCGCATCAATTCGTAATAACTATGCCGGACTTGGGCACGTGGCGAATCGGAGGTCATTCGCAACAGTTGATAGTACGTGCCGGTCTCGGCCAGGGCGAGCAGCTCTTTCATCTCCCGCTCAAATGCCGGCGCATCGGGGGTTCGCGGGACGTCCGGTTGCCGCCAGTCCTCCGGCGGATTGGCAAGGCCCCAGACGTTCCCAGGCGCTTCGAACTCCACTCCCACCTGAAAAAGTCCCCGCAGAGTTCGCGACCTGCTCAGCCACGCCACACGAGCCCGAAACTGCTGCGAGGCAGATTTTTCCTGTTTATTGGAGATCTCCAAGGTCAGCCAAGAGTTCGTGGGGAGGGCATATCTGGAAAAGTACTTGCACCCTTGGAAGCTCACTTCCAGGGTCACTCGTTGCTCCATGAATGGCTGTCCGTTCCCGTCGATACCTCTGACCCTCAAGAACACGCCTGCGGCAACGCGTGTGCTGCGCCGTTTGGTCGAGTTATGTGCGGGATTTAGAGCAACCATAATTTGCTGACTTAGGTATTCCAACGATAGCATGGCCTGGCGATGGCTTGCGGTCCGGGACGGTAAGAGGCCACCAAAGTGTCAACTGATAACCTTGGATAGCAGGGATCTCCGAAGCGGAAGAATCATCAAGAGCGAAGGAATCAGTCAAGCACTCCGTCGGCGGCCGCCGCGATTCCGGCTGAGGTAATGGCCTCGGACATCAGTTTTCTGTGTAGGCCTTTAGGGTCCGTGTGAGAACCCGGGACTGGGCACTGTAGCGCTCTCGTTTAGGTGAGCATGTGCTCGAATCCATGGTGCCCGCCTGAAGGCGGGCGCTACAAAAGCGCCTGAAATCTGGATTGTCCTACAGAGTCATTAGGCCGAATCACAAGGAGGCACGGTATGCTGTTGCGAAAGGATTGCGCTGTTTCTGCGCGTTTCTTAGCAGCGGCCTAAAGATTAATTTCGCGAGGCGTGCACTTGGGCTTCCGCGCCTTCGCGTGCTCGAAACTTTTTCAGCCGGTCACGAAGGTATCTCGGATCCATTCCCGCCGAGAAACACACGGTGTAGAAGTCGTCTTCATCGTGAAATAGGAATCGTTCCGCCTCGCGCTGACGGCGATGCGGGCCGAGGATCCACTCTCCAACCGTCTTGGCGATCACCGCGCGCCATAGCTTCTGTTCCGCGATCTCCGGGTCTTCGCTGAGTTGAACCATCGTTTCCGACATCTTTTCCTCCTCGGGTGGGTCATTTTCCATCTTGCCGGTCGCACGTTCCAGGGAAGAGGCCGATGCCAAGCCACTCGACAACGATCGAAATGGAATTCCGCGATATGCGCACTTGGGAAAATGCCGAATTCCGGACGTTGTCTGGTGGCTCGATGAGATCAATTCGCCGATTGTAGAAGGCCATGGGGTGCCGCCTGCAGCAGATTGCGAAGCTGCATGCGAGCCTTGTGCAATTGTGACTTCGAATTCCCAATCGAACATCCCAAGATTTCGGCGATCTCGTGGTGTTCGTACCCTTCCACATCGTGGAGCATGAAAGTCTTTCTGTAACCCGGCGCCAGTTCACCAATGGCGCGGTTCAGATTCATTCGGTCAATCGTGCCGGTCAGTACAGGGTCGGGGGCGCCGATTTCTTTTCTGAGGGAATCTTCCTCCTCGTTAGCATTCTCCAGGGGGATTTCCACCAGATTCTTCTTGCGCAATCGCATCAGCACGACATTGACGGATACTCGATGCAACCACGTCGAGAAGGTCGATTCGCCGCGAAAAGTATGAATCTTCCGAAATAATTGCAAGAAGGCTTCCTGGGTCAAGTCTTCGGCTTCGCTTTGGTTCCTCACCATGCGAAGGCATAGGGAGTAGACTCGCCGGCTGTACAAGCGAAATATGCGTTCAAAAGCTCCGGAGTCGCCCTCTTGAGCAAGTCGAATTGCATCTGTCTCGGTCATGTCGTCGGGTTCGGATTGTGCCAGGTGTGGCGATGGATTCGAGGGAACGCATTCAAGACTCATAACCTTATTTCCTCTCCTGGATTTCTTCCCACCAAATTCTACCCCCGCTGGTCGCCAGCAATAATCCTGCCAAACCGAAAAACTGTCAGTAAACAATTTAAATTCAATCATATAAGGTTCTTCAAGAGCATAGATCCAGGGTAATAGACCGTGTAATTTCTTCGTCTTCTCGAACCTCTTTGGCGGCGCTCATTCCGCATTAGGAAAAAGTGTCCTTGCCGTGGCGCGGAAGACTCACCAAACGGCAAAGCCTTGGATTCAATGGGAATTATGTCGAGTCTCGTGAAACTGGATCATCGGAAAGTGTCCCTCGAGCCGTCCGCGCCCCCGGTTGACATCCGCGCTGCCGCTTGTATACCGTGTAGCCGTGTCCTCCAAACCAATCGAAGCCTCTCGCGCCAACACCCTAGAGGGAGTGGTGATCGAGCGGACCCACGATGTCCTGACTTTTACATTGAACAACGTTGACCACGGCAATGAAGTGACCGGCCCAATGTTCGACGCCATGCTCGCCGAGCTGCGGGCGGAAGCAACGCGGCCCAGTGCGCGTGTCTTGCGCCTTCGGGCGCGTGGCAAGGTCTTCTGCACGGGGCGCGAGCGCGCGGGCCGGGATGCCGTGGCAATCCATAAAGAAGTAACTCGTCTTATCGAGCTCAAGCGCACGTTGAGAACTTCGCCCTTGATCAGCGTCGCGGAAATCCAGGGCGACGCCCTCGGGTTCGGCTTCGGGCTTGCGATCGTTTGTGATTTTGTTTACGTCGCTGACAACGCTTCCCTGGGATTTCCCGAGATGCGTTTCGGTCTCGCACCGGCGGCTATCATGGCGTACCTGGGCGAGTATGCCTTGCCGCGCTTCGCCTTCCCCCTCGTCCTCTTCGGCGATCCCATCGCCCCGCAACATGCCCTGCAAATCGGCCTCATCTCGCAAGTTTGTTCGGCCGGGCATCTCGCAGCCGATGCTGACGCGCTTGTCGAGCGCATACTTAAGCTCGACCCGAACGCCGCGCGGAACTGCAAGGAATTCTTCCAGACGGCGCAGCAGAACTCCTTTGACCAAAACTGCCGCCTGGCCGTTGAAGCCTTGACGGTTGGCAGCATGGCCATCCTCGCGAAGGAGAAATAAGCTGGGCGTGCCAGTGAACGCGGGCGCGCGCCTCGATCGGCTTCCCATTTCCTCGTTCCATCGCCGAATTATGTGGCTGATCGGCGCAGGAATGTTCTTTGATGGGTTTAATATTTATCTTGCCGCGACTGTGCTCGGCGCGGCGCTCAAAAGCGGCTTTTCCACGCTCGGCCAGAACGCGGAGTTCGTCTCCGTCACTTTTGTGGGAATGATGCTGGGATCGTTTGTGACCGGCTTCCTGGGCGACCGGTTCGGGCGGCGCTTCACCTATCAAGCGAATCTCGCTATTTTCGGCGTCGCCTCCATTGCCGCTGCCTTTGCGCCCTCCATGAGAGTGCTGATTCTGCTGCAGTTCATCATCGGACTGGGGCTCGGGGCTGAAAATGTGGTTGGCTATTCGACATTAACCGAATTTGTGCCCCCGCAATCCCGGGGCAAATGGCTTGGCATCATGTCCGTTTTTGTTGTCACCGGCTTGCCGGTCGCCGCGCTGCTCGGAACACTCCTCATTCCGAGCTTCGGGTGGCGCGCCATGTTTATGCTCGGCGGGCTCGGTGCACTCGTGGTCTGGTATTTGCGGAAAGCGCTGCCGGAATCGCCCCGCTGGCTGGAATCCGTTGGACGCACGGAAGACGCGGATGCCTTGCTGCAGGCGATCGAGCGCGAAGTCGCGCTTCAGCATGCGCCGCTACCGGCACCGAAGCTTTTGCCGCTTGTGAAACATTCGAGGAATCTTGCTTCCCTCCTCAGCCCCGCGATTCTTCCGCGAATGATTGTGGGAGCGGTCACGCTGATCGTCATCAATTCCTTGCTCTACGGTTTCGTAACCTGGCTGCCGACATTCTTTGTACAGCAGGGACTGAGTATCGCGAGATCGTTTCGCTATTCACTCGTCATGGCGCTCGGCGCGCCGATCGGATCGGCGATCGGCGCTTTCACCGCCGACATTTGGGGACGCAAGCCGACGATCGTCGGGGCTTCCTTGCTCACTATCCTGATCGGGAGCTTTTATCCATTTATTAAGAATCCCGCCATCTTGATGATGGTGGGGTTTTGGCTGATCGTCCCGATCTACGTCCTCGTTGCGCTCCTCTTCGCGATTTACATCCCGGAGCTGTTCCCGACTGAAGTACGCCTGCGGGCCTCGGGCATCTGCAACACGTTCGGGCGCGGCGCGATCATCTTCATGCCCTTTGTTGTCGTCGCTTTATTCCGGTCGCACGGAGTGGGCGGGGTGCTCGTTTTCATGATCGGGCTTCTCATCGTGCAGATCTTCGTCGTCCTGACTCTCGGGGTCGAACCGAAAAAACGCCGCCTCGAGGAGATTGAGCCTGAGGCGGCTGCTTCTACCTACCCCGCCGAGGTGCGAAATCCATGACTGTTTTGCCGATGACGTACGACGCGCAACTCTTTATCAATGGTGAGTTCACAGAAGCCGCCAGCGGCAAGAGATTAGACATCATCAATCCGGCGACGGGCGGCGTGATCGGGCAACTGGCCGATGCCGGCGCAGACGACGTGGACCGAGCCGTGATGGCCGCTCAGCGTGCCTTCGAGGAGGGCAAGTGGAGCGGGGCGTCGATCCAGGAACGCGCCCGCGTGCTCAATCGCTTCGCCGACTTGTTCGAGGCGGACCTGGAAAATTTCTTCCAGCTTGAGACGCTCAACAATGGGCGCCCGATTGTGGAGACGCGGGCGCAAATCTCGCGCCTTCCACAGTTCTATCGATACTTCGCGGCGCTCGCTCTTACACGCCGCAGCGACGTGATCCCGGTCGAAGGGCCATACTTGTGCTATACGCAGCGGGTGCCGCTCGGCGTGGTGGCGTTGATGACGTCGTTCAATCACCCGTTGATGATCCTTTCGAAGAGTCTTGCTCCGGCACTTGCAACCGGCAACAGCGTTGTCATTAAGCCCTCGGAACAGACGCCGCTCACGACCGTTCGGCTCGTCGAGCTCTTGGATCGCGCTGGGATACCTAAGGGCGTCGTCAATCTCGTCAACGGCGTGGGGGCCGTGGCGGGCGCGGCGCTCGCCGCGCATCCGAAAATCCGAAAAGTCGTTTTCACCGGCAGCACCGATGTCGGGCGCTCGATCGGTGAGGCAGCCGCCCGCAATTTTGCGGCTGCTACGCTCGAGCTCGGCGGTAAGGGCGCGGTCATTATCTTCGACGACATGGATATGGACCGTGCGGTCAACGGCGCAGCCTTCGCAGCGTTCATCGCGGCGGGCCAAACCTGCGTGTGCGGATCGCGCATCCTCGTCCAGCGTTCGATTTTTCCCGCGTTCCTTGAAAAATTTGGAGCGAAAGCCGCATCGATCCGTGTAGGCGACCCTGCCGATCCACGGACGCAGCTTGGACCGGTGATTTCTGAAAAATCCCAGCGGCGCATTCTGGCGATGATCGACCGCGCTACAACGGCGGGCGCCAAGGTGCTGACCGGAGGTAAGGCGCCCCCCAATGGCCCGCCTTGTGGGTTTTTCATCGAGCCGACTGTGCTCTATAACATCGACCCTCGCTCTGAGATCGCTCAAGAGGAAGTGTTCGGGCCTGTGACCGTTGTCATGCCGTTCGACGACGAGGCCGACGCGATACGCATCGCCAACGACACGAGGTTCGGTCTGGCAGCGTCGGTATGGACCGGCGATGTCGCACGCGCTCATCGAGTGGCGAGCCGGTTGTTGTTCGGCATGGTTTGGGTGAACGACCATCACCGGCTCGATCCGGCGTCGCCGTGGGGTGGGTTCAAGGACAGCGGGATTGGCCGCGAGACAGGTATCGAGTCGTTCGATCACTTTACCGAAGTGCGCACCGTGACCGTGAATACGTCCGGGGAGACTGTGGATTGGTACGGAGACGAAGGCGCGCCGAGACGGCTCAATTAGCTATGCTTGGTGCAGATCCCGGGAACGCCATTCTCCTGAATGGCGTCTTGCGAACCGCCAATCGGGAGATTGGCGTGCCCGGGGCGGGTGGCCCGGACGCCAAGTCGGGAGATGAATTGGGGTGCCCTACACGCCGGGTTTGCATGTGGGAGTTTTGGCCTGTTGTCCCCAGGGTTTTGTCCGCCGACCGAATCGATTATGACCTGCCCAGCCTCTCCCTGATAGCGAAACGCAAGGAAATGCAGATGGCCACGTCCACAGTAACGATTCAATCTTTTCCGCATGACACAAATCCCCACGCGTAGAACCGACGCGTGGGGCACCCTCACTTCTATACGTCCTAGTGTTTTCCAACAGTGGTATCCTCCCGCCGATGGAACCCGTCAAGTGCAAAGCACAGAAAAACGCCCGGGCCACCCGGCCCAAAAACCTTTAATGAGATAGACTCAATGGCCAAGCAAGGGAACGATGCCGCGCAGACGGCCAGGAAACTGCTCACAGACGGCGCATATAATAAATAGGGATTCAACTATCATGAACTGGTACACAGCTCGCTGTTTGTTTCGGTCGGAATACGAAAACGGCCCCAC
>Ga0137412_10003131_pt1 | contig 13208 bp, 12 predicted proteins | sample CZODoug2_1_16fun_FD_122160 | JGI IMG/M metagenome (GOLD analysis project Ga0137412, IMG submission 122160) | Vadose zone soil fungal communities from Angelo Coast Range Reserve, California, USA - CZODoug2_1_16fungal (Hybrid Assembly) | ecosystem: Environmental > Terrestrial > Soil > Vadose zone... | reverse complement strand
ATCGTCAAATACGGCACGTATGTGGTACACAACGATAAATCACCGGTACATCGACGGTACATAAACGGTACATGAACGATACACATCGGGGGACATACGCGGTAAAAAGGAGGCACCTGGGGGCTTCCTAGGCAGGACTGGGGGCTGTCTAGACAGCGTTAGGGGGCTCTTGACACGGCACGTGGGGCACCCTAGGCAGCACGATGGCTGTTTGAATGTCCCTGGTGGGTGGGGTTCAGGGGGAAACAATGCGGGATCAACGGGGGTATATATATGAGAACATGTATTGAGAACGGGGGGATAGAACAATGCCTGGATTATATTTACAATGAAATCGTCTTGCGCAGTACGGGAGGGAATGGTCCCGAAGCGTGTCTGGGGGGCCCCGGGACGGGTGAAGCTGGTATGGTAGGTGGTGCGTCAGTGTGAGCACGGGACTGAAAGAAGACCACAGGGTACCATGCCCACTGTGACTACAGTCCCATCAGCACTGATTTATGGACATGCCCAATTCTTACGGCGTACCGTGAGAGGTGGAACCGAGAATCAGTCGTGCAGTTCTCGCAGGCCCGGACACACATACATTGCTATGATATATACAATTACAACTACAACAGCCTGCTCGGCACAAACATCCTAGGCAAAGAAGGTATCAGGGACATCTTCAAAATCATCAGCAGTGTAGGGGTGGCTGCGGGCGGGTATGGAGGATGGTCCCGCCGTTGGGTCAGTGACGAGGTTGCCCAAAAGCATGGCAGTGAGCAACCGTCCTCCAAGTCCCTCACCGCCAAAGTCGTCATCATCCTCTTCATAGTCAAATTGGTTTCCGATGTCCAGATTTCCCAGTATGTCATCGGGGCCCGCCAGCATGTCAGTATCGTCCCCATCAAACGACGTATGGATGTCATGATCTCCGGGACGGCAAAATTGATCAAGGTACGGTTCCGAGACGACCTCATCTGACCCAGAGTCATTCTCCTCATCTATAGAATCGCCAAGGATCGAGTCTTGTGCGTGAATCACTGTCCCCCCGACTTTGCTAGAACTGACTGGAGAGGCAAAATTCGGTCCCGAGGCAACTTTGTCTGAGCCAGAGTCATCATCTTCAGGCCAGGATTTGTTACCGATGGAGTCGGGTTCGAAAATGGCTAGGCCGAGGCTGTGATCATCCGCATCATCTCCAAGTATAGAGTCGTCATCAGATATGGCGATGCCGCCAACAAAACCGGGACTGCCAGGATTGCCGAACTCACGTCCCGGGCCCACTTCATCGGAGGCATTATCGGATTCCCCGATAACGGCTGGACCTGCTGGATGGTTAGAATTACACTAATCCCGGGGTATGTAGTTGGTACCTTCTGGGGCTAAAGACATCACATCAGAATCCGAACTGTCAGACTCCATCGTGCCAAGGATATCATTTGGTCCCACAATATCGTCGGAGTCAGAATTGGAATTGACAGCCAAGGTCGTGGTGGCAGGTCCTACGCTGTCCGAGGACAATGAAATGTGTGACGGCGAACGCGAAGGGATAGATATTGGGTGGTGGGCATCACCGTGTGCCAGTGTGGCTGGAGGATTAGCGTGTATGTTGTCGGGACTGTCAGAGTCAATCTCAGGGGTGTCTACCAAATATTGGTCCAATGAACCGTCACTCTTGCTGTCATCTTCAATTGGGGACCCAGTAGGTCCCCCACCAGGGACTGCGGGACCAATTTGTAGGAGAGCACGAATGTCGTTCAAATTGAGAGTGGACGTCAAGCTTTGTAATTCGTTTCCGTCACCCTCCTCAAGGTCCTTAGCGAGAGCAGCCTCGTGTAACCTGAGAAATCCGGCAGCACGGCGTGCCGCCGCGTCCCGGCGTTCGCGGAATGCGTCCCGAGCCGCTTTGAAGTGTCGTATATGCTTCTGGTCATTTGTGAATGCCATAAGAGCGGCATCTCGGTTGGGGAGACAGCTAGGACAGGCAGGTGTCATGGTGGGTAACATTGGAATGCTGTCCCGGGACAATAGATCAAGTGGGACGTCGGGCCGAGACACCGGCTGTCGATCAGGATCCATCATACCCGCTGGATCAGCGGCTGCATCATCCCTTTTCCTTGTCTCTTGAATGGCAAGCTCGTGATTTGCGTGAGTCTTCAGGCACTCATGAATGGTTTGAGGCCCCAATACCTCCTCGGTAGTAGGGTCCCGATTGACACGCCACCAGGCTTTAGCCCACGAACTCGGAATCGGGACAGCGGAATCAGCGTCCAGATGCAGGTTAAGTGCTAGGTCAAGATCAAGACGATTTCCTTTTCTTCGGGCAGCATATAAATCCGCTGCTAACAGCCGGATCATTGGCGGGACTTCAATGTCCATGCCAATGGCGGTTGCTAACCCAGTGTAGCTCAATGCAAATGCCTGAGAAAGGGTCAGCCTTCGGGACCTCTGTCAGCGGGTAAAAACATACCAACTCGCTTTCCATGGTTTTGTTAAACCAAATTGGGATGTCCCGATCATGATAGCGATCCCGCATGTAGTTGAAGATCGCTCGGAATCGCTGCGCACAGTAATCGATAATATCCTGAACTAAAACAGGGTCATGGTAGCGAGCACCGATACAGAGATCAAATGGGTCGAATACAGTAAGTTGCTCGGACATGGGAGATGTGGAAGAAGAGGAACTATACGTTTACTGATCTATGATATGAATCTTTGTAATCTACAACTTCCCACAGCCCGGATGTGTCAGCGTGAAACCGGGATGGGTGGCCCGGAAGGTGCTCTCCGCGTGTCCCGCAAATCGGGACCAAGTCCTTATTTGACGTTGGGCATATGCTGCCGCCCCACGTGTCCAGCATAGCTCTGTGTCCCGCGCATGGCCAGCTGTACCGGATGTTATTAATGACAGGACAGTGTCGTGCCGGCGGGACCATGTACTGGCCATATGCTTGAAGAATCGAACAACCCATGTCATCTCATATTGCACCAGGGTAAACTCTTCCTTCCATCGATGGGACTGTGCCCTTGCTCGCAGCCAATGCACACGTTTAACTGAAATCTGTGAATTGAGTGACGAGGTCTCAGTTTGCCATCAACGTACATTCGGTCACTGCAGCGGGAGAGTCTGCGGCATCAATGCCAACCTGCCAAATCCATCCGACCTGCGCCGTTGTCGAGCCAGGCATGTTTGGGTTGAGCACGGCGGTGCTGGCTTTGAGATCTGATTTCTCGAGCTTTCGGTACCGTTGGAGATCCACCTCTGAGGCACCGAGTTGTCGCATTGTGTCCCGGGACCGATTATACTGGCGGGCGAGGTCAGTGAGGTGTACGGCCTGACTGATTGCCTTCGTCCGTGCTCGTGTTTTGATTCCCTTTGTAGGTGCTTTCCGAATGATGTGTGAATATTGAAAGGACCGATCGGCCACTGCTTCCCGGACCTTGACTAACAGCTGGCGCGCATTTTGCTTTCGTACCTTCAATTCAGTGAGGCGGTCTGCAGGCTCAGATCCCGGGACGCGGGAGGGGACGGAGACAACTTGGTATTCCACAGGGACAGGATGCTGATCATCTTCGTGGTCCCTGCTATTCTCTTGCTCATCCACATCCACATCATCCTGGTGCCGATAAAGGTCTCTGTCCCTGGCCCACATTTCATCGTCGTCGGGATCGTCATCGGATAAATCATCGTCTTCCTCTGATGGCATGTGGGGGGAAGGCGCGGGACCACATCCGGCATGCTCCCGTGCCTTCCAGAAATTTTGCATAAGGTCACTAATCCTTTGGCGTTCCAACTCTATTGTCCGAGCATCACCCTCGCTTACATGTCGCCCGGCACGCCTAAGCCTGTCCCGCAATGACCACCTAGATAAGTGTAGTAGAGATCCTGATATGACGAAGCAGGACCCACTGTTTATCCTCAATATCTACCCCTAGCGCTATCCACGCTCCTGGGCCCTGTGCCGTGTTTGTATTGGTGATTTCCTCTATCGGGACGTTATCGGCATGGGTTGAGCGGGACGCCATAATGTCCATTTGGGATACATCGCTGTGTCGAAGCCTTTCTGCAAGAGATATTTCTCTCTCCCATGTCTCCACATTGTCCTTACCTGCATCCAGCGTGAGGTTTGTAAGGTAGGAATCAGACAGCGGTACCATTTTGTGCGCCTGTCGGTACAGGCGGGTAATGGTCCCGACTGATCACCAGGCATGAGAGATTGAAAGCACGCATACATGTGGGACTTGGACGTACCGATTCCGAGCATTTTACGATAATTACTGTCAGTCGCATGGTCATCCAGAATTTCAGCACGGTGAGCCAGTGTGGCGGTACGAGCAGTCGGAGAAATCGCATTCAGCTCAGCCCACAAGGATTCCAAAATTTCCCCCGATATGATACCACAATGAACAATAAAGGTCGTGGCAAACCGCCAAAAACATTCGTCTTTATGGCCGTGAACGTGGAATAACCCGATGGCATGATCGAATTCCATCCCGTCGGGCAATTTACCTTCAAGGCGCCATTGCAAATACAAGCCATACAGACACCCGATGTCGTAAATTGACACTACACGTTGCTTCGGGTGAATATTGGTCCCCAGAATATGCTGTAAGAGGACCCAGTCAATGTTTTTCTGCTGTTCACCTTTGAAGAAGTCCCCAATTGCGTTGGGGGCAAAGCAACCGTGCCGCCCACAGGCGCAAGCCCCGATCCCGGTACGGTCACATGCTTTTGAGTTTTGCATAGCCTGCATTAGGACCTGAAAGTTGTTTTCACAGGGTGCATGCTTACCCCAGTGTAAATCAACGACCGATATCCGGGACCAAAACCACGTACCGAGCGGCGTTGCCTGGCGGTACGAATGAAGTCGTGATAGTCTTCCTGTTTCGCAAACATCCCACCACCATTGCTTAACCAAATATCGTCGTGATCGTCAGCTTTTTGTCTGACGTGATCTGCCTTAAAATTGCCATCGAGAACAATGAACCGCGTGTAAACCCATTTGTTTGGGTCCTTTTCCCAGTCGGGACAGAGATTGACGCCTACCTGGGGACATGCGGGACAGAAATTGGCCATGCTGCCCGATGTCGGCTTCAATGGGTCGCCCAGATCAATAGGAGGCTGTACTGAGTGAATGAATTCAGCATTCCCTTGCACCGCGGTATTGGGTCCCGGGACCGATTCTTCAGCATGCCATCCATCCCGACCGTGTTCTGTGTCCCCCAGGACGCTGGTGCCATCTACATTCGTTCCGTCTGCCCGTATGCGTATGCCGTTGTCATTCAGGAACGTTCCATGCCCATAACCAGCCCACTTCAATTTTTTCATCCACCTCCATTCGCGGGACAGTCGCCGGATTTCTTTGTAGAGGTTGATGTTGCCTTCAACCGGCAATGGTTGTGTTTGGCGACGAAGCAGACGATGATATTGCCATGCCGATGCTTTCAAGTCAAGGTTGGCATATCGAATGTGATCAAGTACGTCGGCTGTTGCCAGCGTTCGATATTGGGAGAACGTCGTCGGGACCAACCCGTGAAACATCAGATCTCCGGGAATTCGGTCTACTCCTCGACAGGGACAGGTAACCAGCGGTAGATGGTGTACCCCGTTGACATGAATGATACGAACAAACGGATTCTGGAAGGCATCCATTGTCGGGACAGTGCTAGGTCCGTGTACCGACCCGGCAAGGTCATCCTCCCACGCGGAATCCACGTCATAATAATCAGGAATCTCATCTGCCGCCTCTCCCTCTAAGTCATTTTCCCCGTCCTCGCCATCAACATCCCGCTCACCTGAGGTCGCGGATGCTGTCCCGCGGTCCCTCTCATCTTCTGTCTCAGTCATCGATGCCGCAGTCTCTGGTCCTGTTGCGATGCGATCATGGTCTGCCTCCAGCAATTGGATATCAGTGATGTGTCTATTCAACGCCGGACAGGGTGTAGTCATGTGTGGGACAATCAAATGAAGACCGACTTCCCACAAGGCACCAGGACGGAAACATGTCCCGCTCCAGCATTCGATGCGGTGGTAGGGTAGGGCATTGTGGACCGTTCGTATGCACCCGCGGCACAAAGGCATGGCGGCAAAACAGTCCCGGCATCTCCAGGGATATGTCAGGTTATCCCTACATATCGAACAAGTGAAGGGGGTGGGCGCTGCCTCACGAGCGAGAAGTGCTTTCAAAAGCTGCGGGACGTGTTGCACAAACTCTTGTAGTTGATCCTGTTGCGTCTGAGGGTCTGGCAGTCAATGACGAGTACGGGGGGTGCGTTCGGGACAGACCTTCTTTGCCCGTCGGGGGTTTGAGGGTAGGACATCGTCATTGGGACCATAATGATCCATATCTGCCTCTAGGTGTGGATCGTTGTATGCGCCCATGCCATGAGACTGGTCTGTTAATCGTACAGGGGTTTGTGTTGCGCTCAGTGTCTCTGATGCCTTTTCATCGTCTTTGGCATGATAGAGCACACTGGTCCCTTTCCTGTAATCGCCACCGCTAAATGTATTGAATCTGGCAGTAGCAGTTAACGTCGAATTAGGACCCGCCGTCATACTTGATATGCCTCTGCGTGCTCTCGACCTTCCATTGACCTTGGCTTTCTTTGTGGGGCGTTCACTCATGATGCCGTAGACAGTGAGATATTTCGGTATTTGTCCGCAAGGCGGTTACAGTGACATGTGGCTGACAGGCGTTTGCAATGAGGCCCATTCCGGTTGTGGTCGAAGACGGAAAGGGTCTTCAGTTCCCTCTTCTTGACCATTCATGACATCGTTGCCGGTCGAGTCAACAGTGAGGGTGCCCCATGGGCCATGTAAACTGTCCCGACAAGAGAGAGATGTGATACTGCCCTACAAGGAGCAGTACCGAAATTGCACCACCAAGGAGGAACGGAAGGCAGTATACCGGGCATACATCGGTCCCGCAATTTTCGAATACTGGAGAGCGCACAACTTACAGCCTACTGACGGAGCCGACAGCGTCGCGAGAACGAAGGTATTGATGCAAATACAATGTATTTGTATTGTTCTAATGGTTTACAAGGCTGTAGCTGAATGGCTAACAAACAACTGGCGACCGAAGGTGACCGCGGCACGGCAAGCAAGTGGGACGCTCCGTGTGTCTTACTTGAGAATTATATACCTCAGGCATGCGAGCAAAATGGTGCAGCTAGCTCAAAAGGAGTACAATGTAGAAGAGATATCGTGGTCGCGACAGCCATATTTCGGCCAAAGATTACGATTTGCGAAAGAAGTGTATGAGAACATGACGGAGGCAGAGAAAGAGGACGTTCAGCAGGAGCTGAGGAAGGTACAGGACCAGGGATGGGACCCGGAGACGCAAAAGATGTATGTCCCGCTGTTCCCGAACTCCGTCCCAGGGGGTCCCGAGCTGTCCCGCGTTAACATTTTGACATATTTTCAGACTTGCCGCAACAACTGGAGGTGACAAAGTCTACAAATTTTGCCGGGACAGTTTTCGCGAGATGGGAATGATGACGCTGATTATAACAAACTACTTGGGAGCAGATGACCTTGCCGTTGTGGATGTGTGAGTTCCCTCTGGCTGTACCGCGAAGAGAAACTGACGTCAACATGGAATTCAGCCATGATCACATGGAATATTTGTCTGGGGTTCCAACCGGGACATTTTCGACGGTCTATCCTGAGCTAATGGGAAATGTACGAAGGGCCATGGTGACATATACCGAATCAATCCGCCATGCCCATTTGACGACACCGTCTGCCCCCGGGGTACCTCCCACAGCCGTCCCGGGTCCCACGGTACCGCAACTAACCGTCAGAATCAGTGCCGATGGGTACCCAATGTTGCCCGAGAAATTGTTGGACATTTGTGACATTAGGGCAGAGCAAGAGCGCTTGGTCAAGCAATATCTCGGTCAACACTACAGTGAGTCTATATGTTTCAGCTCTCGTGAATCAAATCCAATATCAATATCAGAAATGGCATCGGGTGGTAAAACGAGTACGGTCCCGTACACCACTCTTGCAGCCGGTGCGTCCCAGATGGTCCCGCCGACGTGTTTGCCAACTGGCGTCACAGTAATCCCCCAACCTCGGAACATGAACAAGGCCTATCTGGCAAAATTCATTATTCATATTCTGTCGAGACAGGGCTCGTTACCTTTAAAAGAGGTATTTCAGTTTTCTCACTGGCGTACCAGGAATGGGGAACTGTGTCCCTCGCGTTACCCGGAACGGGACAGCAACAATCAAATAATTCAAGGGACCAAAGCACCTGTCAAGAGACGTAAGCCGAAACAGAAATCAGCTCCGCAGGCCAGACAAATCGTGGGACCAGCAATGGCAGATGATCAGGCACAAAGTACGATGGCACCAACGACGGCACCAACGACGGCACAGACGACTCAATCAGTCTTTGTAGGCACTGCGAGACAGCAAGCGTCCACCATGGAGACACCACAGATGCAAGTGATCACACAAGCGGAGATGACTCAGTTGACGATGTCCGGATATCCAACCTTGCTGCCGATGAATGGTCCTGAGTCGGGCCCCCCGCAGTATCTGGTCTCAAGAGATGCAGCTGAGGCCCTTAGGCAACAGCCAACACCCCAGGCTAGCCCAGAACGACGCAACAATGAACGTCCAGCACCTCAAATCGATCCGGCCCTCTTAGCCATTGAGAATCACGTCCCGGCGGGACGGACCCTCCGATCTGCCAGTAAACAAACAGGACGTGTAGCCCAAGGGACCGGAGAGTCAGGTGATAGCCAACCCACAAATGTGCGGCCTAAACAGAAGGTACCCCGACGTAGATAGGTTGAAAAGACATGAGTGTCCCAAATATGTACCTACGCGGGACAGGGATGATGCAGAGGAGTAGGGCAACCACTCTGCTATTTGTTACCCTCAGAGAGTACCTAATTAAGTAATGTCCCAACAACTAAGGTTGAAGATTGATATTGAAAAATCGACTTCATTGTTTCCGGTCACAACGGGAGGAGAACAACACAAGAATGTATTATGTCCCGCCATGCCGGCGGGACGAGGGGGCACAAAAAGATATTCGACATGCAAGAGAGGTATAAATTTCAAAAAAAACTTACACCCCAGTCCAACTAAAGCTTGGTCTTCTTCGTCTGACTGCCAGTGGCGGCACCGGGCCCATCTTTACGTTTTTTGTCCCCAGTCTTGGAACTGGTCGAGGGAGTGGGGGACGGAGAAAGGCCTCTGGGGGATCGTCGAAGGGATGGTGCCGCCGTTGACTGTTCGCCAGGCGTTGGTGGCACAACTAAACGTGCGGCTGGAAGAGTGGGACCAGACGAGATAGGTGGGACAGGGAGGGGCAGTGAATTGAGTGGGGCATTTGTCGACGCAGGATTGTTGGTGGAACGGGGTACCATAGGCTCAAGGTCCGGGACGATGGCGGGGGTGACTTGCGCATCAGGCGGTGGCAACTGAGGTGCAACGAGGACTTGGGTGGAAGGCTGCAGCTCTTCCTGTGAGTTCTGTGGTGTTGGACTGATCAAGGTGACACCGGGACGAACCTGAGGACCTGACCCCGTGACTGGGGGGACAGAGACTGGGGGGACAGACACGGGACGCGGGGCGTCACTGGCTTGTTGCGAGGGCTGGGCGGGCACAGGGATCGGAACTGCAGGATTCTCATTGGCAGTGGGGGGAGGAGGTGGGGCGGTTACAACTTGCGCCTCATAGACAATCATTGCCTGAGATGGGACGGGGTCGGGACATGGGACAGAAGTTGATGCCACCACCACTGGAGCCGGTGGGATGGAGTCGGGACGGGACAGCGGTGCAGTTGGGGCCGTTTGGGATGGAGAGACAGGCTGCTGAAGGGAAGACAATGCTGATTCCTGTACGGGGGTGTCCACCTGGGATGCTGGGACAGAGGCAGCGGTGAGGGGGACAGATGCTGACGGACCAGGGATGGAAGTGGGGACACGGTCGGGACGTTCCTGACCTTGCTCCAACCCGTCCAATTTCCCAGCGAGCCCTCCCAAAACAACTGTGAGGCGGTCGACCTTCTCTTCCAAACGGTCCATCGGTCCCAAGTTCCCCAAGACAGTGGTAAAGCCTAAGTGCATGGTGTCAAACATGGTTTGAACGCCGTTAGTGAGGTAGACAATCCTATCCTCCAATCCTGCAATCAAGGCCTGCACGTTGGGGTCCGTTGAAGCGGTCACCGGTGGAACGAGGGGACCATGGGTGGGACCATCCTCCTGTGCATTGCTAGGAGCCGGGGAAACGGACGGGACGGGAGGGGACGCAACGGGACCAGGGCTTGTGGCACGTTGCTTGCCTTTGTCGACTTTTGTCCTCAAGGGGGTCTCAGATTCCGAAACAGGCTCCACAACTGTTAAATGATTAATGAATATTTTCAGGGCAATGATATAGCACTTACAGCGCGTTTTCCGTAAGGCAGACCTCATCGGGACAGGCTGGACGGCAACACTGTCGGGACCATCCCTCTGTGCTGACTTGTCCCTCCGGACGGTGACGCGGGACGTCTCCTTCTTTGGCCTGCTTTTAGCATAATTACACTTACGTTTGTGCTTCCGGCACACACAACAGGCTCCTCCTGAAATGTTTATGACACAATCTACCTCCCTCTTCTCACATTCTTCACAGGCCGGATCGTTCAGTTCGTCAGTTGGTACAGCGACCAGTTTCCTGGTGGATTTGGTCGGTTTTTTAGGTGCCGTGGGAGCCGTAGCGGCCAGGGGCGTTTCCGGGACAGCCTTGCTCCTCGATTTTCGTTGGGGAGGTGGAGGAGATCGTGACTGTTCCTCCTCTGAGTCCTCTTCATCCTCCTCCTCACTGGCTTCGGAGGGAGTATGGGACCGGACTCGACGGAGGTGTCCTCTGGGGGGGGGCGGCGCCTGGACAACCTGGGACTCCTTCTTACGAATCGTGATGGTGCGGAGGGGCGGTACAGCTGTAGCAACTGGTTGCGCAACGGGATGCGTTTTGGGACGAGGGCGGGGTCGGGGGTTGGGACCAGCTGCCACCCCGGGTGGTACAGCAGTGCTGGGTTGCCTGGGGACAGGGGGAGCAGGTGGTGATCGTTGTCTCGGTTGGTTGACTGGTCCGGAGGCTGTCGCAGCGTGCGGGACGGAGGGCTGGACCTGACCCTGCGGGACGGATGGCGGGACCTGACCCTGCGGTACGGCCCTGGCCTGCCCACGCTTTTCTTCCTCCACCTCATTCCACTTTTGGTATAGTTTCCTCAGGCGTGTTGCCCACTGCTCCCCCTCGATCTCATGTTTATCCACAAATTTTACATAGGTCCAGACCCACCCACGTTGCCGGAGGAGGATGTTCTTCCCGATGGGGGGCAGTTTTAGCCACTCACTGCGTATGCGGTCCTAGGAATCATGTGAAAAATAGAAAACTCCCAATTTCCTGAGCACATACCAGTACCGGAGAATAACTTAATGCCAATGGGACCGGGTTCGCGGATCGTGCGATTGAATGGCAACGGCGTTCGACAGACACGAACTGTGCGACGATCTCGTTAGCATTGGTTGAGGACATTGTGGGGGGATTGAATGCGGTACGTGGTATGTGGTGCGGGTTATATAGGTTTTTGGTTCACAGATCAACAAACAATCGTGACTCGATCACGTGCTAACTTTAATCGCGAAAAGTCTAATTGACCATCACGTGACTCTATCACAGAAATCACTCCCAGCTGATCTCGGTTATCTTCATCTCCCTATATTCAATGAATCACTCGTCTACCTGTGCCGATACCAATTCCAACGCTGTACCAGCTCTCCAACTGTCAGATTTTTCCAACATCCGCGGGCCAAATGGGGAAATCATCTTGGTCCCGCGGTACATGGTCCCGCTGGCAGAGCTGCGACTGGAGGGAGTCAGGAAAGCCGCCCAGATGCCTTTGCATGACGCCAAGAATGGGGTTTGTCTTCAGTTGATCATTCATTATTTTTTTGACATTTCGATCTTGGATCAGCCACGTCGTCTCCCAATCTATGATTCTGCTTTAGTAGCAGAGGGACGTGTCTATGCCGACCCTGAACCCGTACGTCCCCCTCTCAATCTCAAATTGCCCCTACTAGACATGTGATCTTTTAGGCTCTCTCAGAGCGAGAGTTCCTTGTTCTTCATGCCGAAACCCGAGCACTTATGGCTCGATCTGGGTTGCGGTACAAGGATGCCGCACATCACTTGTTTTTCAGTGAACTTGCCCGGATCCAGGCACTGGATGATGCGATGAAGTTAGCAGCGGATGCAGTTGAGGGAATTCAAGTTGATATGATCAAATTTTTGCACCCTCACCATACTGGCCAGGCCAGCGATGTCCCTTAGTCCCGTGCCACGCATAGGTGCCCTAGCGGGCGCGGGGCCAATATCCATACTGTATATGATGTAGTCCAATGAATCAATTATCGTTTATAGGTACCACATTGCCTGGATAACAGGTACCACAGAACGATTGGGCCCGGTACCGCCTGTACCGCCTTTTTCGTCCCGCTGTAATCATCTGCACATTGCAGTGCGTCCGGGTATGTCCCGCCAGGATTCAATGAATGGGTCCCCATAGATCCCAGGGACCTGACCGCACAAATACAGGCCCTGGCACCCAGTCAATTTCTGTTCACCTGGAGCAGCGAAAGCGTGCTTCCATTGCTCCGGGACGGTCCCTGACATTGGTATCCAGGACAGTACGGTATTAATGGCAGGTACTGTGCCGGAGCAGCAATGGGCCTGCTACTGGATACATGAAAGAGACAATCCCACACAGTTGGCAATTGAGGATGGCAGCTGTTGACGTCCAAGAGCGAGAGGACGTTTCTGTTCCACCATTCTGTCCCGGATCACTGATGGCCACAGTACCGCGTACATGGCAGGGACAGTCCCCCATATTCTACAATTCAGCATGCCAACTGTACATTTCCAGAAGCGAGAGGGTGTGTCTGTTGATCCCGGATCAATATTGGGCAAGGTACCCCCTGGATGCCAAAAGGTAGGGACATTCGACCGGCATCGTGGTGCGTAGGGTGGACGTTTTCGCTGTCGAAAAAGCTCCCAGAAGCTGGATAAGAAGCCCCCAGGTGCCCCCTATGTACCGAGGCTGTACCCCATGGACACTTCATGTGCTGTCCATGTGCCGTCCATGTACGGTTCATGTACCGTGCATGTACCATTGATGTACCCTGTATTTATTGTTGTGTACCGCCTACGTGCCGTATTTGACTAC